>MDTA01026424.1_pt1 | contig 17614 bp, 17 predicted proteins | sample 811151 | NCBI WGS metagenome assembly MDTA01 (sample SAMN05326648, study PRJNA326480) | marine metagenome | isolation source: seawater | place: Indian Ocean: South | collected 2010
TAAACCGCCTTATCAAGGCAAGGGTGAAACGGTGAGGTAAGAGCTCACCGGTTTTTTGGTAACAAAAAACGCAGGGCAAACCCCACTAGGAGCAAGGTTAAATAGAGAAGACACTGCTATTATTAGCAAAAAACAGTCTTTAGTTAGTCTTCTGGGTTAACTGCTTGAGCTTAGGTGTGAATTTAAGCCTAGATAAATGACTTCTTTAATGACAGAACCCGGCTTATAGACTATCTGGCAATCTGTAAAATCTCATATGAATGTTCTATTTTTGTACTTTTAAAGCAAAAAACATATATATTGACTATTTTTTCAAAACCCATAGTATCCCAAATAATCCCAAAATGGAGGGTGATTTGGAAATTTTAACTAATGAAGAAGAAGTGAAAAATAATGTTTTTATCAAGTTTCGAAAACAAATTAGACAAAAAAGGAAGGGTATCAGTGCCTGCTACTTTTAGATCTTATCTAAACTCAATGGGTTACAATGGTTTTATAAGTTACCCTTCATTTAATCACTCTGCCCTAGAGGGGTGCTCACAAGATAGAATAGAAAAATTATCTAATACTATTGATTCGCTCAACCCTTTTGAGGAAAAAAGAGATTTCTTTGCTACTTCAATTCTATCTGAAAGTGTAATTTTACAATTTGATACTGAAGGTAGAGTTTCTTTCACAGAAAAATTGCTTGATCATGCAAAAATAAAAAATAACATCTTATTTGTTGGTCTTGGAAAAACTTTTCAAATTTGGGATCCAAAAATCTTTGAAAAATTTAAATCTTTAGCTAGAAAAAAAGCATATCAAAACAGGTCTAAGTTAACTTGGGAAAACAAACAAAAAGGGGAGGATGTATGAGTCTAAATGTAGGTGGAGGAGAACTAAAAGAACTAAAACCAAGAATATTGGTTTTAGGTATAGGCGGTGCTGGCGGGAACGCAATTAATGCAATGATAGATGCAGGTATGCGTGGAGTAGAATTTGTTGCAGTGAATACAGACGCTCAGGACCTTAAAATGAGTAAGGCTGACGCAAAAATTCAAATAGGAATGAATTTAACAAAAGGCTTAGGCGCAGGTGCCAAACATGATATTGGACAAGCTGCTGCTGACGAATCTTTAAATGAGATTATAAGTTATTTACAAGGAAGCAATATGGTTTTCATCGCAGCTGGTATGGGTGGTGGAACTGGAACAGGCGCATCTCATGTAATTGCTAGAGCAGCACGAGAATTAAATATTTTAACTGTTGGAGTAACAACTCTACCATTTTCTTACGAAGGCCCAAAAAGAATGAGAAGAGCTCTTGAAGGATTAGAGGAATTAAAAAAACATTTGGATACTGTTATTGTGGTGCCAAATCAAAATCTTTTTAAAATTGCTAACGAAACAACAGGATTCGAGTAGTCTTTTACTTTATCTAACGACGTACTTAAACATGGAGTTCAAAGTGTTACTGATTTGATGGTGAGACCAGGTATGATAAATTTAGATTTTGCTGATGTTGAAACAGTTATGAGTTCTATGGGCAAAGCTATGATGGGAACAGGTGAAGCAGATGGAGAAAATAGAGCTATGGTAGCTACTGAAATGGCTCTTAACAATCCTCTTATCGATGAATATTCATTACAAGGTGCCAAAGGTTTATTAGTGAATATTACAGGCGGAAGTGACATAAAACTTTTTGAAGTTGATCAAGCTGTCAATAAGATAAGAGCAGAAGTTGACCCTGAAGCTGAACTAATTTTTGGAGCTATAAAAGACGAAGCTATGAACGGCAAAATGAGAGTTTCAATAGTAGCAACAGCTCTGGACGGAGAAAATCAAGGATCAAAAACTGTATTAAATATGGTTAACAGAATTCAAAGTAGAAATAATGGTTATTCTGAATGGCTGTTTTCAAAAAATACACACATCGAAAGTAATACTTTAAATTCTATAAACGGAGCAACTGCCTTAAAATTAGATGAACAGATGGAGGTAAGTGAAAATACTGAAAATTATATGGTTCCTGAAACAGAAAACGTAGAAAATAGTGATTTAACAAAAGGTATTTCTATAGAGAGCGCCTCTTACATTGAGAATAATGTAAATAACGATCAGACTAAAGGTATTGAAAACATTGATCAAAATGAACTACTTCAAGAAAAAGAAATGGATGAAGAATATACTCCAAAACTTTTTGTTGATAGTGAAGACTCAGAAAAAACTATTGAAGATAATAATGAAAATTTAGATAGCGCTGGTTCTGAAAAACTTTTTGATCAAGAAAATGATTTAGAAGAAGATTTTGAAATCCCAGCTTTTTTAAGAAGACAAAAATTTTAATGCAAATTTTAAAATCAAATGAACGTTCCCAACTCATCACTGGAAAGCCCCCACTTTCCAGTGATGTTGAACGAAGTAATTAAAATTTGTGACCCAGCAGAAGGCGGTAAATATATAGACTGTACTTTTGGAGGCGGAAGTTATTCAAACGCATTATTAAAATTTCCAAACACACAAGTTGTAGCGATGGATAGAGATAAATTTGTTTTGAAAATAGCAGAAAAAACTAAAGACAAATATTTAAATAGATTTTCTTTTCATAATGAAAAATTTAGCAATCTTGACAAAATAATAGATAATGATTTCAAGGCAGATGCAATTATATTCGATCTAGGATTGTCTCATTTTCAACTTTCAGACATGTCTCGTGGTTTTTCATTTAAATCAAGAGATAAGATAGATATGAATATGGGCCTAGCATCTATATCTGCTGAAAAAATTTTAAATAATTGTGACTTAGAAAAGTTAAAGAGCATAATTAAAATTTTGGGTGAAGAAAAAGAAGCCAGTAAAATTGCAAAAAATATCGTCAAAGCAAGAAAAATCAAAAAAATATCCAAAGTTTTTGAATTGGTAAAAATTATTGAAAAAAGTAAAAAAAAAAATTACAAAAAAAAAATAAATGTTTGTACAAAAACTTTTCAAGCATTAAGAATTTTCGTAAATAAAGAGATTTCAGAACTTTTCGAAGGTGTAGTGAAAGCAACGAAATTAGTGAAAAGAGGAGGTAAAATTATAATTATAAGTTTTCATTCTATAGAAGATAAAATTGTAAAATTTTATTTTAGCAATTATTCTAAAAATAAGTCTCAACCATCAAGATATCTTCCGACAGAAAGTAAAAATCAAAACATTATGTTTGAAGCATATAGAAATAAACCCATTAAAGCTTCAACTGAAGAAATTCAATTAAATCATCCGTCGAGATCTGCAAAGTTAAGATTTGCAATAAGAAATGCAAATGAATTTAAATATCCTAATAACTTTAAACATAAATTTAAAAAAATACTAGATTTAGAAAATACAAATGTTAAATAAAAAAATATTTTTATCTATTATTATTTTTTCAGTAATGATGCTTCTGACTTCAGTTATAAAAACTCAATCAAGATTATTAGAAAAAAAAATATATTCACTACAGAAATAAATAGCCAATACAAAAAATGAAATACATGAAGCGCAATTAGATTATTTTTATTTGTCTTCCCCCGAATTTATTTCTAAAAAAATTAAAGAATTTAGTGATAAAGATTACTCAAGCATCGAATATTCAAGAATATATTTTAGTCTTGAACAATTTTTAGATGAAAAAAATAAAATTTCAGAAATGAATCATGAGGAAAAAATACAAAAAAAATAAAAAGATTAATCCAAATCAAAAAAGTTTTTATTTTGAAGATTATTTAGAAACAAATCAAAAGCAAAAAAAAATATCTAAGTCATCAGTTTCCGAAGATAGGATTTATATTTTATTTTTCTTTTTTTTCTTTTTACTTACAATTTTTTCAATAAAAATTACTTTTATTTCTGTTCAAACACCTCAATTCTTAGAAACGCGGAAAAATGATTTAAATTTTTTGCCATTACGAAGAGATATAGTTGATAGAAATGGAGAATTAATTTCCAGAAATATTAAAGCATACCATGCTGCTGTTAAACCTAGTTTAATAAAAGATAAAGATAAGTTTTTACTTAAAATGAAGATTAATTTTCCTGAAATATCTCAAGCAAAACTTAAAAAAAAACTTATAAATGACAAATGGTTTTATTTAAAAAAAAGATTGACTGAGGATCAAAAAAGCAAGTTATGGTCTATGGGAGAAAAAGCTATAGAATTTGAGTCATATCAATCTAGAATCTATCCACATGCTCAACTTTATAGTCATATACTTGGACAAATAGATGATGATAATTACGGTATTTCAGGAGTAGAAAGTTATTTCGATAGAGAATTAAAAGATTTAGAAAAAATAGATGAGCCATTAAAACTCACACTCGATACAAGTATTCAGTACTTTATTCAAAAAGAACTTCAACAGGCAATAGAAGATTTTAAAGTCAAAGGAGCAGCTGGGTTGTTAATGGAAATAAAAACTGGAGAAGTTCTGTCTTTAGTTTCTTTACCGGATTATAATATTAACCTTAGAAAAGATATAAGTGAAGAAGCCTATATTAATAAAATAACAAAAAGTTTATATGAGCTTGGATCTATATTTAAAACTTTTACAGTAGCTCTAGCTTTAAATGAAGGTTTATTACAACCTGACACTATTATAAAAAATATAACAAAAAAAATTAAATGTTCTAAATACGAGATAGCCGATATTCACAAATTTCCATCAAATATGACGGTTGAAGATATATTAATACAATCTTCAAATATTGGTGCTATTAAAATTGCTAGAAAGATTGGAGAAAATAAATACAAAGACTTTTTAAATCAACTTAATTTATTAAGTACGCCAAAATTTGAATTAGATGAAGTAAGCACTCCAAAAAATATTAAATGGAATAAATGTAAATTAGAAACTGTTTCTTTTGGTCATGGAATTATGATCACTCCTCTTCAGGCAGCTGCAGCATATGCAACTCTGGCAAATGGCGGATATACGGTAACACCAACTTTACATAAAAATAATTTAAATAATTTACTTAGTCAAACTCAAGTAATATCAAAAAAAACCAGCAAAGAAATCAATAGGATTTTAAGAAAGGTAGTAACTGATCAAAATGGAACAGCAACAATGGCAAATATATTTGGCTATCAGGTGGCTGGCAAAACTGGCACCGCTCAAAATTATGAGAGAAAAGATGAAAATATCAATACTTTCATTTCGGTATTTCCTGCTCAAAATCCAAGTTATGTTTTATTAGTATTACTTGATAATCCAAAAGCAGCACCACATTTAGTTTACGATTATAAAGGGCAAAATATAACAAATATACATAGAAATGAAGCTGGGTGGAATTCTGTTTATGTTGCTGGCAAAATAATAAAAAAAATTGGACCTATTTTAGCCATAAATAATGAGGAATTTTACAACAAATATGTTGTTAAAAAATCTAATTAACTACTCATCTAAAAAAATTGACAAAATAAAAGTTAATGACTTGGCTTTGGATAGTCGTAAAGTGAAGAAAAATTCATTATTTTTTGCTTTAAAGGGAACAAAAGTAAACGGTGAAAAATTTATAGAAGAGGCAATTCTTAAAGGAGCTAGTGCAATAGTTTGTTCCTATAATAGTAAGTTAAAAAGTTATCAAATTCCAATAATCAAAGTTAAAAACCCAAGAAAATACTTAGGAGAAATTTGTTCAAAATTTTTTAAAAAAAAGCCAAAAAACATTATTGCAGTTACAGGTACCAATGGAAAAAGTTCAGTTGCTGACTTTTTCCGTCAAATTTTATATTTAAATAAAATTCCAGTAGCTTCAATAGGTACTTTAGGAATTAAAAAAAATAATAAAACAACAAAACTAGATCTAACAAGTCCTGATGTAATTTCATTACATAAAAAATTAGAGCAATTAAAAAAAAATAAAATTGACAATGTAATTTTGGAGGCTTCTAGCCATGGTTTATCGCAAGGTAGATTAAACGGAATAGAATTTAAAGCAGGTATTTTTACAAATTTTAGCCAAGATCATTTAGATTATCACAAAACGATGAGTAATTATTTTAATTCTAAAATGATTTTATTTTCAAAATTATTACAAAAAAAAAAAGTTTATTATTACAGATATTAGTTTTGAACGTTACGAAATATTGAAAAAACTAAGTATTAAAAAAAAATTGAAAGTTCTTTGTATTAATAAAGATTTAATTAACGATTGTAACAAAAAAATAAATTTAATTGGAAACTTTCAGATAAAAAATTTATGCTTGTCAATTTTAGCAGCTAAATTATGCGGTGTTAGATCACAAAAGATTGATATAATTTTAAAAAAAATCAAAAGTGTTGATGGAAGATTAGAACTTGTAAAAAAATTTCCAAACAATATAAATGTTTTTATAGATTACGCACACACACCAGATGCTCTATTAGCCGCTACAAGTTCGTTAAAAAGACATTTTAATAATAAACTTTCACTTGTTTTTGGATGTGGGGGAGAAAGAGATATTTCAAAGAGAGTTTTAATGGCTAAAGTAGCATTAAAGTATTGCGATAAGATTTACGTGACAGATGATAATCCTAGAAATGAAAGTCCAGCAAAAATAAGAAAAGATATAACTAAACATTTAAATAAAAAAACAAAAGAATATTTCAACATTGGAAATAGAGCTAAAGCTATTCATCTGGCAGTCAAGAACACTTTACACAACGAGACGATTTTAATTGCTGGAAAAGGACATGAAAATTTTCAAGATTATGGGAAGAAAATTTTACAGATATCAGATAAACAAATAATTAAAAAAATTAAAATTAAAAAAACTAAAATTAGATTAATTAAAATAAATCGTTTATATAACTCTTTTTTAATTAAAGATTTGTTAAATAGAAACGAAAATTATAAATTTGAAGGCATTTCTATTAATTCGAAAGCAATTAAAAAAAATAACTTATTTTTAGCAATCAAAGGCAAATATAAAGATGGTCATGACTTTGTTGATGAAGCAATTAAAAATGGAGCAAAATATTGTGTGGTATCAAAAAAAATAAAAAAATTTAATAAAAAAAAAATTATAAAAGTTCAAAATACCAATAAATTTTTAAAAAAAATTGGAATTGCGAAAAGAGAACTTAGTAAAGCTAAAATTATAGCCGTAACAGGTAGTTCAGGTAAAACGACTGTTAAAACTATTTTGGGAAATGTTTTGAACAATTTTGGAGAAACATATTTTTCTCCAAAATCCTTTAATAATCATTATGGAGTGCCACTAAGTTTGGCTAATTTAGAAAAAAATCATAGATATGGTGTCTTTGAAATTGGCATGAGTAAATCAGGGGAAATTAAAAAGTTATCTAAAATGGTTAGTCCGAATATTGGAATTATAACAAATATTGGAGAGGCACATATTGAAAATTTTAAAAATATTAAGGGAATTGCAAAAGCTAAAAGTGAGATTATTGAAAATATAAAGAAAGATGGAACTGTTATACTAAATAGAGATGATAAATATTTTAACTTTCTAAATAAAAAAGCAAATAAAAATAATATTAACGTCATTAGTTATGGATTTACAAAACACGCGAATATTCATTTGTTTAAAAAAAGTAAAAATAATACAAAGATAAAAGTACGAAATAAGATTTTGAACTTTAGAATAAAAGATATTTCTAACTTAAATTTAATTAATATTTTATGTACATTAAGTGTGCTAGAAAGTCTAAATTTAGATTATTCTAAAATAAAAAATTTTATAAAATATTTTAAGTCGCTTTCTGGAAGGGGACAAATACATAAAATCAAAAGATTTAAAAACACATTTAATCTAATTGACGAAAGTTATAACGCTAATCCGTTTTCAGTTAAAAACGCTATTAAACATTTATCAAAAATTAAAATTAAAGATTGTAAAAAGTATCTTTTGTTGGGAGATATGTTAGAGTTAGGCAATAAGTCTGATGGTTTTCATTATGATTTATCAAAATTTATCAACAAGGCTGATATAGATAAAGTTTTTGTGTACGGAGATAAAGTATTAAATACATTCAAAAAAACTAAAAAAATAAAAAGAGGTAATATTTTGCAACATAAAAGTGATTTTGATGATATTTTTTCAGGTATATTGAAAAAAAATGATTATTTGATGATTAAAGGTTCTAACGCTACAGGGCTAAATAGATTAACAAGTAAACTAATTAGAGGAGAAAAAAATGTTATTTAGTTTTTTTGCATCTTTAGTTGAAAGCTATTCATTCCTAAATGTTTTCAAGTATCTAACATTTAGAACAGGACTTTCTGTAATGACTTCTCTTGTAGTTGTCTTTTTAATTGGTGGACCTCTGATTAAAATATTTTCAAGGAAACAGATTACTGGGCCAATTAGGCAAGATGGGCCTTTAGATCATATCATAAAAAAATCTGGAACACCTACAATGGGTGGGATTATTATTATAATAGGGATGATAGCTGGAACTTTATTATGGGCAGATTTAAGCAATGTGTATATTTGGACTTTAATTTTTGTTTCGTTAAGTTTGGGTATTCTCGGATTTACTGATGATCTATTAAAAATTAAATATGAAAATTCTAGGGGGCTTAATTCAAAATTAAAATTCTTAGGCCAATTAGTAATAGGTGTAATTACAATATTTATATTAATAAAATATTCAAATCACGAATATCTATATAATCTTTATTTTCCTTTCTTTAAAAATTTAATTATCCAAATGGGCTTATTTTTTTTCCCATTCGCTTTATTTGTGATTATCGGATCTTCTAATGCTGTAAATTTGACTGATGGACTCGATGGTTTGGCTACTGTACCAGTAATGTTAGTTGCATTGTCTTTTACTCTTATAAGTTACGTTGTTGGGAACACAATTTTTGCTGAGTATCTTCAATTACAATACATAGCCGATGTAGGAGAAATTTCTATATTTTGTGGATCAATCGTAGGTTCTTGTTTAGGTTTTCTTTGGTACAATGCCCCACCTGCTAAAATATTCATGGGCGATACAGGCTCTCTATCTCTAGGTGGATCTCTTGCTGCGGTAGCTATAATTGTAAAACACGAGATAGTCCTAGCAATAATTGGAGGTTTATTCGTGTTAGAAACAGTTTCGGTGATTATACAAGTAATTTCATTTAAACTTACAGGAAAAAGAGTATTCATGATGGCACCAATACACCATCATTTTGAAAAAAAAGGGTGGGCAGAATCTACTATCGTTATTAGATTTTGGATAATAGCAATCATTTTAGCTTTGATAGGGCTAGCGACATTAAAATTACGTTAAAATGATTCTCTCAAAAAATTTGAGCAAAAAAATTTTTGCAATTTATGGCCTTGGGGTAACTGGTGCCTCTGTAATTAAATTATTAAAAAGATCTAAAGTCAAAAAATATTACTTATGGGATGATAACCTATTTACTAGGAGAAAATTTGGAATTAGGGAAAATAAAATTTTTTTTAAAAGAAAACTTGATATTGTTGACTACATAGTTATGAGTCCTGGAATCAACATTAAAAAAACTAACATAAAAAAAATTCTTAAAAAGAATAAAAAAAAAATTATTACAGACATTGATTTATTTTATATGACAACAAATGTTCCTAAATCAATAGTAGTAACAGGTACTAATGGTAAATCAACAACATGCAAAATATTAGAACACGTTTTACAAAAAAATAAGATTAAAGCTAGATTAGGTGGAAATATAGGTAAACCAATACTAAATTTTAATTCTCAAAAAAAAATAATTTTTATAATTGAAGCTTCGTCTTATCAACTGTCATACTCTAAATTTATTAAACCTAATTATGCAATAGTATTAAATATAACTAAAGATCATCAAGATTGGCACGAAAATATGAATAATTACATTCATTCAAAAATGAAAATTTTTTCGTTACAAAATAAAAAATGTATGGCTTTTTTAAGTGATAAAAAATTAGTAAAAAGATTTAAAAAAAATAAAAATTCAGCAATCTTAAAATTTGTTAATAATAAAAGATATGAAAAAATAAAGTTTAAAATTAATAACTCGCATATCACTTCAAAAGCTAATGACAATAATCTTCCTTTTGTTTTCAGTTTGTCTAAGATTTTAAAGATTAAAGAAAAATCATTAATTAAATCTCTAAATAGTTTCAAGGGTTTAACGCATAGATATGAAATTTTCTTAAAAAATAAAAAATTGAAATTTATAAACGACTCCAAAGCAACAAGTTTTGAAGCTAGCAAATATGCATTAAGTAGTAATAACGATATTCTTTGGATAGTTGGAGGCCAAGAAAAAAAAGGTGATAAATTCTACTTAAAAAATTATAAAAAAAATATTTTAAAAGGTTATTTAATCGGAAAAAACATTAATTTTTTTCAAAAACAATTAAGGGGTCAAATACCATATGAAATATCAAAAACAATTAGCAATTCCGTTAAATCAATATTTAAAAAGATTAAAGACAATCCAAATAAAAAATTTACGATTTTGTTAAGTCCAGCGAGTGCATCATTTGATCAATATAAAAATTTTTCTGAAAGAGGAACTGAATTTAAAAAAAAGGTAAGGCATAATGCAAATAGATATTTTAAAAGATAGATTAAATAACTATTGGAGAAATATAGATAAAAAAATTCTATTTAGTTTTATAGCTCTGTTTTTTCTTGGCTTATTTTTTTCCTTCTCTTCAACTTCACCTTTGGCTGGAGAAAGACTTAATAAAGATTATTATTTTTTTTTCTCCAAGCACTTAATGTTTGTTGTTTTTTCTCTACTATTAATGCTTTTAATATCATTTGTTAATAAAGAGATATTGAATAAGATAGTGATACCCTTATTTTTTATACTTTTTTGTTTACTGACTTTAGTTCCATTAATTGGAGTAGAAGTAAAAGGTTCAAAAAGATGGTTAGATTTGTATTTTTTTAGATTACAGCCTATAGAATTAATAAAACCTTTTTTTATATTATTTACCGCTAGAGTTTTAACTTATAATAATCTCAAAATTTCAAATACATCGTACTTATTTAGTTTTTTAATATTATTTTCCATAATTATTTTGTTAATTAATCAACCTGATCTTGGGCAATCAATACTTCTAATAGGCACTTGGGCTGTCATGCTTTTCATAGCTGGAATAAGTTTAATATACATATTCAGTTTCTTTGGAATTACTTTTATAGGCTTTGCTAGCTTATTATATTTATTTCCTGATAGGTTTGGATATATTACAAAGAGATTGAATACCTTTTTAGATCCTTCATCAGGAGATAGTTTCCAAACTCAAAAAGCTCTTGATGCTATTAAGCAAGGTGGCTTAAAAGGTCAAGGCATGGGAGAAGGTATACTTAAAGACAGCGTGCCTGAGGCACACACTGATTATATAATAGCAGTTATAAGTGAAGAATTTGGATCTGTTGTTTCAATTTTTTTAATTATAATTTTTTTATACATTTCATTTAGGATTATAAAATTTACAGTTTCAGAATTAGATAACAATTTAAAAATATCACTTTGCGGTCTTTCAACACTACTTATTTTTCAAACTTTCATACATGTAGGCGTAAATACAAGTTTGTTGCCGACGACTGGAATGACACTTCCATTTTTAAGTTACGGTGGGTCTTCTTTAATAGGTAGTTCAATATTGGCGGGTTTCATTTTAAATTACACAAAAAATAGAGTTATAGATGTCTAAAAATAAGAAAAAAATAATAATTGCGACCGGTGGAACAGGTGGACATGTTTTCCCCGCATATAGTTTGGCAAGCTACTTTTTAGAAAAAAATATTTCAACTGAAATTGTTATAGATGCAAGAGGATTCAAATTCATACAACATTATAATTTTCCTAATATCAAAATTATAAATTCCTCAACAATATTTAAAAAAAATCCTATACTTTTTTTTCAAGCGTTTTTAAAAATAATCTATGCTTTTTTTAAATCCTTCTTGTTTTTAATTAAATCTAGGCCAACAATATTATTTGGTATGGGAGGTTATGCTTCGTTTCCAATTTGTTTAGCAGCTAAGATTTTAAGAATTCCTTTTATTATTTATGAAAGTAATTTGTATATAGGTAAAGCAAATAAATATTTATTACCTTTTTCTCATAAATTATTTGTTGCGTATAAAGAAACCGAGGGGATATTAGAAAAATATATCTCAAAAAAGGTAGAAATTGGAAATATTATTAGAAAAGAAATTTTGAATTACGAACCTAAAAAAAAATCAAATTTTGGCAATAAAATTAACATTTTAATTTTAGGTGGTAGCCAAGCGGCAAAATCATTTGCTGATAAGTTGCCAATAATTTTTGATAAATGTCTTGATGAAAAAATAAATTTTAAACTCTATCAACAATGTCTAGCTAACCAAAAAGAAGATTTAAGATATTTATACGATAAAATGAACTTAGAATACGACCTGTTCACTTTTAATCATAATCTCGTTAATTATTTTGATAATTCAGATTTAGTTATAACTAGATCAGGAGCATCAATTACTGCAGAGCTTTTAAATTGTAATTTACCCTTTATATCAATACCATTTCCTTTTGCATCAGATAATCATCAACTTAAAAATGCCAAATATTTTAAAGAAAAAGGCTATAGTTTTTTAGTTGAAGAAAAAGACATAGACTCTAAATTATTATCATTGATTAAATCTATACATGCAGATAAAGAAATATTAAATCAAATTGTAGATAAACAAAAATTACATTCAGATAAATTTGTTTTTAAAAAAATTGAGAATGAATTAAAGAATTTTATAAATGAATAATATTAGTTTAGGAAATAAAGAGGTTATTCACTTCGTGGGAATAGGAGGAATAGGTATGAGTGGACTAGCTCAAATAATGAAAATTATGGGTTTTCAGGTTCAGGGAAGTGATCTCTCAAAAAATAAAAATACTGAAACGTGCAAAAAAATTGGAATAAAAACATTTTTAAATCATTCAAAAAAAAATGTTTCAAAAGCAACAATAATTGTTAGATCTTCTGCAATAAAAAAAAACAATATTGAAATTAAAGAAGGTATTAAAAAAAAACTACCAATTTATGAAAGAGCGGAAATGCTCGCAAACATTGTGTCTCTAAAAAAAAATATAATTGTTACTGGTTCACATGGCAAAACAACTACTACTTCATTAATTGCTAAGATACTATCCGAAGCCAAACTCGACCCAACAATAATTAATGGTGGAGTAATTAATTCAATTAAAAATAATGCAAAATTAGGTAAAGGAGAATGGGCAGTCTTAGAGGCTGATGAGTCAGATGGAAGTTTTTTAAAATTGCCAATAAATTATTCTGTAGTCACTAATCTTGATAAAGAACATTTAGATTTTTACAAAAATTATGAAAATCTAGAAAATGCATTCATAAAATTTATAAATAAAACTCCTCCAATAGGCAAAACTATGCTTTGTTTAGATAGCTTGAATTTAAGAAAAATTATAGGAAAAATTAATTCTAAAAACTATTTAACTTACGGTTTTGATAAAAACGCAAATTATCAGATTATAAACATTAACTACAAATTAGGTAAAACTTCTTTTTCTCTTAAAGTAAAAAGTTCAGGAAAGAAAAAATTGTTAATAAAAAATATTTTACTCAATTTAATTGGTAAGCACAATGTTTTAAATGCTACCGCATCAATAGCAATCTGTCTTAATTTAGGTATCAATATAAACATTATTAAAAATGCTTTAAAAAACTTTTCTGGAGTTCAGAGAAGACTCACAAAAATATTTATTAAAAATCAAAGGGAGTTTTATGATGATTACGCACACCACCCGACTGAAATTAGCTCTGTATTAGATGGATTAAAAACAGTTTATAAAAACAGAAAAATTATCACTATTTTTCAGCCTCATAGATATTCGAGAATTAAAAATTTAAAAAGGGAATTTGCGTCAAGTTTTTCTATGTCAGATGTTGTTGTATTATGTCCTATTTATGCAGCCGGAGAGAAAAAAGACAAATCCTTTAAAGAAATTTCTTTTGCTAAATCTATAGCTAAATTATCTAAATCACAGGTTATTTTAATAAAAGATGAGTTAGAATTAATAAAATATTTAAATAAAAATTTAATTAAAAATGAAATAGTTATCGGCATGGGCGCGGGATCAATTTCAAAATGGATGCACAACTTAAAAGATAGATTATGAAGATTGAAATTAATAATCTTAAAAAAGAATATGATAAAAGTTTTTACACTGATGAACCGTTATCAAAGTATAGCTGGTTTAATCTAGGCGGCAAAGCAGAATTTTTTTTTAGACCTAAGAACGAATTTGAACTAATAAAATTTCTTAAAACTTTAGAAGGTAAAAAAAAAAATTTATGTTTTAGGTGCTGGGTCAAACACTTTAATAAGAGACGGGGGATTAGACGGTGTTACAATTAAATTAGGATCTAATTTTTCAAATATATCATTAATAGATAAAGATATTTTAGAAGTAGGCGCTGCAACTCTAGATAAAAATATTGCAAATTTTGCTAAACAAAACACTTTAACTGGATTTGAATTTTTATCTTGCATACCTGGATCTATCGGTGGTGGGATCAAGATGAATAGCGGATGTTATGGTGAAGATATATCTGGAGTTTTAGTTTCTTTAAAAGCAGTAGATATATTTGGAAACGTCAAGGTGATAAACAAAGAGGATATTAAATTTCAATACAGAGGTTCAAATTTACCAGAGGATTTAATTATATTAAACGTTAGGTTAAAAGGATCTATTTCTGAAAAAAAAAATATTGAAGAAAAACAAAAAGAATTTGTAGAAAAAAAAAAGAGATCTCAGCCAAGTCAAATTAAAACTTGCGGCAGTACATTTAAAAATCCAAAGCATAAAAAAGCTTGGTCGTTAATTAAAGAGTCTGGTTGTGATAAGCTGTCTGTAGGTGAGGCTAGAATTTCAGAAAAACATTGTAATTTTTTTGTGAACAATGGAAATGCCACATCTAATGAAATTGAAGAATTAATAAAAAAAGTTAAAAACCAAGTTTTAAAAAAAACTGGAATAAATTTAGAATTAGAAATTAAAGTAATTGGAACAAAATAGTTTAATGGCAAAAAAAAATAGTAATCCTTTGGTCAGTATAATTATGAATTGTTATAATGGAGAAGAATTTTTAAATGATTCTTTGAAATCTATAATTAATCAAACATATAAAAATTGGGAATTAATTTTTTGGGACAACAAGTCAAAAGACTCAAGCAAAATAATTTTCAAAAAATTTAAAGATAAAAGATTTAATTATTATTACTCAAAAAAGAATTATCCTCTCTATAAAGCTAGAAAACTAGCACTTAGAAAATGTAAGGGGAATTTAATAGCTTTTCTAGATGTTGATGATTGGTGGCATAAAGAAAAGTTGTCTCAACAAGTTAAAAAGTTTAATAAAAAAAATATTGGATTAGTTTATTCAAATCTTTTTTTATTTAACGCTAGAACTAAAAAATATAAACTCTGGTCAAAAAATAGTTTACCCGAAGGCTCTATATCTTCAAAATTATTAAATAATTACAATATTGGCCTTTTAACTGTTATGATAAATAAAAAAATATTAAAGAAATTTAATCTTAATTTTAATTCAAATTATAAAATTATAGGTGACTTTGATTTATTTTTGAAAATTAGTAAAAAATCAAGAATATTGTGTGTCCAACAACCTTTGGCCTATTACAGAATGCACGAAAAAAATTTTACGCTAAAGAATCAGGATATATTAGTAAAAGAATTAAAAAATTGGACTAAAGAAAATTATAAAAACTATAATTCAGAAGAAATTAATCAGTTTAAAACTAACATTGAATATTTAAAGATAAGGAGCGAGATAAACAAAGTAAATTTTTTTAAAAATCTTTTAAAAATATTAAAATTTCCTAGTTTATTAATTAAAATTAAATTGCTATTATTTTTGTTAATTCCTAAAAAAATTCTTAATATTTTTGCTTAAAACTAAACCTAAAATTAAAAAAATATAAGCACCAGAATTTGTTGAAAAGAAACTGCCACTACTTTTTAATGGTATAAATTCTATTATTAAAATAAATAAAAGAGAATAAAAGAAGCCTTGATGAGACTCAAATTTTTCTCTTGATCGTGAAATAAGATTTTTAAATAATAAAAAATATATGGGACCCATAAATAAAATAAATCCAATAAGTCCTGTATCTGTTAATATTTCTAGATAATAATTGTGAGGATGTAATGAACAAACCCTATTGTGTAAATTTTTTTTTAATTTACACCTCTCCCTGAAAGATTTTATTCCACTTCCCAAAATTGGTCGATCATTCCAAATATCAATTGCAGTTAAATAAATTACAGTGTGACCACTCCAAAATTGCCACACCCATTTTTCACCTTCATATCCAACATTTGCTTCTTCTTGAAAAATAGAAGCCTGACTAGTTCTCTTGTTAATTTTTTCTGTAACATATTTTTTAGTAGTATCTAAAAAAACAGAAGACATATTAATTAAATTTCCATAAAAACTTCTGTAGTATCTTTTGTATTGATAATCAAAAGATAAACTGATTAAAAAAACTAAAATAGTAAGGACTAGCGTTATAGATGAAACAAATCTTAAATTCTTTAAAAATATAATCATTAAGAAAATAAAAACAACTAACATTACAGATGGCATTCTATTACCTGAGAGCAATATTCCGGTAAGCCCAATTAAAAAAATTAGAATAAAAAATAAATTATAAATTTTTTTATTTTTACTGGTGAAAAATAGAGGTATAGAAAAAATGCCTAGAAACAAAAATTTTGAAATGTAACCCCCTGCAACTCTTTCTTTATTAAAAATGCCTGAATTATGATATGCAGTTGCCTCAAATCCAAATAAATCTTTACCGATTAATTGTTGAATAATTACATCAAATGCTACAAAAGTTGAAAAAACTAAACATAAGATTAAAAAGTATTTTAATTGAATTTCATTATTACTCACCATACATCTAATTACCAACATAAATAAAAGAAATCTCAAATACAAAATCGATTTTATGACCTCTACATTTTTTGGATTTTTAAAATCTTCATAGATTGAAATAAATAAAAGATATACAAAAAAAGAAACAACAAGCATTAAAGTTTTATTATTTTTGATTTGAAAAATTTCTTTTTTATAAGTTATTAGACCTATAATCCCAATTAGGAACACCAAAGAATTAATCGCTAAATTTCCAAGAATAAATGCTAAAGGAAACAGAAAAATTAGATAATTTAAAATTTTTACTTTTGATGAATAATCTTGCAACTTATACATATTTAAATTTTGTGATATTTTTATAATATATTTAACATAATAAAATTATTTTGATGTGGTTTTTTTTGCAAATAGATATAAATATAATATACAAAAAGGGCGTGTAGTTCAGTGGTAGAACGCTACGTTGACATCGTAGAGGTCATAAGTTCAATTCTTATCACGCCCACCAAATTTAATAATATCAATATTATTAGGCTATTTACATTAAATAAGAAAAATACTATAAGTCATTGCCTGGTAATTATTGCGAAGGGGCCATACCCGATCCCATTCCGAACTCGGAAGTCAAGTCCTTCAGCGCCAATGGTACTTTGTCTTAAGATATGGAAGAGTAGGACGTTGCCAGGCTTAATAAATTATGAAAATAGCTAGCTCACTA
>MDTA01117777.1_pt1 | contig 17614 bp, 14 predicted proteins | sample 811151 | NCBI WGS metagenome assembly MDTA01 (sample SAMN05326648, study PRJNA326480) | marine metagenome | isolation source: seawater | place: Indian Ocean: South | collected 2010
AGTCGCCCCTGGGGGTCGAAACTGTAGCGCCACGGATTTCGTAAGCCATAGGCGTACATCTCCGGCGCTGCTCCAGAATGGGTTCGACCGGGATTGTCCTTTGGAATGCCGTAGGGCTTTCCGTTTTCTTCTCGGTCCACATCGATCCGGAGCATAGATCCCAAAAATGTGGCAGGATTTTGACCGTGTTGATCAGGATCTCCTCGCCACCCTCCATCACCGAAGCCAATATAGAGATAACCATCGGGTCCAAACGCCAGTTGTCCCGCATTGTGGTTCGAATACGGCTGTTCCGCTTCGAGCAGAACCCGCGCCTGCCGTGGTCGGCACTCCGAAACCGCACAACCCGGCTTATTTTCCCAGTGTTCGATTCGACTCATATCCCGCCCATCATCCCGAACCGTCCGGTGGATGTAGAACGAGCCATTTTCGGCATATCGAGGATGAAAGGTCATTCCCAATGCACCCTGCTCCGACGCACTAATGACTTTGAAACGACGCCATTTACCCTTGGCTTTCGTCTCACGGTGAAACCAACGTAAGGTACCGGTCTTTTCCAGAACCATGATCACGGCAGGTTCTGTCGGAAGAAACTGCAAATCTGTAATCTGCTCGTATCCGGAACTCACCTTAGCAAAGTCCACCAGCCGCTTTGCGCTGGGAGCGGCGGCCAATGCCTCATAATCGGGACTTAAAATATTGATCAGGAAGCCCTTGCACCCCCCGCAGGCTGTCAGGATGAGACCGATTAAGAGGACGCATAATCGCTGCATAGTTGCCTCCCTAGACGCTTCTGAAACCGCCTACAGGCTCGCCAAGATTTGGTCCATGGCTCTCCGTAAAGTCCCGGCGGCATCCCGGCTGGGTTGTTTGGCTGCCCGATCCAGGGCTTGCCTCGCCAAACGACTTGCCCAAGTCCCATCACCCAGGAGACCTTGCTCCAACAGTTCACGAATCGTTCTCCCGTAGATGGTAGCACAAGCAGATACATCACCACTGTTGAAGGCCGGAACGCCGACTTCGATGGCGCTGACCAGTCGCTGACGTACCTCCGCTCCAAGAGTAGAGCGTTTCCCCACGCGCACCGGACGCATCGACTTAAGAATCACACGAAAAGGTCCCGGTTGCTTGTCGGCGATCAGGAGCCCAAGGCGACCGATCTGACCCAGACCGCTCCGTAAGTCAGGACCCCGAATCGGTCGTCCGAATCGCTTCAAGACAAAAGCGGAGAAGGGTATCACCACCCTGGTATCCCCCTTCGACTCAGTAGGAATGAGCGCTCGGTAGCCCCCTGCTCTTACCCTTGCGTCTCGGCGCTGCGCTGTGACCTGAATCGCTCGGCCTCCTCCGGTAAGAACCACCTCGAGTCCATCATACGCCGTCCAGTCAAACCAGCGATCTCGAGCAAAAATCGAGACGAACCCGCCGTTGTTGTCCAGGCTCAGGTTACCGGTCCATACCAGTTCATCGGCGGCATTCCAGGCAAGCTGAGCTCGGGAGACTCCTCCCATGACCGTGTCATTTTGGGTCACCCAACTTAACTCAGTAATCACGTTCTTCACCGCTGCGTAGGCAGGTAGTGATTGGGCAAGAGACCACGTGACAAACCCCGCCAGTAAGATTCGACTGCACACGATAGCCTCCCCTACTCCTCATGGCTGAGGACAAAAAATATTCCAACCGTCTCCCCCAATCAGCCGAATCGATAACAACGAAAGCAAGGGGTAGTCGTGGACGGTTGCTTCGCTGCTTGGCAAGTTAGACCCGCGGTCTCATTCCGCTTGAAGGTTGACTGCCTCTGTGAAGTTACTGACAAGCCCCGAAAGCAACCAAATCAAAGTACTCGCCGCGACCGATGCATGGCTTCATCGAAACCTGAATCCTGCCAAAATTCTAAATATCAAAGAGCAGGCTCGAGCGGATCGTTTCGTTGTTGAAACCGCCAGAACCCAATTCGCTTTCGCCAGGGCCTTCCTACGCACCGCCCTCGGTCACGCCCTGAACATACCTGCGGAAGATGTCACCTTTGGTACCGGTCCTCATGGCAAGCCATTTCTCGCCGGCCAACCGTCTCAGAGCGGTCTCCAGTTTAACCTGAGTCACTGCTCTGGACTGACCCTCTTTGCGGCAACTCTGGACTCGTCGGTCGGAGTTGATGTGGAACAACCGGACCGAAGTATCGATCGGCACCGGTTTGCCCAGCGATTCTTTCACCGGTTGGAGTTGGAACGCCTGTCAGGGCTATCGCCGAAAGAACACAGGGACGTATTTTTCCGCATATGGACACAAAAGGAAGCGTGGCTAAAAGCCCTCGGTGTGGGTCTGGATCTGCCCCTTTCCTCATTCGCCGTGACAGGAGAACAAGGAGAGGCTGCGGCGCTGACCTGTTGGGATTCAGATGCATCAGCCGCCGAGAAATGGCGCCTGCACAGCCTCGAGTTGCAGGGCTACCCCGTCACCATCTGCAGTGAATCAAACACTTGGTCACTGGAGACCGAGTTACTTCTGTAGTTGCCCCGACCGCTGACACATGAAAGGGCGACCATGAACAGGAGGCGCTCATGCAAAATACCCAGCGCGCCACTCTTGCTCTATTTTGCGTCGCTCTGATTTGGGGCTGGACCTTTGTCTGGATGAAACAGGCCACCGGGGCTGCTCAGGAAATCCTTGGAGCCGAGAATGCAGCGGTTTATATCGCCCTTTTCATGACGCTTCGGTTTTTCCCGGCGGCCTTTATTATTCTCGCCTTTGCCCCCTCGGTCCGAAAAGGAATCACGACCCCCGGAAATTGGCTCGGAGGCCTGATCCTGGCGATTTTTGTGCTCACAGGATTCCTCTTGCAGATGTTTGGTTTAGAGGGGGTCAGTCCTGCCGTCTCAGCTTTTCTCACGAGCCTCTTCGTTCCTTTTACGGCGCTGCTTGGTTTTCTCCTGGGTCGGCGAGGTCTGTCCAAGGTTCTGATTGGCGGTATTTTTCTTGTGACCCTCGGGGCTTCGATCATCAGTGGTCCACCTCAGTTGAATTTTGATCTCCCCGAGTGGCTTACCGTTCTTTGTGGATTGGTTTTTGCGGGTCACATTCTCGCCACCGACTATGTGACCAAACGCCACCAACCGCTGACAGTAACAGCCACATCTTTCTTTTTTGTCGGCGTCGGCTGCTTGAGTCTTTTCATGGTGCAATGGAGCCGGCACTCCGAAATACAAAGCCACCAACTCATCCAAGTGATGACCACACCGTCCTTCCTGTGGCCTCTCGTGGCCTGTAGTATCTTAGGTACCGTCGTCGCGCTCAGCCTTCTCAACCTGTACCAACGGGTCTTGGATCCTGTTCGAGCAGCGATCTTGTTTTCTCTTGAGCCCGTGTTTGCTGCCATCATCTCCCTCGCTCACGGCAAGGAGGAACTGACGCCATGGTTTGTGGCCGGCGCAGCATTGGTTTTGCTCGGCAACTTCGCTGTCGAAATCCTCGAAAAGATGAAGCGTCGTGCCAGCCTAGAACCCGTCGATTCGTGACTCAAGAGACGGAACTCAGTTCCCAACTCCAGCGCAAATCACTCAGGATCGCAGGGCCCATCACAAGGGTGGATAATTTGACTCGCATCACCAGGCTTCAAAAAGGCATCGATCTGACGCTTCGTGGATTCTAAGCGCCGAATCGCTTCATGCACTTTGTTGCCCGAAGATGTCGGCTCCGCCCGCTGCCGAAAGTCATCATCAACGTCTGGAAACTCGAACAACGTCATCGCACTCCCAGACATCGGCAACGTCACGGTGTCTAAGCCCCAAGGTCGCATGGGGGTGGGTTCGGTTAAGGGGACCCCAAGCAGCCGAGCATGAAAATAACTGGCAAAGTCGGGGACTTGAGCATCAGCGTAACCCACCTGCAGCAAGACTCGTTTGTCTTCCGGTGAACCTGGCAGCTTGTTGTTGAGCACATAGGGTGCATAAGTTGCCGGGTCGAAACGATCGAAGACTCGAGCCATGGTCGTCAGTATTTTTTGCCGCTCAAATGGGTCCGGTTGGATCACGGTCTCGATGATTGCGAGATAACTGTTGAAGGGGCCTGCACGACTCATCATGTGGGTAAAAGCGGCTCCCCCCACGTTGAGAACCATGCGGCTCAAATGAGGGTTGAGTGCAGCCAAAACACCCCCAAGAATATGCCCCTGAGAAATACCAACATAGCCTTGAAAACTCGGATCATAAACGGACTGACCTGCATTGGAAAGGCCGTCAGGACTGATGACAAGTCCTAGTGATTCGGGTTCCGTTGGCCGCTGAAAGGCGGGCAACTGATGCAGAACGTTTATGACCGCTTCGGACGTAACAATCCAGTTCGCCATCGCTTGATGCACCCGATCTCCAAAACGCAGCAGTTGGGGCGGGTTATCGGCCATGTCTGCCACCATGACAGCGGCATCAAGCTCGGCCATCCCTTTCCATCGAATCGCGACAAAGACTGATTCTGTTGCCTCTGCAATGCCTCTGGCTCCACCGCCTTCCACTTCGGATGGACTGCCAAAGAAACCATGACCAAAATGAACCACCCTGCCAGGCTCGAAGCGATTGATTAAGCGACGAGGAATGACCGCTATGAAGCGAAATTTGGCCGTTCCATTTTGACTCGGCTGACCCAACTCATTGCGATGGATTGCAGCACCTTGTGTGTCCCTTTCCATGTAGAGTGGACCTTCGATATCGCCTCGAACAATGCGCCAGGCGCGATCCTCCTCATCTCGTTCGATCACATCACGAATGGAAACCACCGGATCATTGTTTTGGGTCCATTCAAGTGCAAGGTCGCGGATGGCAAACATATCGTCGGTAAGTTGCTCATCAGACCCCGTGGTAAAATCCCAGGCGAGTTGTAAGTCCGAGCGGTCGAGGCCCGCCGTTTCAAGGACAGGAAAGACGGATGACTCATAGCGTTCGGCAAGTGACTCCCACTCCGCAACACCAAGCGCTTGCTTGTCTCGAAGGCGCCGAAAGCCCTCGGGAGCCGGCAGAATCACACCTTCCGAATCGACCAAACCTTTAACGGCGACCACGTAGCGAGTTCTGGCTTGCATCGGCTCCATGGGACGAATCAACAAGGGAACCCGATTTGGATCATCTGCTCTTGGGTCTTCGTCCACGAAATGCGCAACCAAGCGTCCCGTCTCCGCCTCGATCAATAGGGTTTTTGATGCTGATGACTGACTCCCATCCAGTGCATCATCCATTCGGACCATGCCCTCCATGGAAGTTTCAGTTCCGAGTGAAAACATGATCGTCGGATTTTTTGAAAATCCGTCGAAAGGACGCCAGTCGCCAAAGTCAGCGGTCTGACCATCATCGGTCATCAACTTGCTTGCGCCGGTGTGTTCGACTCTTTTTCCTGACGGAAGACTGGAATCGGGCACCAAGTAAACGTCGCTTGGGTAGGGTAAGAAACAGTCAACGCCGCCCATCAAGGGATTACATCCGGCAGGTAAATCCAAAGGAGGAGGTTGGGGCTCCGAAGCTTCACAAGCTGCGATCGCCAAACTTAAAATTGCAAAGACCCGCATCATTCTGTCCTAAAAGCTACGGAGGTATTCCACCATTAGCCAAATCTGTTCATTGGTCATTTGACCGGCAAAGGCGGGCATTTGGTTTCTCCCCTTAGAGATCACGTCAAAGATACCCCTCGCCATGTTATCACCACCCATCAGCATTCCAAACCTGTAACCCTGCCCCCCTAACGCCGGCGCAATGGGCAGATTGGGTTTTTGACCTGGTGTGCCATGACAAGGGGAACATCGCTGATGATAAATCCCATGAGCCCGACGAGCCAAACCGGCATCGCCGAGATCCAACTTAGGTCTTACGTCCTGCGCTAGGCGCTGATCCCAGAGGGATTGCTCATCGAGATTCCTGCCCGCTTCCGAAGCCCTCCAACTCAGCCAACGAGCCACTGTCTCCGGTTTCATTTGGTCTTGATAGGCTGCACCCAGTGTCGTTGCACACCCACCCAAGAGGTACATCATCACAAGGACCCAACTCCTCAAAACTCGTCCTTCCATGCTCGAAGTGCTCCAAGCGACTCGACGGTCTCGGCACGCACAAAGGGATTCGTTGCCAGTTCATCTGCCCAACTCCCGGGAATCGTGACCTGAAGGGACTGACTCCTTTCAAGTGCTTTCCGGATCGCTTCATTTTGCGGCTCCGCAGCTTGGGCAAATCGTAAGTTACTTTCGGTGTACTCGTGACCAACCCACAATCGGTTTTCGGGGCGACAATATCGTTTTAACTGAGACAGACTTTCGAACAACATCGATGGCGTTCCCTCGAAGAGTCGACCACAACCTCCAATGAAGAGCATGTCGCCGGTAAAGACTTCGTTCTGCACAAAATAGGCGATCGAACCTGTGGTGTGCCCAGGGACGTGACGAACGCGAACGTTCAGTTGACCAAAGGTGAATACGGATCCATCTTCCAGATCGTCCGTTTGACCCGGAATTCTCCCCCGGTCACTGTGGTGACCGAACACCTGCAAGCCCGGATATTGCCCGACCAACGCTTCATTGCCGCCGGTATGATCCCAGTGATGATGAGTATTCCAAATCGCAGTCAATTCCCCTTCGAACGTTCGGAGTGCCGTTTGAATAGGTTCTGCCTCACTCGGGTCCACGACAGCCACGAGCCCCGTCGATTCGCAGCGAACCAAGTAGGCGTAGTTGTCCCGCAAACAAGGGATGGGCTGAACCGTCAATTGCGCCATAAACCACAGATCTCCCGACAACCGCAGCTTGCGTCGAAGGCCGTTCCAAGCGCAAGGAAACTCGAAGCACACGAAAGACGATGATGAAGCGCAAAGACAAAGCCGACCGCATCGCTGCACTCCTTGAGGTGCTGTATCCGGAAACCCCCATTCCACTGGATCATGACAATCCATTTGAACTCCTCATTGCTGTCCTGCTCTCCGCACAGAGCACCGATAAAAAGGTGAATGAGGTGACCCCTGCGCTCTTCAGAAAGGCACCCACCCCCGAAGCCATGGTCGCCTTGGGCGCAGAAGGTATCCTTCATTGCATTCGTGAAGTGGGTTTGGCGCCGACCAAGTCGAAGAATGTTGCGAAGCTCAGTCAGCAGCTGATCGATGAGCACGACGGCGAAGTCCCCAATTCATTCGAAGCGCTGGAAGCGCTACCAGGGGTTGGTCACAAGACAGCGAGCGTTGTCATGAGTCAGGCTTTCGGTGTGCCTGCATTTCCCGTCGACACACATATCCATCGACTCGCTGCACGTTGGGGACTTTCCTCAGGAAAAAACGTTGAGACGACGGAAAGAGACCTAAAAAAAATCTTTCCGAGAGCTCATTGGAATAAGCTTCATCTGCAAATCATATTTTTCGGTCGCGAGCACTGCCCAGCCCGCAATCACGATCTTTCCCAGTGCCCAATCTGTGGCTGGGCAGCGACGAAGAAGCGGATTGCAATGGAACAGAAGCGCTAGACAGTCACCTCGGTTGTAGACCGCCCTCGATTGGCAATCTCATCCGCCTTCTTTTGTCGGCGGAGCTTGCGGGTAAAACCGACTTTTGATCCGAGCCAGATCGCCCATTTGCCTGGATCCCAATTGTGCCAAAAGTAGCCGTTTCGATAATCCGATGGAAAACGGTGATGAAAACTGTGCCAGCCTTCACCGTGGGTAAAGAAAGCGACCAACCAGTTGTCCGCCGCTGACGCCTCCTCATCCCAAGGACGGTCACCTTTGAGGTGACAAAGGCTGTTGATAAGAAAGGTCGTTTGATGGGTGATAACCATCCGGAGTAAACCGGCAAACAAAAACATCCCGATGGGCCGTCCGATCAGAGATCCCAAGGCAAGCGGCAGAAAGAGGCCGGCCAGAAAGACGATCGTCCAGTAGTGTTTATGTTGCGCCATCACGAGCGGATCTTTTTGCAAGTCCCGACAATTTGAAAAATCATCACGGACCGGGTCCGAATGAAGAATCCACTCGATATGGGCCCACCAGAATCCGTGTTTTACGGAATAAGGATCTCTGTCCGTGTCGGTGTGTTGATGATGACGCCGGTGACCGGCACTCCAAACGAGGCAACTGTTCTGGATCGCAGCCCCACCCCAGAACAACCACCACGCCCGCCACAGACCATTGGCCTGGTAGGCTCGATGAGAGAAGAGTCGATGGTAACCCACTGTAATGCCGAGTCCTGTTAGCACCCAACCAGCGACAAGCCCCACCCACAACCAGGCAGAATTTCCCTCATAGTACAGGTACATGGGAACCCAAACTGCAACTAAAATAGGACTCCCTAAGAGGAAGATACTGTTTGCCCAAATTCGAGGCCCTATGTTCGGTTTCATGGTGCACTCTCCCGCTCGATTGGACGGACACTACCCAACTCACCATTCGATCCAAGGCAAAGCGCACAGGCATTTTCGAAATCTTACGTTCGTTTACAAACCCTTTACAAAAGGGTGATTCACGCCACGAGGTTAGGATTCAGGGTTGCAGTTGATGCATCGCCACAGCGACCGATGTGGCTACATTGAGGCTATCGACACTCGTCGCCATGGGGATGGCGAGCCGATGATCAACCGAGGCCAAAGCGGCATCCGAGAGACCGGGTCCCTCAGCACCCACGAGGAGAGCCACTCGGTCGGGAGGGTTCTTCCACTCTTTGATGGGAGTGGCTGCCTCGCAGGGTGTTAAAGCCGCCACTTGAAAGCCGACACGACGAACCGATTCAACCAACTCTAAAACAGTCCCTCCTCGACAGAAGGGCAACGCTAAAGTCTGTCCAGAGGAGACACGGATCGCTTTCCGGTACAGCGGATCGCAACTCTGCTGATCCAAAAGAACTGCCCCCCCACCGAATGCAGCCACATTGCGAAAAATAGCGCCCATATTGTCGGTATTGGAGACCGCCTCTGTGAGAACAACCCGTTGAACATGGGCTGAGAGATCAGCAAGCGTGGCATCGAGCGAAGGACCGAGAATCCGCTGACCGCAACCGAGAACTCCTCGATGCATCTTGAAACCCACGATCTCTTCAATGGCATGGTGAGGAACGACGTACACAGGTGTTTGGTCTGGTAAATCAGCGAGGAGGCTGGTGAGTGTCTTGACCCGTCGTTCGCTCAACAAGAGGGCGCTTAAAGGAAAACGACCGTGCCGAACCAAAACTCGAAGCGCCACCTCTCCTTCAACCATGAAAAGATTGGCTCGACCGGCGAGATCTCTGTCACGAACCGAACGAAAAGGCTCCAGCCCTGAATCGGTAACATCCTCCACCCAATTCAAGTTCGGCACGTGAACACCCCGCTTCACAATCCTTTAGGATATGATCAGTCCGCGAAGGCGATTCAAAGCGGCGGCCACGTCGAGAGACCGAACCGCCACCAGTTCCCCCCTCGGCGGAGTCGTCGACAAAACATCGACGCCCTCATCCGACATCTCCTTAGCCAGGCTTTCAAGTGCTGCTGCCAAGTTCTTTGACTCCTTCAAATGAACTCGTCTCAATCGCTCCAACGCATAGCCAATGGCTAAGGTCTGACCAGGGTCCACAATCTGTTCCCATGACGAAAGATCAATCCGAGCTTCGCCGTACAAAACGGCTCGAACCCCCTCATGTCGGATACTGACCGCCCTTCGTCCTCGGCTCGGATCCATGCTCTCCCCATCGATTCGCCGAGGGTTCGGCAGCGTCATAGAACCCGTGATCCGAGGTGGGCGACGATTGGGAAAATCCAATGCCACTTTACCCGCTAACTCCGTGGCATCCCAAGCTTGATATTGGTCCATCCCAATGACGCAATCCGCGAACTCTAAATAATCACCACTACCTCCCATGACCATGATCGTGGAGACCCCTAAATCATCCCGTAGTTGCTGCACTCGGTCGACGAAGGGGATAATCGGTTCTTTGTCACCGGGGATCAAAGCCTGCATGCGCGCATCTCGAATCATAAAGTTCGTCGCCGAACTGTCTTCATCCAGCAGGAGAACCCTTGCTCCCGCCTCGAGTGACTCTTGGATATTTCCTGCCTGCGAGGTGCTGCCACTAGCATCTTCAGTTTCAAAGCGATCCGTCGATCTTCCACCAGGGAGTTCTCGAACAAATGGCGAGATATCGATGCCGTGGATCGGTCGGCCTTCCTCTGCACGGATCTTCACGGTCTCCATGGGGGTCACCACGTGCTCTCGACCATCACCAGGTATGTGATCGTAGATACCGTTCGCCAAGGCTTGCAGAAGCGTGGATTTACCGTGGTAACCGCCACCGACAATCACCGAGATGCCGGCGGGCAACCCCATGCCTCGGAGGGGTCGACCATGGGGGCGCTTGAGAGTGACCTCGAGACTCTTGGGAGATTGGAAAGGTAATCCGTCGAGCATGGGCCGAGGATCTTCACCGTGACGTCTTGGCAACAGGGCACCGTTGGCGACAAATGCGACCAGGCCTTGAGCGTGCAATTGCTCTCGGAGCGCCTGACTGTCCTCCACTCCATCGAGATGCAACTTCAAGGCGGTCTCATCGTGTCGCTCTGCGGGGAGATGATCATCGACGAGTCGCTGAAGATCATCGCAGAGCATTGCTTGCGCCTGACGCCCCAGCACTCGACGCCCCTGGGCTGGCAACCCCAATCGAAGGCGAACTTGGAGATGATGATCTGCGAACACAACAGCAGCTCGATCGAGGACCTCCTGCCCCCCACCGAACGTCCGAATAACACCACTCGAACCGCTGCCGCGCCGTTGGGACAGATCGTCACATGCTCGACTTATTCGACGGGCTAGAAAGTCCGCAAGTGCCCTTCGCCTGACGGGATTCTGCACATCGCTTTCCATAAAACCCAAGCGTGAGATCGGCACTCGGAGACGGACTCGAGAAGGTGCTGCAAATGGATCTGCTTGAATCTGGTCAAAGGCAAGGTCGAAAGCACCCATCTCGTAGTAACGACTCAGATCCCGGTAGCCCCGATAAGCCCGCCCATCGATTCTTGACAGGGTTGCCTTTAAATGACTCCGATCTGCCATCACAAACTCCGAAGAGCTTATAGCGGAGGTCAGTAAAAGGGTTAAGGGGCCAGAAAATTAATAACGCAAACCCAACTGAAAATAAGGTTGATCAGGCACATCAAACCGCCAGCTACCTCGAGCGAAGAGCGTCCAAGGAGTCCGGCCCCCGGACGCCAGAGCAAGTGCGGCTTCGAACCCGATGGTTCGGTGTCGATCTGAATCCAGTTGCCCGTACCTGCCGTACACGGAGAATTCCGCATGACGGAAGTAGAGGCTCGGCAACAACATACCAGGATACAAGCGCCCGAAGTGCAATGGGAAACGATGGCGAAAATCCAGACCAGCCAATGCGAAACGACGCCCCGGTAAACTCTGGTCCTCGTAGCCAGTCATCCGCTCCTGAAATCGATAAAGTTCCCAACTCCGCTCGGGTAAGGATAAACTGAGCGAATCGCTGACCAGTCCTCCCCCGACGCGTAATGAAGAGGCGGGAGCTCCTGCCAATTCCCGCCACCGGGCAAAGGTGGAAATATTTTGCCGAGGCGAGAGCAGGCTCGGTAACGTGACCGCCAGTTCAAACCGCCGGTCCAAAAGCGGTGAATTGTCACCAAGCGGTGGAAACCAAGCGGCTTGAAGATCCCAGAAGAGCGCTCGACGAACCACGCCCCGTCCTGTTCGCTCTCGAACTCGGTACTGAACCCGAGCGCGAGGGCCGGCCAAGAAGGTACGTCCGTCCCGGAGTCTTAGTCCCGTCGCTTTCGCCTGGATCCCCCAAAAGGACCCGAGCGCTCGCTCGAGTCCCCAATTGCCCTGAAGTCCGTCCTGATCGAGCGCCAGTCCCAAGGTGGTTTGCCATGGTGCCCATCGACGCCCCTGAATAAAGACTTCGAGGGATGGTTCGTCACCGCCTGTGTCCACCGTACCCAAGAGATAGTAACTATGGAGGAGCAAATCGCTGCTTCCTCCGAGCCAAAGACCGAGGCGCCATGCCTCTTGGGCTCTTGATCCTCCCGATGCCACCGGCAGCCAAAAACGCGGCAGAAAGAGCCCCTGGTACCAGGAGACACTCTCTGTTTCCCGTGAATTTAGAGACGCTGGTGTGGAAAATTGACCGCTGACAGCTTCTGGAGTGAAGGGAAATCGCTGTTGAACTCGACGGTCCTCAATTTGATCAAAAGACCAACCGGCCGCTGTACGGTTTAGAAAAGCGAGTCCTCGAGGACGCTGATGTTGAGGATCCAGAACACCGTATGGTGCTTTGGAAAGTACGAGTGTCTCGTCCCTGTCTAAACGATGAATGCATGCTTGAATTCTGCCTTCGAACTCACAGGCCATCATGACTTTTTGCTGGGAGATAAATCGCGGATTGTGAAGTATTTGAAAGGGGATCGAGACCGGTCGCTGGCTCTTTTGAATTAGGTCAAAAAGCCAAAGTTGCTGTCTCCCATCTGCTCGACCTCGCACAAAAACAATGCGTTCACCGTCCGGAGAAAATGCAGGACTGAGCGGCGGCGACGTGTCTTTAAAAGACCACAGATCCACTTGCTCTTTCGTCTCTAAATTCAACTGACTAAGCCAAGAATAACCCCCCTCATAGCGCACGAAAACATAGGTTCGCCCCATGGGATGAGCTCCTCCAGAGGCGCCCCGAGCGAGTGACCATCGACCCGTCGTCTTGAGGGATGAGCCATCCAGCCGAAACAGAATGTTTGCCGCTCTCCCATTGGGATTTGGTAATAAAATAGTCATGTAAAGGGACCCATCTCGACCAAATTCAAAGCCATCTACATTACGCGGCAGTTCCGCCCGGGGTTCGCCCCAACCTGCAAAGGCTCCCACGCTGCGAGACGCGATGACTCGTCCATTGATGTCGACGAGGTCCAGTTGAGCTGATTGATCCAAACCCTTTCGGTACATCGCAAAGAGTCCGCTTCGGGGAGACCGACTTAGGCGGGCAAAGAGACCAACCCGATCGACGAGGGCTTTTTGATCTTTAGGCCGGGTTCGAATCGGGTGCCGCTGACGCCATTGGGAATAAAAGCGCCGAAAAAGCAGGTTGACCGGCGCCTTAAAGTGCTGACGAAATCGCAATCCAGTCCCAAGGATCGGAAGGAGAGCGGCCCCCTGAGATTCCACAAACCCTTGCACAGCCGACCAGCCAAAATTCTCAACCAGCCAACGAACAAAATACCCACCGCTCACATAGTCACCACCAAATTCCATAAGTGGTGGGTAATAAGGTGATAAGACACTCGTATCTGGTGTCCCGTGGTGAGCCAAATGCGCCTCAAAAGCGCCGCGCCAATAGGCACCATCGAGACGAGACCAGGGACGACCATGCCCCTCTTCAAAGGCTGTTCCTAAGCCCTCGATAAACCAGCTTTCCGTGCTCCCTTGAGTGTTTATTTTGAACCCGGTTGCTCTTTCCAGCAGACGCCAGGCTCCACCCCTCTGGGCAAATTGCCGAGCATGAATCGCCTCATGGCAGGCCACGGGCCCCAACAAGCTCGGAGACAGTCCGGCGAGCCGAACACCGGAACGCAAGAGGTTAACAGGCATCACGATCGTATCTGGCCAGGTCGGTCCAGATTCCATGTACGCATTCTCGAAACCAGGATGGATCAAAATCAAACGTAACTTGGCTTCATGAGTGCCTAAGCTCAAACGAGGACGACAGTTCTTCAGTGCCCGCCCGATCTGAAACGCCTGCCGTTGAAGGCTCTTCGGAAAAAGAACCTCATGTCGTCCGACGGTAAATCGCGACATAGGCTCCTGGACGATACCCCCAGCCACCCCATCTTGTGCGGAGGGCAGGGGCCCGTGGACACAGGCGCACAGACAGAGAAAAAGCAGATATCGCACGGCCTTACCTTGCCTCGAAGCGGTCGAGGGAGAAAGGGGCCTTGCCTTTCCCTGGGGAAGCTTCAAATAGAGCACCGAATCGATCCCCTATCGTCGAGGAGATTAAAATAGTATGAATCCGGTACTATTTTGGTGGAGCGGTCGATGCTGAGACTGAGTCGACTTGCAGATTATGCCGTCGTTCTACTGCACCAGATCGCGTGCAAGTCGACGCTCTGCAGTAGCCGAGAATTGGCGGAACAAACGGGACTCCCCCGCCCGACGGTTATTAAAATCCTGAAAGATCTGAACGGACACGGGCTCTTGATTTCAGTCCGGGGCGTTAACGGAGGCTATCGTCTTGCCCGCCCCGCGGACGAAATGAGCATATTGAGCGTTATTGAAGCGATGGACGGACCAATGAGTTTGACCGCTTGTGCTCAGGAGATCGGACCGGTCTGTTGTGACCATGAGGGTCATTGTCAGATTCGAGAGCCGTGGCGTAGGATTAATGAAGTGATCTCGGGTGCCCTCGACAACCTACGTCTGGCTGACATGGGCTCATTGAATCGAGTGGAAGCCCGACTTAACCCGCAAAGTGAGCAGCGACTATGAGCGATGCAGCACAGGCGGTCGAAGAGCTCTCCAAGGAGTATCGTTGGGGCTTCGTGACCGACATCGAAGCCGACAGCGCACCTCCGGGTTTAAACGAGGACATCATTCGATTTATCAGCGCTAAAAAGGAGGAGCCTGAGTGGCTTCTTCAATGGCGTTTAAAAGCGTACCGAGCCTGGTGTAAAATGGCTGAACCCGAATGGGCAAAGCTGGGCTACGATGCCATCGACTTCCAAAAGATCATCTACTACTCGGCGCCAAAGCAGAAGAAGAAACTGAGCAGCCTGGATGAAGTCGACCCCACGCTGTTGGAAGCTTACGAAAAGCTCGGCATCCCCTTGGACGAGCAAAAGCGACTTGCGGGCGTCGCCGTGGACGCCGTTTTCGACTCGGTGAGCGTGACGACCACTTACAAAGAGACTTTAGCGGAAGCTGGTGTGATCTTCTGCTCGTTCTCCGAAGCGGTTAAAGATCACCCCGAGTTGGTGAAGAAGTATCTAGGAACTGTAGTCCCCCAGCGGGATAACTTCTTCGCAGCACTCAACTGTGCCGTGTTTACTGACGGTAGCTTTGTCTACATTCCAGAGGGCGTGCGCTGTCCGATGGAGTTGAGTACATATTTTCGGATCAATGCGGCAAACACAGGTCAGTTTGAGCGAACACTGATCATCGCTGAAAAGGGGAGCCATGTGAGCTACCTTGAAGGCTGCACTGCGCCGCAGCGAGATGAAAATCAACTGCATGCAGCGGTGGTCGAACTCGTGGCCCTCGACGACGCCGAGATCAAGTATTCTACGGTACAGAATTGGTACCCGGGTGACGACGAAGGACGGGGTGGCATTTACAACTTTGTCACCAAACGAGGCGCTTGCCTCGGCGACCGAAGTAAAATCAGTTGGACACAGGTTGAGACAGGCTCAGCAGTGACTTGGAAATATCCATCTTGTCTCCTTCTTGGAGATGACTCGGTGGGGGAATTTTACTCTGTCGCTGTGACCGCAAAACGACAACAAGCAGACACGGGAACAAAAATGATTCACCGGGGTCGGAACAGTCGTTCGACGATCATCTCCAAAGGGATTTCCGCTGCTCGAAGTCACAACAGCTACCGTGGTCTGGTGGACATCGGACCCAAGGCAGAAGGTGCTCGCAATTTCAGTCAGTGTGATTCGATGCTGATCGGAAACCAATGCGGCGCCCATACATTCCCCTACATCGAGTCCCGCTGCCCGAGTGCGGTGGTAGAACACGAAGCAACCACAAGCCGGATCGCGGAAGACCAACTTTTCTACCTACGGCAACGAGGTTTAAGCGAAGAAGATGCGATTAACATCATCGTCAGCGGGTTCTGTAAGGAAGTCTTCAAAGAGCTTCCCATGGAGTTCGCCGTTGAAGCCACCAAGCTGCTGAGCTTAAGTCTGGAAGGAGCGGTCGGATGACGACCTTACTCGACATCAAGGGACTGCACGTCGCCATCGAAGGCCAGGCGATTTTAAAGGGTCTCGACCTCACCATTGGTGCGGGTGAAGTCCACGCCATTATGGGGCCAAATGGGAGTGGGAAATCGACGTTAGCCCATGTCTTAGCGGGGCGTCCTGAATACGAGATCACCGCCGGAAGTATTGAGTATCGAGGGCAGGACCTCGTTGAACTCGAGCCGGAAGAGCGGTCGCGAGAAGGCTTGTTTCTGGCCTTCCAATACCCCGTCGCCATCCCAGGCGTGGCAAACCTCTACTTTTTGAGAGAAGCCCTCAATGCACATCGAGAGCATCGAGGCGAGCCAGCGCTGGATGCACCGGCATTTATGAAACGAGTTCGTCAAGAGATGACGAAGGTCGGTATGCGTCAAGATCTGCTGAAGCGGGATCTCAATGAGGGGTTTAGCGGGGGTGAAAAGAAACGAAATGAAATCTTCCAGATGCTCATGTTGGAACCGATGTTGGCCGTCCTCGATGAGACGGATTCAGGTTTAGATATCGACGCCCTTCAAACCGTCGCAAAAGGTGTCAACGCTATGCGAACTGAGCAGCGGAGCTTCGTCGTGGTAACACACTATCAGCGACTGCTCGATCACATCGTTCCCGATCACGTACACGTCCTCGCCGACGGGCGAATCATTCACAGCGGTGATCAAAGTTTGGCTCATAAACTCGAGGCGGAAGGCTACGGTTGGCTTGAGGAGGTCGCGTGAGCCTGCCCTGGCTTGAGGAACGTCGGCGTCAAGCGGATCGACGCTTTCAAGAGCTGGGGTTTCCAGATGGGCGCAACGAGGCGTTTAAATACACCTCGCTAAAAGGGCTGAAGCGAGTTCCCGAGACCACGGAAACCTCGAAAGGTCACCTAACTCTACCCCAATTGAACCGAGATCGACTGTCTTTCATCGACGGCGACATCGTCGACAACACGCTAACAGAACACCAGAACGTCGGCCCTCTATCGAACTTTCTCGATCGCGCCGAAGACCACCTAGGACAGCTTTCGGGTGACAACACGCACGGTCTCGCCGCCCTCAATCTGGCTCGATTTCGTGATGGCCTGTACCTCAAAGGCGAGCGAGGTCGCTCGGAGCCCCTCGTCCTTCATGTGGCACTCGGCGCACTTCATGGCACCTGTTCCTACCGGCACTTGATCCACCTCGAAGCGGGGGTAAAGGCCGACATCGTCATGACGACTTCCGGCGATGAGAACACCGTCGCTCACCTCAATGAAGTCACAGAGGTTTTTCTCGAGGCCGGTGCGCAGCTGGATCTTACTTGGGTTCACCGTGGGGGCAAGGGCCTCATTGCGACGCAAGAACTGGTGGCTCAGCAGCATGAGGAAAGCGAACTCAACATCAACCTTTTCGCTTTCGAGAGTGGAACGTTGAGACACGGGATTGACGTTCGGCAAGTAGGGTCTGATGCCACCGTCCGGGTCGCTGGACTGAGTCTTCCACAACAGGATGAGCATGTGGATTACCATCTCGATCTTCACCATCGAGCGGCAAATGGGCAAAGCTTTCAAAACTTCAGGGGGCTTGTGGACACCGGTGGACAGGCGGTCGTTAGTGGAAAAGTCACCGTCACTGAGTCAGGGGTTGGCAGCGATGCTCAGCAAAGCCTACGAGGACTTCTGCTGGGCCCCTGGGCTGAGTGGGACGCACGCCCCCA
>MDTA01075884.1_pt1 | contig 17610 bp, 15 predicted proteins | sample 811151 | NCBI WGS metagenome assembly MDTA01 (sample SAMN05326648, study PRJNA326480) | marine metagenome | isolation source: seawater | place: Indian Ocean: South | collected 2010
CGTAAAGGACGCTCCCTTTTGGTGGGTTATCGACATAGGAATTGTCTGTATGCCAGACCAATTCGCTACTTCCAGTTCCTGAATTCTCTCTCTCTGGCTTCCCGTCCTTATCGAGGTTTGAGATGATAGTAATACCGGCTAACCTAGATACACGGCCCGATTTTGTATCGTAGCCGGCGTTTAAATAGTATTGACGCGAACCCGCGACCTGTGAACCACCAAACGCGTCCGCCATGTTAATCAGATCTTCATCCTCAAGGTCCTGACCCTGAAAACGCAATACAAGGTGGTCGTTCCAAGCCTTTTGCACGAACGCCTTGTCGTCGGGGCTCAGCGGTTTAGAGAAGTCGATGCCCTTTACGTCCGCCCCAAGTGCGGCACCGCTCTCAATGACTTCGCGTGCCATAATCGTGTCTCCATACCTCTATTAAAACCTCAAGATTAATATTAGGTCATATCCACAAATTCACAGCTAGGAGCGCCTAACCTCGTTTTTCGGGACCAACCGGTCTATTTCAATTGTAACAATATATGCCGGATAAAGGACACAGCGTTATGGGCTATCACCACATCAAATACGAGGTCACTGACGAAATCGCGACAATTACGTTCAACCGCCCCGAAGCGCGAAATGCACTCAGCGCAGAAATGCGCGAAGACATCAGCAATGCGCTCGAAGATATCAAGGAACGCGCCGGCGAGGACGTGAAGGCCGTGATCATGACAGGTGCCGGAGGGGCGTTTTGCGCCGGTGGCGACGTCAAAGGCATGGCCAACCGCCAAATGACACCGATGGACCAACGCAACCGTATGCGCTCCGGCCACAATCGCATTTATGATATTGTCCATCTTGAGCTACCAGTCATTAGCCTCGTGGATGGCGCCGCCGCGGGCGCTGGATGCAATCTCGCTTTATTGGGAGATTTCGTGCTCGCGACACCACGCGCATTCTTCACGCAGGCTTTTGCTAAGATTGGTTTAATCCCTGATTGGAGCGGCTTCTTCGTCCTTCCACGGCTCGTTGGTATGCAAGTAGCCAAGGAACTGGTCTTTACCGGGCGCCGAGTGCAAGCCGAAGAGGCGAAGGAGCTTGGTCTGGTGCACACTATCGTGAGCCAAGAGACCGCAATGGAGGAGGCTCGCGCTTTCGCTCGCCGTTTCTGTGAGGCCTCGCCGGCCGCCATCGGAATGGCAAAAACAATTCTCAACGAATCTTACAACCAGGATTTCCGCACACTGCTGGAGATGGAAGCAATGGGACAATCCCTGGTGCGAGAAACAGAATTCCACCGCGAAGCGGTTCGCCGTTTTAAGGAAAAGGAAACTCCACTATTCGATTGGGACCGCAACTAAAAGAAAGGCGCTACCAGCATGGAATTTCTGGTTGTCGTCAAACGCGATTGCGAAACCTGCCAGATGGTAGGCCCGGTACTGGCCGATTTGAAAGCCACCTTGCCGGTAACACTCTATAGCCAAGACGATCCCGGTTTCCCTGAAGAAACGGGCGGCGCCCGCGACGATCGCGGTCTCGAAGAATCCTGGCGCCGTAAAATTGAGGTTGTGCCAACAGTCATTCGTATCGAAGACGGCATCGAGATTGAACGCACCCAGGGTTGGGACCGGGCGGAATGGCGACGGATTACCGGAAATAACGCATTGGGTACCGGCCTGCCAGAATTTAGGCCAGGTTGCGGATCGCGTTCGGTCGAGCCTGGAATGCCGGAACGCCTCTCACTTCAGTTTGGCGGCATGCACCTCATTTCACGCAAGATCGAAGTTGGCGAAATGGACGACCCCATGGAAGTCGCCCACGACCGCGGATGGACAGATGGCCTTCCCGTCGTCCCACCGACCGACCTCCGAATTGCGCGGATGTTGTCCGGCACAACGCGTAAATCAGACGAGACCATCGGATTGATACCACCGAACCTTGCGGAATGCACAATCGAGAAAGTTGCCATCAGTGCGATAATGGCCGGCTGCAGGCCGGAATATATGCCAGTCGTCCTGGCTGTTGTCGAAGCTGCGTTAAAACCTGAATTCTCTATGCACGGTCTGCTTGCAACACTCGGCTTTGCTGGACCCGTAGTGATCGTCAATGGGCCCGTTACAAAGCGCATTGGTATGAATTCTAAAGGTAATGCGCTCGGACAAGGTAACCGAGCGAATGCATCCATCGGACGTGCGCTACAGCTTCTGATCCGCAATATGGGAGGCGGCATCCCCCAGGAGATCGACAGATCAATCCTTGGTAACCCCGGCAAATACACGTTCTGCTTCGCGGAAGATGAAGATGACGAAGACTGGATGCCACTTAATGTTTCGCGAGGGTCAGCGCACGGGTCATCAACAGTCACGCTTTTCCATGGCGATGGTGTGCAAGGCTGCGTCGCCTGGCACTCCCGCACACCTGAAGAGGTTTCACGATCACTTGCGATGGCACTTCTCAGCGTATGTCATCCAAAAACCTGCCAATGGTCCAAAGCACTCCTCGTGCTCTGTCCGGATCACTACAAGATTTACCAGCAAAACGGTTGGGGTCGCCCAGAAATTCAAGCGGCCCTCTGGGAGGCCCTCAAGCGTCCCGGGAAAGATCTCATTCGGGGCGCACACGGTGTGCCAGAAGGGATCGAACCGTCGCGTGCCGATGAAATTGTCGATAAGTTCCATGAAGAAGATGGTCTACTGATCGTGCGCGCCGGCGGCAAAGGAGCCGGGCAATCCGCGATTATCGGCGGCTGGCCCGCGCAGCGAAAAGTCGAAGAAATTAAGATTGTATCAAAGGAGGTGGGAACATGAGGAACCAACCCTATGTGATGCGCGACCCGACGGCAGAACTATCGCCCGTGTTGCGCGAACGCCTTGCACCTGGCAAGGATCTATCGGAAGCGGTTATTGGTCTGCTCTCCATATCGAAGGAACGAAGCGACGAATTTTTGGATTCGATCGAGAAGAACCTCACCGACCAAGGATTGAACGTTCTGCGCTTTCGCAAACCGACCTACACACGCCCCGCGCCCGAAGCGGTCCTTCAAGAGATGATCGAGCGGTGCGACGTGGCTGTGGTCGGCCTTGCCGATTGAGGGTCTTGCACGTCGTGCAGTTTGCATGACCTTGCATCTCTCGATAATCGCGGTTTGCCCGGATGCAGCATCGCCACGGTTGAATTTAAGCCTGGGGCGATAGCGCAGTCTAAGGCGCTTGGTTTTAAGCCAGCCATCGTCTGGGTCCCGCATCCGATTCAGAACCGCACCCCGGACGAATTGATCGAAGTGGCGGGTGGCGCCATGACCGGTATACTTTCCTCTATCCAGCCAAACACCGCTTAGCAGACGAGGGCACCATGCCGGGACGTATTGTCGACCTTTCGGATAATCTCACTTTTGGTGGTGGTTTTCCGCATGAGACCTTCAGTTGGCTGCGGGATAGAGACCCAGTTCATTGGCATGATGCCACACCAAAAAGTCCGGACGGCGAAGGGTTCTGGGTTGTCAGCCGCTACGACGACATTATGGAAGTATTCCGTACACCGGAAACTTTCTCCTCCAACACAGGCGGCCAACGAAGGGGGGGTGGCACAACTTTGAAGGACGAACGCGCCGCCGGGAAAGTGCTGAACTACACCGACAACCCACAGCACAAAACCCTGCGCCAACTTGTCAATAAAGGCTTCACCACACGGGCGATGGCACTCCTGGAAGATAACCTAAAGAGACGCGCCAGTACCCTAATCGACGCATTCCCAGAGAGGGTAAGTTTCGATTTCGTGCAGGCCTTCGCGCGCGAACTGCCGTTGCAGGCCATTTGCATGATCCTCGGCGTCCCCCAGGAAGACCGCTCCCATCTCTGCGACCTTATTGAGCTCGGCCTTGAGGCTGATTCACCAAACGTGGTCGCCATCGAATACATCAAGAAGGTCCAAGAATACGCCCGCGAGATCATTTCAGAAAAACGTTGCAGTCCCACCGATGATATCCTTTCCACTATTGTACATGCGACCTTGGCGGATGAAGACGACCGTCAACTGACTGACGAAGAGCTGGTTAACTTTTTCATTCTGCTCTTTCCGGCTGGGGCCGAGACGACACGCAACGCTTTCGGTTCGGGACTGCGGGCACTTGTCGAGCACCCAGATCAGTTGGCTCGCTTGCGCAAGGAGCCGGGTTTAATGCGCCCAGCCATTGAGGAAATCGTGCGTTGGACCACGCCGTCGATCTATAAGCGCCGCACCGTGACACGAGATACCAAGTTTCATGGCGCCGCACTCAAGACCGGCGACAAACTTACCATTTGGGAAATGTCAGCCAACCGGGACGAGCGCATTTTCGACGACCCTTTCACCTTTGACATCGCGCGGACACCAAACCGCCATATCGGTTTTGGTTTCGGGGCGCACATTTGTCTGGGTGCGGCGCTCGCACGCCTGGAACTTAAAGTCGGCCTGAGCGCCCTACTTGAGCGCATTGCCGAATTCGAAGTTGAGGGGCCAGCCCAGTGGGTCCCAAACAATCGGCTTCTCGGCCTCAAACGCCTCCCACTTCAAATTAAATTCAAAGGATAAATTCGATGAGCGATTCGAACGACCGCCGCGAAAAGGGTAAGGCCTTCGCCCGCCGTATTCTGAAAGACGGACCACCACCGTTCCCAGTGCCAAAGAAATTCCAGCGCTATACACTTGAGAATGTCTTTGGCGATCTTTGGCAAGACGAAGACTTGGAGACGTGGGAGCGCTCACTTGTCACCTGCACAATCCTGGTCGCACTCAACCGCGAGGGCGAGCAAAAGATACATCTAAAGGCGGCGAAAGAACTGGGCGTGCCGCGCGTAAAATTGGAAGCCATGATCATTCACGCCGCCCACTACGCAGGCTGGCCTGTCGCCGCGTCAGCTTTCCGTACCCTGGCTGAAGTGTGGCCGGAAGAGGAGGCGTGACATGGTGGACGAAACTTTCGATTATATCGTCGTTGGCGCTGGCTCAGCGGGATCGGTTTTAGCCAATCGGCTTAGCGCCAGCGGGGAACACTCGGTCCTAGTATTGGAGGCTGGCCGTGAGAGCCACCCCTGGTCGCGCATACCAGTGGGTTTCGCGAAACTTATCGACAATCCCGCCGCTAATTGGCTCTACGAATCCGAACCGGAAGAAGCCTCCGGCGGACGACGCATTCCGGTGCCACGAGGCAAGCTACTCGGTGGGTCCAGCTCGATCAACGGCATGGTCTTCGTGCGCGGCCAGTCCCAGGATTACGATACCTGGGCACAACTCGGTAACCGCGGCTGGAGCTACCAGGACGTCCTGCCAATCTTCAAGGATATGGAGAGTTACCAGGGTGACGGCGACAATGAATTCCGCGGCCGTGACGGGCCCCTGAAAGTCACCGAGAATGTCGAGCAGGGCGAAATCTACGATAAGATCATCGCCGCCGCCGCCGAAATTGGCATCGATTATACCAATGACTACAACGGAGCAAGCCAAGAGGGCATAGGCATGACCCAGGCTACGATCCGCAAGGGACGACGCATGAGTACGGCCTATTGCTATCTCGATCCAGCACGTGGCCGCTCTAACCTCCGCATTCAAACCAATGCCCTGACCGAATGCCTAACGTTCGAGGGAAAGCGCTGTACCGGCGTACGCTATAAGCTCGGCGGTCAGACACGCGAGGCGAAAGCGAACCGCGAAGTGCTCGTCAGCACCGGCGCGATCAATTCACCGCAGCTTTTGGAGCTCTCTGGTATCGGGCAAGCGGAACGCCTCAAGGAACTAGGCATTGAGGTCCTGCACGATCTGCAGGGCGTCGGAGAGAATCTGCGCGATCACTATTCACCTCGCATGAAATGGTCGGTCCCGCGTGAATTAGGGCTAACGTACAACGACAAAGGCCGCGGTTTGGGTCTGGTGTGGCAAGCGCTGAAATATGCGGTCTCCAATAAAGGCTTACTTGGATTGCCCGCGGCCCCTCTGCGTGCCTACATCAAAACCCGCGAAGGGCTGGAAGCGCCTGACGCTGCGATTTCCTGGATCCCGTTCCTGGCCAACGAAAGTTTCAAACTGCACGAGAATTCTGGCGTCACAGCCATCACCCATGTCCTGCGGTCGGATAGTACGGGTAATATTCATACGACATCGACCGACCCCGCGCGTCCGCCCGCAATTCGCTTCAACTTCCTATCCGCGCAATCAGACTGCGATATTCTTTTGGAATCGATGAAGATTACGCGGCGTATTATGAACGCAGGACCGTTGCAAGGAGTTATGACGGACGAGATTGCGCCCGGCGTTGACATAGAGGACGATGGCGAAATGTTGGACTGGGTGAAGAAGAACGCCGAGACTACCTATCACCCGGTCGGGACCTGCAAGATGGGTAACGACCCCATGGCAGTGGTCGATGACCAACTCCGCGTCCATGGCATCGAAGGGCTTCGCGTCGCCGACGCCTCCATAATGCCGACATTGACATCCGGCAATACCAATGCACCCTCGATCATGATTGGTGAAAAAGCATCCCGGATGGTATTGGCAACGGCGTAGGGTCAAAACGCAAAATGGGCGATGCTTCAACATTCGACTACATCGTCATCGGTGCCGGTTCCGCAGGCTCTGTACTTGCCAATCGGCTAAGCGCGGATGGCAAACACACCGTTCTGGTCATAGAGGCCGGGCCCAAGAGCCATCCCTGGTCGCGCTTTCCGGGGGGATTTTCGCGCCTTATTGATCACCCAATTGCGAATTGGTGCTTCTCTGCGGAACCCGACGACGGAAACGGTCAACGAAGATTATTTGTGCCGCGTGGCAAACTCCTCGGCGGGACCAGCTCAATCAACGGCATGATCTTCACCCGCGGGCAGGCGGAGGATTTCGACACTTGGGCGCAGCTCGGCAATCGAGGTTGGAGTTTTGAAGACGTTCTTCCGATCTTTAGAGAGATGGAGAGTTATCAAGGTCCCGCAGACGACAATTATCGAGGCCGCGACGGCCTTCTCAAAGTCAGCGAAAGCGTTGAAACCGGGGAGATTTACGACCGCATCATCGAGGCCGCCGGCCAAATCGGTATACAGAAAACGCAAGATTATAATGGCGCTCAGCAAGACGGCATCTCGATGAGCCAGACGACCATACGCAAAGGCCGGCGCATGAGCACGGCCTTCTGCTACATCGACCCAGCCCGACGGCGTTCGAATCTGGAAATCAGAACAAGCGCGCTGGCGGAATGCCTCTTATTTAAGGGAAAGCGGTGTACGGGCGTCCGTTATCGGCGCGACGGCCTCAGCATCGAGGCAAGTGCAACACATGAAGTTATTGTATGTGGCGGCGCATTTAACTCACCACAACTCTTAGAACTCTCGGGGATTGGTTACCCAGAACACTTGGCGCGGCATGGGATAGACGTCGTGTCCGCATTGAAGGGTGTCGGCGAAAACCTACGTGAACATTATTCACCGCGCATGAGATGGCACATACCGGCTGAACTGAAGCTGACCTACAACGCAAAGATGAGAGGACTTGGGCCCGCCTGGCAAGTATTACGGTATCTATTCACTGGAACCGGTATCCTAGGCCTGACCTCGTCACCAATACGCTGTTTTTTTCGTTCTCACGCAGGCCTTAAGACGCCAGATGCAACCGTCGCCTGGTTCCCCTTTTTGATCGGTGATAAATTTAATCTCTCGGACGATTCCGGCATTACGGCCATCGCCCATGCTCTTCGAGCCGAGAGTTTGGGCAGTGTCCACATCGTATCTTCGAATCCGGCAAAACAACCATCCATCCGTTACAATGCCCTTAGCACACAAATCGATTGTGATGTCACTCTTGCCGCCTTACGAACGGCCCGCAAAATCATGACAGCACCAGCATTGGAAGGCATCGTGACCGAGGAAATCGCACCCGGTCTCGAGATACAGGACGACCAGGAACTCCTCGAATGGGTGCGCGAAACAGGCGACGCAGCCTATCACCCGGTTGGCACGTGCAAGATGGGAAACGATCCAATGGCAGTTGTTGACGATCAGCTCCGCGTCCGCGGTGTTGAACGGCTGCGTGTCGCCGACGCCTCCATCATGCCGACACAATCCTCCGGAAACACCAACGCGCCAACCATTATGATCGGCGAAAAAGCCTCAAAAATGCTCTTGGCCGTTACATAAAAGGTATTGCCCTTTGGGCCCTCAGCACTTCCTTTATTGAACAACGATTTTGAGAGGGCGAGATGAAAAAGGAAACCTTTGACTATGTTATCGTCGGTGCCGGCTCGGCGGGGGCGGTTTTGGCAAACCGCCTGAGTGCCAACGGCAGACACAAGGTGCTAGTCCTCGAGGCGGGACGGGAAAGTCATTATTGGTCGCCCATCCCGGTTGGTTTCGCAAAACTCATCGATAACCCAGCCGCCAATTGGCTTTATGAATCAGAACCGGACGAGGGTGCTGCAGACCGTAAAATCCCCGTGCCGCGCGGTAAATTGCTTGGCGGATCTAGCTCCATCAACGGCATGGTGTTTGTGCGCGGTCAGAAGCAGGATTACGATCAATGGGCACAGCTCGGAAATAGAGGCTGGAGCTTCGAAGATGTCCTTCCGATCTTTCGGGATATGGAAAGCTATAATGGCGATGGTGATGCCGACTTTCGGGGCACAGGCGGCCCGCTGAGGATCAGTGACAATGTCGAAGAAGGCCCGCTCTACGACGGGATCATAAAGGCGGCAGGCGAATTCGGGATCGATTACAACGTCGACTATAACGGAGCCAAGCAAGACGGCATTGGCATGACTCAAACGACGATCCGTAAAGGCCGTCGGATGAGCACGGCATTTTGCTATCTCAACCCGGCACGTAGTCGCCAGAACCTGACAATTCTTGCGAATGCGCTCACCGAGGCTTTGATCCTCGAGGGTAAGAAATGCACCGGCGTTCGATACACCAGGAACGGTGAGACAAAAATCGCGATGGCTAACCGTGAAGTCATCGTCTCCGGCGGGACGATTAATTCACCACAATTGCTGGAACTCTCCGGCATCGGCCAACCAGATGTTCTAAAAACTCACGGTATCGAGGTGCGACACGAATTGAAGGGGGTCGGTGAAAACTTGCGCGACCATTTCGCGCCACGCTTCCGCTGGTCCGTGCCGAAGGAATTGGGCCTCACCTATAACGTTCACGGCCGGGGCATTCGGTTGGTGTGGCAAGCAATTCGCTATGCCTTTACGGATAAAGGTTTACTCGGCATGTCGTCCGGCCCCCTCCGCGCTTTTGTGCGCACCCGCGATGGATTGGATTCGCCCAACGCTATGATTGGCTGGGTTCCATTCTTAATGGGACCGAATTTTACACTCGACCGGGAATCAGGCATCAGTGCCTTCACACATATTCTCCGCTCTGAAAGCACCGGCAGCATTCACATCGCGTCTGCCAGCGAACAACAGCCACCGGCCATCAAGTTCAATTTCCTCTCAGCTCAACTTGACCGAGACGTCACGTTAGAGGCAACGAAACTCTTGCGCGACATCATGAAAGCCTCGCCGCTCTCCGACATCGTCCAAGACGAACTCACGCCTGGCGTCGATATCTCCTCAGACAAAGAAGTTCTCGATTGGGTGAAGGCGACGGCGGAGACAACCTATCACCCGGTCGGCACCTGCAAGATGGGCAGCGATCCTATGGCTGTCGTCGACGACCAATTGCGTGTCCATGGACTGGAAGGAATTCGGGTAGCCGACGCGTCGATCATGCCAACACTCACATCCGGAAATACCAACGCGCCCTCTATCATGATCGGCGAGAAGGCCTCACGGATGGTGCTCGCCGACGCCGCCTAAATTCCCACTATTTTCCTCGGCAAACCTCAACTTAAGTTAATTGTGGCAATTACTCGGGAAAACAGCGAATGGCGGAGTATACTTACGACTTTATCGTTGTCGGCGCGGGCTCGGCGGGCGCCGCAGCAGCTTACCGTTTAGCCGAAAGCGGCAAACATACTGTTTTGCTATTAGAAGCCGGCCGCGACAGCCATCCGTGGTCGCGCATCCCAATTGGTTTTGCCAAACTGATCGATAACCCGGCGGCGAACTGGCTGTATTCCTCTGAGCCGGACGAAGGTTCCGGCGGGCGCCGCATTCCCGTGCCAAGGGGAAAACTCCTCGGCGGCTCCAGTTCGATCAACGGCATGGTCTTCACCCGCGGCCAGAGACAGGATTTCGATATTTGGGGCCAGCTCGGCAATCGCGGTTGGAGCTATGAAGACGTCCTCCCGATCTTCAAGGATATGGAAGACTACGAGGGTGAGGCGGACGAAGATTTTCGAGGCCGGGGCGGCGTCCTCAAAGTCAACGAAAGCATTGAGAAGGGCCCGCTCTACAAATCGATTATGGACGCCGCGGAGCAGGTCGGCATCAACCGCACTCCAGATTACAATGGCGAACATCAAGATGGCATCGCCATGTCGCAAACGACCATACGTCACGGCCGCCGGATGAGCACCGCCTATTGCTACCTCTATCCAGCGAAGGACTGGCGGAATCTTACGGTGCAGACCCATGCCCTGACCGAGAAACTTCTGTTCGAGGGCAAGCGATGCACCGGCGTGCGATACTCGGTTGAAGGCGATATACGTGAAGCGAAGGCGGGGCGGGAAGTCCTCATCAGCGCCGGCTCGATCAACTCGCCGCAACTCCTGGAATTGAGTGGCATCGGCCAGGCGGAGCGATTGAAGGAACTTGGCATAAACGTGTTGCATGAATTGAAGGGGGTTGGAGAGAATCTTAGAGATCACTATGCGCCGCGGATGAAATGGACGATCCCAAAATCATTGGCACTCACCTATAACGTCAAAGGCCGAGGCCCACGCGTCATATGGGAAGCATTCAAATATCTGTTCGCAGATAAGGGTCTGCTCGGCATCACAGCAGCCCCAATGCGGGCTTATATCCGGACACGTGAGGGATTGGATGCACCCAACGCCGTCATCGGCTGGGTACCGTTCCTGGTGGGCGAGAATTTTAAACTAGCCAAAGAATCCGGGGTAACCGCCTTCACGCATATCCTGAGATCGGAAAGCCAAGGCAGCATTCATGTCTCCTCGGCAGACGCCAAGCAACCGCCAGCGATCCGGTTTAATTTCCTCACGGCGCAACTCGATTGCGATGTAACGCTGGAAGCAATGCGGATCACCCGCAGCATCATGACCGCCCCCGCGCTCGACGGCATCGTCACCGGAGAAATAACACCCGGCGCAGACATGAAGAGCGATAAAGAGCTTTTGCAATGGGTGCGGGAAAACGCAGAGACAACTTACCACCCAGTTGGCACCTGCAAGATGGGCAGCGATCCAATGGCCGTCGTTGACGATCAACTCCGCGTCCATGGCATCGAAGGGCTGCGCGTCGCGGACGCATCAATCATGCCGACGCTAACTTCCGGTAACACCAATGCGCCTTCGATTATGATCGGTGAAAAAGCATCGCGCATGATGCTGGCTGATGCCAAGCCATAAGGACTGCAGATGATAATTTTGTTAATTGCTGGCGAAACTTATTACCCGATCATCGACGCAGACCAGCGACTAACAAGAAGGCGAATGCGTCCATTATGGTCGCCGCCTACCGCTTTAAACCCGAACCAATCCCGATGGAGTAATGATGGGTTTTGAACAATCGGCACCCCTTTAGGGGTCGATCCGAACAGAGAGGCTCCAATCGATTGCGCTCATCTCCTGCAGCTTTTTGAAGCCTTTTGGGGTGCGGCGGAGCTTCTTACGGGCGTGTTCCATCAGAGCCTCTTGGAGGTTATCGGGCAATTTGTCGAATTCAAGGTTCAACTCAACCGGTCCAATCGGTTTCTTAGCCTTTCCCCCAGAAGTCTTTTTAGATTTTTTGCCCCAGATGGCTTCCCAACCGTTACGATACTCCGGCGTTCGCACACTGGAGAAATAGCCATAATGTACTTCTTGAGTGCCACCGACCGATTCCCGCTGGGATTTTCCACCGCCGCCATTCGAAGAATTGCTGCTCGACGATGAACTATCGGAGCTAGCACTACTTTTTTTGCTATCACTCGAACTACTTTTCTTGCTGTCACTCGAATTAGAATTCTTAGCCTCTGTCATCATTCGCCTCTATTTCTACTCCACTGCCGGCGGCAATCATCTGCAGCCGTTCGCTACTTTTTGGCGCTTTTATCGAATTTGCAACCCTGGCTCAAGACCTGAGCTAAGTTGCCTACCGGAACGCCGGAATAACATCCTTAGCAATCATTTTAATATTTTGGTCGAGATAGTCTTCAGGACAGGCGGAAGAAACAAAAACCATGCTTGCGCCGGCTTCAACGTATTCTTGTAGCCGCGCCTGACAAGAATCAGGATTACCTGCCAAAGCATAGCGATGGACGAGCTGGCTGAAATCCTGCGCATATTGCTTTGAAAGTCGGTCCGACGCGTATTTAACACCGGTCTCTCGATCTTCGTGCACACCGCTAAATATGTAGAGACCAAAAGTGAAATCAGAGAGGTCACGTCCTTCTTCTTCGGCATAGCCCTTTATTTTCTGGATGCTCTGGGCCAGATGCTCGGGAGTGTACATATATGGGATCCAACCATCGGCATATTTGGCAGCACGGCGCATCGCAGCGTCCGAACGACCGGACACATAAATTGGCGGTCGCGGTTTCTGAATTGGCAAGGGTTTGATACTGAAATTCTTCAGAGTGGTGTAGCGTCCTTCATAGGTAACGTTAGTCTCGGACCAGACGCGGGTCAGTACCTCCAACGCATCGTCAGTTCGAGAACCGCGTTGTTTTACCGGCACGCCACAGGCTTCGAATTCCGACGGAAACTCACCGCCAACGCCCACACCCATGGTATAGCGTCCGCCAGAAGCAATATCGAGTGCGGCCCCAAGTTTGGCTAAAAGCGCGGCAGGGTAAAGCGGTACCAGGGTAATAGCACTCATCAGACGGATGTGATTGGTTACACCCGCCGCGACAGAGAGCGATACAAATCCATTTGCACTATCTCCATGAAAACTAACATGCTCGCCACAACCGAGGATGTCGAAGCCAAGCCCCTCGATCTGCTGAGCGAGCGCTTCAATATTATCGGGCGTCCTTAAAGTAGTTCCAAACTCTATTTTTCTTTCCACCATCCTCAGCCTCCATTTACACTTTTGTTTTCCTGAGATTAGGCCGCGCCCCTCAATCGACGAGACCCCTTAAATCGAAATTTAAGGCTGGTCAGTCACCCTGCATGCCGACCAATCAGAGGGAGCCCCTCCGTATTGTCCGCTCGATCAGATTAAGCGTCTTGATGATCATAATTATCAAAATGCGTGATCCTGCCAAATTTTCACGGGAAAATGGCCCACCAGGGATCACGTGCGTCGCCGCGATTAAAAGCCCACTAGCGACAGCGGTCGCCTGCGGCTTCATCATCCTGGCAGCGTCTCGCTAATTCTACCATGAGCTTCTGCTCAAAAATATATTTATGCGCGCGCTGGATCTGGATAATCGATGATCCGAGCTTTCTCAGTTTCCGTGTCAAGAATGGCACAACTCAATTGCCGCCCGTTATCCGGATCACGAGCGTCCCCCGCCGAGCCCGGGTTCACAACGAGGACGTTACCTGCGCGATGAATTACCTGTTGATGGGTGTGGCCGAACAGAACGAAGTCTGCATCAGCTTCGCCAAAACGCTCCAATTCCGGACTATGCCTGTAAATATACGACCCCCGCGGTTCCCACGGCGTCGAGTGCACCATCAGTACTTTTTTGCCATCACATTCAAGTTCCATTCGACGGGGGCGTTCCGCGAGCCACTGCATCAGAGCCGGATCAATCCCTTCGCGTGCTCGCGCACGCACGCCCATCGGGCCCAAAAAAGTCTCCTCATGATTACCTTGAATAGCCGGTGCGCCAATCTCGATTAAACGGGCGACTACCTCGTTCGAAAAGCGGTATTCGTAAATCACATCGCCCAGGCATACCACCTGGTCGACATCACCCATCAGCTCAAGCGCCTTATTGAGGCCTTGGATATTGCAATGCAAATCGGAGATGATGCCCAGGATCATGAGCGTCCCTTACTGATTCGGATCGTCGGCTAGAATGAAAACGGCGTCCATCGCCTCTTCCCGAATTGGGACAGCCGCTTGATAATCGTCTGAATTGTACCACGCTTGCGCCGTTGCCTTGTCAGGAAACTTGATGACGATAGCACGGTCGTAGCCGTGCTTGCCAACCTGAACATCGGCCACTTCACCGGCCGAAACGAACTCACCGCCCGCGGCTGCAACGGTCGGGCCGGCAATTGCTGCATACTCTTTGACCTTTTCCAGATCCTTGATGGTCGCGTGAATGATAACGTATGCGCTCATAAACGCGTTTCCTTTCAACGCAGGTGTTGGCTGAGACATAGGCCGCCCTCGCGCCGATGGCAAATCCACCTAGGTGAATAATGAGGTTAAATAGAGGCAACTTATGGATTACGATTTCATCATCATCGGAGCTGGGTCAGCAGGCTGCGTCCTAGCCAATCGTCTTAGCGCCGACCCCTCCCGGAAGGTTCTGTTGCTCGAGGCTGGGCCTGAGGACCGTAACCCCTGGATCCATATTCCACTAGGCTACGGCAAAAACGTAAACAATCCATCCGTTAATTGGTGTTTCCAGTCGGAGCCGGAGAATGAACTTTATGGGCAGAGTTACATGCTGCCACGGGGTAAAGTGATCGGTGGGTCGAGCTCCATCAACGGCATGGTCTATGTCCGTGGACAGAAAGAGGATTATAACATCTGGGCGCAGATGGGGTGTACCGGATGGTCCTACGATGATGTGTTGCCGTATTTCAGGAAAGCCGAAAACAACGAACGCGGTGAAAGCGACGTGCACGGTGCAGGCGGTCTACTCGATGTTTCCGACATCAAGGAACAGGGTACTATCTGCGACGCCATGGTGCGTGCCGGTATGGAAATAGGCCTGCCTTACAACAATGATATCAATAGCGGCGAGCAGGAAGGCATCGGCCCACACCAAGCGACGATCCGCAACGGACGGCGCGCCAGCACCGCACAGGCCTACTTAAAACCAGTCCGCCAACGCCCAAACCTGCACATTCAGCCAAATGCAACAGCCTACAAAGTCATGTTTAAAGGCAAGAAAGCGGTCGGCGTCGCCTATCTGAAAGGCAATACACCAGCCGAAGCGCAGGCGACATGCGACGTCATTCTGTGCGGTGGCGCCTTCAACTCGCCACAACTGCTTGAACTCTCGGGTGTGGGCGAGCCGGCGCGACTTAGCGAGCTCGGGATCCCAGTGACCCATGAGCTGCCCGGCGTGGGCGCGAATCTGCAGGACCACTTTGTCGTCCGCATGCGATGGCGCATCCAAAACACAATCACGCTGAATGAAAAAACAAAGGGTTTGCGCGCGGTTGGTGAAGGGCTGAAGTATCTCTTTGGACGTAAAGGTGCGCTTACTATGGCAACCCTGCCAATTGGCGCTTTCGTGCGAACACGTCCTGAATTAAACACGCCAAACGTGCAGTTCCAAATATTTCCCGGCAGTTATGCGGCTATCGAAGATCGAAAATTAGACAAAGACCCGGGAGTGACTATTGGCGTCACCCTGCTGCATGTAGAAGGACGTGGGCATGTACACGCAAAGTCAACAGACCCTAAAGAGGCACCCAGCATCTGGCATAATATGTTGTCAACCGAGATCGATCGGCAATCTATTGTGGCCGGAATGTGGATGGCGCGCCGCATGATGGAGACCGAGGCCGTCCGCCCATATGTCGCCTTTGAGAAAACACCCGGGCCCGAAGCGGATGACGACGAGGCCTTTTTGGAGCACGCAAGACAGTTCGGAGCATCCAACTGGCACCCAGCCGGAACTTGCAAGATGGGCATCGATCCCCTAGCCGTCGTTGACCCTTCCCTCAGGGTACATGGGACAGAGAACCTCCGGGTCGTGGACGCTTCCATCATGCCTAACGTGATCAGCGGTAACACCAATGCGCCAACAATAATGATCGCAGAAAAAGCAGCCGATATGATCCTTGCATGATCACCCCCCCACTCTAGCCCTCTCCCCTGGCAAGTGAGGATGCTATCCCCTTGATCCATTGCCGACTTTGTGCCATTTCGCTTGGCAACAAAGAGGAGGGATGCCGTGACAATCAAGACTGAATGGCACGATTACGACGTAGTTGTCATCGGCTCCGGTGGGGCTGGTAGCATGGCGGCGCGGGTTGCAGCGGACGAAGGGGCCCGCGTCCTAGTGGTTTCAAAGGACCCGATTGGCTGCTCTGATACTAAAATTTCCGAAGGCAATGCGACGGTGCGCGCAGTCGCTGTCGACGACGACACGGAGGAAACACTTTCCAAAAACCTCCGAATGGCAGGCGGTAACCTCCCCGTCAAAGCGATCACCGACGCCTTCGCAAATGATAGCCAATCCGCCTTCGATCTATTCCGTACCCAGGGATTACGCCCAGCCATTGATCACGAACGTAATGGCCCAAAGGCAACTCCAATGGCCTTCGGCGGACACAACAAGCGACGCTCCGTCGGCTTGCCTAATCATGGTATCGCCTTCGGTCACGCCAATTGGAACGCAGTGGTGCAGGGAAACGGCGTAGATTACCTGGAAGATGCCTGGTTTTTAGACTTGGTAACAGACGAGACCGACGACGGCTGTAAACGCATCGTCGGAGGTCTAATCTACGACGCGGCGGGCGGTAAACTAATCGCGGTCCGGGCGCCAGCGGTGATTGTTGCGGCGGGAGGACTCTCAACCCTTTTCTTCCCAAAGACAGATACGATGCGAGGCAACACTGGTGACAGCTATGCGGTCGTCGCCCGCGCCGGCGCCGAATTGGTGGATATGGAGCAGGTACAGTTTCTACCCTTCTGCCTGGCGTCTCCTCCTTCCTTTGAAGGCCTGTTAGTCGGCGAGCCGGCGACAGCAAGTTTTCTTGGCGTACTAAGAGACAAGAATGGCAAGGTTATCCTCGACAGCGTTTACCAACGCACACGCGCCGAATGCTCGGCCGCAATCATGAGAGCAGTCGCCGACGGCCGCGGCAGTCCCAACGGCGGTGCATATCTGGATATGACAGGCAATAAGATCCTGCCGCGCTCTGGCCCCTATTTTATGCGCTATCTCCAGACCTGCCTGCCCGGCGCCTACCGCAACGCTGTACAGGCATTTAGCAAATCGGTCTCTAAATGCGACGAGCCCTGGGAGGTTCGCCCAAGCGCGCATTATCACATGGGCGGCCTGCGCACCGATGCGGACGGCTCATCCGTAAAAGGCGAGGGTATTGGCGAACGGGCACTTGGTATCGATGGATTGTTCGCCGCAGGCCAGGCCATGGGCGGGCTCTTCGGCGCCAATCGTTTGGGCTCAACTTCACTCGCCGAGGTTTCTGTCTTCGGGGCCCGTGCCGCACGTGCTGCGACAATGACCGCCCGCAATTTTAAAGGCAAAATTGCCGACGCAGCCTTTTTACCCTTGATCGATGCAACATCTAAGCGCTTCGGTCAGGTAGGCGATATTGCCGCCTCGTCCCTAAAACTGGAATTGCAGACAGAAGCTTGGGACGCCATAGGCCCTGCACGTACTGGAGAC
>MDTA01122463.1_pt1 | contig 17592 bp, 15 predicted proteins | sample 811151 | NCBI WGS metagenome assembly MDTA01 (sample SAMN05326648, study PRJNA326480) | marine metagenome | isolation source: seawater | place: Indian Ocean: South | collected 2010
TATCACAAAAAAAATGATTTTGAGGCAACAATATGTACAAAAAAAAATATAACTAATATTCCTTATGCAATATTGAAAAAAAAAAACAATAAAGTTTTTTTTCAAGAAAAACCAAAAATTTCTCACATTATTAATACCGGAATATATGTTTTAAATAAAAGCTTTTTAAAAAAATTTTTTACTTTAAAACAAAATTCAAAAAAAAAAATATTTGATATGCCTAATTTAATTAACCATGTAACAAAAAATAAATTAGGAGTATATAACATTGGTAGCAAGTGGATAGATATTGGAAATATCTATGATTACAAAAAAGCTTCAAGAGAAATAAAATTTTGGTAAAATGTTTAAAAAAAAATCAATAGCCTGTGTAATTCCTTCAAGATCTCAAGGCGACCAAATAAATAATTTAAATTTTTTATATGTCGGAGAAAAAATGCTTCTAGAGTTTACAATTATTTCAGCACTAAAGAGTAAAATTTTTCAAAAAATTTTTGTAATATTTGACAATGTAAAATATAAAAATTTTTTTGAAAAAAAATACAATATTGTAGGGATTATAGACAAAAAAAGAAATGTGGATTTCACAAAATTAGTAAGAAAATATAAATCAAAGTATTTTGAGTCTTTTCATGATTTGTCTGTTTTATTTCCAAATGCTCCTTTCAAAAATGAAAAAACAATTATTAAAATGTATTTAGAATTTAAAAAAAAAAATTAGATTTCTTAATCTCAGGGTGTGAAATAGACAACAATCACTACTTTAAAAATAAAAATTCTTATGTGCCGATTTCTAATGAAAAAATTAAAAAAGAATCAAAAATGTTTTTTATTTCTGGTGGCATAAATTTTTTTAGGGGAAATTTTAAGAATTATGATAATTACACACTTAATATTAATAAAAAAAATTTATATTTACTTAATAGCCATGAAGGTTTCTCTATTTATACTTTGTATGATTTGATTTTATCTAGCACAATTAATGATATAGACTATTCTATTATTAATAATTTACTAAAAAAAAAATAATATGTCAGACAGTAGAGAACTAAAAAAAGTAATTTCAAAAAAAAATAAAGTTCTTAAAGGTTCAGTTTTTCTCACAAATGATTTGAGTAAAAAAAAGGACAGAGAAAGCTACATGTATGATAATATGAGTGAAAATTTAGCATACATTGAAGCCAGCAAAGAAATTAAAGATAAAGAAAATTTATTAGAAGAGTTTAAACAAAAATATAAATCTTACAGAAAAAAATGGAATGAACAACCATCAAGTTGTATAAAAAATAAATTCCTTAAAGAGGATCTAAAAAAAAATAATATTAATCCTTTATGTGTAGATATAGAAGTAGCATCAATTTGTGATTTAGCTTGCCCTTTTTGTTATAGAGAATTTATTGTAACTCCAGATAAAATAATTAATGACGCACTCTGTTATGATTTGATTGATCAAGCTGCATCATTAGGTGTTCCAAGCATGAAATTTAATTGGAGAGGTGAACCTTTATTAAATCCAAAAATTTATGATTATATAAAATATGCAAAAAAAAAGGGAATATTAGAAACAATAATAAATACTAACGCAACTAATTTAACTGAAAACAACTCTAAAAAATTAATTGAGTCAGGATTAGATTTAATAATCTATTCATTTGATGGTGGTTCAAAAAAAACATATGAAAAAATGAGACCTGGTAGATTTAAACATAATTCTTTTGAAAAAGTATATAGTAATATAAAAAAATTTAAAAAAACAAGAGACCAACTAAAAGCAAAACTTCCTTTTACAAAAATTCAAATGATTTTAACAAAAGATACTTTTAATGAAGTTAATAATTTTTTTGAACTTTTTAATGATTACGTAGATGATGTAAGCGTTAATCAGTATTCTGAGAGAGGCGGAGAAATATCGGACTTAAGTGATTTAGATAAAAAAAAATATAACGAACTTTTGAAAAAATATAGTCTTCCTGATAATACGCCCTATATGAAAGATATCAATGGAGAACTAAGTATCTCAAAAGGAAGAGAACCTTGTAAACAACCGTATCAAAGACTTCTTGTTACATACGAAGGTAAAGTGGCCATGTGCTGTTATGACTGGGGAGCTAATCATACTGTTGGATTTACTAATAAAAAAGCCTTCTCTAATGAATCGGATTACGATCAAATTGTTGAAAGCGTAAAGAATAAAAAAAAAGGATTTGAATTGTTAAAAGATATAAAACCAGGTAAAAACTGGAATACACCAGAAAAAAAAGTTGAAACGTTAAAAGATATTTGGCTTGGCGATGAGATCAATAAAGTTAGAAAAAATCATTGTGATGGAATGGGTGAAAATGTTGCTATTTGCGAAAAATGCACATTTAAAGATGTTTATAAATGGTCGCAATAAAACCATTTCAAAATCTCAGTAAAATGTTAATTATTTTATTTATATGAAACAATATTTAAAAGTTCAGAGTGATAGAAAAAAATATCATATTAATCCTTTAAAAAACACAGTTCATCGTTCGTCACTACTCGCACCATCGATGCTGAATTCTGACACTTGGATTACATTTGTAAATCATTTTTTGATTAAAAGGAATTACAAATCAGTAGCACTTAAATTAACCGCTATTGGAAATATGGGAAATCTTTTAGATTCCCAAACTATTGAAATATCAGAGCCAAAAGTTTACGCATTTAATTTAAGTTCAATATTTAAAAACCTTAAAGCTCTAAATTATTTAGTTGAATTTTATTCAGATAAAAATTTATTTGTACCTTTTCCTGCAGTCATAGTTTCTCATGTTGGTAAAGGTTTTTGTAATGTTGTTCACGCTTATAATAGAATCTTAAACGATGTTTTTGAAAATGATAAGATCAATGATGAAAGCGTTGCAGAGTCATCAATAGACGTTTTAAATAACAAAAAATTTGATACTTTTTTTAATCTTGCCTCTGGGATGACCAAAATACAAGGTGATATGGACATTTTTTATGAAAAAGATAAAAAAAAGATAAAAAAAAAGCTTAAAGTATCTATACCAAGACTGAGTTTTAAAACTTTCTATTTGTCAAAAATACTTCCCGCCAATTTAGACGGTGGTACGCTTAAAATAAACCAGCCTAAACCTGAGCTTTTTTTCGGAAGAATGTTAGCTGGTAGGCTTAATAAAAAAACCAAGGCTTTTACTTCTAATCATTCATTTTATGACTGCTCAAAGACTAAAGAATATTTTGACTCAAAAGAAAGTTACAGAACATATCCTTATTTTAAAGAATTTACTAACCGGATAATTTTTTACCCTATTATGAGTAAGAGTAATTTAGAAATAACAATTACATTTAAAGAGAGGAATAAAATCATTAAATCAAAAAATTTTAAATTTAAAACAAATGCCAAAAGCCCATTAAATATAAATGTAAGTGAGATAATTAAAAAATTAAAATTAAATAATATAAACGCTTTTACAGTAAGAGCTGTAACGTTAAAAGGCAAAATTCCAACAAGAGTCAATCACCAATTAGTTTATGGAAGCAGCAAGGAAGCTCAAGCACTTGATTGTTCGATAAATGTATCGTTAACAAATGATACTATTTTTAATCCTTCATATAAAAAAAGCTTTATTTGGGGTGCGGCTTTAAAAAATAATGAATACAAATCGAAAATAGGTTTTTGTTTTAAAAAAAATGACGGTGAGAAAAAACTAGTTGAGATAGATTTTTATAACGAAAGCGGAAAAATTTGCTCAAAAAAGTTTGTACTCAATCCTTCAGAGTCAAATATAATTGACTTAGAACAATTAGACAAAAAAGATAAAGAAATTCAATATGTTTGGTATGTAGCTAAATCAGAGAGGCCAGACTTGAATGCGTACTCTGTTCATAAGAATATCAAAACATTTAATTCTTCTGGCGAACATAATTTTTAAGTTCGCATAATATTTTTTAATATCAGGAATGAAAAAAATAGCTTCAATTTTTTTTGGCTTTAAGTTTACATTAATTAAACCGAATCGAGCAGACATTTTATTATATGATCAAGGAGTTAGATTTAATTTTTTGTTTATTAAATCTTTCAAAAATCTAAAATTTGAAATTTTCTATAAAAGATATGAAAAAATAAATTTGTATATTTTGTTACTTGTTATCTTTAAGCATGGAATTAAAAATATTAAACAAAATTACTTGATTACTTATGTCCAAACTGTAAATCCCAAGATTGTCGTAACAAGTAATGATGTTGATGTTAAATTTTATACGATTAAAAATTATCTCAAGCATATAAAAGTAATAGCTATTCAAAGGAGTTTTAAAGAAAAGCATGAATTCAATTTATTTAAATTAGAAAAAGAAAATTACTCTGCAGATTATATTTTATTATTTTCTTTAAATCAAAAAAAATACTTTGATAAATACATTAAGTCAAAATACGTAAAAATTGGTTCTTTTGTAAATAATTTTTATGCAAAAAAAAAAATTAAGAAAAAACAGATTCTTCTTATCTCACAATTCATACAAGATTTTGAAAATAAAAAACAATTTTTTCATGAAAAAAAGCTTCTTAGATTTTTAATCAATTATTGTGATAAAAAAAATTTAAAATTAAAAATATTAATTAAAAATCTTTCTGGTTATAATTATGAAAAAGAAAAAGATTACAAATCTGCATTAATTTATAGAGAATATTTCAATTTTATAAACTCAAAATCTATTATTTTACAAAGTAAATCAAAAACAAATTATAATTATTTAGACGAGAATATCTTAGTTATCTTTATGGACTCGGCCTTGGGACTAGAGTGCATTTCAAGAAAAAATAAAACACTAAGAGTTCCTTTATTAAAAATAAAGAGCGGATACAGTGATCCTTTATTAGGTAAAATAAAATATGATATTCTTAACTTAGAAAATTACTTTAAATTTGAAAAAAAATTAGATCATATAAATGATTATAATGAAAACTTGTATTTAAAAAAATTTAATAGTAATGATCTACTTCATTATGATCAAAACAATTTAATTTTAAAAAAAATAGTAAAAAATTTAATTAGATAAAATGAAAATATTAGCAATTACTTTAGAAAAATGTTCAGGGTGTGCTATATTAATTGATGATAAAATTGTTTTTTCATCAAGCGAAGAAAGATATACAAGAATTAAATCAGATTCATCCTACCCACGTAAATCAATTCAAGCTGCATTAGATTTTTGTAATTTAAAAGGCAAAGATTTTGATAAAGTTTTAATATGTGGAAATCAATTAAGTGTTTATGCTCCTTTAATGAACCTTTATTCATCTTTGAGTGTAGAAGACCATTTAAACCTGATGAAAAATTATTGGTATCCCAAGTTATCTGAAAATAAAAATGTTTCACTTTTAAAATTATTAAAACATAAGATTAGACAAGATCAATTTCCATTTACAACACCCCATGCAAAAATTTTCGATTTTATAAAAAAAGACCATAATTTTAAAGATGACGAAGGCCAAGGTCATCAACCACATCAACCTAAGTCAGAGGGAAAAATAGTAAATGAGTTTTATAAAAAGGTAACCTCAGATTTTTTAAAAATTGATTATTCAAAAATAGAGCAAGTAGATCATCATACTTGTCACGCTTATTACGCATTTTATGGAAGCCCTGTCAGAGAGGATAATACTCTTGTAGTTACGGCAGATGCTTGGGGTGATGATCTAAGTGGTACAGTGTCAACTTATAATTTACAGAAAAAAAAAATTACTAGATTAAAAACTTATAAACACACTGAATTTCAATTGGCAAGGATTTATAGATTTACAACTTTATATTTAAGAATGCTTGGAAATGAACACGAATATAAAGTTATGGGATTGGCTCCATACTATAATGGAGAAAAAATGATTGAAGTTAAAAATATTTTTGAAGAACTCTTAACATTAGAAAATATTGAATTTAAATTTAATCCTAAAGTAAAAAATATATTTGATTTTCTTGAGAAAAGACTTTTCAAATATAGATTTGATCATATCGCTGCTGGATTACAAAAATTTACAGAAGATTTGATGACAAAATGGTTTTCAAATTTATGTGAAGAATTTAAAGCATCTTCTGTTGTATTTTCTGGAGGAGCATCAATGAATGTTAAAGCAAATATGCAAATTTCAAAAATAGACAAAATAAAAAATTTTTTTGTTTGCGGTTCAGGAAGTGATGAAACTTTACCAATTGGCGCGTGTTATTACTGGAATGAAATAAATAAAATAAATTCTAGTCCCGTATCTACATTATATTTAGGAGATGACGCGAAATACCAAGATAAAGAATTAGAAATTTTTAAAGACTATAAAATATCAAAGTTTGAAAATTATAATCAAATAATCAGCAATATAGAAAAGGGAAAGATCATCTGCACTTGTAGAGGTCGAATGGAAATGGGACAAAGATCTCTAGGTAACAGAAGTATACTTGCTGATCCTAGAAAGAATGGAATAGTAAAAAAAATCAATGAGTCAATTAAACAAAGAGATTTTTGGATGCCATTTGCACCAATAATTTTATCAGAGTATCAAGATGAATTAATTGAAAACAATAAAAAATTATTTTCTCCTTTCATGACTATTGCATTTGATACTATTAACGGAAAAGAAAAAATTCCAGCAGCCATTCATCAATCTGATGGCACTGCTAGAGCTCAACTCTTGGATAAAAATCAAAATCAATCCCTTTGGAATTTAATATTTGAATTTTATAAAAAAACTAAAATACCTGCTTTATTAAATACTTCCTTTAATTTACATGGGTACCCAATTGTCAGAAACATAAAAGATGCTTTATTTGTTTTTAAAAACTCTGATCTAGATGTTATTTGGTTAGATAATCACATCATAGAAAAATAAAAATTTATACAAAGTCAAAATTCTATAATTATTTATTTTAAATGAAATATTGTAAAAATTGTTTAGAGACTAGCACTAGACCTAATATTACCTTTGACAAAAACGGTATATGTTATGCTTGTAATAGTTTCGATCGTATACAAAAAGAATATAGCGATAATAATAGAATAAGAATTTTTAAAGAACTAATTGAAAAATATAGATCTAAAAATAATTATTTTGATTGTATTCTCGGTATAAGTGGAGGGAAAGATAGTACTCGACAGGCATTATGGTTGAAAGAAAAGTTTAATTTAAGACCTCTTCTTGTTTGTTGCTCATATCCCCCAGAACAAGTTACAAATGTTGGAACTAAAAATTTGTCAAATCTTATGAAATTAGGCTTTGATGTTTTGGTCTCATCACCATCCCCGCAATTGTGGAGAAAATCTGTTAAAGAAAGTTTTTTCAAAGGAAATTATTTGATAGGGCCAGAAATAGCGCTTTACTCATCTCTTCCACAGATAGCAATTAAATATAATTTAAAATTAATTTTTTGGGGAGAAAATCCAGCCACAGTTTGGAATGATCAAAAAACAAATAGTGATGAAGGTTATGATGGAAATAATTTGAGATATTCTAACACTTTGAAAGGATGTAAAATTGGCTGGATGCAAAAAATAATTACGAATAAATCTCAGCTAATACCTTATAAATACCCTTCAATAAAAGAATTTAAAAAAAATCATTTACAAATTATTTATTTAAGTTGGTTTTGGAAAAATTGGACATTTTTAAGTAATGCCAAATATTCATGCTTGAATGGCCTTGAATTAAAGAAGGACGACGCTACTAAAACTGGAGATTTATACGGAATTACAGCCATAGATGACATGTGGGTTTCAGTAAATCAAATGATTAAATATTTTAAATTTGGTTTTGGTAGAGTTACCGATTACTTAAATTTTGAGATAAGAAATGGAAATCTTTCAAGAAAACAGGCGATAAAATATGCTAATAAATATGATGGCAAATGTCATGAAAAGTTCATTGAAAGTTTTTGCAAATATATTGGTATATCAAGATCAAGCTTTAATAAGTCGATCAAAAAAATAGTCAATAAAAAGTTATTTAAAATCAAAACCAGCGGAAAAACTTTTAAAATTAAAAAAAAGTTTACTGTTGGCAAGGGACTGCAGCAGTGAAAAAAATTGGTATTCTAAATCTTAGTTCAAATAATATAAGCTCAGTCAAAGGAGCTTTTGAGAAAATAGGATGTGATGCATTCTTAATAAATTCAATGAAAGAAATAAGTAAATCTGACTTGATTGTTCTACCAGGCGTTGGAACCTTTCCAGAGGCTATGAATTTTCTTAAAAAAAATAAACTTCAATTTCCATTGATTAATTCTATTAAAAAGGGAAAAAAAATTTTAGGGATTTGTTTGGGGATGCAAATTCTTGCCTCATCGTCAAATGAAATAAAATTTACAAAAGGATTAAATTTACTCTCGGGAAAAGTAAAGAAAATGAAATATCTTAATTTTAATATCGGTTGGTCGAAAATTAAGATAAAAAAAAAAAATATATTTACCAAATTTAATAATAAAAATTTTTATTTCAATCATCAATTTAGATATTACGGAAGAAAAAATTCTATACTTTCATCTACGAATATAAGTAGAGAAGAAATTCCTTCGATAATAGTACAAAAGAATCTCATAGGAGTACAGTTCCATCCAGAAAAAAGTCAAGAAAACGGTCTGAACTTTTTAAGAGAGCTAGTATTAAATTTTTAATGAAAAAAAAGAGAATAATTGGTGTAGTAACTGTAAAAGATGGTTGGGCAGTACAGTCATTTGGGTATAAAAGATTTTTACCTCTAGGCAAACCTGAAATATTAGCAAAAAATCTAGATGATTGGGGGGCAGACGAGATATTAATTAATGATATCGATAGAACAAAAAAATTCAAGGAACCAAATTTTAAGCTTTTAGAAAAAATTTCTGATCTTAAACTTTCCACGCCAATTATTTACTCTGGAGGTATTAAAAATGTTGATGATGCTGTTAATGTAATAAAATATGGCTCTGATAGAATTATGTTTGAAACAGTTTTTTTTGAAAATCCTCCAATTATCAATAAAATATCGAACAAAATAGGATCTCAAGGTCTAATTTTATCTTTGCCTGTTTTAGGAGTTAAAAATAAAATTTTTAGATATTGTTATCTTAATAAAAAAAAATTTAAAATTTCAGAAGAAGTTTTTAAATTTTTTCAAAAAAAAATCATTTCTGAATGTTTGATTACAGATGTAGAAAATGAAGGTAGTATAAATAATTTTGATGTTGAGATATTAAAAAATTTTAACTCGAAGATGCAAATTATAGTCTTTGGCGGCGCAGGAAGTGATGCAAAGATAAAATCATGTTTCAAGAATTCTAATGTTTGTGCAGTAGCTATTGGGAATTGTTTAAATTATATAGAAAATTGCATTGATAAATTAAAAAAAAATAATCTTAGATTTTAAAGATTTAATTATATGGATAATAACATAGTTTTTTGTAAAAAATGTCTATACCCTTCAACTCACCCTTTAGGGATAACCTTTAATGAAAAGGGGATTTGTTCAGGATGCCAAATACACGAAGAGAAAGACAAATTGGATTGGAATTTTAGGCTCAATAGATTAAAAAAATTAGTTAAAAATTACAAAAGTAAAAAAGGAAATTATGATTGTGTGATCCCAGTGACTGGAGCTGGAGACTCACATTTTATAGTTCATGTAGCTAAGAATATTTTAAAACTAAATCCTCTTTTAGTATGTCATAATAAATATTTTAATACAGAAGTAGGTATTAAAAATATAGCAAACTTAAGAGTGAAATTTGACTGCGATACCCTAATTCAAAATATAAACCTCGATGTGATTAAAAAGATTACTAGGCACACTCTCATGGAATTTGGGAATATTTATTGGCCTATAATAGCAGGAAATTCAGCTTTCCCAGTACAAATTGCTTCAAAATATAAAATTCCATTAATACTTTGGGGAGCTCATCAAGGAATAGAACAGGTAGGTATGTTTTCACATCTTCATGAAATTGAAATGACAAGAAGATATAGAGAGGATCATGATTTGTTTGGAAAAGATGAATTTAGTTTATTAAACGTAGATAATGACATTAAAGATGAAGATATACTTCAATTCATTTATCCAGATAGAAAAACTATTAATTCTATTGGCATTAGAGGATTATATCTTGGAAACTTCATAAGATGGGATAGCATTTCACAACATAAATTAATGATAAAAAAATATGGGTATGCAGCAACTAGTCTTGATAGAACCTTTGATACATACAATTATATTGATTGTTTTAATTATTCAAATTTACATGATTTTTTAAAATTATGTAAACACGGATATTCCAAAGTCTTAGATGATGCGTGCAGGGAGATAAGATATAAAAGAATAACGAGAGCTCAAGGATTGTATTTAGTTAGAAAATATGAATTAAAAAAGATAAGACACCTAAATCTATTTTGTAATTGGATAGGAATAAGCAAAAAATCTCTAAATTTTGTTATCGATAGATTTAAAAATAAAAGTTTTTGGCATCAAATTGATATTGATAAATGGACATTTAATGGTATCTCAAAAAAAATAATGAAATCAGAAAAAAAAATTAATAGATTTTCAATTAAAAATTTTAACTCAAACTATTCAAATAAAAACTCAATTAAAGAGTATATTTATTTTGGAAAGGGCATTTAATTTAATGCTTAATTTAAAAAAAATATTTCACCTACTTCCTGACGAGCACAAGTCTAAAGCAATTTTTTTTGTAGCTTTTCTTTTAGTCGCTACTATACTTGAAACATTAGGAATTGGATTGATTTTCCCCTTATTAGAGTTGGTAATTAATGGTGAAACTTCTAAAAATATTTTTAGTCAAAACTTAAAGAATTTCTTCCAAAATAATGAAATATCAATTCAAGATTTAATCTACGTAATTTTATTTTTGTATTTTTTAAAAACAATTTATCTAATTTACTTTAATTATTGGCAACAAAAATTTTCTCAGAAAATCTATAAAGATTTAAGTTTAAAACTATTATACCATTATTTAAATAGTCCCTTAAAATTTTATTACAATAAAAATTCTTCTGAACTTTTAAGAAACACGCTCAATGAGTGTAAAAATTATGGGGGAGTTATTTCAATTACGTTAAGATTATTTGTTGAATGTTTAATTGTTGCTTTCTTATTTGCTTTAGTTTTTTACATTGAACCTATTACAACTTTATATGTATCGTTGATTATATTTGTTGTTGTATCAATATATTATCTTGTAACAAAAAAAACAATTTATAATTATGGAGTTACTAGATCAGTTAATTCAGAAAAACAAATAAAAGTCTTACTGGAAAGTTTTTCAGGTATAAGAGATATTAAATTAAAATCTTCAGAGAATTTTTTTTTACGACTTTATAATAAATTTACAAAAAATTTTACCTCTGCTGCTTATAAACAACAAACAATAATTGAAGCTCCAAGATATTTATTTGAGTTTTTATTTTTGTGTATTTTATTAATTAGTCTCTTAATTTACATGAAATCAAACGAAAATTTAAATTCAATTTTACCTATCTTAGGCTTATATTTGGTCACATCTTTCAAGTTAGTTCCAAGCTTGATGAAGATATTAAATATTATTCAGCAAATTAAAGGCTTACAACCTTCTATAAATATTCTGGATAGTGAATTTAAAAATTTTAAAAAAGAAATCAAAGCTAGAAAAACTATAAGTAAAAAACCAGAATTATTATTTAATGATGTTATAGAAATTTCTAACATTAATTTTTCCTATTTAATGCGAGAGTCAGTTTTGAATTCGTTTACAGAAAATATTAAAAAATATAGTTTTGTCGGCATAATTGGTAAAAGCGGTTCAGGAAAATCCACTTTGATTGATCTTATCACAGGGTTAATTTCTCCAAATTCAGGAAAAGTATTAGTAGATGGTAAAAATATAGCTGAAAATTTAGAGAATTGGCAGAGCAAAATCGGTTACGTATCTCAAAACTCTTTTTTATTAGACTCCTCAATAATTGAAAATGTAGCTTTTGGAGTAGAAAAACAGAATATTGATTTAATCAAAGTTAAAAAAGCTCTTAATGATGCACAGATAATTGATTTTGTTGAAAATCTAGAAAAAAAATTTGAGACAATTGTAGGAGAAAAAGGTTTACAGCTTTCTGGTGGTCAAAAGCAACGAATAGCTATTGCACGTGAGTTATATCGAAGTCCAGAATTATTAATACTTGATGAAGCAACAAGTGCGTTAGACGAGGAAACCGAGAACCAGTTTCTTAAATTTTTAGATAATTTAAAAGGAAAAATAACAGTTTTAATTTCATCTCATAGAGCTAATACTTTTAAAAAATGCGATAAAATTATCAAATTAAATTAATCTAAAATATTAAATGAAAACAAATTTAAAAAAAATATTCAAAAATAAAAAAATCTTGATTACTGGCCATACTGGATTTAAGGGTTCTTGGCTTACTTTGTGGTTAAGTAATCTTGGTGCAAAAATATATGGGATTTCTTTAAAAGCGCCAACTAAACCATCAAACTTTAAAGTTCTGAAGTTGGATAAAAAATGCAATACAAGCAACATTAATATTAATCAGTTAAATTTATTAAAAAACAAAATTCTTAAAATAAAACCAGATTATATTTTTCATTTAGCAGCTCAATCACTTGTCAAAAAGTCTTATGAAAATCCGATTAATACCTTCCAATCAAATTCAATTGGAACACTAAATCTTTTAGAGTCATTAAGATACTTAAAAAAAAAATGTACTGTAGTTTTGGTAACTAGTGACAAAAGTTACAAAAACCTAGAATTAAAAAGAGGGTATAAAGAAAATGATATCCTAGGTGGTTATGATCCATATAGCGCATCTAAAGCCTCTGCAGAAATAATTATACAGTCTTACATTCATTCTTACTTTAAAAAAAAAGATAAAATCACCATAGGAATAGCAAGAGCAGGAAATGTAATAGGTGGTGGAGACTGGTCTCAAAACAGATTAATACCAGATTGTATCAAATCATGGTCTAAAAATAAAAAAGTAAATATAAGAAGCCCTTTATCTACTAGACCCTGGCAACATGTTTTAGAGGCGATAGGTGCATACTTAATTTTAGCAGCTAATTTGAAAAAAAATAATAAACTTCACGGTGAAATATTTAATTTTGGACCCGGCATTAAGACAAGCAGAAATGTAATCCAATTAGTAAAAAAAATGAGTATTTATTGGGATAAAGTTTCGTGGAGGATTAGAGAAAAAAAGGTATTTCATGAATCAAACCTGCTTAAATTAAATTGTGAAAAAGCTTATAGAATTTTAAATTGGAAATCATTATTAAGTTTTAGTGAAACGACTAAAATGACTACCGAATGGTATAGAGAATTTTATATGAAAAAAAAAAATATGTTAAAAATTTCTATACAACAAATTAATAATTACGAAAAAAGAATTTTTAAATTTTTATGAAAGTAGTAATTTTAGCAGGAGGACTAGGAACAAGATTATCAGAGTATACAAAATCTATTCCTAAACCTATGGTAAAAGTGAGAGGAAAACCTTTAATCTATTATATTATGAAACATTATTCAAAATACGGTTTCAAAGAGTTTTTAATCGCCTTAGGATATAAAGGAGAAGTAATAAAAAATTATTTTAAAAAAAATTCTTTTGGTTGGAAAATAAATTTAATTGAAACAGGAAAAAAAACAATGACCGGGGGAAGACTTAAAAGGTTAAAAAAATATCTTCATGAGGAGACTTTTATGATGACTTATGGAGATGGAGTGTCAAACGTTAACATAAAAAAATTAATTAATTTTCATAAAAAAACGAAAAAATTAGTAACCTTGACTGCTGTAAGACCTCCAGCAAGATTTGGCGTGCTAAAGATTAAGGGAAAAAAAATCACGTATTTTAAAGAGAAATCTAACACAGATGTTGGATGGATTAACGGGGGATTTTTTATAATGCATAAAAAGTTTATAGACTACATAAAAAATGACAAAACTTTTTTAGAAAGAGAGCCTCTAGAAAAAGCATGTAAAACAAAAAATCTCTGCGCTTTTAAGCACAGAGGTTTTTGGCAATGTGTAGATACAAAAAGAGATTTAGAAAAATTAAAAGAGGCATTAAAATAGTCTTTGAAAAAAATAAGTGAAATATTAGTTGTAGGAGGTACAGGATTTTTAGGCTACCACCTCTCAAAAAAATGCCTCAAGTTAGGCTGGAAAGTTACAAGTCTTTCAACAAAAAAACCAAAAAAAAAACGTTTTCTTAAAAATGTAAGATATATACTTTGTGATATTTCAAAAACTAATTCTTTAAAAAAAATACCCAAAAAAAACTTTAAATTTATTGTAAATTTTGGAGGACACGTTGATCATTCTAATGCTAAAAAAACTTTTAATAGCCATTTTAATGGAGTGGTCAATTTATCAAACTTCTTTTTAAAAAAAAAATTACAATCATTTATCCAAATTGGTAGTGGTGGAGAATATGGAAATAAAAAGAGCCCTCATACAGAAAATAACTTGTCAAAAAAAATTCCGACTTCTAATTATTATAAGGCAAAATTTTTGGCTACGAACTATCTTTTAACACTATTTAAAAGATTTAATTTTCCAGTAACAATTTTAAGACTTTATCAAGCTTATGGACCCAAGCAAGATTTTAATAGATTCATCCCAATTATTATTGATGGATGTTTAAGAGATAAAAAATTTCCATGCTCCAATGGAACACAACTAAGAGATTTTATTTATGTTGATGATGTAATTAACGCAATTATTAAGTCATTAAGAAATAAAAAAACTAATGGTGAAATTTTAAATATTGGTACTGGAAAACCAAAAAAAATTAAAAATATAATTAAATTGATTAAAAAAAAAATAAAAAAAGGAAAACCTTTGTTTGGTAAAATCTTACTACGAAAAGATGAAAAAATAAAATTTTTCCCTAATATTAAAAAAGCAAAAAAATTAATTAACTGGTATCCTAAAGTAAGTTTCGAAATTGGATTGGACAATACAATAAATTCCTTTAAAAAAATTTAATTTAAATGCGTAAAGAAATACATTTACTACAACTAAATGCATTAAATCTTGTAAAAAAGTATAATAAAAAATGTAAAAAAAAAACAGTAAATATTAATATAAGCCCATTTTGCGATTTTGTTACTTGGGCCGATTGTATTGGAAATGAAAAAATTAAATTATTGCAAAAAAAATCTTTTATAAGTTTCCCATACTTAAAAAACATATTCAAAGGAATATTCTTTTTAGGCACACACACAAATTATAAACTCAAATCTTTTAAAAGAAATATTATCAATGTTGAAAATATTATTTACTCTTATTGTTCAAAAGGAGATTTTAATAATAAAGGTGAGTTTTATGATAAATATTTTAATTTTCAATCTTCTAGGAATAGTAAAACTATATTTTTTTTAATTTCTTTAGATAACTATTTACCAAAAAAATTAAAAAACACTTATATAATTTATAAAGATGGAAATAATTTTAGCATAAAATACTTTTTAAGAACATTGTTAAAAAATATTTTTAAAAAAAACTTTTTTCATACTTTTAATACCACATATAATTTTTCAGAAATTAGTGCAAACTTTTTCACGTCAGTTTTTAAAAATGACAAATTTAATCTCTATATACCATATGAAAACAGACCACACCAAAATTTTATAATTGAAGCAACAAAAAAAATTTCAAAAAAAAATAATATTTTTGGCTATTATCATAGAGCTCCAGAACCATTTCAATTGGAAATGATTTATAAAACAAAAGAATTAAAAAGATTATATGTAAGTAGTAAAATACAAAAGAACGTTTTTATAAAATATTTTTCATGGCCGGCAAATAAAATTGAGGTAGTAAATTCTTTTAGGTATCTTTCGTTTTCTAAGCGTTCAAATTTTATTTTTTTTCCTTATAAAATTTACGACCCGAATTTCTTAGTAGAAAAATTAATTAAATTACAAAAACTAAAAAAAATGAGCTTTAATAAATTTAAGATAAGCATTCATCCACTTAACGAAAAAAAAAAGTCTCACATATCTTTTCGAGAAAAAGTAAAAAAAATCATGAAAAAAGATGAAAATATTGACTGTTTTGATGCTCCCGTGATTTTAGGTGAACCTGGAGGAGTTGCATCGGAGTTACTAGATACTGTGGGTATGGTGTACCATATTTGTGAAAATCCATTGGATGTTTTTTCTGAAAAAATATGGAAAAATCTAAAAGTTAAAAAAATTTCAGACTGCATCTATCAGTATAAAAAAACAAGTAATGAAAAATTTTTATATATAGATCGAAACAATAAAAAATTTCAAAGATTACTTAGAAATAATAATTTTTTATAGATTTTGAACTAATTATAAGTAAATATACTATTTTTAATGACAGAAAATATTTCCAACATTTTAGTTACAGGAGCAGGTAAGGGAATAGGGTTCTCTACGGTTAATTTACTATTAGAAAAAGGCTATTATGTTTACGCTCTTGTAAGAGATAAAAAAGACAACAAAAAATTTTTGTCAAATAAAAATCTTAAAATAATAAATGGTGACGTAAATAATCTTAGTCTGATAAAGAAAATTTTTAACCAATCCAATAAAGATAAAAAAGTAATTACCGGTCTAGTTAATAATGCTGGCATAAGACAAAGGAAGAATTTTTTAGATATTTCATCAAAAGATTTAACACATGTTTTTAATACAAATTTTTTTTCAATTTTTTATACAATGCAAGTATTCTCTAAAAATTTGATAGAAAAAAGATTAAGTGGTTCTATCGTAAATATCTCATCGATTGTTGGACAAAATGGCTTCTCTCAATTAAGTTCTTATGGCTCAACAAAAGGAGCATTATCATCACTAACAAAATGTTTTGCAGTTGAAATGGCAAAAAAAAATATTAGAGCTAATGTGGTAAGTCCAGGTTTTACAGAAACATCATATTTCAATAAGTTTAGAAAAAAAAAAGATCTCTATAAATGGACACTAAGCCGAATCCCAATGAATAGGTGGGGAAAGCCTGAAGAAATATCAAAGACAATTCTTTTTTTATTGTCGGACAAGTCAAGTTATATCACCGGAGAAAATATAAATGTTGATGGAGGGTGGTTAAGTAAGTGAAAAAAATTATTGGCCTTATACCATCTAGATTAGGATCAAAACGCTTGCCAGCAAAAGCATTATTAAAAATAAATGACTATCCTCTAATTGTTCATGTTTACAAAAGAGCACTATTATCCAAAAAATTAAGTGATGTTTACGTATGTTGTGATGATAGAAAAATTTTTGATACAGTTAAAAATTTTGGTGGTAAAGCTATATTGACACTAAAAAAGCATAAAAATGGTACAGAAAGAATCGCAGAGGCATATAAAATTTTAAAAAAAAAATATGATTTAATAATCGATATTCAAGGAGACGAACCTTTAATTGATCCTCTTCAAATAAACAAGGTTATAGATTTTCATTTAAAAAATCCAAATACAGACATTGTTGTTCCATCATTAAAGATTGATCAAACTGAAAACCAAAACATTGTTAAAATAGTTAAGGATAAAAATAAAAATGTTTTATACTTTTCCAGAAGCACAATCCCTTTTAATTTTGAAAATAAA
>MDTA01001267.1_pt1 | contig 17579 bp, 13 predicted proteins | sample 811151 | NCBI WGS metagenome assembly MDTA01 (sample SAMN05326648, study PRJNA326480) | marine metagenome | isolation source: seawater | place: Indian Ocean: South | collected 2010
AATCCTATTACAATACCTAAAAACATTATTATCATATTGTTTCTCATATTTTTCATTTTTAATTCTTCTATCTGAAGATTATTGCTTCCATTAGTATACAAATTAAGTTTTCCCTCTGCTAACATTTGTAGTGCTATACTTGCTTTGTCCATTATGTTTGGTAGCTCTGGTATTTTTTCCAAAACCTCTTTGGAAAGTTCAATTGTTTTTTTTATTTTTCCTTCAGGACCCTTCTCACTTTTTATCCAACCCTCTAAAATTGGTTTAGATATATCCCATATATTGGCCTCAGGATTAAGTTTTCTAGCCACACCCTCAACTGAAACCATTGTTTTTTGAAGAAGCAGTAATTGAGTTTGGGTTTGCATGTTAAATTTTTCAGTAATATCAAATAATTGTGCTAACAAGTTTCCACCAGATATATTTTTCACTGATTGACCAAATATAGGTTCGCCAATAGATCTTAAAGCCTGAGCAAAATCATTTTTTGATGTATTTTTAGGAACAAGTCCCGCTATAAAATGAACTTCAGCCACTTTTATATAATCTCTTTGGATAAATCCATAAAGGATTTCTGCAAGATACTTTTTGTTATTTTTATCTAAGCGACCCATAATTCCAAAGTCTATAGGTATAATATTTCCTTCTTGATCAACAAATAAATTTCCCTGATGCATATCGGCATGAAAAAAACCATCTCTTACAGCTTGTTTTAAGAAAAGTTGAATTAAATTTGTTGATAATTTTTTAAGGTCAATACCTGAAGTTTTTAATTTATCAATTTCTCTTATTGGAAATGCATCTATTTTGTCTAGAGTTAGAATTTTTTTTGATGTATAGGTCCAGTAAATTTTTGGAACTTTGATAGATTTATCTTTCTTCATGTTTTCATGCAGCTCACTAGCAGCAGCAGCCTCAAATCTTAAATCCATCTCAACATTTGTAATTTCTTTTAATAAATGAATAACCTCAACTAGTTTCAATCTTTTGGTTTTTTTGAAAATATTTTCAATTAAATAAGACAAGAACATCATTGCATCAAGTTCTTCATTAACAATCCGGTGAATATTTGGTCTCAATATTTTTATAGCAAGTTCTTTTTCTGCATTTTCAATTTTTATTTTTGCAAAATGGACTTGTGCTATCGAGGCCGCTGCCACTGGATCTTCCAACGAAACAATATTGTCAAATGACTTTAGTCCAATTTCTTTTTTTATAATTTCTTTAGCTTCTTTTGTGCTAAATGCAGGAAGCTTGTCCTGTAATCTTTCCAGTTTTTTGGCTATTTCCTCTCCAATTATATCAGGTCTTGTTGCCAAAAATTGACCCAATTTAATAAATGTTGTCCCCATACTTTGTAAAGCCTCACAGAGTTTTTCTCCAGAAGTTTTACTTACCCTTTCAATCTTATTATTTGATCCAAAAGAAAAAATATAAAATATGAATTTAAAAATCTTGGGCATAGGTTTAATTTCGTCTAAGACATCCACCGCACCAGAAATTGATAATTTTCTTATGATTTTGAATAAATTAAAAATTTTCTTTAACATAATTAAATTTTCCAACCAGAATGAATTGCAACTATGCCTCCAGAAAGGTTTCTGTATTCGACTTTTTCAAATCCATTTTTTTTAAAAATTTCTAATAGTTCATCTTGGTTGTAAAATCTTTCAATACTATTTATTAAATATTCATAAGGCTCTGACTTACCAGTGATATATTTGCCCAGATAAGGAATCGTTTTTGAGTAAAGTTTGTAAACTTTATTTAGAGTTTCGTTTTCCACTTTAGAAAACTCTAAGCACATTATTCTTCCCCCACTCTTCAAAACTCTCATAGCTTCCGTCAGAGATTGATTAATGTTTGTGAAATTTCTCATACCAAAGCTTACAGTATAAACATCAAATGTTTCGTTCTTAAATGGTAGTTTCTCGGCCATAGAACAAAACCATCTAATTTCTTTAAAATTTTTTAATTTTTTCTTTCCAAGAGTAAACATCTTTTTGTTAGGCTCGATACAAGTTACCTCGCCTTGAAATTGTATTCTTTTTAAAAAGGCTTTAGCAATATCTCCTGTACCTGAAGCAATATCGATTAAACGATCATCTTTTTTTGGGTTCATCCAGTCTATTAGTCTTTCTTTCCAAACTCGATGAGCTCCAAGAGACATAAGATCGTTCATAATGTCATACTTATGATAAGCTTCGTCAAAAACCCTTTTTACTTGCTCTGTTTTACCGTGTTTTATATTTTTCATTTTTCATTAATGTTATATGCCAAAAATAATTAAATATTGACCCAAATATTTCAAACATATATACGTTCCTTTCATGCCAAATACAAAATCAGCCATAAGAAAAGTGAAAAAGGTAAAAAAACAAGCCTTACTAAATAAATTCTGGAAGAGAAAATACAAGCTAGCCGTTAAAAACATGGAAAAAATTCTAGAAAAAAAGAACAAAAAAGAAGCTATTTCTAGCTTTCCTAAATTTCAATCTGAGCTAATGAGGGTTGCAAAAAGAGGAGTTGTAAACAAGAAAAGCGCTGCAAGAAAAATCTCAAGAATTTCAAAAAAGATAAAAAATATCACGAAGTAGTTGTAATCAATTTCAAGTTGATCAGTAAAAATTTAAAAATTTTTTTTATTGAAATAAATTACTAAATCTAGAAAGTTATTATTCCAGGTTGAAAATTTTTTTATTTTCTCTTATTGCGTTTATTATACAACCTATAAATTTTTTTTTAATTTTTTTTTAAAATACAACCCACGGAGATTGAATTAAAAAAAAATAAAGTATAAAAAATTTCTTTCAAAAAAAAAATCATGGAAAAAAAATCTTTTAAAATAGAAAAGCAAAATCTGCTAGAAGAAAATCTCTTGCAGTGGGAACAGGTTCAAAATAATTTAAAAAAAAACCTAGGTTCACAAATTTATAATAGCTGGTTAAAAGATATTAATTTACTCAAAGAATATAATCATTTTGTAGTTTTAGGTGTGCAAACTAGATTTTTTAGAGATTGGATTACATCAAGATATGCCGATAAAATACTTGATGAAATAAAAAAGCATAAATTAAGTATTAATAGAATTGAATTTAAAATTCATGATGAAAAAACAGACAGTAAGGCTGTATACTCACACTCAACAGAGAACAATGTTGCCGATATTAAAGATTCTGTGCTTAATTATAATAGATTAAATCCTAATTTAAATTTTGATAATTTTGTTGTTGGAGAAAGCAATGAACTTGCATATTTGTCTGCAGAAAAAATATGTAGCCAGCTCTCAAGATATAACCCTCTCTTTATTTATGGAGGAGTTGGACTAGGAAAGACGCATCTTATAAATTCAATTGGTTTGAAATTAAGAGAAAATAATCAAGTAATGTTTATTTCTGCTGAAAGATTTATGTACCAGTTTATCAAATCTATAAAGAAGAACGAAATGGTCACCTTTAAAGATTTTTTTAGAAAAGCCAACGTTTTTATTATTGATGATATTCAATTCATTAGAGGAAAGGAAGGATTACAAGAAGAGTTTTTTCATACTTTTAATAGTTTGTTTGATAGAAGTTCACAAATTATAATATCATCTGATAGAGCCCCTAACAAACTTGATAGGGTGCAGGACAGAATCAAATCTAGATTATCTGGTGGCTTGGTGGTCGATATAGGTGTTCCGGAGTATGAATTAAAACTTAAAATATTAAAAAAGAAAATAAAGGAATTTGAAAACTCGTTTAAAGAATATCCAAATTTAAGTGAAGAGGTCGTTGACTACATTGCGAAAGACTCAAACTCAAATATTAGGGAGTTAATTGGCGTATTTAATAGAATTGTAGCTTTCAGCAAAATGAGCAAAAAACCACTAAACGTTAATGACTGTAAAATTATTTTAAAGGATGTTTATAGAAGCAGCAAGGTTATAACTATAGAAAAAATTCAAAATGTAACATCAAATTTTTACAGTATAAACTTAGAGGAAATGCTCTCCCCTAGACGGTCTAGACCACTAGCAAGACCAAGACAAATAGCTATGTATTTAGCAAAAAAATTAACCACTAGATCCTTGCCAGAAATTGGAAGAAAATTTGCAAATAGAGATCACACAACTGTTATTCATGCAGTAAAAACAATTGAAAAACTATCTCAAGGAAATGAAGAAATAAGAAAAAATGTTGAGGAGATAAAGTCTATTATTTTAAGCGATTAAAATGCATTTTCAAATAAAACGGGATACACTACTAAAATCACTTAATATAGCACACAATATAATTGAGAGAAAAAATACGCTGCCAATACTATCAAACGTTTTATTGGAAACGAAAAACAATAAATTGACTATTGTAGCGACAGATTTAGATCTAGTATTTCATGATGAAATACAGGAACTAAAAATCATTCAAGATGGAAGTACTACAACTTCTGCAACAGTATTGCACGATCTTCTGAGAAAATTAACTTCTAATTTAGACGTTACTTTTAATTTAAAAGATGAAAATAAATTAAATATTTCTGCAGAAAACTCAAAATTTAATCTATTATGTTTACCAGTAAATAATTTTCCAAACTTCTCCGACAATTTTAATGGAGAAGGTATTAATTTAAACAAAAAAAGCTTTCTATCCTTACTCAACAAAACTAAAATATCAATGTCGAATGATGAAACGAGACATTATTTAAATGGAATATTCATTCACACAGCCGAGTCCAATGGCAAGCTATACTTGACGGCTGTAGCAACTGATAGCCATAGATTATCCTCATCAAGTATGCCAGTTGAAAGTACAACAAATTTAAAACCTTTTATTTTACCAAAAAAAACTGTATTCCAATTATGCAGTCTTTTAGAAGAAGCCGATGAAAAAATTTCACTCAATTCTAGTGATACAAAAATCCAGTTTAAAATAGGAAATTCGATAATAACTTCAAAAATTATTGATGGCAAATTCCCTGATTATCAAAAAGTTGTACCCAAAAATAATGCTAAAATTTTATCTATTAACAGGAAGGATTTTATAAATTCTGTCGAGAGAGTCATAACAGTTTCTATTGATAGAAAAGAAGGGGTAAAAATCACTTTAGATAAAGATAAAGTACAATTATTTGTAAACAGCTCTTCTTCAGGTGAAGGAAAAGAAACGCTAAAAGCCAATTATAATTCAGAAATACTTACAGTAAGTTTTAATTCAAGGTATTTACTGGATATAGCTTCAGAAATAGAAGATGAAAATATTTCTATGAACCTAAATGATGCAGTTTCTCCTGTTTTGATTTTGGATAAATCTGACAAGCAAAGCTATTTTGTAATTATGCCAATGAAAATTTGAAAAATTTCCTTTTTCACAAAATAAATATAATTTATTCGAAATTACCCTTGTGTACCAATGATAATTCAAATATTGGCTTTACTGCCATTTTATCTAGCTCATAAAAAATGATATGATTGATTTTCCGAAAAAAAAATGAAAAGTAGCAAAAAAGAAAATTCAGGTAATAATTATAAAGCAGACTCAATTAAAGTTCTCAAAGGACTAGACGCTGTTCGTAAAAGACCCGGGATGTATATTGGTGATACAGATGATGGTTCCGGTTTGCATCATATGGTCTTCGAAGTAGTAGATAACTCTATTGACGAAGCAATAATCGGATATTGTAAAAATATTACTGTTATAATGCATAAGAATAATTCTGTTACAGTCGAAGACGATGGTAGAGGAATACCTGTAGATACACATAAGGGTGAAAAAAAATCTGCAGCAGAAGTTATTATGACCCAACTGCACGCAGGAGGTAAATTCGATCAAAACTCCTATAAAGTTTCCGGAGGTTTACATGGTGTTGGAGTTTCAGTTGTAAACGCTTTATCGGAAAAACTCGATTTAAACGTTTTTAGAGATGGTAAAGAGTATTTTATTTCTTTCGAGAATGGAAAATCTAAAGCTCCAATTAAATTTTTAAAAAAAACTAAAAAGTCAGGAACAAAAATTAACTTCATTCCATCAAAGGAAATTTTTTCTTCAACTAAATTTAGCGCTGCCACTTTACAGAAAAAAATGAAAGAACTGGCTTTTTTGAATAAAGGTTTAAAAATTGTTTTAATCGACGAAACACTTGCTAAAAGCAAGATTTACGAAAATAAATATGACGGAGGTATACAGGAATTTGTAAGTTTCCTAGATCTAAAAAAACCAATATTGATCAACAAAAATGAAAAAGCAGTATTTAAAAAACCACTTTATATTCAAGGTGAAAAAAAAGAAATAATAGTCGAATGCTCATTGCAATGGAACTCGGGATTTTCAGAAGATGTTTTAGCATTTACAAATAATATCCATCAAAAAGATGGCGGAACACATTTGCTAGGTTTCAGAAGTGCACTTACGAGAATCATAAACAAATATGCTTCAGAGAAAAATCTTAACAAAAAAAATAAAATAACGATTGGTGGTGAAGACATTAGAGAGGGATTAACTGCAGTTTTATCAATTAAAATGCCTGATCCAAAATTCTCGTCCCAAACAAAAGATAAGCTAGTTTCCTCTGAAATAAGAAATATCGTAGAAACAGTAATAAATGAAAAAGTAACAACTTGGTTTGATCAAAATCCTTCAGTAATTCGAATTATATTAGATAAAGTTTTACAAGCAGCCTTAGCTAGAGACCTGGCTAGGAAAGCAAGAGATAGTGTAAGAAGGAAAGGCACATTAGAATTATCAGGGCTCCCAGGAAAACTTGCTGATTGCCAAATTTCAAAAATGGAAGGGACCGAGCTTTTTATTGTAGAGGGAGACTCAGCGGGCGGATCGGCCAAACAGGGCAGAAAAAGGGAGTTTCAAGCTGTGTTGCCGTTAAGAGGAAAAATTTTAAACACTTACATTAATGAGAGCAAAAAAAAGGATCATTTAAACGGAAATGAAAATAAAACCCTTTCTAAAATGATGTCTTCAAACGAGATTGTGACCTTAATAAATGCACTAGGCACAGGTTATAAAGATTTTAGTGTTGAAAATTTAAGATATGAAAAAATAATTATTATGACCGATGCAGACGTAGACGGTTCACATATTAGGACTTTATTGCTTACTTTTTTTAACAATAAACCTTTTAACGAGTTAATTGAAACGGGCCATCTATATTTGGCTCAACCACCTTTATTCAAAATAACAAAAGGTGGAAAAAGTACTTATATTAAAAATGAGAAAGATTTGGAAAGATACATTATCAAGTTATCTGACAATGGCGTGTCAAAATTAAAGAGATCTGACCTAGAGAAATATCTTGATGAACAAAAGAAAAAACTTAGCATTCAAAGATTCAAAGGTCTTGGCGAAATGAACCCTGAAGAATTATGGAAAACAACCCTTGATCCTGAAAATAGAACTTTATTAAGAGTTGAGTACTCCAAGGGAACAAAAGAAAAATCCAAAGAAGATCAAAATATTATAAAAATTCTTATGGGCGATGAAGTTGCTCCTAGAAAAGATTTTATTACTGAAAAAGCCCTTGAAGTTGAAAATTTAGATATTTAAGTATTATGAGCTTGTCTGATCTCTTCCATACTGAAGAGAATTTACAACTAGAAAAAGATACAGTAGTCATTTTAAGATGGATAGCCCTAATAGGTCAATTAATTACAATTTATTTAGTTCATTTTGTCTTAAATCTAAGTCTTCCTTTAATTTATTGTTCTTTAACAATTTTTTTTGGAGGACTTACAAATATTTTTATACAATTTAAATTTAAGAAGAATCAATTAACCAATATAGAGTCAACAATTCTTTTATTTTATGACGTTATCCAATTATCAATTTTAATTTATTTAACTGGCGGAGTAACCAATCCTTTTATAGTTTTTTTGATCGTACCCGCTATAATAAGTTCAACATTATTAAATTTAGCGAGTACGTTTTTCTTATCAATCATTACTATTTTAGGACTACTATTATTAACTTTTAATTACTTTCCCTTACCAAGCGATGGAAATATTCACTTTCATGTCCCAGATTATTATCTTTATTCTATACCATCAGCGCTAATCATTATTTTGATTTTCCTAGCCTATTTTGGCTTTCGTTTTGGTTATGAAGCTAGAAAAAGAGGTAATGCTTTAGGTGAGTTGGAAATTATTTTAGCAAAAGAACAAGAGCTAGAGTCAATTGGCCACCAAGCAGCCGCAGCTGCACATTCTTTAGGAACTCCTCTATCAACAATAACAGTAATTGCTAAAGAGCTTAAAAAAGATATGGGTAAAGACAAAGAATTTGCTGAGGATATTGATACTTTATTAATACAGGCCAAAAAATGTGGAGAAATATTAAAAAAAATATCACAAAATAAAATAGTAGATGATGATTATGTTGCAAATATAACATTGCAGCATTTACTTTTTGAAATAACAAAATCTTTTGAAGAAATTAGTGAAAAGAAAATAAAATTTCATGTATCAGACAAAATTGAAAAAATTCATATCAAAAGGTCCGCAGAACTAACTTATGGAATTCGTAATTTTGTAGGTAATGCGGTAAAGTTTTCTAAAAAAAATGTTAATATTAATTTATTAAGAGATAAATCAATAACATCAATTGAAATTTCTGATGATGGACCTGGGTTTCCCCAAGATATAATTAGAATCATTGGTGAGCCTTATATTGCATCAAGATCTAAAAAACTAAGATCTAAATCAGGTTTAGGATTAGGGTCGTTTATTGGAAAAACTTTATTAGAAAGAAAAAAAGCAACAGTTAAATTCTCCACGATGAATAATGGTGGAGCCTTAGTAGAAATAATTTGGAAAAATTCAGATCTAATACCTAGAAGTTAAAAATTTATAAGATAAAATTTTATATGCTAATTTAGCAGCAAGAAAGTTATAAGCAGGAAATCCTTTAATTGGAGCCAGCTCGTTGATATCTGCACCAACTATATTAGATATTTTAGATGCAATCTTAATAATATTAATTGTCTCATCCCAGAAAAGTCCACCTGGTTCCGGGGTGCCGGTTGCTGGCATTAAACTTAAATCAAAACTATCAATATCAAAAGTTATATAAACTTTTTTGTTCTTTACAATTTTCTTGAAATAATTTAGATCCCATTTATTTTTATCTTTAGCCCAAAAAATCTTTATTCTGCTTTTGTTTTTTTTCAAATAAATTGCTTCATTAGTTGAGATATTTCTGATGCCAAATGATACAATATTAGTATTATTATAATCTAAACATCTTCTTATAGCAGAGGCATGGGAATATTTATTTCCATTATAACTTTGTCTTAAATCAGCGTGGGCATCAAAATGTAATATACACAATTTATCAAATTTTTTAACAAAAGGTCTAATACACCCAGGTGTAATTGAATGTTCACCACCTAGCACTAGTGGAAATATATTTTTATTTAATAAATATTCGTTTACTTTTTCAATCTGTCTTAAAGCTTCATCCATTTTCTTTTTAATTGGAAAGGGTTTTAAAGTTTTAATACCAATTTTTTTATATGGATCGCAGTTAAGATCTTCATCAAATAACTCAACCTGATGTGATGCTTTAATTATTTCTTTGGGACCATTTTTTGTTCCACCACCATAGCTGACTGTTTTTTCTAACCCAAAAGGAACAATTACAGCTTTCTCCTTCACTTTAAATTTATTATCAATTCCTAAGAAGCCTTTTTTGTTAGATAGGTAATTCAATTTTTATCCGAATAGGTTTGAAAAATTTTTTCTTTCTCTATTCTTCCAGAATTTGTTGTGATAAGCATCGCTTGCAATTAAAGGGAGAACACTTGTAGCTTCTGCAAAAACCATTTGTTCTTTAGAGGTATCAACCTTTCCCCAAGAGCTTGCTTCTTTTAATGTGGAACTGCTACAGGCACCATCTCTAGTATCAGCAACAGTTATTTGTATAGCATATTTATGCATATCAACTTTTTTACCAAGCAGCTCAGCACAAACTACTGTATCCTGAACGAAATTTTTTGGAACTCCTCCACCGACCATTAGCAAACCGGAGTCTTTAGATTTTAGCTTAATTTCTGTGAGCTCCCTAAATTCCCTTATAGAGTCTATTGTAATGTGTTTAGATGGATTTTGCTCTTGATGCATTACAAGACCAAAACCAGCAGAACTATCGGTAAATGCCGGGCAAAATATTGGAACATTGTAGTCGTAAGCAACTTCAATTAATGAATTTTTCTTTTTTCCATTTTTTTTTAAATATTTGCCCATTTCATTAATAAATTCTCTAGAAGTATAAGATTTGGGAGGTAATTTGTTAGCTATATCACATATAGTTTTATCGCATATCTGTAAGTGTTCCTCGTCAATATAGGTATCATATATTCTGTCTATATAGTTTTCCCTTAAAACTTTATCATCCTGAAATTGATCACCTTGGTAGTGTTTAAATCCTATTGCTTCAAAAAAATCCATATCAACTATGGAAGCTCCTGTAGCCACAACAGCATCGACCATATTATATTTAATTAAATCAGAATATAGTTTCATACATCCACCAGCAGATGTTGAACCAGCAATTGTTAAAAATATTGAACAATTTTTATCCTTTATCATTTCATTATAAATTTCAGCAGCCTTGGCCGTATCTCTTGATGTAAAGGACATTTTTTTCATAGACTCAATAATTTTTCTAGCATCAAAAGATGTTATGTCTATGTGCTCTACCTCTGATTTTAATAGTGATTTTTTATTATGCCCGAGAGTAGGAGCGTTTTTTTTATTCATTACGCAACCAAGTAATCGACATTATCCTTACGATCGTACATAGAAAGAATAGGTTTGTCATCTACTTGGTAGATTTCATCTGAATAAAAACCATTAAACTTTGTTCTAAATGTTGTTCCATATGCACCAAGTTGACCAAGCTCAATATAATCTCCCTCTTTAATGTTGTTAGGCAACAGAAAAGGTCCCTTCATATAATCAAGGCTATCGCAAGTTGGTCCAAAAAAGTTAAAAGCTGTTAATTTTTTAGAAATAGCCCTTCCATTTTTAATCATTTTTGACGGCAAAACAAAATTTGGTACTCCTGCATCAAACAAGGATCCATAAGTTCCATCGTTGATATAAAGCTTTTGTTTTTTTCTTAATAAAACTTTTACAATAGTTGATCCAGATTCAGCCACAAGTGCACGGCCAGGTTCACAAAATACTTCAGGCATTTTTTCTAACTTTAATTTTTCTAACCCTTGTTTAATTTCATTCATATAATTTTCTAATGGCTCTGGAATTAAGTCTGGATATATAGAAGGGAAACCTCCACCTATGTTTATTACATCTGGAACAATTTTTGTTTTTTTAATTATGTTTCCAATTTCTGCAATTCCTTTTGAGAAAGAAATTTTATGCATACACTGAGAACCTACGTGAAAACTTAAACCAACTTTTTTTCCATGTTCTTTGCAAAGTCGAAGTAGACCTAATGACTCGCTAGGTAAAGCACCAAACTTTCTAGATAAATCAATTTCTGCATGTTCGTTTGAAACAGCTACTCTTACGTACAAATTTAAATCTTTAGCATTATTTGTTGCTTCTAGAATTTTAAGCAACTCGTCTTTACTATCGAGAGCAAAGTCTTTTACGTTATATTGAAAATAAGACTCTCTAATGCTTTCTTTGTTTTTTACAGTATGCATAAAGTAAATTTTAACTTTATTATCTATTTTTCTTATCAATTTTATTTCGTTAATTGACGCAACATCAAAATTCTCAATTCCACTATTTATAATAATTTTTATTATTTTTTCTTGAGGATTTGTTTTTACAGCATACAGAACTTTTCCAGGAAAACTATTTCTAAAAAATTCCACAGATTTTTTTATTGAATTAGGTCTAACGCAGTAGACCGGATTTTCAGGTTTTAGAGTGTTAATTAGTTCGTTAACACCACCAAATTTTCGCATTCTTTATGTGTCCCCCATTTATAATTACACAACAAGCTTCACAAAAATTTAATAAAAGAAGCTTCTAATTTTCGCTTATAAGGTTTTTGGCTTTTATGTAAAGTAAATAATGACTTGAAATTTCCAATCTGATGCATACATGTAACTCATGCCAAGAGCGAACATAACACCTCCAGGTTTAAAGATTTTTGACTTTGAAGACAAATCTCTCCTCATCGTTGACGACGATGACCCATTCAGAGACAGGCTGTCCAGGGCTATGGAGAAGAAGGGATTCCAAGTAAAAAACGCAAAAAACCTTGATAATGCTATAAAATTGATCAAAACCAGCCCTCCAAAATTTGCTGTTATCGATCTTAGGCTTGAAGGCGGAAATGGTCTTGATGTTGTAAAAGAGATAAATAATTCCAAAAAGGATAGCAGAATAGTGATGCTAACGGGTTATGGCAACCTTCCCACGGCTGTTGCTGCCATAAAAGCAGGCGCCATAGACTATATGGCAAAACCGGTAGATGCTGATGATGTAGAATCTGCCTTGTTGGCAAACCCAGATTCTAAGGCCAAACCACCTGAAAACCCTATGTCAGCAGACAGAGTAAAATGGGAACATATTAACAGGGTATTTGAGCTATGTAACAGGAATGTCTCTGAAACTGCCAGACGCCTAAAAATGCACAGAAGAACTCTCCAAAGAATTCTTTCCAAACGATCTCCGCGATAAGATTTAAGATTTTTTTAACTTTAATATTTTAGGAATTAGAATAGCCAAAAGTAGAATTTTAAACAATTCTGCCAGCAAAAAAGGTTGAGCACCGACTAAAAATACTTTTTCCCATCCAGTAAATTTTGCCAACCACAACATCCCTAATAGATAAATTGTACTTACTGCCAAAATTAATTTAAAAAAGTTTAAAATATAGTTATTTCCGAATTTAAAAAAACCAGCTAAAAAAACTGCAGTCAAAAAACCCACCAAATATCCCATTGTCGGACCAACGAAATAAACTATTCCTAAACCCTTTTCAGGAGTCCCAGCAAATACTGGCAGGCCCACGATACCTTCTGTCAAATAAAGTCCTACTGTAAAAAGACCGAGCCTCCATCCAAAAGACACACCTATCAATAAAACCACAAAAGTTTGCATTGTCATTGGCACCGGGTAAAAAGGAATTTTTATCTTTGCAGATATTACCAGAATGATAGTTGCAGAAATTGCTAACAATAGATTTTTTAACAGAGAAACTTCTTTTAGATTTCTAATTAGTTCCATATTCATATTTTTACTTTTATTTGAAGAAAAAAGCTAGTTTTTTGTAAGTTCTACAAATATGTCCTCTAGGTCTCCATCATCTGTAGAAATATCAATTATTTCACTGTTTTCTTTAACTACATTTATAATATCATCAAATCTAAATTTCTTTTTATCGTAAATTGCAGTTATTTCCGAATCATTTCTTAAAAACTTTACACCGTTGATTTTAATTTTTTCAAAGCTTTTAAGATTTTTTACTTTAAATTTAATTTTTTTACTTTCTATTCTTTGTAAAAGTTTTTCAGTTGTATCCAAAGCTACAAGATTGCCTTTATTTATTATGGCAATACGATGACACATTTCTTCGGCTTCATAAAGTTGATGTGTTGTAAGTATAATTGTAACTCCAAGCTTATTTAATTCTTTTACGTTGGACCACAAGTTTTTTCTTAGTTCTACATCAACTCCTGCTGTGGGCTCATCTAAAATTAAAACTGGTGGTTGATGGACCATAGCTTTTGCTATTAGCAATCTTCTTTTCATTCCTCCGGACAAAGATCTTGCATAGGAGTCTGCTTGTTTTTCCAATGATACCATTTTCAAAATAATTTCTGTAATTCTGCTCTCTTTTTTTACACCATATAGTCCTGCTTGTAGTTCAAGTAATTTCTTTGGGCTAAAAAAGGCATCCAGGTTTACTTCTTGAGGAACAATTCCTATGGAAGCTCTAACCTGTCTAGAATTACTATCAAGGTCAAAACCCCAAACATTAACATTGCCTGAAGTTTTTATTGTTAAGCCTCCCAAAATATTTATAAAAGTTGTTTTACCAGCACCATTTGGACCTAAAAGACCAAAGATTTCACCCTGTTTAACTTCAAGATTAAGTTTGTTTAAAGCCAAAGTAGTATTATCCGATCTCTTGCTTTTTTGATAAACTTTAGTCAAATCTTTTGCACTTAATGCAATTTTATTCATAATCTAATATTATATTAGCATTAAAAAAATTAATATATCATTAATTAATGAGCAAAATAAAAAAAACAGATCATTTTTATTTGGTTGATGGGTCGGGTTATATTTTTAGAGCTTACTATGCTCTGCCTCCACTATCTAGAAAAAGTGATGGATTACCAACCGGTGCTGTAAGCGGTTTCTGCAATATGCTCTTCAAGCTTCTTGAGGACTCCAAATCTGATGATAGCAAAAATAAGCCCACACATTTTGCTGTTATATTTGACTCGGCAAGAAAAAATTTCAGAAATGAAATTTACAAAGATTATAAAGCAAATAGATCAGAGGCTCCTGAAGATCTTGTGCCACAGTTTAAATACATAAGAAGAGCTGTAGAAGCGTTTAATTTACCATCAATTGAGCAAATAAACTATGAAGCTGACGATCTATTAGCTACCTATGCACGACAGATTATTGATTTGGGAGCAAAAGTTACAATTATTTCTTCAGATAAGGACTTAATGCAATTAGTTTCAAAGAACATAAGACTTTTTGATCCAATGAAGAGCAAGGTTATTGGAGAAAAAGAGGTAGAAGAAAAATTTGGAGTAAAACCAAATCAAGTGATAGACGTTCAGTCTCTCGCAGGAGATACATCTGATAATATACCTGGTGTTCCAGGGATTGGAATTAAAACAGCAGCAGAACTTATTAATAAGTATAAAAATTTAGATACACTCTTAAAAAAAACTGGAGAAATATCTCAAAAAAAAAGGAGAGAAACACTGGTTGAAAACAGAGATTCTGCTTTACTCAGTAGAAAACTTGTAACTTTAAAAGAGGATGTTCCTGTAAAAGATAATATTGAAAGTTTTTTAATAAAGGAAATCGAAAAAGATAAACTGTATAATTTTTTAAGGGAAATGGAATTTAATAGACTTTTAAGCCAAGCGATTAGTTTTTATGGGGAATCAAATAGTAATAAAGTTATCAATGGTGAAGAAAGATCAAAACAAAAAAAAATTAATTTAAAAAAATATGAAACGATAACTGAAGAAAAACAACTTGATAAATGGGTATCTAGTCTAAAGAACAAATCTCTAATATCTGTTGATACAGAAACAACTTCTCTTTATCCAGTAGAAGCAGATCTAGTGGGAATTTCTTTTTGTTATGCTCCTAATTATGCATGTTATATACCTTTAAAACACAGCAGTAAAAAATGTTTAGATAAAGATCTAGTTTTAAAAAAAATTAAAACCATTCTCGAGGATAAAAGTATTAAAAAAATTGGTCAAAATATTAAGTTTGACAACATAATTTTAAAAAAATGTGGCATAAACGTAGAACCCCTGGAAGATACTATGCTGGCTTCTTATACTTTAGATGCGGGTCTTAATAGACACAATCTTGATGTTTTATCAGAACTTCATTTGGGGCACAAAACAATTACTTTTAAAGATTTAGTCGGAACAGGAAAAAATAAAATCACCTTTGCAGATGTAGATTTAAAAAAAGCAACAGAGTACGCAGGAGAAGATGCAGATGTAACATTTAGACTTTACGAAATTCTAAAAGATAGGCTAGATAAAGAAAAACTGAACAAGATCTACGAGTTATTTGAAAAGCCTTTGATAAAAATACTTTCTAACATGGAAATTAATGGAATTAAAGTTAACAAAGATTATCTACGAGAGCTTTCAAAAAAATTTGAAAATAAAATTAAGAAAATTGAAAAAGAAATTTATTCATTAGCTAAAAAAGAGTTTAATATAGCTTCAACAAAGCAGCTTGGTGAAATAATATACAACGAACTTAAAATTGCTAATTTGAAGAAAACAAAAAAAGGAAGTTTAGCTACAAGTGCAACAATTTTAGAAGATTTAGCCTTTAAAGGTCATAAATTTCCAAGCCTAGTTCTGAGTTGGAGGCAGCTTTCAAAACTAAAAAATACTTACACAGACGCATTACAGGATCATATAAATTCAAATACGAATAGAGTTCACACATCTTTTCTTTTAGCAGCCACTAACACCGGTAGGCTAGCATCAAGTGATCCTAATTTACAAAATATACCAATAAAAACTGAAGATGGTAGAGAGATTAGAAAAGCGTTTATTCCGGAAAAAGATAATATTTTAATTTCAGCTGACTATAACCAAATTGAAATGAGAATCTTAGCAGATATGGCCGATGTTAAGGAGTTAAAAAATGCCTTTATCAACAAAGAAGATATTCACAGTTTAACGGCAAGCCAAGTATTTAATGTTCCTTTAAAAAAAATTGATGAAAATTTAAGAAGAAAAGCAAAAACAATTAATTTTGGAATAATTTATGGGATAACACAGTATGGACTTGCCAAACAAATTTCAGTCTCTAATGAGGAGGCATCAGAGTTTATAAATTCATACTTTAAGAAATTTCCAGAGATAAAAGATTACATGAACTCTACAGTTAAATTTTGTAGAAAAAATGGATATGTCAATAATATATTTGGAAGAAGAATTCATCTAAGGGGCATAAATGATAAAAACTTCAATGTTAGAAGTTTTCAAGAAAGAGCTGCAATAAATGCACCAATTCAAAGTTCTGCAGCGGATATAATAAGAATTGCAATGATAAATATAAAGGGACTAGAAGATTCAAAAAAAATTTATGATGCAAAAATGCTTTTGCAAATACATGATGAATTGGTTTTTGAGTGTCCGAAAGCTAAAAAAGCATCCGTTGAGGAAATTGTGAAGAAAACAATGGAATCAATCTCTAGTTCTCAATATCATATGTTTTCAGTTCCCCTAGATGTAAACGTTAATTCGGGTAAAAATTGGGATGAAGCACACTGATGCCTAAATTTTGACAATTTTTTTTAAACTATTATAAATTAACTGGAACTAACTATGTCAAAAACTATTGCGCTTGTTGATGATGATAGAAATATTCTAACAAGTATTAGTATGGCCCTTGAGCGAGAGGGTTACAATGTACAAACTTATATTGATGGGCAAAGTGCTCTAGTAGGACTTACAAGGAATCCTCCCGATCTAGCCGTAGTAGATTTAAAAATGCCCAAGTTAACAGGAGAAGAACTACTTCAAAAAATTAGAAAAAAAATGTCTATCCCAATTATATTTTTAACTTCAAAAGAAGAGGAGGTGGATGAGCTATTAGGTTTAAAGTTAGGTGCAGATGATTATATAAAAAAATCAGGAGGCTTTTCAATAAAGGTTTTAATTGAAAGAATTAGAGTTCAATTAAGAAAAAAAGCAGGAATACCAGAAGAAACAAAAAGCTTAATTGTGCATGGCAAACTCAAACTTGATCCAAATCAACTTGAATGTGAATGGAATGGAAAATCTTTGCCAGAGAAATTAACGACGACAGAATTTTTAATTGTTAAAGAATTAGCAAAAAGACCAGGAGTTATAAAAGAAAGAGCTCATCTAATGGATATAGC
>MDTA01152042.1_pt1 | contig 17575 bp, 18 predicted proteins | sample 811151 | NCBI WGS metagenome assembly MDTA01 (sample SAMN05326648, study PRJNA326480) | marine metagenome | isolation source: seawater | place: Indian Ocean: South | collected 2010
ATTTAATAATTGAATTACTAAATGTTCAAATATTAATTTTCTTTAGTTGTTTTCTAGTAATAGGTTTAAATTGAGGATTTTTATGTTTTTGTAATTTTGTTTTTGAATATTTATTCATCTTAAATATAAATTTATCCCTTACCCTTTTTGACCATTCTACATCTTCGCTCTCTCCCCAGGTCAAATTTTCATTGAGAGGATATTCTTGCATCACACTTTTTTTTGCAACCCAATATGCACCAGAAATGTACATGTACTTAGATAAATTTGACACATTATATGGAAGTAAACAGGCATTATCACTAATGATTTCATCAACAAAACATTCATTATGAGGCCACAATGTCCAATCTCTGTACCTACTATTATTGGGATTTATCATTTTGTTCATTGCAATTTCAAAATCATTTCCAAATTTTTTATACCCTCGGTACCAGTTGTTATGCAGCTCCAAATAATCATGCATATAAACAATATTTTCATAAATACTATTCTCAGTAATCATATTTTTTTTTCTTTTTATCCAACCAGGTTTTATTTTTTCATCAAAGTCTATAAATTTAATGTTATTTTTATCTAGTATTTTGTCAGTATTTAAATTTCCAACAATAATTATTTCATATTTTTTAATTTTTTGATTACATATACTTTCTATACACCTATTTAAATGGCCGTAATCTTGGCCATTAGATACGATACCAAATGTAAAATTCATTTATTTATATATCTCAATATAATCTGAACATACTCCAAAACATTGATAGTCTGAAGCCTTTTTTTCATTATCTACAATAACACTTTTATTCCCTACTTCATTTCCAGGATAAGTCCAGATATAACCTTTGCTTGTAATTGTAAACTTATCTTTTTGATGCCAAAAATAATTTAGTTCATTATGTTTGTTTAGATATTCCAGTGACTCGAAGTTTTTACAATGTATCCATAAAGAATTTTTATGTTCTGATAAAAAATCTATGGAAGTCTTATATGTTGGTTCATCATGTCCTAAAAGTAACTCATTATTAATTTGCCAAACATCAATTTCGCAATCAAAGCCAAGGCTTAATGCTTCCAATATGTATGAAGGATTATTTTCTAGAGAAACATCAGGGCCAAGTATATTTCCCCTATGCGAAATAAATTTTTGGATAGCCATAATTAAATAGTATATATCAAATAATAAAAAAAAAGTTTTAACATTTATACAAGATATCTCAGTAAGAAATTTTTAATTAATTAATTAATTAATTAATTTATTTTCTTTTAGTTTATCCAAAATAATAGGCATACTTTGTTGATTTAGATGTATTCCGGTACCAAAATCATCTAAATAGTCTGGATTTGTAGTTCCGTCTTTATTTAACATTTCTTTAAATATTGAAATGAATACTATATTATTTTCCTTGCATTTTTTTTCTAAATATTGGTTAAATAATTTTGTTACATGGTTTCTTTCTAAATTTGAACCAAAAGAAGGCCCATCGTAGGGCTTTTCTTCTGACCAACTAGCTATTGGAGCAAATACCGCTTTTCTGATTTTTCTTATAGGATCAACCTTTTTTATTGTAGAAATATACCTATCAACACATTCTGACACTATAAGTTCAATATTTTTGTTTTGAAGTTTTGATTGTTTTATTATATGTGCCCGAATATCTACTTCTCCAAAACAAAACATAACATAAGTATTGTTCATGTAAAAAGTTCTATTGAGCGCTTTATTTAAAAGTACAATTTTTTTTTCAAGATTGTAAGCAGTTGCTGGACCAATTCTAATTGGTTTAAATTTACTAAATATTTTAAAATCTTTTTTAGGCCATTGTGAGATAATTTTCTCTTTTTGAGAAAAAACAGAACTGTGGCTATCTCCTAAACAAATTAACATTTTAATTTTTAACTTTTTAAATATCTTAATTAAAAATTTATACTCAAAAGCTATGTAAATATTTAGTTTAATTTAAAATAATGTAATTTCTTTTTAATGATATAAAATTGTAAATAAGTGAAAAAAATTAGTAGAAATAAATCTATAAATTAATTTCATCAAATTCAGATTGTAAATTATTCAAAAATACTTCAAATGATAATTTATCTAAGATATATTCTCTAGGCTTATATGTTGACAGTTGATTAATAAAAGTTTCATAGTTATCTAAAAATTGTTCATAGCTATTTGTTACCATTCCGCATCTTTCATCAAAGTATGGAATTGATGAAGCAAAGTAATTTTTACTATCTGTCGGCAAGTCCCAAACGTACATAGGGAGATTCATCGATAATATTTCCTGAACAGCAATTCCTTGAGATTCTGAAGAATTAAGCATTATACAAAATTTGTTATTTTTTGCCGCACTAATAAGTTTGTTATTCGAATATTTACCATATTCAAATAAATCGTAGTTGATATTTTTATTATTCAAAAATTCGATAACTCTTTTAAGATCTTTTTGTTCTCTATTTTTGTAATAAATTAAACATTTCTCATTTCGTGTTTTAAAACTTATTTTTCCCCTACTTGTAACTCCTGTCGGAATCACACAAAAATTACTTTCTTGCAGGTTTATGTTTCTTTCGGACAGTGATTTATTGACTGCGTGTTTTGAAGCAGCAACAATTTTTATAAAGCTATGCTTTGCGATATAAGATGAAAGTCTTTTTAATTGATCAGTAGTATATAAAGGACCTATAAGAATTTTTTTATTTACAATAGGACTCTTTAATAAGTCATTTAAAACTTTTTCACCATACCAATCAAATTGAAGAATATATGTGTTTTGATATACATTTTTGTTATAAGCAGATGTTTTATTTGTCTTAAGTGCTTTAAGGGTATTGTTTATACATTTGTGAGCACCGTTTGTTATGTACCTATTTGGAAATATTAAATTAAAATAATATGTAAAATCAATTAATTTATTAATTAATATAGATTCTTGAAATTTTAAAGTTAAAATTACCTTTTTTCTCTTTGCGTACCCGGGATGATAAAAGAAATTAAACATTATAAATATTCTATCCCTATTTTGTTGGTAAGTTTATACAAAAGAATCTAGATACTATAACATTTTAAAAATAGCCTTGCAGAATCTTAATATGTAGCAATACTTATTTGTTCTCACTAGCATTGTTTTATGAAAAATTTAATAATTCTTGCATCAGCTTACAAAGCAGAAAAATATATAAAACATTACTTCAAATCGGCAGCATCACAAACATACAAAGATTTTGAAATTGCTATGGAGTTGGTAGAACCATCTTTAAATGAAAAAAAATTTTTAATAAAAGCACAAAAAAAGTATCAATTTATTAATTTAAACATTCATGAAGAAAAGATATCTTTACCAAAAGCATGGAATGAATCTATAAAAAGAACAAAGTCAGAATTAATTTGTATATGGAATGTGGATGACATTAGAACTCCAGATTCTCTTAAAAAAATGGTTAAAGTTTTTGATGAGAATAGAGAAGTAGATTTTGTATATGGAAATTACACTATTTCAAATAAGTTTAAACAAAAAAAAGGAAATTATATAAACGAATCAGGGAGAGAAAGTGAATTACAAAAATCGATGATATTGGGCCCCTTTTTTATGTTCAAAAGAAGTATATTAGAAAAAATTGGTTATTTTGATGAGCAACTATTAAGTGGTGCGGATTTTGATTTTGCTATGAGGCTAGGAAGACATGGAAATGGTAGGCACATCGATCATAATCTCGGATATTATTTAAATGACAGGAGTGGATTAAGCACCAAAGTAAATTCATTACAGGAAATCGAAAGAACTGTCGTAGAGCTAAGGTATGGATTGAACCCTATAAATAAATCTTTAATTGAAAAAGCTAAGATAGAGTATAAGATTTGAAATTAATATTAGAGAAACTTTAATTTCTAACAAGCTTTTTTATGATAGTGTAATTTAGTACAAACATTTTGAACATAACTAGAGTTACAATATGAGGAAACTTGCTTTAGTAGATCTAAAAGGAGGGTTAGGAAATCAAATTTTTCAAATCTCATTTGCAAATTATCTAAATTCTTTAGATTTTAATACTTTATTAGATACGAGTTTTTTCTATAGCAATCATAAATTTCCCAGAAAGTTAGAAGTAGATCTTAATCAGTTAGGTTTTAAAAAAACAAACTTAAAATCAAACTTAATTTTTAAATTAAATAACAGCTTATTTTGGGAAGATGATTCATTTGAGATTGAAGATTTGAAAATTTACAACAGATTTATAGGCTATTATCAAAATTTTAAATACTTGGAAAAATCAAAAAACTTCTTAAGAGATAAATTAAATTTAAATACTAATAATCAAAATAACAATGTTGCAGCACTTCATATTCGAAGGACAGATTATAAAATAATAAATCAAATGTTATCAGATAGTTACTATGAAAAGGCTATTAATAAATTATTAAATATTAATAATGATCTACAATTTGATATATTTACAGATGATGTAAATGTAACATTAGACCAAAAAATTTTTAAAAACATTAAAAATATATATAAACCAGCATCTAATGAAAGCTCTATTGAAATTTTTAGAAAAATGTTGAATTATAAATATTACATCACAGCTAATAGTTCTTTTTCTTCTATTGCAGCATTTTTGTCAGAAACAGACAATAAGACAGTTATCTATCCTGATCCATGGTGGAGAAATTCAGAAATAAAACTTGTAAATATTCCATCTAGTTGGACGAGTGTTCAAAATAGTTAAAATTTTTCAACTATTTTTTTCTTTAGCTACAGCTATATAATTAGTTAAACTACAAATAATGAATAATAAAATCCTAGGTTTTTCTTCTTTTTTAATTTACTTACTTTCTATTGCCCAGGTTGCAAAAAGAACTGTTCTTTCTAAAACACTTGAATATTCACCATGGTCTTTTTCCGAATTGTTAGTTTTTTATCCAGGACAATTTACTAGAAGGGGCTTCATCGGCGAAGTTGTTCAAAGAATTGACAAAGATTCTATCTTATTCGAAACTGTTAATTTAGTTGTTTTTATAAATTTTGTAATTTTTGTTTTATTATCTTATTTTTTAATAAAGCTTTCTAACTTGAGCCCAATACAACATTTTATTTACTTAATAAGCATTTTTGGCATATTAAACATAACTGTATTTAATCAATATTTTCACAGGAAAGAGATGTTTGTACTAAATTTATTTTTAATTACATTAATTACTCTCAGACTTAAGGAGTATCAATATTTAGTCTTAATAATTACAACTATCTGTTCAATATTGATGATTCTAATACATGAAGGAATTGCGATGATCACAATACCTTTCATTGTTTTTATTTTTAAAAAGAAGTTAAATAATTCAAGAAAAATTATAAATATATACACACCAATTGTTTTGTTAACTTTTTTTATAGTAATTATAAGTGCTGGGAGTGATTCTGCTTCTAGGGCAATATGGGAAAGCTTAAGTGAATTTGATAAAAATCAAATTGTTATTGATCCCAATGCAATAACAGCAATAGGCTGGTCATTATTTGATTCGTTTTTTAACACTACTGAGGTTTTAATCTTTTCAGGCTCTATGTTTTTATGGTCATTCTATTTTTTAATGGCCATATTTACATTAGTAGCAATTTTTAAAATAAATTTAAATGACTATTATTTTGATTTTGCAAAAATAAAGTCTTTTTTGCAAAAAGAGAAATATTTTTTAGTAATTCCCATTTTATTTGTAGTTGGTTTTGACTGGGGTAGATGGATATTTTCATTATTTCATTTGTGCTTCTTTAGTTATTTAATATTAAATAAAAATGCTATCAGAACTATTACAAGCTGGACAATCCCTGTATTTCTATTAATTACTGTATCAATTTTTACAATTATGCCTGAATGTTGCCTTCAAATGAGTGGAACAGTGGTATATTCTAATTATTATAGAATTTTTAAAAGCATACAAATTACTATTCAATCTTTGTTAATGAATTAAATGGAAAAAATACTTATTATTACTCCCACTTTTAATGAGTCAGAAAATATTCAAAAATTTATAGACTCTGTATTGACTTTTGATCGCTTATCACTTTTAGTTGTAGACGATAACTCGCCTGACGGAACTGCATCTATCGTAGAAAATAATATGCAAAACAATAAATCAATAAACTTAATAAAAAGGTCTGGAAAGCTGGGTTATGGCTCTGCAGTAATTGAAGGCTATAAATGGGGATTAGACAATGAATATGATTATTTCATTCAAATGGATACAGACTTTTCTCATAGGTTTGAAGATTTAGCTGAAATTATGAAACATAGGTATGAAAATGATTTAGTTATTGGAAGTAGATATGTTTCTGGTGGCAAAACACAAGGTTGGACAAAAAGAAGGCAATACTTATCGAAATATGCAAACAAATTATCTGGATATATTTTTAAGTCAAAAGTAAATGATCTAACAAGTGGATATCGACTCTTAAATAAAACAATTGTTATTGATTTATTAGACTTTTCACCAAAGGTAAATGGATATGCGTTTCTAGTTGAAATAACAAATTTTATAGAAAGTAAAAATTACAAAATAAAAGAAGTACCAATTACTTTTTATGATAGGTCATTAGGTACCTCTAAAATGAATTACAAAATTATTATTGAAGCAATAACATTTTTACTTAAAAGAGCCGTAAGATAAGTTTTGTAATTTTTCAAGTTATACCCATCTAATGTTTTTCTTTAGTTGTTGTTTTTGTTTTAAACAATCTACTTCCAATTTTGACCAACACCGTGATTTCCATCGTAATAAAATAGAGGTTTTTTTACATAAAGCAAATTTGTAAGTTGTAGAAGTCCTAGCCAACAATCGTAGTCAGCATTTAATGATGTTGGTAAACCCCTAAATCCCCCTAAGACATTCATTAAGTTTTTTTCAACTATAACGCTAGAAGTAATTATGCAATTGTGCACTTGTATAAATTCATGGGTCCAAATTTCTGGGTAGGTAAATTTTTTACCTTTTAATTTATCTAAAAAATTATAAAATTTTGTCCCAGTATATTTCTTTTTTATTACTGAATAATATTTTTCATCATTATAAAGTTGATAGTCTGCATCTTTGTTGTAACGCCCTTCACCATAAAAACCCTCTGTCGATGAAAACTTACTATTATTCTCTCTCATATCTTTTAATTGGATTTCAAGTTTTTCAGGCATCCATACATCATCGTCATCTAGAAAGGCTAAGTACTTCCCTTGAGCAGCTCTTATACCGAAGTTTCTAATGTATTCGTTTGAAACATATCCTAAAATATTTTTTTGATTAGTTTCAAGATTAATAATTTTAACTTCCTCTGGAAATTTATGGCTGTAATATTCTTCTTGAGTTGAACCATCATTAACTACGATTATTTCATAATCTTTATAAGTTTGGCTTTGAACACTTTCTATAGCATTTTTTAAAAATTCAAATCTATTATACGAAGGAATTACAACAGATACTAAGTCATTATGTACCATAAAACGACTGTACTAGGTTCATTTTTAATTTCAAGATACTCTTTCTGAAAAATTATTTTTTAATAAAAATAAACAATTTGTTAATGTCAGCAAATTAAAAGTCATTTAATTATTGAGCCTAAGTTTTCTAGACACAATGTGTTTAACCTTTCTTTTCAAAGGAGTGTTCATCTTCCAAAATTCATTAACACTATTTAATACAACTTTTTCTTTTGGGTATTTATTTTCTTTATAATCTATGTGTTCAATAATTTTTGAAAGCCTATTTAGGAAGTTATAGTTACCAAGTACAAGATCTCGAGACTTATAAATATTTTCAATATTATTTTCATAGGTATTTTTTTGAATTATATTTTCTATTGTATTTACTGAATCTTTAAAATTATTTAAATCTATTGTTGCAAAAGAATCTTTAGAAAAATATTCTGTTATGTTTGGTGCACCAAAATATATAGGAAATGATAATCCAAGATAAGAATCAAATAATTTTTCAGATATTAAATTGTTCTTCTGACCGTTCTCAATTACGATATGATATTTATAGTCTTTTATTCCAGCCCACTTACTTTTAATAGGGTTTTCGCCGACACCATACCAGTCAAGATCGGTACCAAAATATTCTTTCAATTTCTTTGTAAATTCATATCGCATTATATGATTATCTGTTATTTTTTTATTAGAACAAATTACACTAATATTTTTAGTTTTTTTAATACCATTTAAATTTCTTAGTTCCTCAACATTTTTTCCAGTTTGCGAAAATACTGACGAATTAGTCTCGTAATTTATCATCCAAGGGAGAAAGGGAAAAGTATTTGTGTGATTAATGTTAAATGTTTCATAGCACCCATACTGTAGTTGGAATTGCTCTAAATATTTTTTTACATGCTTATTTAAAAAATAAGAGCCAGGGTATGAAGTTTCAGTATTTAGATAAACTATGTTTTTTTTATTTATCAAGCATTCTTCCTGATTTTTATACAAATCCTCAAAAACAAACCAAAAATCAGCCTCTTGAACATCATTATTAATATGAAAATTAATTTTTTGAAAGATTGTATTTTTTGGATCAATAAATTTTTCAAACGAAGAGTATGAATCTTCACCTGGCAGTGATATCTTAACATCAATCATATATTTCAATTCCAATAATTAAGTAATAAATAATAAAACGTATCATTAATTTATTATATGTAAGAAATTATACTTTGAAGATGTCCAAAAATATTAAAGTTGTTACACTTGTAATTGCCTCGAACACCTATCCAGCAACTAGAAACATAAAAGCCCAAAAAAAAATATATTTGAAGTCCATAAAAAATAAAAATATTATTTATTGGTATCGACAAGGTAACAAAAAGCAACTTGCAGGAAAAAAAGCTAATCTAATTGGAAGTGATTTATTTCTCGACGTTCCTGATGATACATTGAGTATGGGAAAAAAAACACTTAAGGCATTCGAGTGGGCAGAACAAAATTTAGATTACGATTTTATTGTCAGACCAACGCCAAGCTCTTATGTAGATTTTGATAATTTGGAAAAATTTATTATTAAAAATTTTAATTTAAATGAAGCTATATATGCTGGAAGCATTCAAAGCACAAATGATAATTTTGGTAATAAAATAGATTTTGTAAGCGGCTCAACTCTTGTTTTGAGCAAAAAATGTATTCAATTAATTATTGAAAATCAAAACTTATGGGATCATAGCTATTGGGATGATGTTGGATTATCAATCTTATTGAAAAAAATAAATGTAAAAGCATTTCACGTAGATAGGTTTGATGTACCTGGTAATCCATATTTGCAAAATATTCCAATGGAGTTTTATCAATATAGGTGTAGATCAGATAACCATTATGGCTACCCAAGGCTTATTGAAAGTCATGTTTTAAAATACATAAATACTTTAAGTAATGGAAAAAATTATTCTAATCTAAAAAAATATTTTTTTATGAGTTTGATTGAACTATCAAAATTTGTATACATATATCAGTTTGGGTGGAAAGCCTATTCTTTTTTCAGAGCTTTTGCGAAAGCAATATTGCCAAAAAAACTATATAGATATATTAAAAAGATATTTTCTAATCAAATTAAATCATTTAAATTAATTAGATTTAAAACATAAAATAAATTTTTTGTTTTTGAACAACAAATCATGTTCTTTTTTTAAAACGAATTAATTTTCCTATTTATATTGTTGCTTTAAAGATTTGGTAATGATTACCTCACTATCACTTTTTTTCCAATAAAAATAAGAAAGCTTGCCCTCGATGTATGAATCAAGTTCTTTATATTTTTTATAAATAAAAAGGAAATATAAATTTAATATACCTTGTTCATTCGTAGTAGATATTGGATATTTTTTGACTAGCGAAATAATTTCCTTAAAAGTAGAGTTTTTGACAATTGCAGTATCAAAGTACATTAGACCAGTCTGAAAATAGTCAGTTCTGCCTAAATCAAAATCTTGACATAATTTTTTGTAATCTTCTTTTGATTTATCAAACTGAGAGCTTAGTTTCCACTTATATTCAGGAAAGCCATCAGCTCTTGCAAAAAATTTGTTATTTGGTGTGATATTTAAAATTGGATTAATATCGTAGTGAATACTTAAATTAATATCAAGATATAGAATATACTTCCATTTTTTTATTTTTTTGTTAAATATATGTAGTTTATTCCATTGGAAATTTTTATTAATATGTCTATTTTGACTTACATTTAAATTTTTTAAAGATTTTTCAGTTTTCTTGTCATATTTAATTTTTTTAAAACGAAGTACACTAACTCCATTTTTTTTTCGGATATCATTTATTAAAAATGTTGGAGAAAAAAAATTTGTAATTATTACAATGTCATCTCTGTATTTGCCATTAGTTCGCAGTTGATTGTAAATTCGAGAAAAATTTTTATATAAATACTTAAAGTCAGCAACAAAACAAACAGCAGTATTCGAAAATTTATTCATAATATATTGATATAGTAATTATTATTTCACATAAACGAGCATGTTTTCTTTAAGGTTTTTTATACTTTTTTAATTATTAAAAACGTTATTTTGAATAAAATTTAATCTTAAATATCTTAACTTTGTTGAATCTATTTAAAATATATAAATATAATCAAAATGATGAAAAAATTAAAAGATATTGTTAACGATATCTTATATGTATCAAAACTAACTAAAACAAAAAATAAGAAGATTTTAATTTTTGGCGCGATTTTATTATCTCAATTTAGTGCTGGTATCGATTTATTTTTAATTGCTACTTTTGCTTCAATTATTGCCTTTCAGAACACAAATATTGAAATAATAAACATTATTCTTGAAGTTATAGACCAATATAGAATTCTTATAGTATTTCTGGTTATTTTGAGGTATCTAGTTGCATACACCCAAGCAATAATATTAAAAAAAATAGAACTTTCTGTAATTGTAAGTCTAAGGACTTACCTGTTTTCAAAAATGCTTGAACAAAAGAACTTCTCAACAGCAGATTCCTATTACTATATAAACACTTTAAGCAGCCATATTTCGTTTTTTTATTCAAATTTTGCACAATTTTTAAATTTTTTATTGCAAGCTGTTGCCTACACAACATATTTAATAATTTCTGATATAGAATTAGTAAGATTTTTTACCATTGGCGTGATAATTCTAGGAATTCCTGTTGCAAAGCTAATTTCAGCAAGTAGAAAATATATGCACCAACAATTTAAATTTGGCTTGGATGCCAATAACGAACTGGTAAATGTATTAGAAAATTTATCATTAATAAAAATGCTTAGGATGGAAAAGAAAGAGAAAGATACTTTTCAAAATCTATTGACAAAAATTTATGACATTGTTTATAAAGACTATAAAGTTCAATTTTTTAATGGACAGCTACCAAATTTTTTCACTTTAGTCGTATTTGCAATTATTTTAAATATTTCAAGATTGATGAGTAAGATAACATTAGATATTCTTGGAGTCACTATCAGACTATTTCAATCATTATCAACCGTTACTAGTGCTCTTAATAAGGTTATAAATGCTCAAGTACATATTAAAGAATTTATGGACCTCGAAAAAATAACTGTACTCAAAAATCCAGATTATATTACAGTTGACAATTCAGATAAAATAGAATTAAAAGGAATTGATTTTAAGTACATAAACAGTGAAACTTATATATTTGAAAATCTAGATCTAATTATTGAGAAAGATTCTCATAACATTATTGTTGGCCCAAACGGCTCTGGCAAGAGTACACTTTTAGGTCTTTTAGGAAATGTATTACGGCCTGAAAAAGGTAAACTTATAACATTTTCAGAAAATTTTGCATATATTGGCGCAACACCATATATATTTCGTACAACGCTTCGTAAAAATATTTTGTATGGCAATTCTAAAAAGATTGATGATTCAGAAATTATAAAAGCGCTTCATGAGTTTAAAGTCTTTAATGAAGAAGAGGGCTATGATCTTGATAGATTAGTTGATAATACATCTTTGTCTTCGGGGCAAATGCAGAAAATCGCTTTTATAAGAGCTATTTTGTCTAAGCCTGATATATTGCTTTTAGATGAGTCAATGGCAAATTTAGATGATAAATCACAAGAACTTGTCTTATCTCTTATATCAAAACAAAGTATAACTGTTATAAATTCAACTCATGATCCAGAAAGATATGAAAAGGTGGACTCTTTAATAAAGCTTGATATTTTAGATGAAAAGCGAGTGGTAAAAGTTTTAAAGTAATATGAAAAAGTTACTTATTGTTCATAATTTTTATAAAGATTTTGGAGGTGAAGATTCAAATATACATGAGGAATTGGAGTACTTTAAGAAAAATTATGAAGTAGATTTTTTTTACGAAAAAAATAAAAGCTTATTAAATTTATTTGATATTTTGTCATTTTTTATACGCTCAAACATTATGACCAACAGGAAATTCAATCAAACTCTGGATACGTTTAATCCTGATATAGTTTACATTCACAATACATGGTTCAAAGTGAATCTAGGAATTTTCGATGTTCTAAAAAAGAAAAAAGTCAAGGTAATTCTAAAAATACATAATTTTAGATATGAGTGTGGGCGGCACTTTTTAGCAAAGAATCATCTTTCAAACAAAGATAAATGTGACGCTTGTGGATTTAGTAAACCGTATTTCTTTTTTTTGAATAAATATTATTCTGAGTCTTATCTAAAGTCTTTTTTCTTATTTTTATACTCACTAAAATATTTTAAAATTATAAAGTATTATCCGATAACACTTTTAGCAGTGAATAGTTTTCATAGGAAAAAATTAATTGAATTAGGGATAGATCAAGAAAAAATAAAAATTTTTAATAACCCAATAAATTTTCATAACTATCCAAAGGCGAATAAAAGTTCTTCAATTGTATATGCAGGAAGAGTTTCTAAAGAAAAAGGCGTTGAAGAGCTAATACAGGCATGGAGTGAAAGTAATTTACTAAATTGTGATTTATTCATAATTGGTGAAGGAGAAATTAAAACTAAATTAGAACAAAAATATAAGGATAAGAATATTAAATTTCTTGGTTATTTACCAAATGACAAAGTTCTTGAATATATAAATAATGCAAAAGCTGTAGTTACAGCAACAAAACTTTTTGAAGGACAACCCAGGCTTCTTTGTGAAGCTTCTAGCCTAGGGACAGTATCTGTCTATCCATCATTTGGAGGTATGGATGAATTTTTCCCTGAAGATTATAGTTACTCTTTTAAGCAATTTGACTATGAAGACCTAACAAAAGTGTTAAATTTATTAGAAGATGAAAATGTTTATCAAGCAGCTGTTCAAGATGTTAAGAATCATATTTTTAATAAATTAAATAAAAATGAAATTGATAATCAATTTTTAGAGATTTTAAATATATAGAACCTCATGATATCTGTAATAATGTCTATTAAAAATAATGAAGAAACTCTAAAAAGTTCTATAGAAAGTGTTTTATGTCAAACATATCAAGATTTTGAATTTTTAATTATGGATGATAATTCAACAGATAATTCAGCATTTGTTTTAAAACATTTTGAGCATCAGGATTCAAGAATAAAATTATTTTATAATAAAGAAACATTAGGCCTGACAAAGTCTCTCAATTTTTTAATAAATCATACAAAGGGAGACTTTATTGCAAGACAAGATGGTGATGATATTTCTATAACTTCAAGGTTCGAACAGCAAATTAACCACCTGAAAGCTGGAAAATACGATTTTTGTGTAAGTAGAGCAAAAAATTTACAAACTAACGATATCATCCCAAAAGTTAGTTATTACATTCCAAAAAAGTTAATTTTTAAAATCAAAAACCCATTTATTCACGGGACTTTAATGATAAAAAAAGAAACTCTTTTGGCTCAAGATTGTTATGATGAAAGGTTTTTTTACGCACAAGATTACAAATTGTTTTCTAATCTTTTAAAAAATAATATAAAATTTAAGTATATAAAAAGACCATTATATTTTTTAAATATGGTTAACAATATTTCCAACAATCACAGAGAACAGCAAAAATATTTTGCAAACTGTGTAAGAAAAAATTTAATTCCTTGATTTGCTTAATACACTTTTTATAATTTTTTCAAGAAAAGAATCTAAGTTATTTTTTGTTCTCCACCCAAGTTCTTTATAAATTTTAGTTGGGTCTGAAATTATTGTTTCTGGATCATTTTTTCTTAATATTTTTTTATCAATTTCAATATATTTTTTGTAATCCAGGTCAAAATAATTAAAAACATTTTCTACTACTGTTTGTATCTTTGTTCCAATACCTGATCCCAAAACGTAGTCGAATTCAGAACCCTCAGAAGTTAAAGCAAGCATTCCTTCTACAATATCTTCTGCATAAGACCAGTCCCTGCAATAATTTAAACTACCAAGCTTCAATTTTGTTTCAGTATTATTTTTAATATTGTATGCTGTTTTAATAATTTTCATGAAAAGAAAGTCATCTTTTCTATACTCAGATTCATGGTTAAACATTATTCCAGAATAAATATTCCATTCAAATTTTTCCCTTAAATGCTTTATTTTTTCGTGATTTGTAAATTTACCAGATGCATAAGGTGAATTCGGTTTAAAGCCTGAATTCTCATTGTATATATTTAATTTATTATTTTGTCCAAACATTTCTGAACTTGATGCCTGATAAAAATTGCATAGATTATTGTTTTTTATATTTGCTTCAATTAAGTTATCAAACACTTTAGTAATCTTAAATTCTAATTCTGGTTTTTTTATGGATTCATATACAGAGCTTGGTCCTGTAAGATTAAATAAATAGTTCGGTCTAAATTCTTTAATTAATTTATCAACTTCTTCTTGATTTTCAAGTCTTGTGTCAGCAAGATTAATATTTTGAAGTTTAGTTAAGTTGGTATTTTCAGATATTTCAAGAAAGCTTTTTAATGTCATTGATCTTGAAATTCCTAAAATTGAAAATTTTGAGTAAGTGTTTTTGATTAATTTAGTTAGAAATATGCCATCTTGTCCAGAAATTCCAGTAATTAAAATTTTCATTATATATAGTAATAATAAGCTTACAAAATAATAAAAAATTACTTTGGTTTAATAAATGAAAATATATTTAACAGATATTAGCGAATCATGGATAATAGACAGAATTAAGCGTGAATGGATTTTAAATAATAAAAAGATAACTACGAAATTTTCATTTATGTCTGACATAATATGGGATATCGCTCCTTGGTCTACAAACCCGAGTTTTATTAGAAAAAATCATACTAAGAAAATAGTTAAGTCGGTCTATCATATTGAAGACCCTTCACCCGACAGTAAAGAAATAGGAAGAATTATTGAAAATGACAAATATGTAGATGCCTATCATGTTATATCAAAAAAGACCGAAAAAGAATTAAATTCTATTTCAAAAAAGCCTACTTTTCACCTACCACTATGGGTCAATCAAGCAATATGGTACCCCATTCACAACAAGATAGATCTAAGAAATAAATATGACTTTTCTAATGAAGATTACTTAGTAGGAAGTTTTCAAAGAGACACTGAAGGCAGTGACTTAATTTCTCCAAAACTAATTAAAGGACCAGATATTTTTATTGAAATAATTAAAGATATGTACAACAAAAATAATAATTTAAAAGTTTTATTAACAGGGAAAAGAAGAGGTTTTGTAATAAACGAATTAACGAAAAACAACATACCTTATAGATATTTTGAAATGCCGAATTTTTCTGTGATGAACGAATTGTATAACATTTTAGATCTATATTTAATAACTTCAAGACTTGAGGGGGGGCCACAGGCACTAGTTGAATGTGGCCAAACCAAAACACCAGTCATTTCAACAGATGTTGGAATAGCAAAACAGATATTAGCTAAAGAGTCTATTTTTGACTATAAAAATATTACAACATTTGATCAAGCTACTCCAAACATAGAAGTAGCTTTTGCCGAATCATCTAAACTTTCTATTCCAAATGGAATGTTAGGATATATTGACATGTTTAATGAAGTTTATGAAAGTTAGTATTGGCTCACGAATTATTGATGGCCCCTGGGGAGGAGGGAATTTATTTGTTGTAAATCTCAAAAAGTTTCTACAAAAAAATGGTCATAGTGTTATTCACGATCTTTGTGATAAAGACATAGATATAATTTTACTGACAGACCCAAGGAGTCGAAAAGAGTCTTCATCTACATTTAACCATGAAGATATTAAAAAATATAAAAAATTTGTTAATCCCAATGTTGTTGTTATTCAAAGAATTAATGAGTGTGACGAAAGAAAAGGTACGGATTACATTAATAAATATTATCTTGATGCAAGCGAATGTGCAGATCATGTAGTCTTCGTAAGTAATTGGTTAAAGCAAATCTATGTAAATATTGGCATGTCGGAATCTAAAACTTCCGTAATTATGTCTGGTGCTGATGAAGAAGTATTTAATACGAATGGATTAAGTAAACTAAACGAAGAAAAAATTAAATTTGTGACACATCATTGGAGTAATCACTTTAATAAGGGATTTGATGTTTATAAAGAATTTGATGAAATGTTATCAAAAAAAGAAAATGAAAATATTGAATTCACATACATAGGAAATATTCCAGATAATATAAACTTCAGAAATATAAATGTTAAGAAACCACTTTCAGGACATTTTCTTGCTAATGAAATCAAAAAAAATAATATTTATATTACAGCCTCAAGAAATGAACCTTCAGGAAACCATCACATAGAAGCTGCTCAGTGTGGTTTGCCAATTTTATATTTTGATAGTGGTGGAATTCCTGAGTATTGCGATGGCTTTGGAGTAAAATTTGATAATAATTTTAGTGAAAAACTATACGAAATTATTGAAGATTATGCAATTTATAGAAAAAAATTAAACACGTACCCCTTTTCAGCTGAAGTAATGTGTAAAGAATTTTTTGATACATTCAAAAATGTACAAAACAAAAAAAAATTTAGCGAAATTAAAATAAATAAAATTTTTAGAGATTTATTTTTATTAAAAAATAAATTCCAAAAACTATTAACTAGCATAAATCTAAAACAGTATTTAAAGCAACTAATGAAAAGAATATAGCATGGCAGACATTTCATACTTCCAAGACATACCAAAATTGTCAATTAAGTATTTGGAAAAATTAAAGCTAGATTCAAATTTCAACTTCGCTCCTGTTGCTGATTTTTCTACTTCGATTGGTAGAAAAATCAATATGGGGTATAACTGCTATGGCATAAAGTTATATAAAATTTCTAACGAGTGGGACACCCTAGTTGATAAAGACAAGTTACGCTGGACTAATTATTTACTTGATTTTCAATCACATAAAAATGATGAATATAAAAACTTTTTTATTGACCCAGAAGTAGTTAATTATTTTAATAAAAAATTTACATCCTACAACGCTAAGAATTTTACAAAAAAAACTTTAAATTCATTTATAAAAAAGGACTATGAATTAAAGCAAAGACATATCTTTAAAACAATTAATGCTGACAGTAAACAAACTATATCAACATTAGCGGAAATAGGACACCAGGTTGAAAATAAACCAAATAAATTATTCAGTGATTATATAAATG
>MDTA01042560.1_pt1 | contig 17559 bp, 19 predicted proteins | sample 811151 | NCBI WGS metagenome assembly MDTA01 (sample SAMN05326648, study PRJNA326480) | marine metagenome | isolation source: seawater | place: Indian Ocean: South | collected 2010
AATTTAATTACTCAAGCTTCAATAATTATTTTTATTGCGTTTGGTTTTCAGAATTAGATTCAAATGAAGAGAATAAAAATAACCTACTAAAAGAAATAAGTAATTACTATGATTATTCTTTGAAATTAAATAAAGCTGAGAGATTATTTAAAGGAATTGAAGCATTAATTTATAAACAATCAAACATTGAAAAAAAGAACTTTAATATGCAAAACAAACTTCTCAAAAATTCAGAAAACTATGAAGATTATAAAAATAAAGCCGATGATATTTTCTTAAAGATGAATTTAAAAAAGAAAGATGTAATTGAGGCGCAGAAGCTATATAAAAAATCAAAAAAGCTAAAGAGAGCTCAGACTCTTATTAAAGATAGACTTTTAATATATTCCGATAAGCTTGACAGACTAGATGAATTCAGCGTGATGCTTGATAATCTAAATTCTGTAAATATTGGTACATTAAAAATAAAAATTGATCTACTTGAAGAATTAAAAGAAGAATTACGGAATGAATTCAAAATAAATTCAAATGTAACAAAAAAGACAAAAATCACTGCCATTGATAGTGATTCCTATCCTATTCAGATAAAGTCACCTCAAGGAATAATTATTCAAATTGGAAGGAATATGAGACAAAATGATTTAATAAGTTTTAAACTTTCGAAGAAGCAAGATTTATGGTTTCATGCTCAAGAATCCCCTGGCAGCCATGTTATTTTAAAAGCATCTACTAAGACTCCAATAGAATCAGATATTCAAATTGCTGCTGATATTGCATCATTTTTTTGTAGAGCCAAAGGAAATATCAAAGTTCCCGTAAATTTGGTAAAGGTAAAAGATCTTAAAAAAATTAATAAAGGAGGATTAGGATGCGTTTCATTTCAAAATAGTGAACTTATTTGGGGTAATCCAACAAGAGGCAAAGATTATCTTAAAAATAAGACTCAAAAATAAATATAAGATATAATTGAGAAAATAATTTTTATATGATTGATTTTCTTTTGGGAACACATGAATTTTTAGGCAATCATAGTTTCCCTGAATTTATAGTAGGTTATCTATTTGGAGCTGCTTTAATAATAGGAGCCCCTACTGTCTTTCTACTGCTCGCCTTTATCAGCGCTTTAATGAAGACAAATGGAAAAATGGGTGGTTATCGTGAATATGAAACCTATGGAGAATCAACATTAAATGATTGTCCTCCATTTTTACTTCCGGATCCAACCAATCCAAAATTAAATAAATAATGCTTGATCAATATAGGTTTATTAATAGATCAAATAATTGATTATCAATGAATGACATAGATAAAAAGATAGATCTTGATGAAGATGCTTCAATGTCTTTTAGTGAACATCTTGAAGAATTGAGAAGCAGAATTCTAAATTCCATATACTCAATATTAATTTGCATTTTCGTAAGTTTATTAGTTATTAAACCACTTATAAAATTTCTTGAAATTCCGGCGAAAAATATACGTTTAGCGCAATTAGCACCAGGTGAATTTTTATTTGTAGCAATTAAAGTTGCTGGATATAGTGGATTAATTGTTGCTTTACCATACATCCTTTACCAATTAATTTTATTTATTTCTCCGGGCTTAACAACAAAAGAAAAAAGCTTATTATTGCCAGCGTTCATTGGTTCTGGTTTTTTATTTTTGACTGGTTTAATATTTTCTTGGTGGGTATTAGTGCCAGCAGCTATAAGCTTTTTTATAAAATTTGGGGCTGATATAGTTGAACCATTATGGTCAATTGAGAAATATTTTGATTTTATACTACTGTTAATGGCAAGTACTGCTTTAGCCTTTCAATTACCAGTTTTACAATTTCTTCTTGGTTCACTAGGAATTATTTCTACAGAAAAAATGATTTCTAACTGGAGAATAGTTGTGCTTACCTCATCGATATTATCTGCAATCATAACCCCCTCCACTGATCCACTTACTATGTCTCTACTATCATTATCAATTGTTCTTTTATATTTTATTGGAGCTGGACTCACTTTTTTATCAGAGTCTCTTAGAGCAAAAACTCTCTCATCTTCTCATTAATTTCTAATTGCAGGCTTACTGCTCTACCAAGTCTGGGCTTTAATTTAACAGTTTGGAGCCATTTTCTTACTTCATCAGAATAACCGCCTCTATTTAAAACTTCTATTTTTGCAGCAATTGATTCTTTATATTCTGTTTCAGACATAGGAAATGATTCTTGCTCTAGATATTTCCACATCATTTGGAAATATAAAAAATTAGCTCTCTTAAAGAGTTTAAAATCATATTTTCTTCCCCATCTATTAACTAAGTAATAGATTATTTCTTCAACTTCTAATGGTCTCATGAATTTCTATTAATGTTAAAAGTTAAACTTAGTTCTCAAAATATTAAAAGTAATATCTATTATGAGGAAATTTTTTGCAAATTAGACCATAATAACTAATAAATAACATTCCAGAGTATCGAATGACTCAATTAAGTTCCAGTGATGTCCCTTCAATGGGACGAAGGCAATTTATGAATCTTTTAACATTTGGTACTGCAACCGGAGTTGCACTGGGAGCTTTATATCCAGTAGCAAATTATTTCATGCCGCTAAGAGCAGGTGGAAGTGGTGGAGGGACCTCCGCTAAAGATGAATTAGGTAACCCCATTACTAAAACTGGCTGGTTAGCAAGTCATCAACCAGGAGATAGAAGTTTAGTTCAAGGGCTTAAAGGTGATCCTACTTATATAATTGTCCAAAATGATGGAGAAATTAGTAATTTTGGTCTTAACGCAATCTGTACCCATTTAGGTTGTGTAGTCCCTTGGGACAGTGGAGCAAATAAATTTATATGTCCGTGTCATGGTAGTCAATATGATAATAATGGCAAAGTAGTAAGAGGGCCAGCGCCTTTATCTCTCGCTTTGGCTCATGTTGATATTGAAGATGAAGCTGTACTTGTCAAACAATGGAGTGAAACAGATTTTAGAACTAATGAAAATCCATGGTGGGCCTAAAGATTATGTTTAACTTACACAAAACTATTCTAAAAAGAACAATTTCTTTCTTTTGTTTTCTATTCATGCTTATCAGCATAATAATTAATACAGAACCAGTTGAGGCTTATCCTTTTTGGGCTCAACAAAATTATGATTCCCCCAGAGAGGCTACAGGAAAAATTGTATGCGCAAATTGTCATTTAGCTCAAATGCCTACTATTGCTGAAGTACCTCAATCAGTAGGAGCAGATAGTGTTTTCAAAGCAATAGTAAAAATTCCTTATAAGAGTGATCTAAAAGAGATCGGTGCAGATGGATCTGATGTTCCCTTACAAGTTGGAGCAGTTGTAATGCTTCCTGAGGGATTCAAATTAGCTCCTCAAGAAAGATGGACGAAAGAAATTAAAGAAGAAACTGAAGGTGTTTATTTTACAAATTACAGTGATGAAAAGGATAACATAATAATTGTTGGCCCTTTACCTGGCGACACAAATAAAGAAATTATTTTTCCAGTTCTCTCACCAAATCCTTCCATAAATAAAGAGTATCACTACGGTAAATATTCAATACATGTTGGAGCCAACAGAGGCAGAGGACAAGTCTATCCTAATGGAGACAAAAGTAACAATGTAATGTTCTCTTCAAGCACATCAGGAATGATTACTCAGATAACAACCAATGAAGATGGTAGTTCTAATATTGATATTAAAGATGAGAAAGGAGAAATTAATACAGAAACACTACCAGTTGGTTCTCAAATAATTGTTAATGAAAATGATAAAATTCAAGCAGGAGATCCTCTTACCTCAGATCCAAATGTCGGAGGATTTGGGCAATTAGATAAAGAAGTTGTTTTACAGAGTCCAGTAAGAATTATTGGATTAATAGCATTCTTCATTGGTGTTGGTTTAACTCAAATATTACTTGTGCTTAAAAAGAAACAAGTTGAGAAAGTTCAAGCTGCAGAGGGGATTTAGATATTCTTAAATAAATGTATTTTTATACTGCCTTTTTGAAATCTCCAGGATCTCAATTATTAGATCTTGGTTTTTTGAGTATAAAATGGTATGGATTTTTAATTTCTTTATCAATACTTTTTGGACTGAATCTTTCAAAAAAGCTTGCAAAATCAAGAGGTATCGATCCAAAATTGATTGGTGAACTTTTACCTAATTTGATAATCAGTTCCATAATAGGTGCGAGGTTGTATTATATTTTTTTTGAATTCAGACAATTTAGTGGAGATAATTTCCTTACAAATATCAAATTTTTCAATATTTTTATAAAAATACCCTCTTTTTTAGCGATTTGGGAGGGAGGCATAGCTATACATGGTGCATTAATAGGGGGATACTTTGCAATCTATTTATTTTGCAAATCCCGAAAAATTTCATTAAAGATTTTTCTTGATTTATTAATGCCATCTGTGATTCTTGGCCAATCAATTGGAAGATGGGGAAATTTCTTCAACAATGAAGCCTTTGGAGTTCCAACAAATTTACCTTGGAAATTATTTATTCCCCTAGATAGAAGACCGATCATTTTTGCAAACTCAGAATTTTTCCATCCAACATTTTTATACGAATCAATTTGGAATCTCTTAATCTTTTTTTTACTAATTTACATATTTAATAAACAAAATAAAGTTAATTTAACTAAACCAGGATTAATAACCTGTATCTACTTAATCACTTATAGTTTTGGGAGATTCTGGATAGAGGGACTTAGGATTGATTCCCTTTGCATCGGCAGTTATCCTCCACTCTGCGAAGGAGGATTAAGAATAGCTCAGTTTATAAGTATTTTTTTATTTTCTTCTGGATTAATTTGGTTATATTTTTTAAAATTCAAACAACATAAAAACTAAATTATGGAAAGAAAAATATCCTTTATTGGAGTTGGTCCTGGAGATCCTGATCTTTTAACAATCAAAGCCATGAAAGAAATAGAATCTGCAGAAGTCATATTATGGACAGATTCATTAATTCCCGAAAAGATTATAAGTTTTTCACCAAATCATGCTGAAAAGATTAGAACAAGCGGAATGAATTTAAGAGAGATAATGCAAATAATGATAGAGAACTATCAACAAGGTAAAAAGGTTATAAGACTGCATGATGGCGATCCGTGCTTATTTGGTGCGATTAATGAACAGATCATGATTTTAAAGGAAGCAAATATTAAAGTAGAGGTGATCCCTGGAATAAGTGCTTTTCAAGTAACAGCCTCATATCATCAAGCAGAATTGACAATCCCAGAAATAACACAAACAATTATTTTATCCAGATATGGAGGGCGCACTGGAATGCCTAAGAGGGAGTCTCTTAAAAACCTAGCCCAATTAAAAGCATCATTATGTCTTTATCTAAGTGCAAGACATGTAGGGGAATCTCAAAAAATTTTATTAGATTTTTACGATCCTCTTACAAAAGTAATTGTGGGCCATAGAGTTTCTTGGGATGATGGGTGGACATCACTAATAGATTTAAAAGACATGGAAATTTTCTCTATTAAAAAAAATCTTATTAGAACAACCATCTACATAATAAGTCCAGCATTGAATCAATTTGATAAGTCTTCTAACTTGTATAATCCAAAATATAACCATTTGTTTAGGAGAAATTAGTTATACATTTAATAATCCTTGAATTTTAAATTTAGAGTTGATAGTTATTAATAAATTACTATAATTAAAAAAACAATAATTCTTTGGAAAAAATAAATTCTGATAAATCTAATAGGAATTCAATCAAAAATATTTCTTTAAATAAAATAGGAAATTCTATAAAAGAAGCAAGAATAAATAGTAATCAATCATTGAACGAATTAGCTTCATTTGTAAAAATTAGCGAACAGCAATTAAGAGCGATAGAAGAAGGTAGAGATGATTTGCTACCTGAGAAAGTTTTCGTAAAAGCTATGGTTAAAAAAATTTCGGAAAAGTTAAAACTTGATACACAAGATTTAATGGCTGAATTTAATCTTCAAAAAGAACAAATAAAAAATGAGGAAATTGTTGAATCTAAAAAAGATATAAAGAAAGTAAAATCTATAAATTTACGTTTTCTTTTTAATATACTTATTTCTGGATTAATAGGTTTTTTGGCATCTTCATTAATTTTTAATTTATTTTTCAATCTGAATAATGAATCTGATACAAAAACTTATATTAAAAATATCAAGTAACTTTTAATTCAAAACCTTTTATTTCTTTTAGAACTTCATAACAAGATCTTAGACTCCATTTCTCCAAAAGGGGTTTATTTTCTAAATCGGAAGGATTTAACTTAAAGATTATCTGATTGTCAATTAATGTAAGATTTATCGATGATATTACGGGAATTGGTCTTTTATCTAAAGAGGAAGCTAGCCTAAGAATCAAAGACATATCTAATGCAGTCTCTCTATCTTCTTTTGAAACTAGTATTTGCCAGGATTCATGCCTTTTTTTTGGAAGAGTTTTTCTATGGTATCTAGCGATAGCTGCAATTATATTTTTTTCAGAAAGAGAATAACCTAGTAATTCACAATTTTTTATCAAATACCAAGAATGTTTATGATATGCACTTAAATTAATCTGTTTACCGGCATTATATAAAAAACATGCTGCCCACAAAAGGTGTCTCCCTTTATTTTTTAAATCATTATGAAGAATATTTTTAGATTGATCATAAATCTGTAAGGCAATAGAAGCTACCCTTTCAGACCTGACTTTATCTACTGCAAATTTATCTGCTTGATGCATCACAGTAGTTTTGCGAATATTACTTTGAATGCTAAATTTACTCTTTAACATTCCTCTCCTTAACATCCAATCGACAACTAATCCTTCTCTTAATGCTCTTTCACTAATGGTTAGATCAGTTATATCTAACATCTCCATTGCTGTATGAAGAATTAGACCTCCTGGAATTATAATTTCAGACCTTCTTTCACTTAAAGAGGGAATTTTTTTTCTTTCCAAAGAGGAAAGATTTATTAATTTAGCTATTAGAACTTCTAAGTTGGTCTTGGTAAATTTATAACCATGCATTTTTTGTTTTGGTTCGCCCAAATCAGATGAAATCAAGTTGCCTAATGCTATGGCTGTACCGCTTGTAGCGATCATGGATACTGATTCATTTAAAAATAATCTTCTCTTAATTTTCCCAATAGAGGGTTCTAATGAACCCTGTATAAAAGTTTTGAGGAATTCAATTCTTGAATTGGTTAGGGGCTCATCTTCAAAAAAATCATTTTTTAGTCTTACCGCACCAACTCTCGCACTTGTTAACGCACGAGTGTCTTCTCCATTAGCAAGTATTAATTCTGTAGACCCACCTCCAATATCTAAAATAACGTGAGATTTCCTTTTCAAGGACATCCCAGACAAAACGCCAAGATAAATTAAACGTGCTTCTTCAGACCCACTAATTAATTCAATCTCAAAACCAATACTTTCTTTTACTTTTGCAATTAAATCTCTTCCATTAGATGCTTCTCTTACTGCACTGGTAGCCGCGGCTAAAATTTTTTCAACCTTATAACTAGAACAATATTCTTTAAATCTTTTTAATGTTTCCATAACTCTTTCAATAGCCTCTTCAGTCAAATTTCCTTCATCATCTCTTTCTCCCAGCCTAGTAGTTGACTTCTCAGTAAATTTTATTGAAAAAGATTTTAAATCAGAATTAATTTGTGCGACCAAAAGATGTGTTGAATTTGTTCCTATGTCAATTGAGGCTACATAAATATTCTTATCTTGATTTTTAATTAATTTATTTTGCATTACCTTATAATTTTCAATTACTAAAGATAATAAACACAATAAATAATATACTTAAGGTTGTTTGTTTATTTTTTAATTAATTTGATCTAGGCTCATTATTTAAACTTATGAAATAAAATTACGTGATTTTTCAAGATCTTAAAACATATTTATTGCCAATTATTGAAATATTGCGCTGGAATAAACCTACTGGGAGATTAATACTTTTGATTCCAGCAGGTTGGAGTTTATGGTTAACACCTAATGGGAGTCCAAGTATTGATCTAGTTTTAAAAATTTTAATTGGAGGATTATTGGTAAGCGGTTTTGGTTGCATTGCTAATGATCTTTGGGATAAAGATATTGACAAACAAGTTTTACGGACAAAAAATAGACCTCTAGCTGCAAATAAACTAAATATTAAGACTGCATATTTTATTCTTTTCTTATTTTTATTAGGAAGTTTTTTAGTAACACTTTCACTTCCTACTGAAGGAAAAATAATTTCTATAATTATTGCTTTGATAGCTTTACCACTAATTTTAATTTACCCTTCTGCGAAAAGATGGTTTAAATATCCTCAAGCAATACTCTCCATTTGTTGGGGTTTTGCAGTCTTAATACCATGGGCAGCTCTGGAAGGTAATTTAAGAAGTCCTGTTTTATTTTTCTGCTGGTTAGCAACAGTTTGTTGGACATTTGGATTTGATACAGTCTATGGCTTAGCAGATAAAGAATATGATAAAAAAATTGGAATTAATAGTTCTGCTATTAATTTAGGATCCTACACGAAGGTAACAATCCAAATTTGCTATTTAATAACCACTATGGCTCTGGCTTTGTGCGCAATTTTTAATCAATTAAACCTTATATTTTGGCCGATATTAGTAATATCTTCAATTCTTATGCAAATTGATGTTTTGAAAATATTTAGAAGGAAAGATTTTGCAATTAATAAAGTTGGTATTCATTTTAGAAATCAAGTTGTTTATGGAAGCTTTATTTTATTTGGAATAATAATCGCATAAATTGGTACTGATGCTTTATAAATTGAAAAAAGGAGATAATGTAAAAGTAATCGCTCCAAGCTCATTTATTGATGATGAAAAAGATTTTCTTGATGGACTAAAAATCATAGAAGATTGGGGGTTAAATATTAATCATGATTTATTAAATAAAAGGAAATTTGGATATTTTTCAGAAAACGACCTTAATAGATCCATTGAAGTTGAAAAAGCACAATCTTATGATTTAATTATATGTGCAAAAGGAGGATGGGGAGCATCTAGAGTATTAGAAAAAGATCCAAAATGGCGTAATAAATGGCTACTTGGTTTCTCAGATAACTGTTCTTTATTATTATCAAAATATTCAAAAAATTCTATAGGTTCAATTCATGGGCCTACTATTTCAACATTATCAAGAGAACCAACTTGGAGTATATATAGATTAAAGAATTTTCTATTTGATGGTAATTTAGATGATATTTGCGGGAAACCATTAGTAGGAGGTCAATCTCAAGGCGAAATAATAGTTTCTAACTTAACAATTTTTTGCTTTCTAATTGGGACATCTAATTTACCTGATTGCAATGGAAAAATCATCATATTCGAAGATATAAATGAAGATATATACAAAATAGATAGGATGTTTACATATTTAAGAATGTCTAAAGTACTAGACAATATAGTAGGAATAGGTTTCGGCAATTTCTTTTGTAAAAATGATTCTTTTAGGGAAAATTTATTAGAGAATTTAATTTTAGATAGATTTCAGGAATTCAATATTCCAATAGTGTCTAATTTTCCTATTGGGCACATAAGGGGGAACGCGATGATTCCAATTGGATTCAGGGGTAAATTAAATGGAAATAATGGTAATTTATCTATAGATATCAATTTTAGTTAGTTTCTAGAAATAAACTTGCAATCTTCAAATCAAAAGGATTAGTAATTTTAATGTTAGTTGAATCTCCTTCAATAATTCTTACTGCCAAATTTAATCGTTCGAATAATGAAGCATCATCAGTAACAGACCATCCGTTATCTAAAGCAGTTTGATGCGCTTTTTTTAATTTTGAAACTAAAAAACCCTGAGGGGTCTGGGCCGCCCACAAGAAATTTCTATCCGGTGTCTCTTTTATTATTTGATTCTCATTTGCTACCTTTATTGTATCTGTAACTTTCAAAGCTACAATCAAAGCATCATTTAATTTAAGCTCTTCAGAACATTTATCAATTAATTCTGGTTTTATAAGACATCTAGCTCCATCGTGTATCAAAACTTTAGTAGCATTAATTGGAAGATTATTAATGCCATTCCTAACAGATTCCTGCCGAGTATCGCCTCCTTGGATCCAACTTACCCTATCTGAGAATTCCTTAATTGAGTGCATTATTTCATCTTTATCATGCTGCTGACCAATGATACCCACCCAACTTATATATTTAGATAAAAAAACTTTTTTAATTGTCCAATATATAAGTGATTCATTTTTTAATTTTATGAGTAACTTATTTTTGCCAGCTTTCATTCTGCTGCCACTTCCAGCCGCTGGAATAAGTAAATGCAAAATAAATGATCTCTATAGTTTCTAGATAATTATAAATAAAACATTAATCTTTGCACAATTAGTACTACGATTTTTAAATGATAATAAATTAAAAATGACTCAGAATAAAAGTTTATCTGGACAAGTTGCTTTAGTTACTGGAGCTAGCAGAGGTATAGGCAAATCTATTGCTCTATCTCTTGGGAGTCTTGGAGCAGAAGTTATTGTTAATTATTCTTCCTCAGGCGACAAAGCAGAAGAAGTTGTGCAAGATATTATTAAGTCCGGAGGAAAATCATATAAGTTAAAGTTCGATGTTTCCCATGAAGAATCTGTTAATGAGGCAATCAATAAGATAATTAAAGAAAATGGCTCCATAGATATTCTCATTAATAATGCTGGAATTACAAGGGATGGCCTTTTACTAAGAATGAAATCTTCGCAATGGGATGAGGTTTTAAATACAAATTTAAAAGGTGTTTTTCTTTGTACAAAATATGTTTCCAAATTTATGATAAAGAAAAGAAGTGGGAAAATCGTAAATATCACTTCAATAGTTGGATTAATGGGTAATCCTGGCCAATCAAATTACAGTGCTGCAAAAGCCGGTGTCATAGGTTTTACAAAAAGTTGCGCAAAAGAGTTTGCATCTAGAGGAATAAATGTTAATGCTGTTGCACCGGGATTTATAGAGACCGAAATGACTCATAATTTGAATACTGAAGAAATTTTAAAATTAATTCCACTTGGTAAACTAGGGTCAACTAATCAAATAGCAAGCTTAGTTAAATTTCTTGTATCAAGCAAAGCAAGCAACTATATTACAGGACAAATAATAAGTATTGATGGAGGGATGAATATGTAAATCAATTATTCTCATAAGGTTGGCCTAATTCATCTCTTAACCTTCTAATCTTTTGCAAAAGTTTTAATCTTCGACTTCTAGCTGTAATAGTTAAAAAAAATCTTAATGGGAAATACACGATTGTCATTGCTGCTGCTAATGATGCAGTTAGTGTAAAAATAAAGTTTCCTGTATCTTCCATATTTTTAAGATACTATTTTTTTGAATAAATGTGGAAATAAATAAGAACAAATTCGGCTTTCCCCACTTAAGCACAATTATTTATACATCTTTTCTGTGGGAAATTAGAATGTAAGTAAAGTAATTAGTTCGAATGCCAAAACAATTAAGTTTCTCTGATGAATCACGTGAATCTCTTGAAAGAGGTGTAAACACAGTAGCAAATGCTGTCAAGGTAACTTTAGGCCCAAAAGCTAAGAATGTTGTTATTGAAAGAAAGTTTGGTTCACCTGATGTTGTAAGAGATGGATCAACTGTTGCTAAGGAAATAGAAATTGAAAACCCATTTGCTAATTTAGGAGCAAAATTAATAGAGCAAGTTGCTTCAAAAACAAAAGAAAAAGCTGGAGATGGAACTACTACCGCAACAGTATTAACTCAGAAAATGGTTCAAGAAGGTTTGAAAAATATTGCAGCAGGAGCTAGCCCAATTGAAATTAAAAAAGGAATGGAAATTGCTCTTAAATTAGCTTTAAAAAAATTGAAAGACAAAAGTATTCAAATAGATGGTTCTGCTATTCAAAAAGTTGCAACTGTTAGTGCTGGCGGAGATAAAGAAATAGGATCAATTATTACTAAAGCAATGGATATCGTCACCTCTGATGGAGTTATTACTGTAGAAGAATCACAATCATTAGAGACTGAATTAGATGTAACCGAGGGTATGTCTTTCGAACGAGGCTATAGTTCCCCATATTTTATTACTGATCAAGAAAGACAATTATGCGAACTTGAAAACCCCAAAATATTAATTACTGATCAAAAGATATCTAACTTAAACAATTTAGTCCCAATTCTTGAAGAGGTTCAGAAATTAGGTGTTCCTTTTCTTATTCTGGCAGAAGATATTGAAGGTGAAGCACTAACAACTCTTGTACTCAATAAAAATGCGGGTGTTTTAAATGTATCTGCAGTTAGAGCTCCATCTTTTGGAGAGAGAAGAAAAGCGGCCTTAGAAGATATTGCAATACTGACAGGAGGTAATTTAGTTAGCGAAGATAAATCAATGTCACTAGACAAGGTAACAATAAATGATCTAGGTAAAGCAAGGAAAATAACTATAACAAAAGATAAAACAACAATTGTTGCTTTTGAAGATACCAAAATTCTAGTTAAAGAGAGAATTGAAAAGTTAAGAAGAGAAGTAGAAATTACAGAATCCGATTATGATAGAGATAAAATCAATGAAAGGATAGCAAAACTTTCTGGTGGCGTAGCTCTCATCAAAGTAGGTGCTGCTACTGAAACTGAAATGAAATATAAGAAATTAAGAATAGAAGACTCCTTAAATGCTACTAAAGCCGCTATTGAAGAAGGGGTTGTATCAGGAGGAGGGAAAACATTAATTGAACTAGCAGATTATCTGGAAGAATTTGATGAGGAAATACCAAATGAACAAAAAACAGGCCTTGAAATTATTTCAAAAGCTCTTCTAGAACCTGCTAAACAAATTGCGAAAAATGCTGGTTTTAATGGAGAAGTTATTGTTGCAGAAATCAAAAGACTTAACAAAGGTTTTAATGTAGTAACTGGGAATTATGAAGATCTTAATGAATCAGGAATCATCGATCCCGCAAAAGTATTACGTTTATCACTTGAAGATTCTGTTTCTATTGCATCTATGCTCTTAACAACAGAAGTTGCTGTGGCTGACATACCAGAACCTGAAACGCCAACTCCTGCTGGAGATCCCATGGGAGGCATGGGAGGCATGGGAGGCATGGGAATGCCTGGTATGGGAGGAGGTATGGGAATGCCTGGTATGGGAGGCATGGGAATGCCTGGTATGGGAGGCATGGGAATGCCTGGTATGATGTAAGTTTAGTTAAAATATTAAGTTAATTTTTTATTTAATAAAGGCCTAATAATAATTAAAGAGCTGAGTGTCAAAAGGAATAATAAAGAAATACAATTTCTGCAAGTTAAATCTCCATAGGGAGCATGTAAAGCTACCAAGTCTAAATTGAAATTTGAAGAATAAGCAACTCTTATTGGTTCAATTGCAAATGTTAAAGGATTGAAAGATGCAAGCCAGCCTAACCATGAAGGCATAAAAGATATAGGAGCTAGAGCAGTACTAGAAAATAATAGAGGTAAATTCACGACAAAAATAAGAGCTATTAGCTCTATATGACCGGGTAAGATAAAAGCTAGGCAAAGACTTATTGAAGTAACAAATAGTACTAATAAAATTAAAGTAGCAAAAACAATACCTAATCCTAAGAAATCAGGGAATCCATAACCCAATAAAAAAGAAATAAACATTATTGCCAAACTTTGAACAAAACTCAATATTGTTATGTAAAAAAAAGATGATAAAACAATTGATAACCTACTCGCTAACGGAGCTACCAACAATCTATTTAGAAAACCAAATTCTCTATCAAACATCAAAGGCAAACCAGAATTAAGAGCCCCACTAAATGCAGTAAATACTATTAATCCAGCACCTAAGAAATTACCATAAGAATTAACTCCTGGTAAAAAGTCTTTAGGGGCATTTGAAAATAAAGCCCCAAATAAAAATAACCAAATAATAGGTTGCAAAATACCGGCAAAAAACGTGGAAGGGCGCCTTTTTAATTGAATAAATAATCTCTTTGTTAGTGCAAAAGTTTCTTGATAAAGAAAAAAGAAACTATATTGTTTTATTTCCATTGGAATAAGGACTCTTAACTTTAGTATAGATAAATAATTTATTCAAAATATTAAATCACCTCATAGATTGTTTAGATTCTTTTTTTAAATCTCTTTTCCCAGCCATATATATTTCAGCATCTTGTAAAGTTTTGCCGGTTGCTTGAAGGTATACATCATCAAGGCTAGGTTGGCTTTGAGATAATGAAAATATTGGAAATTTAAAAAATGCCAAGTCAACTTTTATTTTTGTAATTAAATCTTTATCTTTTTCTGCTATGAAGTTAAGTGAATAGCCTTGAGAATTATTAATGACAATTTGGCTTATCCCTTCAATTTTTTGGAGTATTTCTTTAACTTTTTCTGATTCGACAGAATCACTAAATTCTCTAACTTTAAGAGTAATTCTCTCTCCTCCCAACTTATTTTTCAATTGAATAGGATTGCCCTGGTCAATAACTTTCCCATCATTAATAATTAAAACTTTATCAGCTAATTTATCAATTTCATCAAGATAGTGACTACTCAAAATTATTGTCATTCCATCTTTTTTTAGATTTTCTAATAATTCCCAAATAATATTTCTACTTTCTATATCTAATCCAACAGTCGGTTCATCGAGTATTAACACCTTTGGTAAATGTAGCAGTCCAGAAGCCAAATCAATTCTTCTTTTCATACCACCGGAATAAGTCCCACATTTTCTATCAATCCATTTTTTCATATCCAATTGTTTGATTAAAGACTCTATTCTCTCTAACTTGCTAAATTTATTTATGTGATAAAGATCTGCTTGAAAATTTAGTAACTCCCGACCGGTCAATATTTTGTCAAGTGCTATTTCTTGAGCTACATATCCAATTAATTCTCTAATTTTTCTCGGTTCTTTAATTAAGTCAACATTATTGATTGTAATTATTCCTTCATCAGGAGAAATCAAAGTAGCTAATATTTTTAATAAAGTTGTTTTGCCAGCTCCATTTGGGCCTAAGATTCCAAATAAGCTTCCTTCTCCAATATCTACACAAACTTTATCAAGAGCTTTTACATCTAAATATGATTTTGATAAATTTCTAATTTTAATTTGGTTCATCTAAGTCATTTTTTATAAATTTATATCAGAAATTTATTAAATGATTCAACTTAAATAGAATCAATGAGGCAATTTTTAATGTTTGATCTTCAAATTGAACAGAAAGTTGCGTTCTTGCCAATAATAGTAAAAGACAAATACCAAACATATAAAGAATTGACCATCTAAATAAACCCTTAGCTTGTATTAAATCATCAGGAGAATTCTTCAATCTAGAAATTAATTGCAATAATCTTGCGTTGAAGGGAATAACCATAATCTCATATAAAAGACCACCTTCAGGTAATGCAAAAATTCCTAAAATACTCATAAAAACAGTCGCTAAACCATATTTTGAAATCGCATTTACCGTAAAAGCAGCTCCTTTAACGGAAGGAAGCATTGGGATTCCCACGGAGGCATAATCATCTTTCAATAAAATTGCTAAGGCCCAAAAATGTGCTGGTGTCCAAAGCATTACTAAACCAAACAGCCACCATCCACTTAGTCCTACGTGACCAGTAGCCGCTGAGGCTCCAACTAAAGGTGGGATTGCTCCCGCTACTCCACCGATAACAATATTCTGGGTTGTTCTTGGCTTAAGAACTATGGTATAAAGCAAAACATAACTACATAAACCTAAAAGTGTTAAACCTGCTGCAAGATAATTAACCCCACTTACTAATAGCATTGCAGCAGCTAAAGTACATGAAACAGCTCCTAAAAAAACTGTATTAAAAGATAATTTTCCAGAAGGTAAAGCTCTTTCACTCGTTCTCTTCATCCTTTTATCTAAGTCCATTTCCCATAAACAATTTAAAGCGCCAGCTGCAGCTGCAGCTAAAGCGCCTCCTCCTAAAGTACAGACAAGCTTCGGAGAGGACAAAGGCCATTCTTCGCTTAATGCCATACCACCCAATGTTGTAGCTAAAAGCAATGGTATTAGTCTTGGTTTAGCAACTTCTAACCATGGAGGAAGTTTTATTTTCTTTCGTGAAGGAACAACTTCATCTCTAATAGAGGTTTGAACTTTCATACTTTCAAAATTACTTTTCATGAGTTAAAACTTAAAGTCACATTATTGTTTAATGAAGTAAACAAATTATTTTCAGAGGAATTCCCAAACATTAATGCTGACAATGTTGCTATTAATAAAGAAGCAAATATTTGGTGGCTTACAATCAGAATCGGCTCATTTAAATTTGTTTTTAAACTTAAAACACCCAAAGATATTTGCATAATCAGAAGAAAAAGAACAGACAAGAGCATTTTCCAATTATTTTTAAATAGATTTAACTTTAAAAATGAAACTAAAAGGATTGAAATAATAGAAATAAATACTGGTGCAGCAAACAATTTATGTGAATTCAGGACAATACAATTTTGGTTTAATGTAATACACAAATGCGCTGACCAAGTGGAAGAAAGTCTTACTCCAATAATTGACTGAATTAAAGTAAGCAATAGAGGTATTGAAATCAAAACTTTCCACCAAAGGATTGGTTTCTCTAAATGATTATTTATTAAAGTTTGATTTATATAAATCGCAGTTATTAAAAGAACAAAAGCAATTAAAAGATGGCTCATTACAGTAATTGATGAAAGCATATTAATAACAGTTAATGCTCCCAAAGTACCCTGCAAGATTATTAAAAAAACTAAAAAAGAATATATCTTTGGAACCCAACTAGGTAAAAATTTCCTCCAAATAAAAGACAAAGTAAATTGAATTAAAATCAAAATTCCAACTATAAAGGCATCTAACCTATGAAACCATTCAAGAAAGACTCTCATATTCATATGATTTAAAGGTAAAAAAGTTCCATAACATAGAGGCCAATCTGGACAAGCCAACCCCGCTTCCATTACTCTTGTTGCGCTACCAATAGCAATAAGGGCAATTATGGCTAAAACAGTATGATTGCCAAATTTCAACAATGATGTTTTATATTTTATTTGATTAATTTCGTAACTATTCAAGAAATTAAACTAATTAATTTGATAATAATTTAGTTTTTATAAACAAACATTAATAAAAACTGAATGTTTTTATTTACTCAATTTTTTAATAAATAATTTCACTTTCCTAACAAATAAATAATTATTGAGTCTTCATTTATACATAATTTTTATCTAATTATTAAGAAGTTATGAATTTATAAAATATTCCTTAAACATGTGATGCAAAATCCTCAAAAAGCAATATCTTGAAAATATAAAAGTTTCAAATTTAATTGACAACTAAATCTAATTTAATTCTAATTATTTCATTTATAGTAGCTATCTCTTTTTGGATAGGATTAAACGTTAATTTACTTCCAGCAGAAGCAAGTATTAACGCGCCTATTTATGATGAGTTATTTAAAATACTTTTCATAATTGGACTTATACTATTTATCGGCATGACTCTATTGGTAATATATAGTCTTGTTAAATTCAGAAAAAAAAATGGACAATATGGAGATGGTATTGCACTTGAAGGTAAT
>MDTA01066062.1_pt1 | contig 17558 bp, 19 predicted proteins | sample 811151 | NCBI WGS metagenome assembly MDTA01 (sample SAMN05326648, study PRJNA326480) | marine metagenome | isolation source: seawater | place: Indian Ocean: South | collected 2010
CACCGTGATCGCCCGCGACATCAACGCTGCCGCAGTGGAGGCCGGTCAGGGCAAGGTCGAAGGTTCGATGGCCAAGGCCGTCGAACGCGGCAAGCTCGACGAGGCCGCCCGTGATGCTGCGGTCGCCAACATCACCTGGACCACCGACCTCGCCGATCTCGCTCCGTGCGATCTCGTCATCGAGGCGGCTCCGGAGAACCTTGAGCTCAAGAAGGAGATCTTCGCCGAGCTCGACAGCATCCTCGGCCCTGACGCGATCATCGCCACGAATACGTCGTCGTACCCGATCATCGAGGTCGCGATGGTGACGAGTCGGCCCGAAAAGGTCGTCGGGATGCACTTCTTCAACCCGGCGACGGTCATGAAGCTCGTCGAGGTCATCTCGACACAACGCACCGCCGACGATGTCAAGGCCGCTGCCGACGCGTTCGCAAGCGACGTGCTCGGGAAGCGGGTCGTGCACTGCAAGGACCGGGCCGGCTTCGTCGTGAACATGCTTCTCGTGCCGTACCTGTGCCAGGCGATGCGCATGTTCGAGAACGGCCATGCGTCCGCCGCTGATATCGACGAGGCGATGAAACTCGGTGCCGGGCACCCCATGGGTCCACTTGAGCTCAGCGACATGATTGGGCTCGACGTCATGCTTTGGACCGCCGAGTCGCTTCACGACGAATACAACGAGGCCTTCTATGCGCCGCCGCCGCTGCTGCGTCGCATGGTCACGGCCGGTCAGCTCGGCCGCAAGACCGGCCAGGGCTTCTACAGCTACTGATCACTCGCGACCCCGGTTGAGATCGACGACTGCCGAGTACGGCGCCGTCGGCGACGCCGGGGTCGTGCGCGTCGTGATGGGGCCTCGGAAGCGGATTGCACCGACCATCGCGACCGCGATGATCTCGATGGCAGCGGCGATGGCCAGTACGGCGAGGAAGCGCTCGGCGCTCGAGCCGTCGTCGACGAGTGCGCTCAGAATGCTGATGCCGGCGGCGGCGCCGAGTTGGCCGGTCATGTTGAGCATGCCGGTGCCGACGCCGACGTCGCGGTCGCCGATCGCTTCGGTGAGCGCGGCGATGATCGGTGGCCTGGCGACCCCGCTGCCTGCGCCCTGGATGCCGACGCCGACACCCACCATCCACAGCTCGTCTTGCGCTGCACCGAAGCCGATCATGAGCAGTCCGATCGCGATGCCGGTGGTGCCGAAGACGACGAGCGGGCGACCACCGAGGCGTTCGACCAGCCATCCGGCGAATGACGCGCCGAGTGAGAACGTGATCGGTCGCGGGAGGATCATCAGCGAAATGGCGGCGGCGCCGAGGTTGAACACATCGGCGAGCAGCAGTGAGGTGATGACGAGTCCCGCCATGTAGGGGCCGTTGAGGAAGATCTGGCTGACGATCGGCAAGAAGACGTTGCGTTCGCGGAGCGCGTCGAGTTCGACGAGCGGGTGCTCGATGCGTTGCTCGTACTGGAGGAACGCCAGCACGAAGACGGGGGAGGTGATGAGGCCGACGATGACCCAGGGGTGGTCCCATCCGAGCGGCACACCTCGGTTGATCGCGACCAGCAGCGATCCGATGCCGATCGCGAGCAGGAAGCTGCCGACCACGTCGAAGGTGTGGTCCTCGCGGCGGTCGGTTGCGGGGAGGACGAACCATGCGAGGGCAACGGCGACCGCCATGCCGGAACCTTGGATGACGAACAGCACCCGCCAACTGGTCGCCTCGATCAGTGGGCCGCCGACGGCCACCCCGATTGCTGGCGCAGCGGCGAGCACGGCGCTCCACGTGCCGGCGACCCGCGTGCGGCGGTCCTCGGGGAATACCGACATCATGATGGCGAGCGCCGACGGCCCGGTCGACGCGGCGAAGCCCTGCGCAATGACCCGGACGGCGATCAACATGAACGCCGAGGTGGCGAACGATGTCAGGAGCGAAAACACGGCAGCGCCCGCAAACCCGATGAGGTACATGCGGCGGTGCCCGTAGAGGTCGCCGAGCTTGCCCGCCATCGGCGTAAAGACGGCGAAGGCGAGCAAGGGGCCGGCGATGACCCAGGTGATGACCGAAACACTCGAGTTGAGATCGGCGGCGATCGTGGCCAGGGCGGCGGACAGTACGGTGATCGTGAACGACGAGCAGGCCACCCCGGTGAGCGCCACCACCTGCACGGTCCGCGGGCTGAACAGACGGTCGTCGGGTGGGGCGAGAAGGCTCACCGTTCGACCCTAGGTGAACGCTCGTTCACGTTCCTCGCCGTATGACCGATATCACCTCGGCGTGGTGTTGCGCGCCCGCCAATCGGCTGCGTCTGCACGCGCTTCCACCTCGGCCGGGATGTCGAGATACGCCTGACGTGAGCGGCGGTGGCGGAGCAGGCCGGCGGCGTAGTGGCGGAGGTAGTCGAAGCTGAATCGGAGGTAGCCCCGTTCGGCGAACTGGCGCACGTGGACCAGTTCGTGGGCGAGCAGCTGCCGGTCGCCGCTGCGATCTCGATCGTCCTTGAGAAAGATCCAGCTGCCGATCGTCATCCCGTCAGCGCCGCGCGGAAGCACGGGCACCTGAAGGATCCGGACCTTCTTCGCGAGGCCGGGATCGAGCACGTCGTAGGCGAGGAGTTCGGGCCCTTCGAGTCGTCGCACGTGCCTAGAGTATGCGGACGTCGCAAGAGAAGAGGTCGCTATGGGAGTCGAACACTATGGGCGGGTCGAGGATCCGGTCACTGCCATCCTCGCCGGCATCGGTCGATCGGACGACCTCACCATCGACGACCTTGCCCCGGTCGATGAGTTCCATCTCGGCGGTGCGGTAGCCACCGCAGCACTCGTCGCCGATCTTGACCTGCGACCCCAAGATCGTGTCCTCGATATCGGTTCAGGGATCGGCGGACCAGCGCGACGCATCGCATCGGTCGTCGGCTGCGAGGTCGTCGGAGTCGACCTCACGCCATCGTTCGTCGAGACGGCGACTGCCCTGTCAGAGTTGACGGGATTGGCCGACCGCACCTCCTTCGTCGTCGGCGACGCCACCCAACTCGAGTTTGAGAGTCGCTTCGACGCGGCCACGCTCGTGCATGTCGGCATGAACATCCCCGACAAGTCTGCCTTCTTCGCGGCGGTGGCAGACCAACTCGCGCCGGGCGCTCGGCTCGGCATCTACGACCTCATGGCGACCGGTGATCCGAACGGGCTCTCGTATCCACTCCCGTTCGCGTCGGACGCCTCCGGAGCGTGGGTCGCTTCGCCGGATGCCTACGTTGCGTCGCTCGTGGCGGCGGGCTTCGATGTCGCCGAGCCGATCGATCGCACACAGCTTGCGCTCGAAGCGACGGCAGCCGCCAGTGCCGCCGGACCCCCGCCGGTGTCGTTGGCGACCCTCATGGGTCCCGACTTTGACGCGATGTTCGCGAACATCGGCGCCGCATTGCGAGGTGGCCTGCTCGCCCCGGTGCAGATCATCGCAACCCGCTGACGTTCAGCGGAGTCCCCAGTCCGCGAGGAGCGCAGGGAGCTCGCCGAGGTGCTCGATCGTGGGCGCCTCGTGGTCGCCGTCGTGGTGTTCGTGAGCCCAGGTGACGTGATAGGGGACGTGCACCGCCTTCCCGCCGATCTCCATCACCGGGAGCACATCGGACGGGAGGGAGTTGCCGACCATCACGAAGTTCGACGGATCGACGCCGTGGAGGTCGAGGAGCCGCCGGTAGGTGGCCGGATCCTTGTGGGCCACGACTTCGGTCTGCCAGAAGAAGGTTCGCAAGCCGCTCGACTCGATGCGCGAGAGCTGGTGGTAGAGGTCGCCTTTGGTGATGATCATTTTGGTGTGGTCGCCGAGTTCGTCGAGCACATCGGTGACGCCATCGATCAACTCGACGGGTCGGTCGAGCAGGGCGTGCCCGAGGTCGAGGATCGAGGCGATCTGCGCGGTGCTGACGTGGCCGTCGCTGATCTCGATGGCGCACTCGATCAGCGACAGGGTGTAGGCCTTCACGCCGTAGCCGTACTTCGGCATGTTGCGTGACTCGATCTCGAAAAGACGTTCTTCGATCGCCGTTGGGTCGCCGTAGTCACTGAGCAGCGTTTCGAACTCGCGGTGGCTGGCCTGGAAGCCGTCCTCGTTGTGCCACAGCGTGTCGTCGGCATCGAACCCGATGATCATGATCGGGAGCGTACTGGCGAGCGTTGCGGCGCGTCTGATGGCGGTTATCCACAGATCTGGTCGGGGTCCCCGAGGGGGTCAGAGGGCTTCGGTACGTTCCGATCTATGGCGTCGTGTCAGCGTCCTGGGTGCAGTGAAGCGCAGGTCGGCACGCTGCTGCTCCAACGCAGCGAGTGTCGGGCCGAGCTGCTTCCTCTCGGCGATCCGGTCGGGGATCGGTACGGCTACGCGCTCTGTGAGGCCCATCTCAGCCGGGCGCGGGTGCCGCGGGGCTGGGAGATGGTGGATCGGCGACCGTCGGTCTCGCCGGCAGCGGGCGCAGTCGACGAATCGTGTTCGGATGAGCCGGCGTGGTCCCCGAGTCGGGGGCGTGAGGTCCCCGAGACCGTGGCCTCGGTGCGTTCACCCCTGCTCCGGCGGGCCTTCCTCGGTGTCGATGGGCTCGGCGGCGAACAAGCGCTCGGGGTCAAGCAGGTCGGCGACGGCCTCGCCGGGTCGCACCGGGTTCATCATCAAGTCGATGCCGACCCACAGCGTCTTGGCCGTGGGGTGGAAGAGCGGGGGGACGACCACGGCGATCAGCAGCGGCACGCTGGCGAGGCCGACGAAATCCATATCGGGCCACAGCGCCCAGAGGCCCACCAGGATGCTGATCAGGATCAGGCCGAAGGTGACGATCGTGTTCATGCCGACGGCACCAACGAAGTGGCCCGGATCACGCTCGAAGACGAAGCCACAGCGCGGGCACGCTGGGCGCAGGCCGACGATCCGTCGCGTGAGGTGGCGTCGACCACAGACCGGGCAGGCTCGGGTGGCACCTCGCCACAGCAGGACCAGCTTTCGGGGAGTCGGCCGGACGAGCTCGTTCATGATTCGAAGGATATGTCCGGACAATTAGCCGAGCAACTGCGTTTCGCCGTTTGACGCGCATGTCACGCTCCTCGCGGGCGACGCGTCTCGCCCTCATCGGTCTCGCCCTCACGGTCACCCTCGTCGGTGTGCTGATCGCCTCCCCACCGCCAGCCGGTGAGGACGACGACACCGCCGGTATCCCGGCCACCACGACCACCACCTCCAGCATCACGACGACCTCGACCACGACGACGTCGACCACCAGCACCACCACGACGACCACCACCGAACCGCCGTACGAGGGCTGGGTCGACCCCCGTTCCTCGGGCATGCCGTACGGCGAAACCGTCAAGGGGCTGCTCACCTTCCGGGGGAACCCGACGCGCTCGTACTACGGCGAGGGACCGGTACCAACTGCTCCCGAGATCCGATGGCGGTTCCCCGACCAGGCGATGTGCTCCAACTCGTCGGTCGGCGAGCAGGTCATCAACTGGTGCGGCACCGGCTGGACTGGACAGCCTGCGATCTGGGAGCGCGGCGAGGAGACATGGGTCGCCTTCGGCGCCTACAGCCGTAACGTCCACGTCCTGGACTACGACACCGGCGAACGGTTGCTCCCCGACTTTCGCACGGGCGACATCATCAAGGGCTCGGTGACAATCGACCCCGACGGATTCCCGCTGCTCTACACGGGCAGTCGGGACAACGACTACCGGGTCATCGCCTTCGACCGTGACGAACTGACCGAACTCTGGGCGCTGAACGCGTTCGATGTCTCGCCAACCCGGTGGAACAACGACTGGGACGGTGCCGGACTGATCCTCGACGATTTCTTGTTCATCGGTGGCGAGAACAGCCAGTTTCACGTTGTGAAGCTCAACCGTGGCTACGACCCCGACGGCCTCGTCACCGTCGAGCCAGAACTTGTGTTCAACACGCCCGGCTGGGACGACGAACTCCTGCGAGACGTCGGTGGCAATGTGTCGATCGAGAGTTCGGTCGCCATCTCGGGCAATGTCGTCTACTTCGCCAACAGCGGTGGCCTCATCCAGGGCTGGGACATCACCGACCTCGCCAACGGTGGCGAACCCACCCAGGTGTTCCGGTACTGGGCCGGGGACGACATCGACGCCACGCTCGTCATCGACGACGAGGGAATGATCTATGCCGGCGTCGAATACGAGCGCGGCAATGCCCGGAGCCGTGAGGTCGGCCAGATCATCAAGCTCGACCCGACCAAGGATCCCGAGGAGGCGCTGCTCTGGGGGGTCGAGCAGCGGCCTCGACTCGACTCCGGGATCTGGGCGACGCCGGGCCTCCACGACGATCTTCTGATCGTGCCGACCGACAGCGGCGATGTCCTCGGCCTTGATCGCTTCAGCGGCGAGGAACGGTGGCGGGTCGAACTCTCTGGGCCGACCTGGGCATCGCCGGTGATCGTCGACAGCATCTGGATCCAGGGCGACTGCGGTGGCCGCCTCCACGCCTTCGACATCTCCGACTCGACCATCGAGCCGCCCAAACTGTGGGAGATCGATCTCGGTGGTTGTATCGAGTCGACTCCGGCGTTGTGGCGAGGTCAGATCGTCGTGGGAACCCGAGCTGGCTTTGTGTACGCCATCGGCGATCCGCTCGGGTGACGATCGGTTCGGTTGGCTGATCAGGCGTCGAAGATCGACACGATCTCCTCAAGCCAGCGCTTCGGAGTGTCGTAGTCGCTCTCGGGGGTTTTGCCGAGGCGGACGACGACGAGATCGCTGCTCGGCACACAGAGCACCCGCTGAAGTTCAAAGCCGCTGCAGAAGAAGGTGCCGCGGCCGTCGTCGGCCACCCACCAGTGGGTGCCGTAGTGACTGCCCTCGTCATCGACGGCCCACGCGCGGCGCTCGTCGTCGATCCACTCCCTGTGGACGACCTGCGTGCTGTCCCACTGCCCACCTCGAAGGTGCAACAGGCCGAATCGGGCCCAGTCCCGAGCGGTCATGTGGAGATACGACGAACCGACAAAGGTGCCTGCCGTGTCGAAGGTCGGTTCGGCTGAGCGGATACCGATCGGATGAAAGAGCACGTCGTTCATCCACGCCTTCATCTCCTCAGGCCCACCGATCAGGTCGCCGATGATCCGGGCCACGATGTTGGTGGTCCCCGACGAGTAGTTGAAGGTCGTCCCGGGTTCGTGACGAGCGGGTCGGGCAGCGGCGTAGCCGGCAACGTCACCGGCGCCGGCGCCGAAGAGCATGTCGATGCAGTGGCTCCAGCCTGGATCGTCGGGGCCGTGGCTCTCGCCAGACTCGTCGAGGGTGTACTCCTCGTTGAAGTCAAGCCCGTCGGCCATGCGGAGGAGATGACGAAGGGTGAGTCGTGATCGTGGATCACCGGCGGCGGTCTGCCACGCCTCGATTGGTGCCGGCGTGTCGAGTTTGAGGCGACCCTGGGCGACGAGGATGCCGACGAGAGAGTGCGTGACGCTCTTGGCCATCGACCATGAGAGCAACGGTGTCTCCGGGGTGATGTCGGGTCCGTAGCGTTCCGCGACGATTCGCCCCTGGTGGACGACGACCGTGGCGTACGACGCGCCGAAGCCAGGGTCGGGCTCGCTGCCGAAGGCCTGTGCGAGCAGGCCCTCGAGCGCTGTCGGATCCACCTGGTCGGGGAGCGAACCGGTCGGCCATTCCCGGGTCGGCCAGGGCACTCCGGCGGGCTGAGGCGGCAGGGGTGGGAGCTGGTCGACGGGGACCGGATCGAGGATGGTCATCGGTCAACGATGGCAGATGGCAGCCCGAGTGGCGACGGTGAGCGTTCGCTCCGCAACGTCTCAGGGCGTTGCCGTCGTCCGTCGGAAGAGCTCGGCTTCGGCGTCGTCGTAGGGGCGGCCGTCCGGGTGGAAGAGTTCGTGGAACCAGGGCTCGTCATCGGTGACGGGTTCCATCCACGAGGTCCACGGAAATCGGGTCTGTGTCCGGCCGTCGACCAGCCCCCAGTTGATCGCGCCGACGCCACGGTCCCGGAAGACCGGCAGGAGATCGGCGGTTGAGCCGGCCGTCCGAGCCAGCCATTCGGTGCACACGAGCGGCCGCCCGTGTGACTCAAGTGCGTCGATGACGGCGTTGAGCGGCCCTGCGGGCTCGTAGCAGTGGAACGTGATGATGTCGCTGTTGGCGAGCGCAACCTCGTTGAGCGGCCCGGGAACGGTCCGGTGCTCGTCGTCGTATTCCCACACCCCGACACTGAGGGGCTGGCTGGGCGCCACCGACCGCGCCCAGCGGAACACTTCGGCCACGAGCGCTGCCGACGACGCCTCCTTGGCGTCGCGGGAACCACCGAGGATCGTGTCGCGATCGATCTGGTCGGGTTCGTTGAACAGATCCCAGAGAACGATGCGGTCGTCGTCGGCAAAGCGGGTCAGCATCTCGACGACATAGGGCTCGAGTCGGGGCCAACGGGTGGGGTCGTCCATCGTCGGCCGCCCGGGCGACTGCACCCACACCGAATTGTGAAGACGAGGTGTGGGTTCTGGCTGCGGACCTAGGTCCGGCTCGGGATGCCACACCCCGTCGAAAAGGACCGGCATGGTGGCAATGCCGTGACCGTGGGCCATCGCGACGATCTGCTCGACCCGGTCGAGGAAGACCTCGCCCTCCGCCTCGAACATGAGGTCGTGGAGATAGAGGCGGATGACGTTCATCCCGAGTCCGGCAGCCCAGCCGAGCTCACGATCGATCGTTTCGGGGTCGAAGGTCTCGCGTTGCCACAACTCGAGCTGGTTCCCCGCCGTCGACGGGGTGAAGTTGCAGCCGACCAGCCAACCGGACCGTTCCGCCCAGGCATGCGCCTGATCCGGACTCCATCGTCCCTCGATTGGTGTGGCCATGAAATCTCCTCAGCCCCGGTGCCAGACCGGACCGTTGGGCGTGTCCTCGACCACGATGCCGCGGGCCGTGAGTTCGTCGCGAATCCGGTCCGCCTCGGCGAAGTCCTTGCTGGCCCGGGCTTCGGTGCGGGCCGAGACCAGCGCGTCGATCTCGGGATCGCCGCCGTCGCCCCCAGAGCCGAGCCCGTCGGGCTCGACACTGAGCCCCATCGCTCCGGCAAGGTCGATCGCGGTTGCCACCAGCATCGCGGCAGCATCGTCGCCGGCGTCGAGCGCTGCGTTGGCGCGACGGATCGTCTCGAACATCGTGGCGACACCTTCGGGGGTTCCGAGGTCGTCGTCCATGGCGGCCGTGAACGCAGCGATCGCGTCGGCGTCCCGCTCGGCGCCGTCGAGTGGCACGTCGGCGCCGGACGCTTTCCGAACCATCGCATCGAGCCGCTTCAGGCCCTCGCGCGACTGCGCCATCACGTCAGGATTGAGCTCCATCACCTTGCGGTAGTGGGTCTGGAGCAAGGCGAGTCGCAATGCCCGCGCATTGTCGGGGTGTTCGTCGAGGAGCGTTTGGATGGTCGTGAAGTTGCCGAGCGACTTCGACATCTTTTCGCCGCTGATGTTGAGCATCGCGTTGTGGGCCCAGTGCTGGGCGAAGTCACGGCCGGCAGCGATCGCCTCGGCGCGTTCGTTGGTGTGGTGAGGGAAGACGAGGTCGTTCCCGCCGCCGTGAAGATCAAAGCCATCGCCGAGGATGCCGAGGCTCATCGCCACGCACTCGATGTGCCAGCCAGGACGGCCATCGCCCCACGGAGAGGGCCAGGTCGGCTCGCCGGGCTTGGCCGCTTTCCAGAGCGCGAAGTCGAGTGGGTCTTCCTTGGTGTCGTCGACCTCGACTCGGGCACCGGCACCCTCGCGGAGATCGTCGAGCGAACGGTGGACGAGGTCGCCGTAGCCATCGACGGTGTGAACCCGGAGATAGACACCGGAGTCGTTGGCGTAGGCCGAGCCGTTGTCGATGAGGGTCTGGATGAACTCGACCATCTCCTCGACGTACTCGGTCGCATGCGGCCGGTCGTGGGGGCGCAGGATGTCCAACGCATCCATGACGTCGTCGTAGACCTGCTTCCACTCGGTGGCAACGGCCGACTCGGTGGTGTTCTCGGCCTGGGCGCGGGCGATGATCTTGTCGTCGATGTCGGTGACGTTGGCGACATGGTGCACTGCCAGCCCGCGCCATTCGAAGTAGCGGCGCATGACGTCGTAGGTCATGGCCTGGCGGGCGTGGCCGAGGGGGGGGTGGTCGTAGACCGTTGGCCCGCACGCGTAGAGCGAGACCTTGCCTTCGTCGCGTTGTGCAAGCGGACGAACGTCGCCGGTCAGCGTGTCGTAGAGGCGGATCACGATGGACTCTCTCGTGTGGGTCAGATGAGGGGGGACGGTGCTGCGTCGAGTTCAACCCCGACCAGGGCGCCGAGTTCACGCAGAAGCGTAGGCGCCGTCGGGTCGTCGCCGCCCTCGAGAATCGCATCGGCGAGTTCCATCAGGGCATGAAGGGCGGCGGGGGCGTCGAGGTCGTTGTCGAGCGCAGCTCGGACGCGATCGGCGTATCGGTCGGGATCGGGGCCGGTGGGGGCGTGGGCCGCGCGGTGCAGCCGATCGAGCATTGCTGATGCGGTGTCGATGTCGCTGTCGAACCACTCCCAGTCACTGCGGTAGTGGTGGCGCATCAGCGCAAGTCGGATCGCTCGCGGGTCAGTGGTCTTGACCAACTCGCTGACGAAGACGAGGTTGCCGAGTGACTTCGACATCTTCGTGCCCTGGTAGGCGACCATCCCGGCGTGCATCCAGTGGTTGACGAAGGTGACCCCGTTGGCCGCTTCGCTCTGGGCTCGGCTGCACTCGTGGTGCGGGAAGATCAGATCGGAGCCTCCGCCGTGGAGATCGAGGGTGGGGCCGAGCGTGCCCTTCGACATCGCCGAGCACTCGATGTGCCAGCCGGGTCGTCCTGGGCCCCACGGTGAGGGCCATGACGGCTCATCGTCGAGTGATGGTTGCCAGAGGATGAAGTCGAGCGGGTTGCGCTGGCGAGGATCGTCGGGGCGCCCGCCTCGTTCGGCTGCGTACTCGACCATGGTCGATTCGTCGTAGCCCGACATCGCGCCGAACGAGTCGAAGGTACTCACGTCGAAGAAGACCGTGCCGTCGACCACATAGGTGTGCCCCTTTGCCTCCAGCGTCTCGACGAGCTCGACCATCTCGGCCACCCATTTCGTGGCGTGCGGCTCGGCGAAGACTGGGCGGGTGTTGAGGGCGATCATGTCACCGTGGAATCGGGCGGTTTCCTCGGCGGCGAGTTCGAGGAAGTCAACACCGAGTTCTCTGGCCTTGGGGAGGATGGAGTCGTCGACGTCGGTGATGTTGCGCACCAGCTTCACCTCATGGCCGAGATCCTCAAGCCGGCGGATCAGGAGGTCATAGGTGAGGTAGGTGTTCGCGTGGCCGAGATGGGTGGAGTCGTACGGGGTGATACCGCAGACGTACATCTTCACCTCGTGTCCCGGTTCGAACGGGACGACCTCCCCGCGGGCCGTGTCGAAGAGCTGCACGTCGGCCACGGTAGCCACCTGAGGTGGAGGTCATGCGTTCCTCGCTGCGCCGCAGCGACGGTGCGGAGAACGGCAACGCGTTCGGAGAGCGCCCCCGGCAGGAATCGAACCTGCGACGCACGGTTTAGGAAACCGACGCTCTATCCACTGAGCTACGGGGGCGGGGATGGCGCGAAACGCGGCGCGAAACTGCGCTGCTGGGTCAGTCCCCATGTGGGACTGAGGCTATCGGCGTGCTTCAGGGCGCGCTGTGGCCTGCAGTGGCGGGGTTCCCTCGGCGCCGTATTCGTCTGAGCGTGCCGACGATCGCGATTGCCGCAAGGGTCCCTCCCCAGCGGGAGGGCTCGGCAAAGAGCCAGTCACCGACCGATGCGCCGACGAGCACCACAAGCACGACACTCGGAATGATCCCGATCGCTGTGCCGAGGAAGAACGGCGTGAGCCGGACCGAACTGACCCCGAGCAGCCAGTCAGCCGGAGTTATCTGGCCAGTGAACAGTCGAAGCACCGCCACCTCCCGCACACCGCCCTGAGCGACGCGACCGTCCCAGGCCCGGAGCCGATCGGTCAGCCGCTGTTGGGCCCAGTCGTGGGCGACCCACCGGGCGAACGCGAACGCAATGAAGCTCGCCCCCATGTTGCCGATCCACGACAGGGCGATCGCCGCTGGCGCCGACCAGACCAGCGACGCCGGGACCATAAAGACAGGCCCCGGGAGCAGGAGGGGTTGCAGGATCCACATCGTCACCACGAAGACAAGCGGGCCCAGCCAGCCTCGGTCGACAAGGAAGGCCTCCACATCGCTCGCCGAGATCGCCTGGTTGAGCATCACGACCAAAGCCACAACCGCGATCACGACCACAAGAGCGGACACTCGGCGCACGATCGCTAAGTATGCCGCCGTTCTTCCGCAAGCGGCGTGGTCATGTTGGCATCCGGCCCGGAAGACCGGTGCGAGTATCGTCGACGTCTGGATGATCGATGATGCAGAGATGGTGTCGTGCGTTCACAACGACGCGTGCTCCGCAAAGGGCGAGGAGATCTTTACCCGTGAAGAGACCGATGAGAACGCTCCTCGGAACCGGCCATGTCGTCGTCGGGTTGTTGCTGCTCCCTGGCTGGCTGATTGTCGATCTCGACGATTCGTGGAGTCTGGTACCCGACCAGGTGCCTGACGCCTTGCTGCTCGCCGTGGATCGCGGCGTGGGGGCCTGGGAACTGCCGGGCGTGGGTGTTGTGCTGATCCTGGCGTGGCTCGGTGCGGCTGCAGGGCTCGGGCTCGCGTTGCGGACGAAGCGATCTGGCTGGCTCTTGGTGTCGGGGCTTCTCTCTACCGTTGCGGGACTTCTCGGGGTGGCGACGATCGGCCTCCTCCTCGTCGCTTCCGTGGCGATTGGATTGCTGGTGCCCTCGGACTGGGACGCATTCGACCCCGATGTGCGGGTTGGCTGGGCGGCCTACGCCTTCGTGGTCGGGAGCGGTGCCAACGCCGTCGCCGCTCTGGTCATGTGGTTCCGGCGAGCGTCTCGTTTCACCGCCGACCGCGCGAGACGCAGCGCGTAACCCGAAGGCAGCCGGATTTCCCGGAAGGGCTAGGACGATCGGCACACCAGTCGTTCGACCCCGGCTGCTCCCTTCTCCGCACAGCTCGGCAGAGCCCACGTGTGCGCCGTACCGTCATCCCATGGCCATCTCCGCGTTCGAGCGCGTCACCAACGACCGAACCCTCGCCGCGACCGTCGCCGTGCACGCGGCGGCGACGATGGCGATGGTGGGTCTGATCTGGACGGTGCAGGTTGTGCACTATCCGCTTTTCGAGAGTGTTGGTGCGGAGGCCTACCCGAACTATCAGAGCCGCCACATCGATCGCATCGGTGCGGTGCTCGTCGTGCCGTGGGGGCTGGAAGGCCTGTCGATTGTCGCCCTGCTCGTGCTTGCACGAGAGCGGACGATGCGGGTGCTCGCCGTCGCCGGGGCTGCGCTAATGGGCCTGATCCTGCTCGTGACGATGATCTGGGCAGCGCCGGTGCACGGCGAACTCCTCGACGGGTTCGATCCTGAACAGCACGACACCCTCATGGTGTCGAACCTCGTCCGGACGTTGTTGTGGACCGCCCGCGGCGGTGTGGCGATGGCGATGGTCTGGGTGCTGCTCGCTCGGCAGACCGATTCGGTCACGAAGACGGCGTGAGAGGAACGAAGAAGTCCGGACTCGGTGCCACACCAAGATCGGCATTGAGACGGTCGGTGAAGTCGCGTTCCACCTTGGCCGCTCCGCTGGGGTTGCCGGATGCCCGGAGCGCGTTCATGAGATTGCGGTGAGCGCGCTCGTCGTAGGGCGCGATCCTCACCAGTTCCCGCCCCAGCTGCACGGCCATGTCGAACTCACGGGAAGAAAACGAGACGTCGGCGAGGAGCCCGAGCGAACGCCGCTCTACGTGGTGCATGCGATCTCGCTCGATGTCGAGCCATTCGCGTTCGATGCCGGTGAGCAGCGGTCGACGCGAGATTGAGTAGGCAATCGAGGCGCGTCGAGCTGCCTCCCGATGGTCTCCGGTACGCAGATCACGCAGGGCGAAGTCGATGTGATGATGGGCAAGCTCGACGTCGACGACGGTGCCCTTCGGGCGTTTGAAGTTCACGCTGCCCCCTGATGAGGAGATCAGCTCACGACCGTCGAGATCCAGTTCGTCGAGGGCAGTCCGGAGGCGTGACAACGTGGCATTCAGCACCGAGTCCACCGAGCGGGGTGCCTTGCCGCCCCAGATGTCATCGACAAGCCGTGTCCGGCTGACCGGAAAGGGGTCGATAACGAGGCGAGTCAGGAGATGACGTCCGATCGGCCCGGGAAGGTCAGCGCCGGTCACGGTCGACGCGCCAGCGACGACACGAATGTCTCCCAACAGCCGAACCTCGAGCTCCACGTGCTGCAGCGTAGGCGAGCAGAGCGTAGCGATCGATTGGACCGGAAAGTGTTCATCGGTTGTCTGCGTGCGTGTTGCCACAAGGCAATGACAACATTCGTATGGCAACCTTCAGCAACCAATCAGGTTTGGGAAGCCAATCCACCGCTCGAAACGACACGGACATGACACTCACGGTCAAGTGCTATTGCGGCGCAGTCGTGCAGACTGACAGCGAAGACGAACTCGTCGCGCAGGTGTCAGCCCATGCGTTGTCCGTCCACGACGTGGCCCTGTCCCGCACCGACGTCCTCGCCATGGCGAATATCGCCGAGGACTGAGCGCCGTAGGTTGCGTCATCACCACAGAACTCCGACCCGTGAGCCGGTCAATTCCGATCAACCACTAACAGCAAGGGAAACAGCCGATGGCATTCGTTCAGATCATGGAATTCGAGATGGAATCGGCTGAGGCCGTGCGTCTCCTGGAGGAGTACGCCGAGGAGGGCAAGGGGGTCTCCTACGCTCGTCGCGCCATTCTCGGGCACGACCGCAACCGTCCCGGCACCATCATCCAGATCATCTTCTTCGACTCCGCCGAGGAGGCCGAGTTGAATAACGAACTCGAGATCACCCAACGCGGTGGCGAGGAGTTCGCTGCCCGTGCCCTCGATGTTCAGTTCACCGACGTCGACGTCATCACCGACATCACCATCTGAACCCGTGAGGTGTCCCGCCTACGGGATCGCCTCGTAGACGATGTTGTTTGGGGTTTCCGCAATGCGAGTGAAGGCGGAGAACCCGGACGTCTCAAAGATGGTTCGCATACCGGGTTCGCCGGCTTGGTTTCCAAGACCAGCGGCGCCGTCTTGCGCGAGCGAGCAGGGAACACAACCGAAGAGGCTCATGCCGTAACGCAGCGCAGCCATGTAGCCATGGTTGTCTTCCCGAGAGTCCTTGGCGAAGGGCTCGACCAGCATCACGTGTCCGTCGACGGCAAGTTGTGCTCGGGCATGCGCAGCGGCGCCGGTGGGATCTCCCATGTCGTGCAGACAATCGAAGAAACAGATCAGGTCGAACGGTCCGGAGTAACCATCGGCGCTGGCCACCTCGAACGACACATTGTCGAGGCCGAGTCCGGACGCTGTGGCGCGGGCCGCCTCAACCGATGGCGCATGAAAGTCAAAGCCGGTGAATGTGCTCTCGGGAAAGGCGCGTGCCATGCGCACCGTTGATGCGCCGTTGCCGCAGCCAATATCGGCAACCATAATTCCTGCGTTCAGGCGTTCGGTCCCGCAGGACAGCGCTGGCATCCACTCCTGGATGAGGAGATGGTCGTAGGCGGGGCGGAACAGCTCCTCGGTGCCCTCAAAGAAGTAATGGTGATGTTCGCCCCATCCGACTGCTCCGTCCCCGCGAATCGCCTCGATGGCCTGGTCGAGATCGAGGTAGAGCGCTTGCGTGCCCACGAGTCCTCCCGCCATCCAAAATGGTGAAGCGGGATCGGCAAGGGCCGCCGCCACTGCCTCAGGCAGGCGATAGGTGTCCGATGAGGACTCGTAGATGGCGAGACCGGCCGACGCCTGCTGATCGAGCCATTCTCGGGTAAGGCGCGGGTTCGTCCCCGCTGAGGCCGCCACGTCGTCGGCTGAGAGCGGGCCTCGACCGCTCATTGCCTGGTAGAGCCCGGTGCGATGGCCGGCGATGATGCACGCCACGGTTACGGCGCCGACCATCGAGCCCGCAACGGATCGCAACACCTCGCGGATGTTTGGCTCGTTGTCGTTTGTCTCGCTCATGTCTCCTCCGAAACGTCGTGGGGAGGGGTCCAACGAACCCCTCCCCACCGCACATCACATCTGTTTGTCAGTCGTAGATCGCCAGGACCTGGGCGAGTGTGATCAGGCCGATGACGAGCAGGTTCACCACCCTGAACACAACGATTGGTGCTTTCGCCATCACTGCACCGAATGGCGTGGACGCCACCCCTGCGGGCATCGACTTCTGCAGTGCGGCGAAGTCTTGGAAGATGCCATCCCACCAGATGATCACCCAGAGTGATCCGAGGACGACGAAGGTGGCCAAGGCCAACTTGATGCTGTCGCTCAGCGCCGACACGTCCCCGAAGACGAGCATCGCAAGCGTGGCCGAGACAGCGGCCGTGTACGGGAGGATGATCGCACGGCCATCTGCCGCTCGGGTCTCAATGACCGTTGTCCAGGTCTTCTCATCCATTGTGTTTTGTACCTCCGTGGGTGGGTTGACTCACCGGTCGGCGAGAACGTGGGTGCCTCAGGCGATCCGAATGGCGACCAGACCTTCCATGCTGCCTGCCGTCGGTTCCCCGGGAGCTGACTCGAGCAGTTGAAGAAGAGAAGGGTCGGGAGTGCCAGAGCGGGCCGCGTCGATGTCGTCGATCGAGCTTGCGTTTGAGCACAGGCCGATGCTGAACGGGTTTGGCTCGGCCAAGGTGAAGACCGTCTGGGTGATGCCTGATGATGCATGCTGAGCGTCGGCCATCTGATGGGTCCAGGCGACTGACGCACCCCACTGACGAGGGTCGACCTGCCAGTTCGTGACTGCGACCGCCCCGGGCGGCTCCCGTAGGGGGCCGGCGACATGCGTCACCCGTGCCATGAAATCCTCAGCCGGCCCATCGAGGTGCTCAGCGAAGGATCGCTGTGCCGCCATGAAATCGGCATCACCAATGAGCTGGGCGTTCATCGCCATCAACTCGCCGTGCGTCGAGAACATGTCGGCAATCCACATCCGACCGAACCGGCCGAGAATGACCGAGTACACCGTGGCGCTTCGGCCGGTGATCGAGTTGGCCCTCGAGATCAGATCGATCAACTCGGGGGCAGCTTCAGCAGAGTGCCCCGGCTTCACCTGAAGGTGGCGGTTGAACATGAACATGTGGAATCTCCCAATTCGTGATGGTTCGTCTAACCCCTACGTTGCGGACGGTAGGAGAGGCTGGTTGTGAAATTCTTGCGGTCGTCGGTGCTGGACCCCGAGGGCCAACGTGGCGAGCAGTGCTGGTTTAGCTTTCTTCGGCAATCCGCTTCGCGACCGTTGCACCCATGTCCCCGACCGGCTGGATGGTCGCCGTACCCGACGGGATGATCGGTCGGAGGCCCTCCACGAGGGCTTCGTAGTTGTCAGTCTCCAGCACGAAG
>MDTA01144648.1_pt1 | contig 17557 bp, 17 predicted proteins | sample 811151 | NCBI WGS metagenome assembly MDTA01 (sample SAMN05326648, study PRJNA326480) | marine metagenome | isolation source: seawater | place: Indian Ocean: South | collected 2010
CATTTCATGTTCATATAATCTGGCCCTTAACATTTTAAAGCAAGTTTCCTTGTTTTTGTGTTGAGATCGTTCATTTTGACATTGAACGACTATTTTAGTTGGAAGATGTGTTATTCGAACTGCGCTATCAGTAGTGTTAACGTGCTGCCCGCCTGCCCCACTTGATCTATAAGTATCTACTCTTAAATCTTTTTCATCTATGGTAATATTAATATCGTCTTCAACTGCTGGATACACCCAAACACTTGCAAAACTTGTATGCCTCCTCGCACCACTATCAAAAGGTGAAATTCTAACAAGTCTATGAACTCCTGATTCTGATCTCATCAATCCATATAGATACTCTCCTTTTGCCATTATAGTGGAAGATTTAATTCCTGCCTCCTCTCCTTTATGCTCACTAATTATCTGATATTTAAACTTTTTTTTATCAAACCATTTCATGTACATTCTTCTTAACATGTCAGCCCAATCTTGGCTTTCAGTTCCACCAGCACCAGCATGGATTTCCAAGTAAATATTTAAGTCATCATTTTCACCTGACAAAAAACAATTTGTTTCATTTTTTTTTAATTCATTATTTACTTCATCTAATTTGAGATTACATTCCTCAATTATATCTTCATTTTTTTCCTCAAGAGCTAGATTTAATAAATCTTTAATATTTGAAACCTCTTTGATAGACATTTTATAATTATTTAAAATATCTTCAAAAATTTTTTTTTGTTTTACTGTTTTTTTAACTAGAGACTTATTTTTCCAAAAATTTTCAGATTGAAGAGTTATATTTAGCTCTTTGAGTTTTGACTCAACTTTGTTTCTATCAAAGATACCCCCTAATATTATTAAGAGTTTTCTCTGTTTTTGCTAATTTGTTTTCAAAATTTTGCATTAGTAAAATTGTCTAAATTTGATTAGAATATCACGGTCATTAATGGATATTAACTGATTATTATCTATGTTGTTAATATCTTTTTCTTTCATAGCTTCAATAATTGTATTTTTATCACCAGGAGAAGATTTTAAACCAGTGTCATAGTTTAATGCAGTTAAATAAATATTTTCTGGAACTCGAAAATCTTGAAAATCTTCTTTAAACAGTGAATTTTCAATAAAATTTTTAAAAATAGGTAATGCAGCTTTTGATCCAGTTTCATATTTACCTAATGTTTTTGGATTATCGAAACCCAGGTAAACACCAACCACTAAATTTGCTGAATACCCAATAAACCAAGCATCATAATTATCATTAGTGGTTCCTGTTTTTCCTGCTATTGGAACTTTTAATCGTCTAAGTTTTTTTGCAGTTCCCCTCTCTACTGCACCTCTTAATATAGATGTCATTTGATAAGATGTTTCCTTGCTGAAAATTCTATCTTCAGTATATTCTATCAATGGTAGCTCATCTTGTTCTCCGACAAATTTATCACAACCTAAGCATTTTCTATTTTTTTTTTGAAAAATTGTTTTTCCTCTTCTATCTTGAATTCTTGAAATTAAAGTTGGCTCAATTTTTTTTCCACCATTCACAAAAGGTGCATATGCAGATGTTAAATTCAATAAAGTTGTTTCTGCGGCGCCTAGAGATACAGAAAGTAACTCAGGAATTTCGTCATAAATATTTAATTTTTTTGATAAATCTAAAATTTTATCAAGGCCTAATATTTTAGCAATTCTTACTGTCATTAGATTTCTTGAATACTCTATCCCCTTTCGAAGAGTAGTTGGACCGTAAAATTTTTTTCCGTAGTTTTCAGGTTTCCAATTTTTTAAACCCACACCTTGGCTTTCTACAAATGGCGCATCTAAAATAATTGTATTAGGTGAAAATCCATTTTCAAGAGCTGCAGCATAAACAATAGGCTTAAATGCTGAGCCTGGTTGTCTTAGTGCTTGAGTTACTCTATTAAATTCACTTGCATTAAAATCAAAACCGCCAACTAACGCTTTAACATCGCCGGTGAAAGGGTCTAAGGCTACTATACCCCCATTGACTTTAGGATATTGTTTTAATTTCCAATAATTATTCTCCAACTTTACAAAAATAATGTCTCCTATTTTGTGATTGTCTTCGATTGTCTTATTCTTTGGCACAGACCAGTCTAAATTTTTTTTTAACAAAGTGTTTTGCACACTTTTGCTATCATTGATTAATATAAACTTAATTTGATCATTTTCAATTTTTACAATTTCTCCAAATTGCCAATTTAATGTTGGGTCTAATTTTATTATGTTCAATTTTTTTTCCCAGTCTTTATTTTTAAATTTATTAGTAATAGGACCTCGCCAACCGTGTCTCTTATCATATTCTTCAATACCTTTTCTCAAAGATTTTATAGCTTGAATTTGATAATCTATATTTAATGGTGTTCTTATACTTAAACCTTGCGAATAAAGTTTTTCAAAACCAAAGTTTTCTTTAACCGTTCTTCTAACTTCCTCAGTATACGAATTAGCCTCATTGATAATTTCAATTTTTCTTTTTTTTAAAATAATTTTAGTATCTTTATATTTATTAAATTCCTTTCTCGTGATAAAATTATTTTCTTGTAGGTTTTTTAAAACAAGATTTCTTCTAAATTTACTTACCTCAGGATACTTATAAGGATTGTATTTGCTTGGCGCTTTTGGTAATGCAGCTAAAAGAGCTGCATCACTATAGTTCAATTGTTTTATTGATTTATCAAAATATTCTAAACTAGCTGCAGCTATTCCATAAGTTCCTTGTCCTAAATAAATTTGATTTAAGTAAAGTTCTAATATTCGTTCTTTTGAATAAGCTCTTTCTATCCTAAAAGCCAATATTGCCTCTTTAATTTTTCTTTTCATTGATACTTCATTTGTTAGAAGAAAATTTTTAGCCACTTGCTGTGTTATTGTTGAAGCTCCCTCTAACCGTTTATTTTGTGAAATGTTCTTTATATTATTTATCACTGCTCTTAAGATACCACGAGCATCTATACCTGGATGATTAAAAAAATTTTTATCTTCTGCAGAGAGAAATGAATTAACAACTACCTCAGGAATTGAATTAAATGGAACGAAAAGTCTTTTTTCAATAGCATATTCCGCAATTAATTTTCCATTTTCCGAGTAAACCCTGCTTGAAATGGGGGGTTGATAATTAGATAATCTTTTATAGTCAGGCAAACCTATAGAAAAATACCAAAAAGTAGAAATCAAAAAAAACACCAGAATTATAAAAAAAATTATTATAAACTTTATTGAAAAATTTAAAAATTTTAGCATTTCTACTTTTATCGATAAAAAGTTAGACTTTCTTTAGGCATATGAAAATTTATTGCGTGTATTTGTTGCCAAATAATGTATAAAATCATTATATGGTAAATACAAAATTCATTAAATCAAAAAAATTAAAAGGAATTCTATTAAAATGGAAAAAAATTTATATATTGATGCTTCGCATCCTAACGAAACCCGAATTGTTCTCAAATCAGATAATTCAATTGAAGAATATGAATTTGAGAATAAAAATAAACTAAATTTTAAAAATAATATTTATTTAGGTACAATTAGTAGGGTTGAACCGTCATTACAGGCCGCTTTTGTAAACTTCGGAAGAGATCGTCATGGCTTTTTAGCTTTTAACGATATTCAATCTGATTATTATCAAATTCCGTCTGAAGATAAGGAATTAATCAAAATTGCAGAAGAGAAGATCAGGGAGAATTTAAAAAATAAAAATATCGAAATTTCTAATGATAGCACTCAAAATGAAACTAATAATACATTTAATGCAGAAAATGAGAAAGAGCCATCAAATGATAGTATTAAAAATGAGGAAGTAAAAAAACAAGAATTTAGAGATGAAGTTAAATCATCTTATGGGATAAAAAGATATAAAATACAGGAAGTAATAAAACCAGGACAAGTTATTTTAATACAAGTTATTAAGGAGGAGCGGGGTCAAAAAGGTGCTGCGCTTACAACTTTTATATCTCTTGCAGGAAAGTATATCGTTTTAATGCCAAATACCCCTAAAGGTGGTGGTATATCAAGAAAAATATTTAATTCTTCTGACAGGCAAAAAATTAGAAGCATTCTAAATGAAATTGACATTCCGAAAAGTATGGGAGTTATAGTAAGGACAGCTGGTGCAAATAAAACGAAAAACGAAGTCGAAAAGGATTTTCAAAATACTTTAAAAACTTGGGAAGAGATTAAGAACACAGCAATCAGCTCTAATGCTCCATCACTTGTTTATGAAGAGGGTGATATTATCAAAAGAACTCTGAGAGATATATATGATAACGAGACAAAAAATATTTATATTGAAGGAAATGACGCTTATCAAAAAGCCAAAAAATTTATGAAGGAGTTAATGCCAAAAAATTTAAAAAATATTAAAAAATATAGAGGTAAAATCCCTCTATTTCATGATGCAAAAATTGAAAAAGAATTAAATAATATATTTGAGCCTACAGTAAAACTAAAATCTGGCGGTTACTTAGTTATCAATCCAACTGAGGCCTTAGTTTCAATAGATATTAATTCTGGTCAATCAACAAAACAAACTAATATTGAAAAAACTGCTTTAAATACAAATATGGAAGCTGCTGAGGAAATAGCTCATCAAATTAAACTTAGAGATTTATCAGGTTTAATTGTAGTAGATTTTATAGATATGATGAATTTTTATAATAGAAGAACTGTTGAAAAGAAGATGAGAGAAAGTATTAGAAAAGATAGAGCTAGAATTCAAATTGGAAAAATAAGTAATTTTGGCCTACTTGAGATGACTAGACAAAGATTAAGAGAAGGATCAATTAAATGGGAAACGCAATTATCTTTGAACTCTTTTTCTCAAAAAATTTTAAAGAAAGTTCAACACTTGGCTTTTACTGATAAAGTTAAGATTATAAAAACTTACATACCTGAAAAAGTAAAAATATTTATTGAAACAAATTTATTTGAGGAACTTAAATATTTTCAAAAAAAATATCAATTTAAGATTGATCTACTTTCCGATGAGCAATTAATTATCCCAGAGTATAAAATAGAATTATTGAACAAGTCCAAAAAAATTATTAATACTATCGAAAATATTGAAAATATTATTGACTTTAAAAAACAATCAAAAAAAGAACATAAAGAAAAAAAAGAAACTAAAAGTTCTAAAACTGAAACAAAAAAAAATAAAAACAAAAAAGTTTTAAGAACCCTTTGGGTGAGGAGAAAAAAGAAAACTAAATAATACCTTTTGTTGGAGAACTTGGGCTCGCCAGTAATTTTTTTTTCATTCTACCCGCTAAAAAAGAATTTCTACCTGATATTACTGCATCTTTAAAAGCCTTTGCCATTAATATAGGTTTTTTCGCATTCGCTATTGCGCTATTAACTAAAACTCCATCGCAACCTAACTCCATTGCAACAGTTGCATCTGATGCTGTTCCAAGACCAGCATCAACAATTACTGGCACTTTTGATTGATTGATAATCAATGAAATATTAGTTTTATTTTGCAAACCAAGCCCAGATCCAATTGGAGATGCTAACGGCATAATTGCTGATACTCCTAAATCCTCTAATTTTTTTGCAAGCAAGGGATCGTCTGTACAATAAACCATAACTTTAAATCCCTCTTTCACTAATATCTTTGTTGACTTGATAGTTTCAATCATATTTGGATATAAAGTTTTTTTATCTCCTAATACCTCTAATTTAACTAACTTCCACCCTCCCATTTCTCGTGCTAATCTAAGAGTTCTTAAAGCATCCTCTGAGGTGAAACATCCAGCTGTATTAGGAAGGTAAATAATTTTTTTAGGATTAAGATAGTCAGTCAACATTGGTTTTTTTTTGTTAGTGACGTTAACTCTTCTTATAGCTACGGTAACCATATCAGCTCCAGAAGCTTTTACGGCTTTTACAGTCTCATTAAAATTTTTATATTTTCCAGTCCCAATTATAAGTCTAGATTGAATTTTTTTATTTGCTATTTTAAATACATCTTTTTTCAAATTATCCCCCTCCAATAAAATGAACAATTTCAATTTTATCTTTATTTTTAAGAAACTTAGTTCTATACCTTTCTTTAGGAATTATTTGTCCATTATATTCAATAGCTATTTTTTTTGTATTTAATTTATACTTTATTAATAAATCATAAATCGAAACCTTTGATTTAATCAAAACTTTTTTTCCATTTAATTGTATTTTTGCCATAATTAAGCTAATCAATGATTATATTAATTAGTGATGAATAAAGTTATAATTCTTAACGGTCCTAATCTCAACCTTTTAGGAGAGAGAGAAAAAAGTCAATATGGATCCACTACTCTTAAGGAAATTGAAAATAAATGTGAAGAATATGGAAAAAAGTTAAATTTGAATGTTGTTTTTTTTCAATCAAATATAGAGGGAGAACTTGTTGAAAAGATACAATCCTCTAGAAATGATTATGATGGACTTATTATAAACGCAGGTGGTTATACGCATACCTCTGTGGCTATTCACGACGCATTAAAAATTATAAAAATTCCAATTATTGAATTGCATATCAGTAATATTTATAATAGAGAGGAATTTAGACATAAATCTCTCATTAGCAGAGTTGCTACAGGAATAATTTGTGGATTTGGTACTAATGGTTATGTAATGAGTTTAAATGCTATGAAAGATATTTTATAAATGAAAATCGATAAGAAATTAATAAAAGAATTGGTAGATTATCTTAAAGAATTTAATCTCACTGAGTTAGATTACCAGGAAGGTCAAACTAAAATTAAAGTTTCAAAATCGAACAAATCAGCTGAGTCTTCAAAAACAAATACAGTGGTTCCACAGAATAAAGCAGTTCTGAAAGACTCAGATGACAGTGATGGTATTAGAATAAAGTCTCCAATTATTGGTACTGCATACTTAGCTGCCGAACCAGGCGCAAAAAAATTTGTAGAGATTGGTGATAAAATTAAAAAAGGTCAAACAGTAATGATTGTTGAAGCGATGAAGACTATGAATCATGTCCCTTCATCAAGTGATGGCGAAGTAAAAAAAATTTTGGTTGAAGACGGTCAGCCAGTTGAATTTGGTCAAACGTTACTTATTTTAAAATAATAAATGTTTAAAAAAGTACTAATAGCTAATAGAGGTGAAATAGCTGTTAGAGTAATCAGAGCTTGCAAAGAATGGGGCATTGGAACTGTGGCAGTTCACTCTGATGTAGATTCTGAATCTATGCACGTAAGATTAGCGGATGAGAGTGTTTGTATTGGCTCACATCAACCTCAGAACAGTTACCTAAATATTTCCTCAATTATGTCAGCAGTAGATCTTACTGGTGCAGAAGCCATACATCCAGGTTATGGTTTTTTATCAGAAAACGCAAAATTTTCTGAGATCGTTAGCAAACATGGAATAAAATTTATTGGACCAAGTGCTGAAATTATTTCAAAAATGGGAGATAAAATTGAAGCTAAGAGAATAGCTAAAAAATATGGACTTCCTATAATCGAAGGGTCAGAGGGTGGAGTAAAATCTTTAAGTGAAGCAAAAGCCATAGCAAAGAAAATAGGTTATCCCATTTTAATTAAAGCAGCTGGAGGTGGAGGAGGTAAAGGTATGAAAATAGTTGAGAAAGAAGGTCAGTTAGAAAATCTATTTTTAACTGCAAAAAGTGAAGCTAAGAAATTTTTCGGAAATGATGAATTGTATATTGAAAAATATTTTAAGAACCCGAGACATATTGAGGTGCAAGTTATGTCAGGCAAAAATAAAACAGTTCATTTAGGTGAGAGAGATTGCTCAGTTCAACGAAGACATCAAAAACTGATTGAAGAGACTCCTAGTCCAGTCTTAACTGAAGAACAAAGAAATGACTTGTTAACAAAAACTGTCAAAATGGTAGAGCAAATTAATTATGAAGGAGCTGGCACTGTTGAATATATTTATGAAAATGGAAAATTTTATTTTTTAGAAATGAATACAAGGGTTCAAGTAGAACATCCAGTTACTGAGGTTCAGACGGGGATAGATATTGTAAAGGAACAACTTTGGATAGCTTATACGGGAAAGACTGCTTTAAATCAAAATGATATAATGCCTAGAGGTCACTCTATTGAATGTAGAATAAATGCTGAGGATCCTTCAAAAAATTTTCAGCCAAGTCCTGGAATAATCAATGTTTGTCATCAACCCTCGGGGTTTAGAACTCGTGTAGACGGATCTATTTTTCAAGGATGTAAAATTACCCCATATTATGACAGTTTAATAGCTAAGGTGATTTGTAAAGGGCGGAATAGAACTGAAGCTATTCAAAGAACTTTGAGATCTTTAGATGAATTTGTCTTAGAGGGGATCACCACAACGATAGAATTGCATAAAAAAATTTTAAATCATGAAAAATTTATTTCATCAAATTTTGATACTAATTGGCTTGGAAAAGAGAAATTTTATTAGGCATTATTACAACTAAGTAATTGTAAATCGTAAATTGCGTGATCAAAAGGAGTTAAACTTGGATCAGAAGCAAAAGTCCAGCCATTAAATATAAAGACTTTTTCGTTTTCTCCCTTAGTTAAATCTTTAACTTGCATATAAGCAACATCATCTATCTGATTATTAACTTGTACTTTTCCACATTTTAAAATTTTTATCTCTAAAGGACCATAAGTTTTAGGTTCATTAAAATTGACAATGAGTTTTGAAGATTTGGCAGTAATTTTATCTAAACCAATCAGTGTAGCCTGATAAGATTTTTCAATATTTGTAAAACTTTTTTCTTTTATATTTTTATCGTTGTTTTCTTTTTCTGAAACATCACTTGGCTCTTCAAAACTTGGCTTAATTTTTTCCACATTTACTAAAGGTGTGCTTATAATTTTTTCTTCTGTAAAAGCAAGACTAGGTAAAGAAATTAAAAAAACTTTAAATAGAAAAAATTTAAATCTATTTCCAAGTTTTATATTTTTTATTACTTTCATTTTTTTTTATTTTTGTAGGGTAATACCTTTCAGTGGTCCCAGTTTTGTTTTCAACATGTTTTTTTTGCCAGGAATATTTTTGATTGTTTTTCTTCTCTGGAATTTTATCTATTGTATGATGCATCCATAAATACCAGTCTGATGTGATTTTAGTAGCTTCTACATTGTGAGCGTAAACAACCCATCTTTGATTGTTTTTATTTTTATAATACTTATTTCCAAATTCATCTTTGCCGACAAATATTCCTGTGAACAAAGTTTTAAGGAAAGTCCCAAAGGTTTGTCTATTCCACCAAGTAAAAATAACTTTTAAGCTCATTTAAAAAAAATAAATCCACACAAGTTTAAATTGTATAATTATACAATAGACACTTATAATATTTGCTTTATATCTGCAATATAACAGATTCCTTATAATTATGAAAAAATTTATAGTTGAAACTTACTACACCTGTACCTTTAAAACCGTTCATGCTCTAGATGATTTAAATGACAAAGAACTATCTAAAATTGATAATAGAACTGATGGAAGTGTTGAAGTAATTGACGTTAAATTAAATAATCGAAAAACGAGGAAAGTTGGCGGAGATAAAAATAATAAAATAAAGAATGTTGAAAATAAACACAATATTTCAGAAAATATAAGCTCAAAAATTCAAATTAATAAATCTTCACTAACAGATAATCAAAATGTTAAAAAAATTAAAAATCAAGCTCGTTTTAGAATGCCAGATAGGCGAAAAGGATACATTCAAAAAGCACAAATTGGGGATCACAAAGTTTATCTACATACAGGTGAATATGATGACGGGAAAATAGGTGAGATTTTTATTGATACTAACAAAGAGGGCGAACTTGTAAAAGCAATGATGAATAATTTTGCAATAGCTATTTCATTAGGTTTGCAATATGGGGTACCATTAGAAGAATATGTTGATGCATTTATTGATACAAAGTTTGAACCCTCAGGTAACGTTACTGGAAACGACAGAATACTCAGCGCCTCCTCAATTTTAGATTATGTTTTTAGAGAACTAGCTATTTCATACCTTGGAAAAGAGGAGCTTGCACATACTCCATCAATAGCTACGTCGAAAAGCTTGCCTCAAGAGAATACCGACGATAAATTTTTAAGAATCGTTAAGAACATTACTTCAAAAGGTTTTGTTAGAAGTAATCTTGAGGAAAAATTAGTAGATCTTTCTAACGTTAGAATTAATTTAAAAACTAAAAATTAATCACTTTTTTTTGAGTCAGTTTTGATACCGAGTTCTTTAAGTTGAACGGGATCAACTTTGGAGGGCGCATTCATCATTAAATCTTGAGCATTTTGATTCATTGGAAAGAGTGTTACTTCCCTGATATTTTTCTGATTTGCGAGTAACATCACAATTCTGTCTACTCCTGGCGCTATCCCACCATGCGGAGGAGCACCATAGCTAAGTGCGTTAATCATACCGCTAAATTTTTCATTTACGTGTTTTTCATTATAACCAGCTACCGCAAACAATTTATACATTAGTTCAGGGATATGATTCCTAATCGCACCCGATGACAACTCAACGCCATTACATACTATATCGTATTGGTAAGCCTTCATATCTAATGGTCTTTTAAAATCAAGATTATTGATATCTCCCTGTGGCATTGAAAATGGATTATGGCTAAATTTTATTTTTTTGGACTTCTCGTCGATTTCAAACATTGGATAATCTACTATCCAGCAGAAAGCGAATTGATCCTCATTAATTAATTCTAATTCTTCAGCTATTTTATTTCTAGCTATAGATAATATCTTAGCTAATTCAAAATCAGTTCCACAAGATAAAAATAGACTGTCTCCAACTTTTGCATTAGTAATTTTCATTAATTCTTTCAAAGCTTCTTCACTAAAAAATTTACCCACTGGTCCTTTCCCAGTAATTGATGTATTTTGATCAATGGTAAAATAAGCTAATCCTGAGGCTCCTTGAGCTTTTGCCCATTTATCAATGCTATCAAAAAAACTTCTAGGTTTATCTTTGGTATTTTTAGTTATAATCGCTTTAACTTTTGATCCTGATTTTACCAATTTTTTGAACAAATCAAATTTAACATCCTCTCTTGTAAATATTCTAGTTATATCTTGTATAATCAAAGGGTTTCTTAAGTCGGGTTTATCGGTTCCATATTTTGTTATTGTTTCTTCATAAGTAATCCTTGGAAATTTTTCATTAGTTATTTTTTTTGATGAAAAATTTTTAAATAAATTTATCATTAACTTTTCAACAACTTGAAAAACATCTTCTTGTTCAACAAAAGACATTTCTAAATCTAATTGATAAAATTCACCAGGACTTCTGTCAGCCCTAGCATCTTCATCTCTAAAACAAGGTGCAATTTGAAAGTATTTATCAAAACCTGAAACCATAATTAACTGCTTGAATTGTTGAGGAGCTTGCGGGAGCGCATAAAATTTACCAGGATTTAATCTACTAGGAACTAAAAAATCCCTAGCACCTTCTGGACTTGATGAAGTTAGAATTGGAGTTTGGAACTCAAGGAATCCAAGTTTTAACATTTCGCTTCTAATAAATGAAATTACTTTTGATCTGAGAACTATATTTTTATGAATTTCCTCTCTTCTTAAATCTAAAAATCTGAATTTTAATCTGATATCCTCAGGATAATCTTGTTCGCCGAAAACAGGTATTGGTAATTCTTTTGCATTAGATAAAATATCGGTTTGTTCGATTATTATCTCTATCTTTCCTGTTTTAAGATCTAAATTTTCTGTACCTTTTTCTCTTTTTACAACTTTACCAATTATTTTTAAGATCGACTCAGGCCTAACTTTTTCTAAACTTGAAAAAAACTTATTGTTATTTTCAATTACACATTGGGTAATTCCATAGTGATCTCTTAGATCGATAAAAAGTAAGTTTCCATGATCTCTTTTCCTATGCAACCATCCTGAAAGAGTTACAATTTTATTAATATCCCTCTCAGTTAATTCTGCACATGTGTGTGTCCTGTATTTATTCATTATTTCTTTAATACTTTTTTTATTAAATTAATATTTATCGATTTTCCAGATGATAATGAAAATTCATCAATATCCTTTAATAATTTAATCATTTTGTCGTATGACCTTTCAACATTTTTAATAATAAACGTAGATATTTTTGGATCTAATTTTACTTGTTTATCTGAAAAAGATTTTGAAATTATTACTTGAAGTAGGTCATCAGTTGGTAGCTCAATGCCGATATTTAAAAAACTATTCATTCTGGATTGTAAATCAGGTGTATTAAAATCAAATAACTGCAGAGGAGTTATGCTATTTATCAAAATATAATTTTCTAATTGTTTAGATTGATTCAGCAAAGAATAGAACATTTTATGTTCTATATTATTTTGATAATTATCAATAATAAGGCATTTTATTTTTTCTAATTTTTCCAAAGTAGTATTAGTTACCTCACTCGCATTAAGTAATTTAACCTTATCAATTTTTTTTTCTAAGATTTTAGATAAATGAGTTTTTCCAGAACCAGACACACCAAAAATATTAAGCCACTTATTAGGCCAGTTTGGCCAACCTTCGATTAATTTATATGCTGAAAAATTATTTGATGAAACATAGAAATCTTGCTCATAGTATTTTGTTTTAAAAGGAAATTTGAAAATTAATTGACTCATTTTTTAATACTAAGATTCCATTGATCATTTGTAAATTTCATTATTATATTTTGACTTTCCATTTTTTTTATAATTTTATCTATTTTACCAAGATATTTAATTTTAAGGGTAACGTATTTGCTATTTAATTCTTGAACATAAATATTTTCAATAAGTTCTATTCTTTTCAATCGCTTACTAAGATCTACTAAATTATTTTTTTTAGAGCTCAAAAAATTTACGTTAATAAATGATGGCGTTCTTATATCTATTAAATTTTGAGATTTTACTAAGTTGATTATTTCATACTTAGTTTCATCAATTATTTTGCTATAAAGTTGTTCCTGACTTAAATTTGAGTCTTTTATTTGCAAACTTTTGTTAATATTTTTTCCCATTATATTTGTCTTTATAAAAATCTTTTCTATTTCGGAGTTGTCTTCCTCAATAAAAATTAGTGCTGTATTTTTATTTCCATATTCGTTGAAAATTTCATTAATTTTCACGTTTAATAAATTATTTGAATTTGAATTTAGAATTTGAATTATTTCGATATTTTCAATAGGTAAAATAAATTCTATAAAATCATATTTCCTCGTAGTATTCCAATTTTCATAAAAATAATTTTTAGAATAAATAAAAATTTGATCGTCTTTTTTTAAAATTGGAAGTAAGTAAAGTTCATCTCGTGAGATATCTGAGTAAAGTATCCCTCTCTTATAAAATAGGTTGTGAATTTTATATTGATCGAATTTAATATTAAAAAGTAATATATTTTTTTTTTCGCTTTCTTTATCAGTTTCTATAATTTGATAATGCGAGATCAATTCCTTAATATTTGAAAAACTCAAATCTGATAATTTTTGTTGATCTTTTTTTAAAAGAACTTTGTTTATCAGCTCTTTGAAACCCTTCATTATAGCCTCATTAGCTAAAACTTCTGTATTACTAGATTTCTTTTTAAAAATTTCTACATTATTAACATAAAATAAGTTGTCTGCTGACAAATTATTTCCAGTTTTTAAAAAAATAACTAATATAAAGAAAATTATTTTAATGCTTTTCATAAAAAATAAATATCATTTTTAACAATGAAAAAAATAAAAAATACTTACAAAAAAAGTGGTGTAAATATTTCATTAGCTAATAAGTTTGTAAAACATATATCTGAAATATCAAAAAAAAATGTCAAAAAAAGGAATAATTCATTTGAGAAGGAAAATATAGGCGGGTTTGGATCTATGTTTGATATTAGTAACTATAAAATTAAAGACCCAGTAATTGTTTCGTGCACTGATGGTGTCGGAACTAAGATCGATCTAGCTAACAGATTTAAAAAGTTTGATACAATTGGAATAGATTTAGTTGCAATGTGTGTTAATGATTTAATCGTTCAGGGTGCTAAACCTTTATTTTTTCTTGATTATATTGCAGTAGGAAAGTTAGATTTGAAAAAATCAAAAAAGATTTTAAGCGGTATTATTAAAGGTTGTTCGTTGTCAAAGTGTAGCTTAATTGGCGGGGAAACAGCAGAAATGCCTGGAATATATTCTAAAGATAAATTTGATTTAGCAGGATTTAGTGTTGGTATCGTTTCAAAAAAAAAAATTTTAACAAAAAAAAATGTGAAGGAAAATAATATCATTTTAGCAATACCATCTAGTGGTTTGCATTCAAATGGTTTTTCTTTGGTCAGGTCTCTTCTTAAAAAAACTAAAATTACAAAGAATCTTAAAAATCAACTTCTAAAACCAACTAAAATTTATTCTAAAGAGATTTTAAAATTAATTGATAAAAAACTAATTAATGCTGCTGCACATATAACTGGTGGAGGGCTAATAGAAAATTTACTTAGATCAGTTCCTGACGATTTATCTATAAATATAGATTTATCTAAAATTAAGATAAATAAAATTTTTAAATTTTTAAAAACAAAAGCTATTTCTGATGATGAAATGATGAAAACTTTTAATTGTGGAGTTGGTTTCTGTCTACTGGTGCAGAGAAAAAATATTAAAAAAATAAAAAAATTTTTTTCAAAAAAATTTTTACCTTATGAAATTGGAAATATTTCAAAGAGCACAAAGCGTATAAATTTAATTAATAGCCTAAGATGGTAAAAAGGAACACTTGTATTTTTATATCAGGAAAAGGGTCAAATTTAAAAAATTTAATAAATAAATCAAGAGAATATAATTTTCCCATAAACGTTAAACTAGTAATATGCGATAATATAGAAGCAAAGGGTATTATGTATGCGAAAAAAAATTCAATTCCTTACTTAATAATTAATACAAAAATAAGAAATTTTGAAAATAAAATAATTAATGAACTTTTAAAAAGAAAAATATCATTAATATGTTTAGCTGGTTATATGAAGATCATTTCAAAAAAATTTATTCAATCATTCAAGAGGAAAATTATAAATATTCACCCTTCTCTTTTACCAAAATTCAAAGGATTAAACACTTTTGCTAGAATTTTAAAAGAAAAAGAAGTTAAAACTGGATGTACTGTTCATTTTGTAAACGAAAAGCTTGATAGTGGTAGAATTATAGTTCAAAAAATATTTTATATTGATAAAAATGATAATATTTCAGATCTAAAAAATAAAACCCAAAAACTTGAATATAATGCTTTCCCGGAAGCGATAATTAAAGTATTTAGAAACAGTTAATTCTTAAAAAAAAAATTAATTTCTTTATTTGCATTTTCTAAAGAGTCTGAACCGTGAACTGAATTTTTATCAATTGATAATCCATATAACTTTCTAATAGTGTTATTCTCGGCTTTTTTTGGATCTGTTGCTCCCATTATTTTTCTATTAGATAAAATTGCATTTTCACCTTCCAAGATCATGACAACAATCGGACCAGAGGAAAGATATTTACATAAATCATTATAAAATGGTTTAGATTGATGAACTTTGTAGAATTCCGCTGCTTCATCTTTAGAAATTTGAATTTTTTTACTTTCTTTAATTTTTAAGTTTTTTTCTTCAAAAATCTTTTTGATTTCTTCGGTCAAATTTCTTTCAACTGCATCAGGTTTGATTATTGACAGCGTTTTTTCGATTTTACTCATAGTTTTCTTCAACTAATTGATTGAGAAGTCTAACACCATAACCTGTTGCTCCACCTGAATTTAAAGCTCCTCCATATTTAGAGAATGCCATTCCAGCAATATCTAAATGGGCCCATGGTGTTTTATTTAAAATAAATCTTTGTAAAAATTGTGCAGCAGTTGTCGATCCTGCGCCGCCTACATAATTTATATTTTGAACATCTGCGTTTTTCGAATTCATAAGTTTATCATAATTTTTATGTAGAGGCATTCTCCATACTTTTTCTTGAACTTTTTCGCCAGCTTCAAATAATTGTTTCGATAATTTGTCATCATTTGAGAATAAACCAGCATATTCAGAACCAAGGCAAACGATGATCGCTCCAGTTAAAGTTGCAAGATCTATAATAAATTTTGGTTTAAATTTTTTTTCAGTAAAAGTTAATGCATCTGCTAAAACTAAACGACCTTCTGCATCAGTATTTAAAATTTCTATTGTTTTTCCACTATAAGATTTTACAATATCACCTGGTCTTTGAGCATTACCACTCACCATATTTTCAACGAGGCCTACTACTCCTACAGCATTCACTTTCGCTTTTCTTAAAGCCAAACTTTTCATTAATCCTACTACAGTTGCAGAGCCCGCCATGTCATAAGTCATATCTTCCATAAATCTTGCAGGTTTTAATGAGTAACCACCAGTATCAAAACAAACCCCTTTACCAACAAACGCTAACGGTTTAGAATTATTTTTAGCTCCACTCCACTCTAATGTTACAAGATATGAACCTCTTATACTTCCCTGCCCTACTCCCAACAAAGCATGCATCCCAAGTTTTTTTAATTTTTTTTCATCGTAAACATTTACTTTTAAACCATCTTTTTTAAGAGTTATTAATCTTTTTGCATATTCATCAGGATGTAGAACGTTACCAGGTTCTGAAACTAAATCTCTGGCGAAGAAAGTTCCTTTTTCTATAGCGTTAAACTTAATTTGATTTTGCACAGAATTTTTATTTTTATTTCCAAAAATATTTATCGAAATATTTCTTAGATCTTTTTTCGTTTTATATTTTTTAAACTCATAAGACTTTAGTTTCAATCCATGTAAAAAATGTCCTAAAAAATTATTAATTTTAGAATTTATACTTTCAGAAATTAAAAAATATTCATCTTTTTTTTTATTATTAATTTGACCAAAGGTTTCTGCACCTAAATTCTCTACTCCTGAGGCTGTTAAGTCTTTTTTAATTGAAATTGCAATTACTTTCTTTTTTGAGTTTAATTCAAAAACAAGTAAATTTTTTTTTTTGTCTAAGGTTTTTAGTAAATCATTAATGTAAGAGAGCTCCGAATTAGATAGAAATTTTTTTGAACTATTAAACTTATAATCTTCGTTAAAAAATAGAATTAGGTTGGCTGATGTGTTGCCTGGAGCTTTTTTCGAATAATTTATTTTTATAGACATTTTTAAATAAAAACTAATAGTGTCAGTGATATAAGTCGAAATATACAAGTTTTCAATGCTAATTTCGTCATAGTTAAACCATTAGTTGAATTTATATTATGGATGCATTATTTATATACAATAAAACCGTATGCTTCAAAACAAAATTTATCAAAACTTTATAATTGAAATAATAAAAACATTATTAATCATTTTATTAAGTTTATCTCTTATAGCTTTCACAGTTCGAGCTGTTAATTTTTTAGATCTAATTGTTGAAAATGGCTACAACATATCTACTTACTTTCAATACTCTTTGTTAAACATATTTGGAGTTGCTCCAAAGTTTATACCGCTTTCATTTCTTATAGCAATTCTAATTTTTATACATAAACATAAAGATGACAGTGAATTTATAATTTTATGGACTTCTGGTGTCAAA
>MDTA01003138.1_pt1 | contig 17556 bp, 15 predicted proteins | sample 811151 | NCBI WGS metagenome assembly MDTA01 (sample SAMN05326648, study PRJNA326480) | marine metagenome | isolation source: seawater | place: Indian Ocean: South | collected 2010
CCCTCCGGATACTAGGGCCCTCATTCTCCCTCGCGGCGTGACACCCTTGTGGAAAAAAAAGAATGTGACACCCTTGCAAGACCTGCCTAAAAAGGAAGCTACCTCTTCTTCTCTTTCTTTCACCCTCCCTCACCCACTCTTTCCCCCCCCCTTCCCCCCCGCCTACCCTAAATCCTTCTTCTTCCCCTTCTTTCTTGTCGCTTTACTCGTCTACCCAGCCACACCTCGACTTTGACGGGTTGGCCTGGTTCCGGCGGGCGATGGCTGCCGCGCGCTGCGTTATGAGCTCGTTCCCGAGAACCGCAACGGCAAATCCTTGTTCGGCGTGGTCGCCGCGTCCCAAGATGCGGACCGAACAAAACTGCGGCGTAAAGCCGCGCACGGTCTCCATCTCGAACGCCGATTCTAAGTCGAGTGCGTCTTGTGAGACAATGTCCGCTGCGTGCTGCTGGAGCAGGCGGCTCTTTTCGCTTTGAGGCGGCCCGGTGTTGGTTGGAAGGGACGAGGTCTTTCCTGCCGCCACAGCCGAGCGGTTGAAAGTGTGCAGTGCGCGCTCAAAGTCGAGTGCGCTCGCCGCAAGCTCGCGCAGGATGGCCACGTCGGGGCTGTCTTGGTACGATGCGGACCACGTCTGCACTGACCGGGTGCCGACCTTGCGCGCAAAGTAGCGCACTCCCTTTCCCGTGAGGACCCACGCGACGGCCACGACGTAGCCGTAGAGGCACCCGTCTCGGTACGCGACCTGCAGGGCCTTTATGATTTGCGACCAGAGACGGCGGCGAGGCTGGACTGCATCGTTCCCAACTGTGCTTGTGTCTTTGACAATCGGCGGTTCTCCCAGGCGTGTTCCGAGAGTCTCCGCCACGATGCAAAATTCCGGGAGTGCGCGGTCGACGTATTCGCCGTGCCACCCTGACAGCGTCGTGGACGAGGCCAGCCAAAGCACCGTCTTCTGCACATCGACCAGCGGAGTGGCGGCAGCCTGACGCACGGCCGTGATTGCGGCGGGTTTGGCGGAGCTGCTCGAGCTGTCCTTGCCGTTGAGAGCATCCGGTGGCACGGTCTGCGCGGTTCGGTCGGCGTCTGTTGTTACCGTCCACGATCGAGCCACCCAGAGCAGAGCCGAAACGAGCCCCTTGACGAGTTCCCTGCCCCTGCACGCGTCACCTTCTCTCCAAGGTTCGAGTTCGGCGTGTGCATTCAAAAGCGTCAGCGTTTGGGCAACCCGTCCCGTGCACAAACCGACCACGTCGATTGGTCCTTGGTGTGGGACGATCACCGCCGAGTCCCGGACCAGCGCAAGTATCGGAAAGGGGGGGCACACGGGCTCGGCGGGCCCGTCTGCTGGCAGACCCTCGCCGCGGTAGGTGAGGATCTGTATCGCGATGCGAGACCGGTTGGACGCTTCCAAGGCCAGGCACAGGATCACCTCGCGTACCTGAGAGAGCCGTTCCGAGTCTCCACCTTCTCCGCCTTTTGGTGCGGTGTCCGCGGTGTCTGCGGTGTGCAGCAGCCACCTTGCAACTCGCGCCGCTACCGCCCGCTCCAGATCTGGGTGTTGCTCCAAGTAGGCCACGTTGCCGAGCACGGCTTTCATGGTCAAGCCGTCTGCGACGCGAAGGCGCTGTAACGCATACGCCGCGTTTATTTCCACGCTGTTGCTGTCCACTCCCGCACATTTTTCCGCCCCACACGCGCCCGGCAGCTCCAGGACGCCTCGAGTTGCAAGATTGGCGAAAGGGGTGCATCGAAGAGGCGCCCTACGCCTCTCATCGAAGCCGTCCGTTTCTCCAGGTGCGATTTCGAGCGCGTTGCGAGAAGTGAACGCTGCCAACGTTGCTCCGATCGTGGCCGCGCGCGACGCTGGCTTGGGAGGGGTTGTTCCCAACTGAGGCTCTGCTTGATTTGCTTGCAGCGCGCCCACCACCATGCTCGCAAAGGAGGAGAGCGCGGACATGGATGCGGCGATTGAGATGGCCCGGCCGTCACAAGAAGGGGAAAGAAACGGCCCGAGGAGACCGTTCTCTAGCAACTCGTCGGTGGCCTCGCGCATGTGCATTAGCATTTCGGCGGCGGGTGTAGCTCCCGATGGTTTGCCAAGGTGGCAGGCTTGCTCGTCCGGGCCGTGCACCTCGCGGTGCAGTAGGATCCCCTCACTGACAAAACGAGTGAGGGCCGCAACCGTGCTCTCCTCCGTGCTCTCCGCCGTGCTCTCCGCCGTGCTCTCCGCCGTGCTCGCCTCCAAGCGTTTGCCGTCTCGGTGTCGGTTCACGGAGAGGTCGGCCTCTCGGCCCAGAACTCCCAGGAATCCGGCATACGAGAACACGCGGTACCCCTGCACATGTCTCAGGTCGACCTCTTCGAGACACAGCGCCGCCACAAAGGCAGTGTGCATCATCGAACCTGGCAGTATGCACGACACGCTACACTCTCGGCAGCGGCCTTTGAGGAGCTCAAAGTATGTGACCAGCGTCAGGTAGGTCGACCGACAGGCCTTTCGAAAGGCGTCTGCAGACCATTCTCGAACGGCACGGCCTCGCTCACTTTGTGGTGGCCAGAACCCAAACGTCAGGGTGCAGAGGAACTGGGAGAATCCCGAGGGGCTGATGCCATTTGGGGGGTCGGCAAAATGGGCGAGGTCGAGAAGTTGGGGCACGTCTCTGATGATGGCTTCCATTCCAGCCATACCGACGGAGCAAAGGGGAAGCAAGCGATCCTCAAAATGGATTCTGGTCTCGGGGTTGCGCATGGCATAGAAAGCAGCGGATCCTAGGCAGGCAGCGCCGTCCTGCGGACGCGCGCTCGCCCTCTGCAAGGCTTCCCCAAGCCACCCCAGATGGTTGTGCGACTCGTGGACTGGCGCTAAGTTGGTGGTGGTGTCGGTGCTGGTCGTTGTGCGGATGCTGTCGAGTGGACCTTGTGCTGGCAGCGTCTTTGGGGCGGACATGGTAGATGCTTGATGTGGACGCCGTTGACGTTCCGAGATCGAGTGCGAATGAACGCGCGCGGTGACGAAATGGCCCCCAAGCTAGCGGCGGTTCGTGGTCGTGTGGGCGATGTTCGTAATGGCAATCGTCGTCCCCAGCACAGGCGGTGGCAGCCGTCTGTTCCGCCAGCATTGCCAGCACTGCCGCCGCCGCCGCCGCCGCCGCCGTTGTCACCATTGACACTGCCACCGCCGCCGCCGCTGCTGCTTTCTGAAGTGTTGGGCAGCACCACCTCACAAAGCGTAAGCGCAAGCGTGTTGCCCAACGTTGTGTTCATTGTCGTGATTTGTCTTGGTGCGGCTCGGGTGCTGCGAGCCATCTGCGACCGGCTCAAAAGGGCCCAGCACGACGCGTTGATAGATGATGGCGGTTCGCCGTCGACGGGGCCTCTAAAGGGTGTGCGATTGGCAATGAACCGCGGGAAGCAGAACTGTTTGGCCACGCCCCGACGGAGGGCCGAGTACGACGAGCGCACCGTGCTCTTGGCTGCCTAGGTTCTGTCTCGTTTTGAAATGAGAAGACAGCAACAGGCCACAGGGGCAAGTAAACGAAACATCACAGCTCTATGCGGTTGACACCCACGCCCGACCGAACCAAACACTGTTGCCAAGGCACGTACGACATTCTAGAAGCTATGTGAACAAGCAGCACATCTCCACCGGCCTCGTCGACCAGAGTTGCCGCGGCCTGCTCAAAAAAGTGGCCCGCTGCTGGTGGTGCGATCGCGGTCTCGGTCGCGGTCTTGGCCGACGCTTTCATTTCTTCTGCTGTCTTCCTCAGCGACCCCGCGATATCGAACTGGAGCTTGGGGTGGAGAAGCAACGCTCCGCCGACAAGCAGGCGAAAAGAGTGCACATCAGAGGAAGACAGTGGAAGACCCGTTGCCACTTTCAGTCCTTCGACGTGGACCTTTCGGACGGCTATGCTGGCCGCGTGCGGCAGCCCGAGTGCTTTGTCACCACAGAGCACTTTTGCGCGAGCAAGACTCAGTAGCGACGACGTGAGGTGGTGGTGTGGGTGTTTCGTGCTCACGGCTGTGTGGGCGACCGCGTCCTTGGAAAACTGTGGGTTGCACAGGTGCTCGAAGTATGTGCCAAACGTCGCCTGCGTCGTAGTGGTTTCGCATGCGGCTTGGTTTCGAATGACGGTCGTTGGACGAGGAGCACCGGTGTTTTGCAACGCTTGAAACCGCCCCTCGCACGCATCACCACCCTCGCCATCCTCGCCATCCTCGCCATCCTCGCCATCCTCACCATCCTCACCCGCCATCGCCACTGCCACTGCCGCCCGTTTTCGCGAACGCATGTGGTGCTTTCCGAACAGGGCTTCTGGCCGAGGCCACGGCGCCACCTTCCATAGCTCCTCGGCGGCAGCGACTAGCTGAGGCATCGGTCCAACCAGCGAGCAGAATCCTGGGTCAAAGTCGCTGAACAGGAGAGACGCCGCTGCTGTGCCAACCGCCGAATGGGCCGATCCTATGCGAGCGGACTGGTCCTGTGCGTCGAATCCGAGACCGTCTCCGCCTCGCTGCCTCAGCTCGTGCACAGCCAGCGCAGCTTCCCAAAACGTCATAGGGCACGATTCGTCGCCAAGCACGCACCAAACGCGGGTCAACGCGAGGCTGTCGCTGAGCGCGCGACGGAGATCGGGCCGCTTGCTCTCCGCGTCGACGAGAAGCTCTTGAAAGCACGATTCGAGTACTGCCACCGAGGCACTGGTTGGTGGCGAGTAGGTCCGCTTTCGCTTCAGTGCAAGCTCCCGCTTCTCGGCGTCGTACTGGCGCAGCCTCTCGCCCACCTCCTTCCAGAAGTTCAGCGCCGACCTCCCCGTTGGAGAACACTCCCAACGATGTACCTCGACCCCAGCCTCCACCTCGCCGCGACCAGCTGCGCCACCCGTTCCAGAGGAGCCAGAGGAGCCTGTGTCCGTGTCCGTGTCCGTGTCCGTGTCAGTGTCAGCGTCCATCTCGGCGCGCTGTCTTGCGCCCATGACCATTGCCGAGAGGAGCATGGCCAAAGAGTTGTACAAGAGTTGGCACCGCAGCGAGTCTGGGATTTCACGCGCTGCGGCGTGAGCGTAGACCGCGTTCGGCATGTGCCCACACGCCGTCTGTGCGTGAACAGCGGCGGCGCTTGCGAGTGCAGGATCGACTAACACCTCGATGAACCAAGACTCGTAACAGCGCCTGAGCGCGTCGTGGACGGCGATAGATCCCATCTGCGCGTTTGCTTTGCACGCCCCTTCGGTCGTGCCATTCTCTCGGTAGATTCTGCTCGCCGCAGTTAGTGCTCGCTCGACGGTCTTGAGCCCGCACAGAAGAACGGGCGGCTCCAACAACTGGTCTGACGAAACGTCTGCCTTGTTGGATTGCGCAGCAGAAAGCGCCCAGAACGCAACGGCCGGACACGCACTGCTTCCGCACCCGTTCCCGCACCCGTTTCCACTCACACCTTTGCTCCTTGCTTGCACTGACGCTTCTGCCGCGCGTCTCAGCCTTGCCATAGTGGACACAACAGGCCGCAGCTGATCCGGGCTTGCAGAGCTCTGACCGCCGAGCACGGAAAGCAAGTGACGCACAAATCGGTCTCGCTCGATCAGACTGTCGTGCTCTTCTGCCGCGTCGCCGGCCAACGTAAAAGAATGGTGTGGCGCCAAGGTTGGTCTAGTTGGTCTAGTTGGTGTCGTTGGTGCAGCCGCTGCACTCGGCGTCCCAATCTGAAGGTCTGTGCCAATATAACACGCGAGCCAAGTGTGCACGTTCGGCGATTGGTGCTTCTGCATGGCTGCTGCTGATGCTGCTGCTGCGTGCTGCTGCTGCGTGCTGGTGCGGCGTGTTGTGGTGTGGTGGTGTTGTTGTGCGCACACGGTTGACGTGACAAACGTTTAGCGCATAAGTATCTGTTTTGTCTGTGGTGAGGTAGGGTGCAAGGCGCCTTCGCTTCCCACCGTTTTTCCCGCGCCACACACGCCTTTCTTGTGCGCGGCTTGTGCGTGAGGCGGTTTGGGACGTTGGGGATGGCTTGCGTCTATCGTTGTGGCTGCAAAGGCCCTTTGAGCCCACTGTTGTTACGCACACTCATTTTGTGCAGCTTCGCCATCTCTTCCAAGGCAACCGCGTCCGCAGCGTCGCCACCGCCGTCGCCCCCGCCCTCGCCCCCGCCCCCATCGCCGCCCCCTTCTCCACCGCCACCCTCGCCGCCACCGGCACCGGCACCGTCGCACCCGCCCTCGCCGCCGCCTCCTTCTCCACCCTTGGAGAAAGACTCAGGCGATCAGGGCTCAGGCGATCAGGGCTCAGCCGAGCAGGGCTCGGGCTCGGGCTCGGGTGACCCGCCGCCTCCGCCTGAGCAGGGCTCAGGCTTGGGCGGCTCGCCTCCCCCGCCAAACGATGACTCTGAGATACCAACCGCCGCAATCGTTGGGGGTAGTGTGGGCCTTGGCCTTGTCATCTGCATCGCCCTCTTTGTGCGCTACGAGTGGAAGAAGCCGTTGAACACTTCCGGCAGCAAAAGCCTGGACGAGTTAAACGCCACTGCCCCCTCAAATGCTCCCTTTCTGGCGCCAACTGTGATGGTGCCTCTGTACCCCATACAGCCCAGCAGTCGCACGTACGGCCGCGTTGCTGTGGTAAAGGCCTAGTCTCTAGCTGGGTGTCGTTCTTTGTTCTTTGTTGTCCACCTTTGACGCGGCAGCCCGTGTAAAGTGAAGAGTGTGCGTTTATTTAAACAAATGGGGCGTGTGCGGTTCAACAGTTTCAGTTTCAACACTAGTCGGTGCGACCAATAATGCTGTACACGAGTCGGCCCAAGGCCTCCGCGGCACTTCCTAGGGCAAACCGAAGATTGGGCACGAGCACCCAGCAATACGCCTCCGCAAGCGCACGCGTCTTCTTGCCGTGCACGAGTCGCTCCACAACGCACCCATCGCGCGCAGCAAGCAGACACCAGTGCAGGTCAAATGAGCTACGGATGCAGCGCATCGCTTCTGCCTGAGTTATCAGTCGCCGGTCTACAGTAAAGTGCTCCAGCACCAGCTCGACCTCGGCGCACGGATTGTGGTCCATGAGCTGAAACACGGGCACCGACCGCAACAGGTGCACCTCCATCTTGGCCACTGCATTGCTTGCAGCGTCTGGGTCGGAAGTCTCACATTCGTAGCCCGCGAATTGACCCCGCACAAGATGCAAGGCGAGATTGCCACGGAACCCCTCCCAACTCTCCTCCGTTTTCGCCTTGTGTGCCATGAGCAGGCACGCCGCCAAGAAGCTGCCCGCCGATGCCGCGGAGGCGTACTCGCCCCGGAAGGCTTCGATGCCTTCTCTGTCGGTGGCAGACAGTAGGACGTGGCGGGCAATGCTCAGCGCAGCGGCCAATACGCCACAAGGGTCTCCGTGCGTATGCACGCTGTAAGACGCGCCAATGCTGAAGACGCCGTCCAGTGGCGGGCAGTAGAAGATGTTGCCCTTCACCATGCTTTGGTACGCCTTGACGAGCGCGTTTCCAACGTCCCTTAGAAAGCGCGTCTTTTCGGACCCCACGTCGGGGTGCAGAATGTACGTGGGTATGAGCGTGGGCGTGGGCGGCTGCAGAAGCGGGCTTTGTGGGCCCGGACACGAAGGTGGCTGTGACTTTGATGACTGTGACAGCATCATCAGAGACTGCTTCTCCCGAGGCACCCCTATGCCTACAGTGGAGTAGGCAAGCTTCTCTAGCTCACCGGCGTCATTAGCGTAGCCTGCCGCGGCCGGCGCGGTCGGCGCGGTCGCAAGCAAAAGGTACTGGTGGTGCTGGTCGTCTACGGCGTCTACGGCTGACACAACAACTGGAGCGGCTGGAGCGGCTGGAGCGGCTGGAGCGGAGCGTGGCGGCGATCGCGCGGGCCTTTCCGGTGCTTCCAATGCACCCACCTTCCCTTTTTGGGTTGTGGTGGCTGCCGCTGCGCTAGGAAAGAACGCTCCAAAGTACCATGGCAGAGACTCGCAGATGGCCAGCATGCAGTTGCAGTTGGCCCAAGCGCACTTTCGCAATTTCCGCAATCGACAGGTCCAGCGCCGCAGGACCGAGGTGGGTGTCCAGACCGCTCTGACCGCACAGACCGCACACCGCGCGTAACAGCAGTACTGACAATAAAAGCGTAGTTGTGGCTGGCTTATCGTGCGTCTCGCTGAGACTGAAAGTAGGGGCGATATAATGCGAGGCGACGTGAACGCCGTCAGCCGCATCAACGCAGACGCCTTGCGAAAGAACCGCGGCGCAGGCAAGCTTCTGAAGAAGCTGAACGCGGCGGAGCAGAAACGGCGAGAGCAGTACGCGTGTCCGCGTTTTGGGGTTTCTGTAGACGAGCTGCCGTCTGCAAACGCGGCAGTATCGGTCCTCCCCATCCCCTACCCATCTTCCGCGTGTGTCCACCCCACGTGGCGGTGGTCAAACGCCAACAGCATCAAAAACGGACAAAAGGCCAGCAACGAAGGTGGTGGCGGCGGCGGCGGTGACGATGGTGACGATGGTGGCGCGGCACAGACCGCGCGTGTCCGGAGAGCGCTCTTAGCGGCCGCGAGGAGTCTTGCGCTCAACCACACGTCCACTGTGGCTCAACAAAGCGGGCAGTGCGAAGAGTCACTGTTGATAGCAAGTCTTGGCCATGACGTCGGCGACGTGGCGTGCGAAGACGAGCTCCTCTTGGTGGCACCCGCAGTGGCGTGCTGCACCAACATCGCCGCTCTTGAACGTGAGCTGCAGCGCGCAAATCCGACGTGGGACCTTTTGCGCATCGACGCGTCTGTAGCGCTGCTGCGTTCTGAGCAGGCCTTTCCCTTCCCACTGTTTGAAGCGGCCGCCGGCTCGGCTCACGAGATTCACGTTCTGTGCTACGTAGTGCACGGAGTGCGTGTATTCGCCTTGTCCGGGAAGGACGAACACGCGCCCTCAGCGCTACCGCGCGTGGTCGGGCTCAGCGTTGCCAACCTGAAACGGGTGCAAGGTCGAGCTGCGTGGATGATGGGTCTGTGCGCGAGGCTGGGCAAATGAGTCTCGGCGCCGCGTCGCGTTCTCGCGTTTGCGTGAACAGGTCGAGGTAGGCCTAATGAATAAGAGTGGCTGCGTCTGAGCATAGTTGGAGAACCTAGAGAACCACGCGCCTATGTCATCACTGCCGGAACTCAGCGTGCCCTTAAATCCCACAAACCCAAGGAGACGCGCATATTCAAACCCTTTCTTCTATCCCGATGAGTGGGAAGAGACTTGGACTGGGGATTCTTACAAGTACAGGGCATCTGAGAACCAGTTAGGACTCATTGACAGTCTAGTAACAAAGGCACTGGAAGAAGCGAAACGTGCCGAGCAATTGTTGAAAGACAAAAAGAGCAAAGAAGAGGCGTTCTTCAGAGGCCTGACCAGTGACGCTCCGCGGCAGTTCGAAGATGATGACGGCGAGATGGTCAAAGAGGACGCAAATGACATTAGAGTCCGTAAGAGCCGTGAGTTGGATGAATTCCTGGAGAAAATAAACTTTGAGGACGCCGCCGGGACGCAGGAGCTCTATACCAACATCATGATGGAGTTCGCTAAAATTCAAGTTGAGCTGGAGTGGTTGAAGGAAAACACCATAAAAGCGATCAAGGAGCAGGATTCGGACTTTGCGAGGTATTACAAACGAAAGAAGACGGAGTCAGGCGTGCAGGCCACGTCGGCCTCGATGGTCGACGACGTCGTCAATAAGCTGCGCCTCGACAAGTAGGACAAGCGCAGCTAACACGTCCTTTTTTTCCTAACATGTATACTTTTATTACCTCCCCCCCCCTCATTGTGCTTGCTTTTGAACCGACACGGACACAACGCAGACAGAACCGACGCGGACACCGACGCACAACGCACAACGCACATGCCTCGCTCCAAGCACTGCTGCAGGCGGAGCCCGCTCACTGAGCAGCCTGAGGTCCATCCAAGCTCACCACCGCCGCCTCCACCGCCGTCGCCACTTCCCGACACGCTCGTCGCCAGTCCGGGTCCGGGTCCGGGTCCGGGTCCAAGCACCGAGGCTATGGACGTGGTCCTTGCCGACGGCACCAAGACCAAGGCCAAGACCGTCGAGCAGTACGTCGACCTGTGCAACGTGCTGCTCGACTCGCGCGTCGAGCGACTTGTTGTGCCGGGCTACGTCCCCAAGGCCAGTCCCGGCCCCGGGCGCGGCACCACCGGGCCCAAGTGCGTGGTGAACAAGCCTGCCAAGGCCAGGGTTCTCAGCGTCATCGTCGAGACGCGGGTGCCTAAGGGGTGCGTGCCAGGCGACTCGTTCCACATCCGCACTGCGCACGGCCGCATCAAGGTGGTCGTGCCCACGGGTCGCAACCCGGGCGACAAGCTCCGCCTGAGTGTCAAGCCCGTCTCGAAGGACCGCTTCAAGTTGAAGCGTCCGGCGACGTAGGCCGCGAGGACGGCAGAGAGACTGGACGTGGCATCGGTTGGGTCGGTTGGGTCGGTGGGTCCGCTAAGGTGTAAAGGGTGTGGGTTGAGGATAAGGGGATAAGGGGATAAGGAGGTAGGTCACGAGCGCAGGAGCGCAGGAGCGCAGAGACGCGTGTGCGTGTGCGTGTGCGTGTGTATGGCCCAGTACACGCCGTTCTTTTGTTTGCGAAAGAGTTATGTCCAGGAGCCGCTTTCGCGTTGGATCCAAAGCGTGCTTGGTGGCGAAGGCGTCCACGCTCCCAGCGCCGCCAGTCCCGTCTCGAACGCATTGCGCCAAGACGGGAATGACTGCGTCGAGACAGAAGCAGACGAAGCAGAAGACGCAGACCTCGGCGAGTTGGAGGAGCAGAAGGCTGCCGCGTCACAGGACCGCAGCGTCGATCTCCAAGACGGCCAAGACAGCCAAGAAGGCCAAGAGGGTGCCACAAAAGAAGAAGACGCGGATGGACTGCCGAAACTTGAGCTTGTCCAGAAGGTCTTAAACGAGCAGGAAGGTGTCCTTGCTGCGTTTCCAGGGCGGCACCGGGGGCGTCAAAGAGACGGCGTATCAGAGGACGGACGTGCAGAAGGAGCGGTCTTCCGACTGCAAGGCGCAAAGTACGGCTCAAGTCTGTGGTGGATTGCCCGACTGGGGTCTTCTCCCTTCGGAATGTCAGACACGTACTACAGGAAGAATGGTGGGCTGGTGGTGCATCGGCTGGGTGGGGCTCCCGACGAGCGAAACTGGAACTGGGCACCGCCGGGCGCGGCGTACGGCTTTCGAGTCGGCGACATCGGCAAGTTCATGGACTCCGGTCTGTCGCTGGAAATTGAGGCCTTTGGGAAACGCGGCTCCGTGGTAGAGATGATGCACATGGTGCAGCTGAGACTGCACGCCGCGAGAGTGCGGATTGCACCTGCCGTGTTTGCTAGCATGCTCGCCAGATTTCCTGACAAGGACAAGGCGAATGCCATGCGGGAGTGGAGTCGGGATCGGAATCAGACCGAGGCAACCCCGGCGCTGGTAGGGGTTCTGACCGCCTCGCAGCTGCACACATATACATTCCACGACTTACTTCGGGCCGTCTCCGACCCCGAGAAGACGGCCGACGACCTCGAGTGCACGAGGTCTGCTTTGGTCGCGGCTGGAACGGAAGTTGCCCTTCTACTGAAACGCGTCGCAACGAAGAGCGGGCTCATCATTCTCAACGCCGTCTCGGAGTACGTCGTCTTTGTCCCTCGCCTTGAGCCCAGCGAAGACGGAGAGCACTGGGTGGTGCACGGCCTCTCGCTCAAGACAAGCGTGCACGACTTCATCGAAGGCGAAGCGATGCTTATTGGGGTGGACGAGCGGCTCTGGCTTCCCGTCGACGAGGTTGACGCGAGTGCCAATGCCACCAATGCCAATTCGAACGCTAATTCGAACGCTGCTGAGACCGCCTCTTGGGCGTTCCACTCGGGCCTCTTCTTGGCCTCCGTGGCACAGCGCCACAGGGGTGCGGCAGAGGCCGTGGCCGAGGGATTCCTAGATGCTTTGGGTTGGGAACGCGCAGTGTGCAACGTCGATGTTGTTGCACAGTGTGGTGCCGAATCCATCAGAAAGAAGCTAGACGGCGCGCTGGCGAAGCGTCCGCTCGGCCAGGACGCCGTCGGCGACGTGCTGCTGAGCGCCTTGGGTGAGGCCGCCGCCACCTTTCTTGATGGTTTAAAAAACTCCGCCAATCCGACGCCGTCGCAACCGTCGCAAGTGCTTGCTTTGGCCAGCAAGTGCTTTGGGCCGTGGACCCGTCACGTGGCGCAGGGTGGGCCGTGGAACTGATTGCGCTAAAGGTGGCCGAATCGTCTCCCCACCCCCAAGACGAGACGACGAGGAGACAAGACGATGCTCCTTTGGACGCGAGATGTGCAGCGTCGCCTTTTTCAGGAGATGGCGCAAGACCTTGCGCTCTGCGCACGGCAGAAGACGCCTTTGCGCATACTGGCGCGCTCACTGTTGCGGCGGGCCGACGTTGCAGTGCTGGCGGTGGCGGTCTTGACGCACGAGCGTTTGAGACACGTGCGTCATCTTCTGTGGCAGCGGCTGCGCCGTGCGCGCGCGGATCAAGTAGCGCAGTTTGCAGGGTTGTGGGCGGAGTGGATGGCGTTTTTGTCGGTTACACACATTGTAGCGCAGTTGATCCTTCGCGCGTAAAAAGTGCCGATGTGTGTTTGATGTTACACGTCCGCCTTTCTCACACTGCGCAAATTTACAAAGCGGGCGCGTGTGCCACTTTCATCTTCTTCTTTGCCGCACCCTCTTCGTCGTCGTGCTTCCACTCCACCCCAGGGTCGAGCAGCGCGGTAAGCGTCTCGTGAATGCGCCGCGCTCGCGGCCCGCGACCGCTCAGGGGCCTGCCAGGCTTCCGCCAATCAAACCCCGGGAAGACCGCCGGGACCAGATGGTCGGCAATGTGCTCATAGAGTTCCAGCGTGTGCATCCCGTAGAAGATACCGTCTTTGTCACACGCGTCGTTGTTTTCATGCCACCGGAAGAGGAGTCCGATCGAGCTTAACAGCGTCTTGGGGAGCTTCCCTTCCCAGTAAGAGATTTTGTGGATGCTGTGGCCATCGCACGTTATCGCAGGAGCGTCTTCGCCTTCCTGCGTTTGGAGCATGAACTCCAAGTCGGGCCTTCTCAGCCTGTATGCGGGCGCATTCGTCTTGATCCTTTCCCTCGCCTGTTTCAGGTGTGAGCGGACTTGGGCAATCAGTCGGGCAGGATCTGCTGCTGGGATGCCTTTTCCTTGTCCGAGCTGCGCTGCATCGTTGCACTCAGAACCCGATGCCTGCAGAAGGCACAGAACCCGATTCGCCGTGCTCGAATCCACCGCGCACCCTCGCCGCTCCGCGCGAGCAAGCCACTCGCGCAGAGCCAGCTCGGCCTTGGACCACGTCGCCATGCTAAAAATACTTTCCTTTTTAGGCAGGTCTTGCAAGGGTGTCACACTCTCAATTCCGAAGCCGTGGACCACCCTCCAACCCTAGCGTGCGCGCTAGGGCGCCGGTGCGCTTGTGTACGTTTGCGCACGCGCACGCACGCGCCATGCGCTGGTCGTCTTTACCGCCGGAGCTTTTGGTACACGTGTTTGCGCACCTGACCCTTCCGCGGCTGCGGCTGCTCAAGGCAGTGTCTCGCGCCACGGCCCAAACCTGCCGCTCGGTGCTGCGCAGCGCGGAATGGTGCAAAGGCACCAATCGCTTTGAGGTGGAAGAAGAGCTCAAGACGCAATCGCACTCTTACAAGTTGCCCATGACGGTCTCAATGTTTCATAGAGACTTTAAAGATGGACACAAATGCATCGCAACGGTGCACCGACTGAAGCTCCTGAGGCTGCTGGAAGATGCTGGTGATTATCTGAACACGCGCGATAGGAAAGAGTGGGAGTACGAACGCCTGAACGACGATTCGACGTTTACCGTCGTAGGCGAGATGTGCATCGAGATTCACGGTGAAGGAGTCGTTGGTTCAGAATACGCGCTGCGCAACGTGCTCCAGGAAGTCATGCGTCAGCGCGGTCGGACCAAGTTTAGTCGAGGCCTCAAGGCCGACGAACTGAACGGCTCGTACGAAGACGTCGATGAGGATGGGGAAGTTTGCGTAACCAGAGGTGGAACGGAGATGTCGCTGCACGACCTGTTGCGAAACATCTGCCCCGTAACCGAAATCGCACATGGAGTTTGGGAGGTGCACCAAGAGCCGTGCTCCATGCAAGGCGAATACGAGCATATGAGTCTTAATGTTCTCGATATGTGCAAAATGGGACTCGGTCTGTTTTTGTGAGCACGCGAGAGGGGTGGACTCAAATTCCTCGTTTTTAGTTGAGTGTTTCTCTTCAACACAAAAAAAGGGAACACGTGCACTTGCGCGCTCCTAAACCACCACCATCAGCTCTTCCAGGGCTTGCTCGGCCACGGGGTCGCAGAGGCTCGTCTCGGCTTGGACCACTTCATAGCCAGCAGCGTGGAGGCGGACGAGAAAGCGCCTGTCCCCTACGTCTATGTGAAGCGTGTGTTTGAGCAAGCTGGCGTAGACGGCCAGCTGAAGAGAGTAGCGAAAAAACTTGGTCTCAGGGAGCTTGCACGCGGCCCCAAAGCCCTTGCGCCCGTACGACCGCTCACGTGGACCAAAGGGCGCCTTGGTTCTCTTCCAGTCAAAGAGCCAGTGCCTGCCGTCGGCGTCCACAAACAGGCCGTCTATCATTCCAGCCAACAGAGGTGTGCCGTCGTCTGACTCGAGGAAGACGGGAAGCTCGGTGCGGAACGCCGTCAGCCGGTTCGGCAACGCAAATTCTGACATAAAACTTTGAAAGGCCGAAAACTCCCGCTCCACGTCTTTGATCGCGTCGCCAGTTGGCACTCCACCGTTCAGAGCAAGCTCCGCAGCTGCGTGGATGCGCGTTCCCAGCTCGGAGGCCTGCGTGCCTGCGGTTTGCCACTGCAGCTTGATCGCCGCCTTGGCTTCGTCGTCGGTCGCGCTGGACGAAATTATGGCCTCATACTTTGACGACCCGGACGACTTCCATCGTTGATAATACAGTGACAACGTTTCATCTGGGTCAAACTCGGAGAAGAGCCTGCCGACGACCGACGTGACCGAGATTGGCACTGCACGGCCATCCAGGTAGTAAGTGTGGGTTGGCTCAATGAACCTCATGCGCTCGTCAACTTCTGGCATGGGATTGCGCTGCTTCAGAGCAGTCATGCGCGTGCGCTAGCTCAAACGACCGGGCACTTAAGTGAGCGTTTGAGCGTGAGCGTTTAGCGGGCGACGCAAAAAAATGGAGCCAGTTCCAGGCGTGAATGAGGCGATTATTCTGCGCTGCCGCGATGTTGAGATCCGCTACATTGAAGCAAAGAGGGCCATGTTGTGGACCGAAACGGTGTACACCGACGAGCTGCGCACAGCGATCAAAGATGCCGAGAAGCAAGGAAGTTTTGAACGGGCCGGAGCCCTTCATGCCGCACTTCGAGCAGTGGAGCGGGCGTGCTCGGATGAACAGTAAGTGATAATTGCTAACTAAAGAAGGCACTTGTCCCGTTTTCCCGGCGCGCGGGGGTGTCGTCACCATGTGGATGGACGAGGTCACGCCGAGGCACATGTGCGAGCTCGTCGACGCGCTGGAGGACCAGCCGCACCGCGTCGCGCTCTTGGGCTACGGCAACGACGGGCACGGCAATCCGTTTGCGAGCATCGCGCTCGATCCCATGGCCAAGTGGCTGTTTCCGGAGCGGAACACGTACCGCGCCCGCTGGTGCGCACTAGAGCTGATCGAGCTTCCGCAGGTGGTGCTCATGATGATCGGGCACGCGGAGCACATGGAGTGGCTGCGGTCGCCCATGGGGCTGTGGGTGAACGAGTCGCACCCCAAGCTCGGGTACACGCCCAGCCTCGGCGTGCGGCTGCAGAATGTGCTCGACACCGCGCCGGGCCGCTGCGCGTTTCTCGCGACGAACACGACGGAGGCGCTCTTTGTGAGCAACAACCACGCCGAGAACACGCCCCGGCGCTGGCTGCTCAGGGACCTCGCGACGACGCTGCACTACCGCAACGCCTTCCCGCTGAGCGCTTCGGCGTGGACGCGCGCGGCGGCGAACGCGGTCGTCGGGTTCAGCCCGCAGGGCACTGGTCCGGACGGCTTTCGCCACTGGGAGCTTCTCGCGCTCGGCACCGTGCCGATCGTGCCCAAGCACCCCTCGATGGCCTTTCTCTTTCGCGACATGCCCGTCCTGTTTCACGGGACGGCCGGGCCGCTCGGGCGCGGAACGGACGAGCCGTTTTTGACCCAGCACTGGCTGCACGCCGAGCTGCGCCGGCTGCGCGCCGACCTCGAGGCGGGCCGCCGATCGCTGCGCGGGCTGACGGAGACTTACTGGCACGGCCGGCTGATTGAGGAGATTGCGGCGCGCCTCTGAGCGCGTAGGCGGGTGGGGGGCGTCTCATGAGACGGAACGTGCCGGCGCTAGCAAACGCACTAACAAAAATATAAGCATCCGCCCGTGACATTTATATTAGGTGTAAGAGGTAGACGACCAGGCAGCTCGAAGCGCGGGGCACGATGTCAGGCGATACACTCCTACCAGCCTCCTCTACGCGGGGAATGTCGTCTTGTGAAAACAAACCCAAAAAGAACAATCGGGTTTGAAAATGACCGGACACAGACTCACACCACTCTACACCTTTTTAAATTGCTCGCTGAGTATACTAAAAAGGGGGCGAGCAGCACGGTGGGACTGGCAATACTTGCTGCCAGGACGAGCGCGAGGATCAAGCCTCCATGTGCCAGTCGCCTCAACCACAGGCCTCTTAGTGCTCTGTTATACCTTTTAACGATCGTCACATAGAGCGAGAGCATGGTCCAGCTCAGGAAACACGAGTAAGGCAGATCGACGAAGATGACGGACACGGCCGCACACTCGCCGTGCAAGCTGACAAACGTCCATGCGCCAAGCTGACAAACGGCCACCGCCGCCAGAGCGGCAGCAAGTGCGAGCACGAGTACTTGCAAAAGGTTCAAAAGCCGCGATCTCACCGTCGGTGGTGTTTGAGACACGGGCGCGTGTGCAAAGGGCGCGAGTGCCGCCGAAATGGCCATTGCCAAATTCTCTTTGATGCTTGGTCGGCAGTCCACCAGCCCGAGCATGACGCCGGCGAGCTGATAATACACAGACCCAGCAATGAGAATCTGGCTCGTCGCAAGGGTCGCGTCGACGAGTAGGTCGCGAGGCCTCCACACCACGTCGGGCGCGTCGGGCGCGTCGGGCGCGTTGGGCGCGTTGGGCGCGTCAGTCGCGTCGGGCGCGTCAGTCGCGTCGGGTTCCTCCGTCTGCGGTCTCGGTTGGCGAGCACGGCGCCTTCTCTGATCAAAGTAGGCGACTCCTATTGCCCCAGCCGAGACGCCGGCAAACAATACAACACTGCCCACAGTCTCGGCATCGCGCTGATCTTCGGCGAGAGAATACTCAAATACATCTGTAGCGTTGTTCTCTTTTAAACCCACTCCCACTACAATGTTTCGTCGTGCTTCTTCCGTCGCACGAGACATTTTTTTTTCTCCGTGCCTCAGCCCCCCCCCCCCCCCCCCCCCCCC
>MDTA01157932.1_pt1 | contig 17554 bp, 14 predicted proteins | sample 811151 | NCBI WGS metagenome assembly MDTA01 (sample SAMN05326648, study PRJNA326480) | marine metagenome | isolation source: seawater | place: Indian Ocean: South | collected 2010
CGCATCGTTTGCTCGAAAGAAATTTCTGGCGACCAGCCGGTGTGCTTGGTGAATTTGCGGATATCAGGCACTTGCAGGTCGGCATCGATTGGCCGCAGGCGCGCGGCGTCAACTTGGATACTGATCTCGGATTCTCTGTTGGAAAATGAAAGCAAGGTCTCAAGAATATCACCGACAGTGCAGCTGTGGGTGCCGCCAATATTATAATAAGCGCCCCCAATTGGGTCGACAGTAACAAGCAAAAAATATGCTCGGACAGCATCTCTGACGTCGGCGATAGTTCGTAATGATTCTAAGTTTCCGACTTTGATTACCGGGGGAATTAGGCCCGCCTCAATGAGAGCGATTTGCTTCGCGAAAGTTGATTCCGCGAAGACATCGCCGCGCCTAGGACCAGTATGCGTAAACATCCGCGTCGTCATGACCTTCATGTCAAATGCTTCGGCATAATACCGACCCACCAAATCTGTTCCTACCTTGCTAATTGCGTAAGGGGAGGCGGGGTGGAAGCTGCTTTCTTCGCTAATCGGAATTTTATCTTTTGGAACGCGTCCGAAGATTTCTGATGATGCGCACACATGAACTACGGTGTCCGGAGAATATTGCCTCAAAGCATCGAGAAGTCTGACGGTGCCTTGGATATTTGTATCGAATGTATCAAGCGGACTTTCAAAGCTTGTTCGCGGGTAGCTTTGCGCGGCAAGGTGGAATACGTAATGGGGTTTTGACTGTCGAACAACGTCCTGCACTGCGAGTGTGTCCCGTAAATCACCATAGAGAATTTTGATCCGTTCGTTGCGATTAATACTCGGAATGAGTTTTTCTAAGTTGTCGAGTGGGCTTCGCCAGCGACACATCCCAACCACGTCCCAGTCTGTTTCAGCGATCAGATAGTCGGCTAGATGAGAACCTACCATGCCGGTTATGCCGGTGATCAATGCTCGCGGGGGGGTCATCCGGAAAGGGCTCCTTTATCGGAGAGAAATGCTTCAATGACGCCAAGAATATGATCTTGCGCTTCCACGTCGATATCTTGGTGGTTACCGAATGAAAAGCCGCGATCCATAACTGCGCTGGCATGAAAAAGGTCGCCATGCGCGCGATAAGGGTAAAGTTTCAGTCCGGGTTGCCGTGCGATATTGCCGCAAATTATGGGGCGGGTCTCGATGCCAGCGCCGCCGAGAGTTGTCATCATTTCGTTGGCGGAAAAGGGTGCATCTTTACTTAGAATTATGGGAAATCCGAACCAAGAATGCTTTCCGTTTTCTGTTTCTCTTTGGGTGTGTAGCAGTGGCGCATGAGCCAGCAACCGTTGTGTAAAACGTTCGGCGTTACAGCGTCTTGTTTTAACGTATTTCGGCAATTTTGGAAGCTGCACGAGACCAATGGCACCTTGAAGTTCTGTCGCCCTTAGATTGTAACCCAGATTCACAAAAAGAAATCGAGGATGAATTTCAGGATACCGTTCCGTCCAAGGAGTTTGATCCTCGACTTCTCGGATCCAGCCATGTGCCCGCAAAATTCGCATGAGTTCGGCATCTTCTTGTTCTTGGGCGATGGTGATGCCGCCTTCTAGCGTCGTAATGTGGTGTGAGAAATAGAAGCTGAACGTTCCCACACGGCCAAAATTGCCAACGGATTTGCCGTCGTAGTTAGCGCCTAAGGCCTCGCAACAATCTTCGATTAATATCAAGGAATGGCGATTACAAATGTCTTGGATCGCATCCAATTCGCAAGGATTGCCGTAAACGTGGACAACCATAATTCCACGTGTTTTTTCTGTGATCGCCGCTTCGATTTCATTTGGATCCACATTCAAAGTTGTGGGATCGATATCCACAACGACCGGTATTAAGCCTAACTGTACCAATGGCCAAACTGTTGTTGACCAGGATAACGCCGGAACGATAACCTCGTCGCCTGGTTGTAGGCCGTCCCGGGCTTCTGGATTGGTGAGGGCGGCTATGGCAAGCAAATTGGCCGAAGACCCGGAATTAACCATGACGCCCGGGCCGAATGTACCGCTGGATGAGAACGCAGTTTCGAAGGATTTTACCTTTTGGCCCATCGTAACGTGCGTCGATAGTAGGCAGTCAAGTGCTGCATTGATTTCATCTGCCGAGAAAGTTGGCTCATGCAGCCGCACAACAGGATTGAGGGCTGAATATCCAAAATCATGCTCGGCGTCGCAGTAGGCGTTAACTGCCTCAGTTATCCGCAAGCGCAATGCGTCTCGATTACTCATGCCGTCTGAACCTCAAAATGGTCCCCGAAACTCTAGGACTTCGTTGGACGATGTTTTGGGCGCTGACCAATTCGAGCTTGGGTTTACGAGTTGGTGGGCCGCTTCGGCGATGGTCTGGCCGTTGGGGTAGTAAATATCTTCGAGTGGTCGCGTTGTGGGGCAGGGGGCTGGCGCATAACCCATGCGTTTCATCTTTGGAATGCCTTGTCCGCCTGTTTCTTCTACGATGCGGGCCACGATTTCGCTTCCGGCGCCGCAAATGGTCCAGCTGGTATCGACGATGAGTAAATGGCCTGTCTTATTTACAGAAGTTAAAATCGCTTTGATGTCGAGCGGGGCGAGGGTCACAGGGTCGATTACCTCCGCGGATATTCCGACATCTTTTAAAACTTGGGCTGCGCGTAAGCATTCGACCACCATATGGCTAACGCCAACGATTGTGATATCTTGCCCCTCCGTCAGTTGCCGTGCTTGGCCAAACGGGACTTCGTATATTTCTTTTGGAACGACGCCGCGGTTGCTGTACAACATCCGGTGTTCCATAAAGATGACTGGGTTGTCGTCGCGGATAGCCGCAATCAAACACCCTTTTGCATCGTGCGGCGTTGTTGGGGCGACAACTTTTATGCCGGGGACGTGCATAAAAAAGGAATGAAGGGCCTGGCTGTGTTGTGCACCCTGTCCCCAGCTTCGTCCAATGATCGCCCGAACCACCATGGGCACATTACATGCGCCGGCAAACATATAAGATGTTTTGGCGGCCATATTAATTAGCTGATTCATGCACAATAGAAGAAAATCCATCCGTTGATGGACATGTATAGGACGCATGCCTGCCAAGGCTGCGCCAATGGCTACGCCCGTCATCGCGTCCTCCGATAACGGGGTGTCAAAATTACGCGTGCTTCCGAATTCTTTGTGTAGATCGGCAGTGGTGCCATACATGCCTTTTGCATCGTCGACGCCAAGACCGAAAACGAAAACGCTTTCATCTCGTGCCATTTCCTGCCGCGTCGCCTCATATAGGGCTTCTGCGTAGCTTAGCTCGCGACCGGATGGCTCAGCGGAAGACATGATCTAATAATTCTCCAACATCGGGGAATTGACTTTCTTCTGCATAGGTGATCGCATCTACAATTTCTTGTTCAACGGCTGCGTCTATTTTGGACTTGATGTCGGGTGTTAGCTTTGACCCTAAAATGGCCATTTCATCGCGCTTGATCCAATCATCCAATTCATCGTTTGAGCGATAATTCCAAATACGGTCCTCGTCGGGTCCAACATGATCACGCCAGCGGGCCGTCAGGCATTCTAAGAATTGGGGTCCTTTGCCATCTCTAATATTTTTGATTGCTTTCTCTGCAGCCACTCCAATTTCTCGTGTCACGCCGCTCTCGATGCGAGAGGCAGGTATTCGATAGGATTCCGCCCGCTCGCAGAAATTATCGGCTGGCATGCGCTGTTTGACCGACGAGTATATGGCGTAGCCGTTATTCTCGCAGATGAATAAGATGGGGAGCTTCTTAAGTGCGGCAAAGTTTAAGCTTTCTGCATAGACGCCTTCGTCTGTCGCGCCGTCACCGAAGAAGACTACAACAGCGGTTTCTTGTTTGCGCATTTTTATGGCAAGGGCATAGCCAACTGCTTGTGGTATCGTGGTTGCCACAATGGCAGAAGTTCCCATCATGCCGGCTTGAGTGTCGACCAAATGCATTGATCCGGCTTTGCCTCGCGCGTTGCCTCCAGATTTACCATACAACTCGGCCATCATCGCCTTTAGATTGCCGCCTTTTGCGAGGTAAAGCGCATGACCTCGATAGGTTCCAAACACAATGTCAGAGGGCTTAAGGGCGGAGCAAACGCCTACCGCGACAGGTTCTTGCCCGATTGAAAGGTGCACCGGGCTCTTAATTCTGTCTGATGGATAAAGACGAATTATCTCTTCTTCTACGCGACGGATGCGATAGAGTTGCCGATAGAGTTGTTTGTCGCAAATATTAGGCACGGATGTTTCGAAAGCTTGAGTTGTGGTTTGCAAATAATCTTTTCCTATTGATGCATACTAAATATAGGGAGTTTTCACCACAACTCACAAAATTTGGTGTAGGACATGGAAATTGAGCGATCAAATCACAATTAAATTGGAAACCATGGAGCGAAGAATGTAATGAGCGTACACGAGACGATTGAGCAAAAAATTAATGAAGCGCTTTCGCCGAACCACCTTCAGGTGATTAATGAAAGTTATATGCACAGTGTTCCTCCAGGATCGGAATCCCATTTCAAGTTGGTTGTTGTAACCGATTCATTTTTGGGTGTACCGCGTGTACGCCGACATCAGACGGTAAATGGTATTTTGAAAGATGAATTAGCCGGGCCTCTGCATGCACTTTCTATGGAAACGTTGACAACGGAAGAGTGGGCCAAAAAAGGAGGTATTGTTCGTGAGTCTCCCGATTGTCTCGGTGGTAGTAAGCACAATAATTAGAAAATCAATTAACCCAATATCAGCATGCTGCGTGACATTAAGGACGGTGCTTCCTAATTCTTTGAAATGAAACTTGAGCTATCGTGGGGCGCCTGTATTGGTCCTTTAGACAGACGGGCTAATCTCATTAATACTGGGATTTTCCAAAGGGGTAACCAATGCCCAATAGTAGGCCTTTAAATCAACTGTTAGCCACGGAAGCGCTGGCTGGCATGGAGGCCGGCAACTTTTCGTCGGAAGAACTTACCGCAGCCTGTCTTGCTCGAATTGAAGCACGTGAGGAAACTGTGCAAGCCTGGGTCCATATTGACCCGGATCAGGCAATGGCCCAGGCCCTCGTAAAGGATACTGAACGAGATAACGGGGCTACTCTTGGGCCTTTGCATGGCATCCCGCTTGCGTTGAAGGATATTTTTGACACTCACGATATGCCAACTGAAAATGGCAGCAATCTCTATGCAGGTCGCCGACCGGCAGTTGATGCCTTCGCAACGATGCTATTACGTCAAGCGGGTGCTGTGATCCTTGGTAAAGCGGTGACAACAGAGATTGCGTTAATGACGCCAAACAAAACCAAAATCCGCATGATCCGTCACGGACACCAGGCGGTTCATCTAGTGGTTCTTGCGCTGCTGTCAGCGATAATATGGCCTTGTTGGCACTCGGCTCTCAAACAGCGGGCTCGACACTTAGGCCAGCCTCGTATTGTGGAATTCACGGTTACAAACCGACATTTGGCTCAATCTCTTGTTTCGGCGTTAGTCCGATTTCCCGCAAATTAGATCATGTTGGCCCCCTGGCGCGTTCGTTGGAAGATTTAGCACGTCTTAGCGATGTGTTAATGGTCTACGATCCGCGCGATAAGGAGATGCGTGCCAATCCAAGAATGCATTTAACGGATGCGCTTGAACGACCGTTAGGTTCTGCACCGCGTATCGGTTTTACGAGATTACCTCATTGGAGTGAGGGGGATCCACAAACATTCAAGATTTTCGAAAAGTTTGTTGAAAGTCTTGGTGATGCCGTTGAGACCGTTGAATTGCCAGGGACATTTGGTGACTTGCTCGGTCATCATGACAAGGTGATGAGTGCGGGCTTGGCTTATTTCTATGCGGAAGAAGTGACCCGAAATCCGCCATTGATGGACCATCGGACAATTGAGCGTATTGAAGCGGCTCTGCCGGTAACTGCAGGAGAATATTTACGTGCACTGGATGCAGTTCCTGCAATTGAGAGAGAAATCTATGAGGCTATGCGCGGCGTGGACGTATTGATCGTCCCGCCTGCTACTGGTGAGGCGCCAGTTGGATTGGCGACTACCGGTAGCCCTATATTCCAATCTCCTTGGACTATGCTTGGGATGCCGGGACTGTGTTTGCCACTGCTGAAAGGCCCGGCTGGAATGCCCTTTGGCGTCCAATTAATGGGTCGAAAAGGAGACGATGCGAACTTGTTTCGGGTTGCACGTTGGGTAGAAGAAAATGCCAATGCGACCGCATAAGCGGTTTGCAAAGTAATTAGTAGCGTTTTTGAAATACGCATATGACGAATTTAACGACTATCATTAATTAGATGCATTCAAAGAGTGCCCCAAAAGTGATGGTAGCAGAGTAGACCCAAACATCTGTCATACAGAGACAAGAGGTTACAATCTAACTAGCGAGCGTTGGAATGGGCGGAGAACGGTGTGAGGTTATGGGTGTCCAGGGTCGCCATAGGAATGAATAAGGATCTTGAGTTTGTTATTACCCCTGTCTCCGGGGCAATAGGTGCTGACGTGAGTGGGATCGATGTGTCGGGCCCACTCGATCAAAAAATAGTTACTGCACTGAACGACGCTTTTTTGGAACACAAGGTGCTCGCAATCCGTAATCAGCGCTTAGATCCGGCCTCCTTACTCACCTTCTCCCGTCTATGGGGCGATGTTCATTTTTATCCTTACATGAAAGGACTTCCGGATCAGCCGGAAGTTTTTGAAATTGTTACAGCACCAGATGCTAAGCGGGTCTTCGGGAATCGTTGGCATTCAGACCAAATGTATGACCAAAAACCGGTGAAGGCGACCTTACTTTTTGCGCGTGAACTGCCACCGGTCGGTGGCGATACGGTATTCTCCAACCTGGAAACGGCCTATGATGTCTTTTCCGACGGTATGAAGGCAATGCTTGAGAAGCTTAGGATCCATTGTGATGGCGCGGATAAGTCACGGTACGGCGGCAAATCTCGGGCAGAGTGGTATGCCGATGGCGGCATGGATCAGAAACTAAACACGTCATCCGATAAGCCTCGCATTGCAGTTCATCCCTTAATTCGTACACATCCCGAGACCGGGCGGAAGTGCCTTTTTCTTGGCGATCAAGTGCAGCGATTTGATGAATTGACAGCTGAGGAAAGCCAACCATTACTGGACCAGCTTATGAAGCATTTACGGCGCCCGGAATTCACGTGTCGAATTCGTTGGGAGCCAGGAACTTTACTAATTTGGGACAATAGATGCACCTGCCACTATGCTGTAGCAGATTACGTAGGGCACACCCGGCGCATGTACCGAGTGACCATTGCGGGAGGCGTACCATTTTGAATGAGCTTGCTTTGAGTTCATGGGTATAAAACTATGATTAATAAGTATTAAATTGGAATATTGGCTCGATGACTGAACTTAGAAGCAATATGAAACGTTTATGGGATGCACATATGGAGATGGCCCATTTTGGTGCAACTCCGAAAGGTGGTATGGGTCGGTTGGCTTTGACCGACGACGACAAACAAGCCCGTGATCTCTTCGTTCGCTGGTCTGAAGAAGCGGGCTGCGACGTTCGTATTGATACTGTTGGTAATATTTTTGCGCGGCGGGCTGGGCGCGACGCGAATGCGTTGCCCGTGATGACGGGAAGCCATTTGGACACCCAACCTCTCGGCGGACGTTTCGACGGTATTCTTGGTGTACTTTCGGGCCTTGAGATCGTGCGCACTCTGAACGAAAACGGCGTGGAGCACGAGAAGCCAATTGATGTTGTCTGTTGGACTGATGAGGAGGGCTCGCGCTTTGGCGCTGGTTGCGTTGGCTCAAATGCTTTTGTAGGTCGCCGGAGTGTCGAAGAAACTCTCGAGATGAGTGATGACACCGGCAAATCAATAGGTGATGAATTAAAACGAATTGGGTATGCCGGAAGCGAGCCCGTGGGCGGCTTCAACGTTGATAGTTTTTTTGAAATTCATATTGAGCAGGGCCCTATCCTTGAGAACGAAGGTATTCAGGTCGGCGCGGTTGAGGGCGCCCAGGCGTCGACAGGCTACATGGTGACGGTGACTGGCGAGGAAGGGCATGCAGGCACCTTGCCTATGGCATTGAGAAAAGATGCGATGCACGGGGCTGCCCGCATGATCGATGCAGTTGACAACGTAGCGTTTCATTTTGATCCTCATCCAGTGATTACGGTTGGCCACCTGCGTGTCCGACCAAATTCCCGTAATACCATTCCTGGACAAGTGATGTTCACAATAGATAGCCGCCATCCGGACGATGGTACTTTAGCGGCTGCTGGCCGAATGATGATCGATGCCTGCGAGCGAATTGCTGCAGAGCGTGGCTTGGAGGTTGGAATTGAAAAGACAAGTCACCGCGATGCTGTCACTTTTAATCATGAATGTGTTGATGCCGTCCGCCTGGCGTCAGAAATTCTTGGCATCTCATGCATGGATATTTTTTCAGGTGCTGGACACGACGCAATCAACATGACGCATATCTGCCCCTCCGGCATGGTCTTTATTCCGTGCGAAAACGGGATTAGTCACAACGAGATGGAGAACGCTCGGCCTGAAGACTTAGCTGCGGGAACGGATGTATTGATGCACGCAGTTCTGCAACGTGCTGTCCGGGTTTAGGCCGATGATTATTGAAACATCATTCGTTCCAGGTGAACCGCGCATCGCATATGATCAGGCGGGAGCGGGCGATATTGTGTTATTTCTTCATGGTATTGGTGGGAACCGAACAAATTGGCGCGATCAATTGCCTGCCTTCTCTGAAAATTATCAGGCAATTGCCTGGGATGCGCGTGGCTATGGAGAATCGGATGATTATGCGGGACCGCTCGACTTTGGCGAATTTGCGCGCGATATCGTGCGTCTTCTCGATCATCTAGAAGCCGCCACTGCGCATATCGTGGGTTTGTCGATGGGGGGGCGAATTGCACTTGATCTGGTGGCCCGCTTTCCGGAACGGATCAAGACGCTGACTTTGTCCGGTACCAGGGCCAGTTTCGCACAAAGAACAGAGGCTGAGCGCGATGAATTTGTGCGATTGCGAAAGAAACCATTAGTTGAAGATGGAAAAGAGCCAGCCGATATCGCGCCCATCATCGCAAAAACTTTAATGGGACGACGGTCGACGGATGCGCATTTCCAGCAGTTGGTGGAGAGTATCGCTATTCTGCACAAGGAGAGTTACGTCAAAACGATTGAGGCTTCGACATTTTACGACCGCTCTGCTGATCTTGAACGTATCCGGGTGCCGACCTTATTGCTATATGGTGGTGACGACCGGCTAAATTCTTCGGCCCTTGGCCGCGAAATTAGGACCAAGATCGTGGGTTCAAAATTTGTTGAGATTCCCGATGCGGGCCATCTCTGCAATATCGAAGCACCGGAAGAATTCAATGCTGCAATACTGCAATTTCTGAAGGAAACGATGGGCTAGGAATTTAGTTTCCCCAGCTAAGCGGAAGTATAACCATCCATACCTTTCGTTTAGTCGTTATTTCCACTCAGAGAGTTCGGCTTTAGGGAAAGGTGGGGGGGCGGTCGTTTAGAAAACCTACCTTCCAACCGCGAACAATTGTTAATTCAGTAGATTTAAAAATTGCCAATAGCGATTATTGCTTCTCCCGGCCCTTTTCAAATCCCATGTTAACTCTCAACGTTACTCCGTCATACTCTGATCGGAAAAGGTCTCTTGATTGGAGCTCGGGCACTATAAGTTCACAAAAATCAGTCAAGGTTCCAGGGACTATCGCGGGCAGAAGATTAAAACCATCCGCTGCACCGTTTAGGAACCAATGTTCCATGTGGTTCGCAACTTCTTCAACCGAGCCGATAACGAGGCAATGGTTGCGAGCAGCCTTTGCTTGCACGGCGACTTGTCCAAGAGTGTAGTTGTTCTCGTGCCCAATTCGCGCAAATGTACCTGGGCCACTCTTGCGTAGATCATTGGCTTCTAAAGCCGGCATAGGCGCCTCCGGATCAAACCCGGAAAGGTCCACCCCTCCTAGAAGTCGGCTGAGCCCTTCAATCGCATCCCTCACATCAATCATGTCATGGAGCGCATCAAATTTAGCTTGTGCTTCCTCTCGCGTTGGGGCGACAAATATAGAGAGGCCAGGCATAACGCGGATAGAACTTTCCGATCGTCCACATGCGCGAGTTGCTGACTTGATGCGATTGTAAAAATCTTTTGCAGAATCGAAATCTGCCTGCGCTGTAAACACAACATCGGCAATCTGCGACGCCATATTTATAGTTTCGTCTGAGCCACCGGCTTGAATGATCACAGGTCGCCCTTGCGGCGAACGCGAAACGTTCAAAGGTCCCCGAACAGAAAAATATTTTCCACTATGGTTGAGTGTATGAATTTTAGAAGCGTCAAAAAAACGGCCACTCTCTTTATTGTAGAGTAACGCATCTTCTTCAAAACTATTCCATAGCCCGATCACCACATTGGCAAATTCATTAGCTCGCTCATAGCGTTCCCCATGAATTGCATGGCGCTCGAGATTGAAGTTTTGAGCTTCTTCCTTTTGACCGCCGGTCACACAGTTCCAAGCTGCGCGGCCCCCCGATAGATGGTCGAGAGACGCGAACATTCTCGCAACGGTATACGGTTCCGAATAACTAGTCGCGCATGTGCCTGCAAGACCAATTTTTTTAGTGTGTGCCGTAAGAGCAGACAGCAAAGTCATTGGTTCAAAGCGGTTCACCTTGGAACTATTTTCAATAGCGGAAAGCTCATCACCTCCCACAATGGCAATCTGATCGGCTACGAAAAGCATATCCAGTTTTGCATCTTCTGCTATCCGCGCCATCTCGATCCATCGTTGAATGTTAGTGCTACCATCCACCCAAGCCTCGGGATGCCGCCATCCCTCATGGTGATAATTTCCACACGATGTGAGGAACACAGCGAGGTTCATGCTCCTGACGTTGCTGTCGGACATCTATGTTACTCCGTGTATTTTTAACAAGGATTTGTTGAGTTATTTTGACAAAACCAAATTTTGATCAACCCCGTGATTTAATTTTTAAAATGAAAAACAGATGAAACTCGATCTGTTACAAATGACTTGGACTACCAACCAGCTTCTTTGTAGGCCTTAATAATATAGAAGGCGTTCTGAAGGTCTCTCTAAATTCATAGCTTAAAATCATCAGAAAATGTTGGCTCAAGAAACCCTTACGAGATAATTCCAAGTTTTGGGAAGAAGCATTTTAAATAGGAAAATGTCCATTCTAATACTTGGTTTTTTGCCGGGCATTCAATTTTTAGTCAGCTCTATTTGTCTTGCGAAGCGAAAGTGTGTGTACCAGATAGTTCGATCGCCTATAGTCCCGTCCAACCGATAGTAACAATCTTTTTTGGGAGACCCGTTATGGCCGACAATGTTCAGGCTTCGCATATTTTGGTGATGTATGCCGGATCGCAAGGATCCGGTGCCTCGCGGTCGAAAGATGAAGCACTTGAGCGTATTCAGATGGTGGCCGCTGAAATGGCGAATGGCATCGATTTTGGTGATCTTGCAACAGAATATTCAGAATGTCCCTCAGGAAAAGACGGCGGTGATCTCGGTGAATTCGGACGCGGTGACATGGTGCCGGAGTTCGACGAAGTGGTTTTCGAGCTTGAGGTCGGCGATACCAGTGGTGTTGTGGAGACAGCCTTCGGTTATCATCTCATTCACAGAACCGGTTAGGGAACGGCGCGAGCTGTGCTGTTTAGGATTGGCAGGCATCTCGCTAAGAACTACCGATATATAGTTCTCTGGGCGTCTATGCTGGCGCTATTAATTGGCAGTAACAGTATCTTTTTGGTGGCGGTTGTTCTGAAACCGATCGCTGGGGAGTTTGGCTGGCCGCGATTTATTCCTTCGCTCGCTTTCTCCTTACAATTCCTATTAGCGGGCATTGGCGCGATATTGATGGGCCACTGGTTTGATCGGATTGGGATTGGCCCGCCAATCCTACTCGGCGCAGTGATGATGAGTATCGCGTCATTTATGGTTGCGGGAATGGATTCGTATTGGGAGTTTTTGTTTGCTTACGGACTTCTTTTTGGTTTTTTAGGTTCAGCTACTCTTTTCTCGCCACTCTTGGCAAATATAGTCAATCTTTTCAATCGTCGCCGCGGTTTGGCCGCTGGGATCGTTGCGTCCGGCCAAGCCTTTGCAGGCACCGTTTGCCCCCCGATCGCGGGATATGTGAACGAATTAGTTGGATGGCGTGAAACATATTTTCTATATGGCATCTTACTAGTGTGTACCCTGCTGCCTTTGAGCCTCATCTTCCTGTTCCAGAATAAATTCATTGACCGCAATAATGATGTGTCGAAAACGCGTGACGCGGCGGCCGAGGAAACAGTTTCTGAGCCGGTTATAAAATTGGGCGGCGTTTCGTCAAACATTTGGATGGTGACGCTTTGTATTGGAATTGCGGGCTGTTGCATCTCAATGGCGATGCCGATAGCCCATATCGTCTCTCGCATTACCGATATTGGACATTCACTATCGAGCGCGACGGAAGTTCTGGCGATAGCTCTTCTAGCAGCGGGTCTTACTCGTCTCACGCTAATGGGATACGTATCGGACCGGATCGGAGCACTGAACACGCTGTTTCTATTTTCAGTAGTTCAAACCGTTACCGTTGGGTTGTTCGTTGCGGTCGACGGATTGCCATTACTCTATTTAACAGCTGTTTTTTTTGGAATTGGTTACGGCGGAATTTTGCCGCTCTATCCAGTAGTACTCCGCGATCATCTGTCTGGAAAAGGGATCGGGCGCCGTACCGCTGTTGTAATTTTCTTTGGCGGGATCGGTATGGCTGCTGGCGGTAGCATTGGAGGTTACCTCTATGATTTGACGGATAATTATACTTTGGCTTTTTTCATTGGTGTTGTTGCCAATGTCGTAAATCTGGGCATTGTCGGATACCTGATTTTGCGGTTGCGGTCGGTGAGGTCTGCCCTAATCTAGCATCCAATAATTATGGGAGTGGAAAATATGTTAAAGCTGTGGGGCCGAAAAGACGGTTCGAACGTGATCAAAGTTACTTGGTGTCTCGGCGAGATTGTTATTGATTACGAACGGATCGACTGGGGTGGTGAATTTGGCGGCAATGACGATCCAGAATACCGCGCTAAAAACCCGAACGGCCGGTTGCCGACTCTGGAAGAAGCAGACGGATATACACTCTGGGAATCTGGTGCGGTGACGCGATATTTGTGCGCAAAGTATAGCACGGGAGATCTCTATCCAGACGATCTGCGGGCGCGCGCGACTGCAGACAAGTGGATGGATTGGAGTTCGATCAATTTCGCCACATTCAATACCGTCTATCTCGATCAGTATTTCCGGGTACCTGACGCAGAGCGTAGTGCTCAAAAAATTACAGCGGCGGCTAAAGCGACCATTCCACTGGTCGATATTATCGATAAGCATTTAGCCGACAATGACTATCTCGGTGGCGAAAAGTTGACGATGGCAGATTTTGCCGCTGGATCGTTGATGCACCGCTGGATTAATTGGACTCCTAACCGGCCTGCGCATGCCAATGTCGAGGCGTATTATGAGCGGCTGGCATCGCGACCCGCTTTTCAGGAACATGTGATTCAGGCGAATGCACCGCGAACAAAGCAAATTCAAAATGAATTAATGCCGAACCTCTAGTTAATCGACGCATGATCACGAAGTTTTGATTTTACCTTAATAGTCGCTGGTGAGGCGGCGGCGATATCGCCGCCGCAGTTCATCAGGAACACCTCAGCATGACCAATTAGTCGGGTTTTTATAGTTCCCCTTCTTCACGGATCATACGAACGGAATGACGCACAGCCTCTGCCGTCTTTTCGATATCTTCATCCGTGTGCGCGGCCATTACAGTGCCGCCAGGCTTGCTGGTGATGTCGACGCCATTTACTAACATAGCCAACCTAAGTTTAGCGGCCGCGGGATGACCACCTGAATTACTCATTTGCGCAAAACTTCCCGCGTAGCCATCGAAGGTTAAGGGGTCGATATTGTGGCCCTCTGGATTTGTATAGATATACCAGGCTGAATGATCGCCGAATGCCGCCCACGGAATATTTTCTTCGGCGAATACCTCGTTAACACGCTCTCGGATTTTTGCAGCGTTTTCGCTAGCTTTGTCGCAAACGCCGCCTGCCTTAATTTCTTTCAATGCAGCGACGCCTGCGATAGCAGACATCGGGTTAGCATTGTAGGTACCTTGGTGCCCAATTTTTTGGAAACCTTTTTTGTCCGCAACTTCAAAGTCGAGTAATTCTAGAATATCTGCCCGCCCGCAAACAGCGCCACCCGGAAGCCCACCGGAAAGAATTTTTGCAAGGGATGTCAGATCTGGCGTAATTCCGTAATGTGCTTGCGCACCGCCGGGGGAAACCCGAAAGCCAGTCACAACTTCGTCGAAGAGAAGAAGAACACCGTGTTCCGTCGTGGCGTCCCGTAATGCAGCTACGAACTCTTTTGTTACCGGGATCGTGCCAAAACTAGCGCCTGTAGGCTCAAGGATTACACCAGCAATGTCGTCTCGGGACGCTAATGTCTCTCGCATCAATTTTTCGTTGCCGGGCTCGATCAAAACGACGTTTTCGATGATGCCATCGAGGACGCCCGGAACCGGACCATCAACGGATCCGCCCTTGGCCCCGAAAGCGACGTGGTCTTGCCATCCATGAAAATGGCAAATAAAGCGAACGAGTTTGGGCTTTCCGGTAAATGCGCGAGCCAGACGGAAGGCCATAAGATTGGCTTCGGTGCCAGATGACGTGAAACGAATACGTTCAGCGCAAGGCACCATGTCCTGCACAAGACCGCCCCACTCGACCTCCGCTGGATGGCCGGCGCCGAAATGTGTGCCCTTGTCGAGTTGTGCGTGACCAGCATCTATTACGCCGGAATGATTATGCCCAAGGATTAACGCACCGTGACCGCCAAAGAAGTCGACATACTCATTGCCGTCGACATCCCATTTCCGCGAGCCTTTCGCATGATCAACGTAAATACCGTAAGGATCGGTGTGGCGCGAATCATGGGTAATACCACTCGGGAAGGTGTCGCGTGCTTTTTCCGCCAATTCAGCGGACTTTTTCGTTTTCTCACGATATGCAGCGACAATCTTAGAATTAGTTAAAAGGCTATCAGGCATGGCGAACTCCTGCGCTTAAAGCATTATACGTAAAACAAGCTACGCCAATTGACGCAGAAGACCAATATGTAGTGTGGGATTAGCCGGTCGGTGGTTGTCTAAAAACGCTAATCTCTGGGGCGATACCGGCAAATTTTTCCATCTCTACTAATGTGCTGTGTGCCGTTGGGCCTTGGGCTAATCTCGACGTGCCTTTGTCGAACGTAAGCACATTGGGGTTTCCATGCCGGTCCAGGCTGCCAATAGTGCCAGGCTCTAATGGGTCATACCACGCGCCAGTGGAAATCTCGATTACACTGGGACGGACATTGGCTGTTAGAACAGCTCCGGCCAAAATTGCGCCGCGTTTATTAAAGATACGCACCACATCGCCGTCCGCTATGCCTCGTGAAGCGGCATCCGTCGGATTAATTCGCACTGGTTCTCGCTCTGATACTTTGCTGTTGCGGCTCACGCGGCCGGGGTCGAGTTGGCCGTGCAAGCGGGTATTTGGCTGGTTTGAAATCAAATGCAGCGGGAAGTTCTCCGAAGCTGATGCCCCTAGCCATTCGAAAGGCTCCATCCAGGTTGCATGTCCGGGACAGTCATCATAATCGAAACTGTCAATTGTTTCTGAGAAGATTTCAATCTTGCCGGATGGTGTTTCAAGCGGATTGGCAGATGGATCCGTCCGAAACTCCGAAAGAAACACATACGGCTTATCTGGTGCTGGGCTTTCTGCATAACCCACTGACCAGAAGGTATCAAAATCTGGCATCTCCACCCGTTTTCGCGCCGCTTGCTGACGTGCAATGTCATAGAGGTGGCGCATCCAGGTGTCTTCGGTACGGCCTTCGGTATAGGCCTCTTCAACACCCATCCTACGAGCACATGCGGAGAATATGTCGTAATCGTTGCGGGATTGACCGACTGGTTCGACGGCTTGCTGCATTGCGATCCAATAGCGATCGCGCGAACTAGCGCCGATATCGTTGCGTTCCATCGTCGTTGTTGCCGGCAAGACGATATCTGCGAAGCGCGCGGTCGAAGTCCACCATGGCTCATGGACGATGATCGTCTCCGGCTGTCGCCAGGCTTCAACCAGTCGGTTTAAATCTTGATGGTGATGAAATGGATTGCCGCCGCACCAATAAACCAGGCGAATATTGGGATAGGTGCGATTTTCACCGTTAAATTGATAAGCGCCGCCAGGATTAAGTAGTAGATCGGCAATCCGGGCAACGGGAATAAAATCTCGCACTGGGTTTTCACCAGTGGGCATACTGGGCGACGGAAGGCGCATCGATGGATTTCCGTAGCCGTTCATGCTGCCATATCCAAAGCCGCAACCGCCTCCAGGCAGACCGATTTCTCCCAGCATGGCGGCAAGAGTTGCGGTCATCCAATAAGTTTGCTCACCATGATCGCCGCGTTGAAGAGAGTAGGCGGTCGTTATCAACGTCCGCTTTGAGGCCATTTTTCGCGCTAAATTACGGATTTTGTCGGCATCAATTTCAGTAATTACAGCCGCCCAGTCAGCCGTTTTTGGTTGTCCATCGGTTTCACCTGTCAAGTAGCTCGCAAATTTCTCAAACCCGACGCAGTATTTCGAGAGGAATGCCCCGTCGTGTAAAGCTTCGTCATATAGGGTGTGTGCCAAGCCCAGCATCAATGCGACGTCCGAATTCGGGCGAGGCGCCCACCATTCTGCGTCCAGGTAATCAGCAGTATCGTCGCGGCAGGGGGGGATGCTGACGAACTCCATTCCAGCATCCTTCAGACGTGGGAGCCATTTATGGGTCGCGTGTTCGCCCATCCCGCCAGGTTCAACCTGGGTGTTCTTCAAGCCGATCCCACCAAATGAAACAACGAGTTCAGTTGAGGCTTCAATGCTATCCCACGACGTGTATGGACCGTAGCCTGCCGCCGCACCACCGCCGAGGATGTGTGGCAGTATAACCTGGCCCGCTGCGTTGCTGTAACTGCCAAAACTGTTTGTAAATCCCCCGATACAGCCCAGAAATCGTTTTAATTGTGTTTGGGCGTGGTGGAAGCGTCCCGCGCTTGACCAACCGTATGAACCGCCAAAAATAGCGTTGTTTCCAAATTCATCTTTCACGCGCGTTAGTTCGTTCGTCACAAGGTCTATAGCTTTTTCCCAATTCACAGGCACAAAGGGGTCGGCACCGCGGCGATCAGATGCGGAAGCTGGTCCGTTTTCCAGCCACCCTTTTCGAACCATTGGCTGTTCAACGCGGCAGTCCGCATAAAGTGCATAAGGCATCGACTCAATGAGAGGAGAGGGTTTAGGGTCAGTTTCGATCGGTACTACGTCCGTCATCCGGCCATCTTCGACAATGGCGGTGAAGGCACCCCAATGCGAACCTTGTCGGCGATGCAGCGTTTCGGAC
>MDTA01007190.1_pt1 | contig 17553 bp, 15 predicted proteins | sample 811151 | NCBI WGS metagenome assembly MDTA01 (sample SAMN05326648, study PRJNA326480) | marine metagenome | isolation source: seawater | place: Indian Ocean: South | collected 2010
AGACAAATTTTTTGTCATTTCGGTTTCTATGAATCCAGGAGCAACAACATTACTTCTAATATTTCTTGAACCTAACTCTAGGGCAATAGATTTTGTAAAACCAATAATACCTGCTTTAGAAGCAGAATAATTAGATTGGCCTGCATTACCCTTAATTCCCACAACTGAACTTATATTAATTATCGATCCTTTTCTATTTTTCAAAAATTCCCTCTGAACAGCTTTAGTCAGGTTAAAAACGGAATTCAAGTTTACATTTAAAACTTCATTAAAATCATTTTCTGACATTCTCATCAACAAATTATCTTTAGTTATTCCAGCATTATTTATTAAAATATCTATTTTACCAAAATCTTTTAAAACACATTTGATAAGAAGTTCTGCCTCTGTAAACTTTGAAGCATTGCTTTTATATGCTTTTATTTTTATATTTTTTTCTGTTAAATTGGCTTCAATCAATTTAGCATCTGATTCAGATTTATTGAAAGTAAAAGCAACATTGCAACCATTTGCAACAAATTTTTCTACAATCGACTTACCTATACCTCTAGATCCACCTGTAATTAGGGCAACTTTATTTTCTAAGAGTTTCATTCAAATTTATTAAAGCTTTCTTAACTGTCAGTCCAATTTCAGCAGGTGAGTCACACACTAATACTCCACATTCCTTCATAGCTTTTTTCTTAGCCGACGCAGTATCTTCATCACCACCAACTATAGCGCCAGCATGCCCCATTGTTCTACCCTTTGGTGCAGTTTCTCCAGCAATAAAACCAATTATAGGCTTCTTATTACCGCTATTTAAAACGTATCTTGAGGCCTCAACCTCTAATTGCCCCCCAATTTCACCTATCATTACAATGCAATCAGTTTCATCATCATCCAAAAAAAGACTTATTGCGTCTTTAGTTGTAGTACCGATAATTGGGTCACCACCTATTCCAATTGCAGTAGATATACCATGACCATTTTTTACAATTTGATCAGCAGCTTCATAAGTTAATGTACCCGATTTTGATATAACTCCTACTCTACCTTTTTTAAAAACAAAACCAGGCATAATTCCTACTTTAGCTTCTTCTGGAGTAATAACTCCAGGACAATTAGGGCCAATCATTATACTGTCAAGGGATTTTAGATGCTCATTAACCAAAACCATATCCTGTACAGGGATACCCTCAGTAATTGTTACAATGACCTTAATTCCAGATTCTGCAGCCTCAATTATTGCGTCAGATGCAAAAGCAGGTGGAACAAAAATTATACTTGTATTTGCATTTTCCTTTTTTACAGCATCTAAAACTGTATTGAAAACTGGTTTATTAAGATGTGTTTGACCACCCTTTCCAGGAGTAACACCTCCCACAACGTTAGTTCCATATTCAATCATCTGTTGAGCATGAAATGTCCCTTCACTTCCTGTGAAACCCTGAACTATAATTTTTGAATCTTTATTTACTAGTATACTCATTTTTTTTAGTTATTGAATTCTTTCTAAATATGTTCCTTTTGAAGAATCGATTTTTATGTTATCACCTTCATTTATAAAAAGAGGGACGTTGACTTTAGCACCTGTTTCAACCTTGGCAGGCTTAAAAGCATTTGTAGCTGTATTACCCTTAACTCCGGGCTCTGTTTCAATAACTTTCAAAACTACGTTGGCGGGCATATCAACAGATAGGGGCATTTGATTTTCTGAATTTATTGAAATATTGACAATTTCACCTTCCTTTAAAAAATCTGAGTTTTCTAATAATTTTAAATCAATTATAATTTGGTTATAATCATCGTTATTCATGAAGTGAAAATTTTCCGCATCACTATATAAAAATTGATATTTAGAAGTTTCAACACGAATTGTGTCAATTTTGTGACCAGCAGAAAAAGTATTATCAATTACTCTGCCTGTGCTAACACTTTTTAATTTAGTTCTTACAAACGCCGGACCTTTGCCTGGCTTAACATGAAGAAAGTCAACAATTTTATAAATGTCATTGTTATGTTTAATACAGAGTCCTTTTCTTATATCTGAAGTATTTCCCATATAATTAGCTTTTTCTAAAATAACCCTTCATTATTCCCCTATGAGAATTTTTGATGAAATCTAAGATTTCGTCTCTTTCTGGACTCACTTCCATTTCAGCTTCAAGAATTTCTGTAGCTTGTGTATTGTTAAAATTTTTTTGATATAAAATACGATAAATGGATTGAATTTCTCTAATCTTTTTTGTGCTGAACCCCCTTCTTCTTAAGCCTACAGAATTTACTCCAACATAAGACAATGGTTCTCTTGCAGCCTTCACATAAGGAGGGACGTCTTTTCTGACTAATGAACCTCCTGTAATGAAAGCATAATCTCCTATTGTACAATATTGGTGAATAGCAACCATTCCAGCGAGAATTACAAAATTACCAATGCTTACATGCCCTGCAAGTGTTGAACTATTTGAAAAAATACAATTATCACCGATACTGCAATCATGAGCTACATGACTATAAGCCATGATAAGACAGTTTTTACCAATAACAGTCTTTGTTCTATCTTTTGTACCACGATTAATCGTAACACACTCTCTTATTGTGGTGTTATCTCCAATTTCAGCGGTTGTTTCTTCTCCATTATATTTTAAATCCTGTGGAATTCCAGAAATAACAGCACCAGGAAAAATTGTACAATTTTTTCCTATTCTAGCACCTTCCATTATAGTAACATTAGAACCTATCCATGTACCATCTCCAATCATTACGTCATTACTTATAGTTGTAAATGGTTCAATAACTACATTTTTCGCAATTTTTGCACCTGGGTGTACATATGCTAAGGGTTGGTTCATTTTTTATTTCTTGAAATTAATTGAGCCATTAGTTCGGCTTCTGTTACTAGTCGCTTATTAGAAAAAGTGAATCCTTTCATATGACAAATACCTCTTCTTATCGGGGAAATTAACTTAAGCTTAAATACTAATTGGTCTCCTGGATATACTGGATGTTTAAATTTCGCATTATCAATTTTCATAAAAAATGTAAGATAGTTTTCGGGGTCGGAAACAGTATTTAAAAGTAGTACACCTCCTGTTTGAGCCATAGCCTCAATTATTAAAACTCCAGGCATAACAGGTGCTCCGGGAAAGTGACCTTTAAAAAAAAACTCATTCATAGTTACTCCTTTAGAACCAATAACTTGTTCTTTTGATATTTCATGAATCTTGTCAACTAGAAGGAATGGAGGTCTGTGGGGTAACATTTTCATAATATCACTTACACCCATTAAGGGTTCCTTAATAAGATCAATTTCAGGAAAATTATTTCTTTTTTCTTCCTTGATAATTCTCGACAGTTTTTTCGCAAAACGGATATTAGTCCTGTGCCCAGGTTTGTGAGCAATCACCTTGCCTTTAATCCTGTAACGAACAAGAGCTAGATCTCCAATTATATCTAACAACTTATGTCTTGCAGCTTCATTAGGGAAATGCAAGGATAAATTATCAAGGATACCATTTGGTTGTACTGAAATCTGTTTTTTGTTAAAAGCCTTTTTAAGTCTTTCCATTGTTTTTTGTGAAAGTGGTTTATCAACATAAACAATAGCGTTGTTAAGATCACCTCCCTGAATTAAACCATTCTCCAGTAGCATTTCAATTTCATGCAAAAAACTAAATGTCCTTGAAGAGGCAATTTCCTCTTCATAATCACTGATATTATTCAAGGTAGCATTCTGAGTACCTAAGATTTTAGTTCCAAAGTCAACCATTGTAGTAATTTGATAAGAGTCAGATGGAATCATTGTTATTTCACTACCCGTATCATTGTCTTTAAATTTTATAACCTCTTTAACTATGTATTCTTTTCTAACTGCTTCTAGACGCTTTAAACCAATCTTCTTTAATGCCTTAACAAAATATATTGATGATCCGTCCATTATCGGGGGCTCAGGAGCATCCAAATGTATATAGCAATTATCAATATCAAGACCAACAAGAGCAGACAAAACATGCTCAGTTGTATTTATAACAACTCCATTTTTATTTAGATTGGTACCTCTTTGAGTATCGTAAACCCACTGAATATCTGCCTCAACAATCGGACTGCCATCCAAATCATCTCTAACAAAACAATAACCTACATCTTGTGGAGCGGGTAAAAATTTGATTGTAACATTTTTACCGGTATGAAGTCCAACTCCATTCAATAAAACCTGACTATTTATTGTTGTTTGATAATTGTTCATTTTCTATTTTTTTCTAAACTCTCTAATCGTTTAACAATAGAGGGAAAACGCCTAAAATATACATATGATTTATTGTAATCTTTATATCCGATCGCAGGGGACCCCTGGATTACCGAACCATCTTTGATATTGCTTATAATACCTGACTGTCCTTGTATACTTACATTATCCCCAATTTTTAAATGTCCTATAATACCAACTTGACCTCCAATTATGCAATTTGATCCAATTTTAGTGGAACCTGCTATTCCAGTTTGTGCGGCAATAACAGTATTTACTCCTATTTCAACGTTATGCGCTATCTGGATTTGATTATCCATTTTAACGCCTCGCAATATGCGAGTAGAGCCTAAAGTTGCTCTATCGATGGTTGAATTTGCGCCAATTTCTACATAATCAGAAATTTCAACATTACCGGTGTGAGGAATTTTGTTGTATGTACCGTCACTTTTTGGAGTAAATCCAAAACCATCGGAACCTATAACGCACCCAGAATGAATATAACAGTTTGAACCAATTTTTGAACCCATTTTAATTACAGAAAAACTCTCGATTTTTGTATTATTTCCAATTGTAACATTGTCTTCAATTACAACATGTGGACTGATAAAAATATTTTTTCCAAACCCAACATTTTTTCCAATTATTGAAAAGTTTCCAACATAACAAGAGGGGTGAATACTAGATGTTTTGTCTATTACAGCTGAGGGCTCAATTCCTTTTTTTGTTTCTACATTTTTGTTATAATACTCAAGCAATGTCGAAAAGGCCTGATATGCATCGGTAACTCTAATCAACGTAGGGTTAATTTGATTTTCAATTTTAAAATCATCATTTACAATTACAAGAGATGCATTAGTTGTGTAAATATGTTGAGTATACTTAGGATTGGATAGAAAGGTTAAAGACCCGTGAGTACTTTCATCAATTTTTGATAAGCTTGATATTTCAACAGTATCATCTCCATCAACTGTACCTTCTAATAAATTAGCAATCTCAGCAGCAGTAAACTTCATTGTGTAAAATTATAAAATAAAAATCAACTATTTTTATTCACATATAATTTATATAAATTATTTAAATTCAAAAAAGCATATTGCTTTGTAGAATTTTAAATATTGACCTATTTTTAGATAATTTGAAACAGTAAAGGTGAACAATAATAAATTTAGAGTTCTTTGGATTGATGATGAAATAGAAATGTTAAAATCTCATTTTATTTTCTTGGAATCAAGAGGATATTTAATACATCCCTGTTCAAATGGAAGAGAGGGAATTAGCATTTTAGAAAGTACAAAAATGGATTTAGTGCTATTAGATGAAAACATGCCTGGTTTAAATGGTTTTGAAACATTATCATTAATAAAACAAAAAAAACCAAATCTTCCAGTAATTATGGTCACTAAAAATGAAGAAGAAAAAAATATAGATGATGCTATTGGATCTAGAGTTTCAGACTACCTTATTAAACCTGTTAATCCTAATCAAATACTACATTCATTAAAAAAAATACTCAATCAAAAAAGTATTATATCGGAAAAAGCTTCAGATCAATATCAAAAGGATTTTAAAAAAATTAGTCTTGAAATATTAAATGCTAGTTCTTATTTAGAGTGGGTTGAGCTCTATAAAAAATTAATTTACTGGAAAATAGAATTAATTGAACTTGAAAATAATTCGTTGTTGAGCATTCTAGAGAATCAGGTTAAAGAAGCAAATTTAGTTTTTGGCAAATTTGTTAAAAATAATTATTTAAACTGGATTAATTCAAAGGAAGAAAATCCAATTTTGTCACATAACGTATTTAAAAGTAAAATTGTTCCCTACTTGAAAAAAAGCGCTTCAACGTTGTTAATATTAATTGACAACCTAAGGCTCGATCAATGGAAAATCATAGAGCCTTTAGTAGGCAAATATTTTAACATAGAAAATGAAGATATGTACTGCAGTATTTTACCAACAACCACTCATTATTCGAGAAATTCGTTTTTTGCAGGACTAACCCCTAATGAAATAAAGACTAAGTTTCCAAATTTATGGGTTGATGATATCCATAAAGGAAATAAAAATAGGAATGAAAATGAACTTTTATCAAAACAATTAAAGGCGTTAAATATTAAAGACAATTTCGAATATTTTAAAATTATAAGTTCAATCGAGGCCAAACGTATGTTGACAAACTTAAGAGATTTAAAAAAAAATACTCTAAATACAATAGTTTACAATTTTGTTGATATTCTCTCTCATGCCAAAACAGAAATGAGTATTATCAAAGAATTAGCATTTGAAGATAAAGGCTATTTATCTTTAACATTTAGCTGGTTTAAGAACTCAACATTATATAAATTAATTCAAAAAGCCTCTGAGCTTGAATTTAGATTAATAATTACAACTGACCATGGGACTATAAATGTGACAAACCCAATCGAAATTATAGGAAATAAAGAAACAAGCTTTAATTTGAGATATAAATATGGAAAAGGTTTAAAGTTTCCCCAAAAAAAAGTTTTTGAAATAAATGATCCAATAAACTATCAATTGCCAAAATATAGTCATGAAGATAAATATGTGTTCGCACTTGAAAATACGTATTTTATTTATCCAAATAAATTTAATGAATATGCTAAACATTTTATGAATTCATATCAACATGGAGGTGTTTCATTACAAGAAATGCTTGTGCCACTTATAAAACTGTCCCCAAGATAAATATGATTTTACTAAATTACTCTATAGACGAACTTGATACAATTGTATCAGACAAGATAATTCCAAAAATTAACACCAATATATTGATCTTAGAAGGTGAAATGGGAAGTGGAAAAACAACTTTTATAAAGTCCATTTGTAAAAATTTAAATGTCATTGATAACATAACGAGTCCAACTTTTTCTCTTATCAATGAGTATAATTCAGTAAATGGAAGTTTAATTTATCATTTTGATCTCTATCGAATCAAAAACAAAGAAGAGGCTTTAGATTTAGGTATTGAAGATTACTTTTATTCGTCCTATTTGTGTCTAATAGAGTGGGGTTCTAAGATAGAAGAACTAATTCCTAAAAAGAAACACAAAATAAAGCTTGATTACATTGACAGCAAACACAGAAAATTAATTTTTTCTTGATGGATTTTTTTAAAAAAATTAGATTCTTTTCCTTTGGATTACTTATGGGAATATTTTTTTTGGTGATAATTTTAAATGGTAAAAAAATGAGTTGTAATTATGGACCAGAAAGTCGTGTGATTAATAATTTAAAACAAAAAAAATGGATTTTTGATGATGAAATTATAGCTTTAGACAGCATTAATTTAGTAGATTTTTTAGAAAATTCTGTAGTGGTTTTTAGTAAAAGTAATACCAGAAAAGATAGTTGTAAAGTCTACTATTTAAATGGGTTCGTAAAAAACAAAAAAATTGCTGTAGAAGCCGAAAATTGTTTCAAAATTGTTAAAGCAAAACTGATTAAGAACTAATTTTACGCCTTTTAAATTCCTTTTTTATCAATTCCAGTTCTCTAGACGATTGCCCTCTAACAGATGAATTTTCTTCAGCCCTTCTTATCAAGTAAGGAACAACCTCTTCCACCGGTCCATATGGAAGTAGTTTACATACATTATAACCTAAATTTGCAATATTAAAACTTATTTGGTCGCTCATACCATATAATTGAGCAAACCAAATGTTCTTATTACTTCTCTTTATTTTATATTTTTGCATTAAATCCATGAGTAAATATGAACTCTTTTCGTTGTGACTACCGATTATGACGTTAAAATTTCTTAAATTTTTTACAAGGAATTTCAGAGCTCCATTAAAGTTTTCATCTGTTTCTATTTTATTCTTGCATATAGGATCAAGATAACCAAATTTTTTCGCTCTTTTTCTTTCTTTTTCCATATATGCCCCTCTAACAACTTTCACGCCAGGAACAAATTCTTTGCTTTTAGAATAACTCAAAAGGTGTTCCAAATATTTAATTTTATTCTTTAAATACATTTGGACAGTGTTGTAAATTAATGCCTCTTTTTTATTATACTTAATCATAAACTTTTCAACTAAAAAATCAACTCCCGGTTGAATCCAAGATTCTTCTGAATCAATTAGAATTTTTACATTATATTTTTTACAGGTTTGGAAACATGAATCAAATCTTTTTTCAACTCTTTTAAGTTGATTTTTTTCATTTTTATTTAGAACTAAACCCTGAGCTATTTTATGAAACAATTTCAGAGGACCTAAGCCAGTGGGTTTAAAAACGGTGAAAGGAATATTTTTATTTTTTGAAGCTGAGATTATTGTTTTAACGGTATTTTCATAGCATTCATCAAAACTTTTTTCTGCTTCATAACCTTCAACATGGTAGTGAAGAATTGACTTTAAATTAAATTTGGATAATTTTTCAACAGTTATCATTGACTCTTTTTCGTTTAAACCAACACAAAATTGATCAAATAGTAAATTTTTAATGATTGGAGTTATTGGTAATTTTAACTTTAAAAATAATCGCAAAAAAATAGAACCCAACCTTACAATCAATGGGTATTTAATAATATTAAAAAGAAAAAGACTTTTCCTTAAAGAATAATTACTTTTTAATTCGAAAGCTAATTTTGTATTATTAAATAATTTTTCAGACACTATAAATCAAAATTTAAGATTGAAATAATAAAATCATAATATATTAATTCATCCAAAATAACTTAATTTTAGAATTTGTATGCAAAAGATAAAAACAAATCATTACGACATCTTCATCAGCAACCAAAATTCATCATTGATTAGCGAGTTAATATCCAAAAATAAATATAGTAAAGTATTTATTCTAGTTGATTCAAATACCAAAAATTATTGTCTTGAATTATTTTTAAAAAAACACTTTGGTAAAATAAAAAATGAATTAATCACTGTCAAATCTGGTGAAGAAAACAAAAACACAAAAAACTTATATTTCATCTGGAATAAAATTTCCAGACTTGGTGGTGACAGAGATAGTCTTTTGATTAATCTTGGGGGAGGATTGGTTTCAGATTTGGGAGGGTTTGTTGCATCTACTTATAATCGTGGTATTGATTTTATAAATGTCCCAACTACTTTGCTGTCAATAATTGATGCTTCAATTGGCGGTAAAGTAGGAATAAATATTAACAAATTAAAAAACCAAGTTGGTGTTTTTAATTATCCAAAATTGATTTTAATTGATACTTCTTTTTTAGAAACACTACCAAAAAGAGAGTTGAACAGCGGTTTTGCAGAAATGATAAAACATGGATTAATTTTTGAAAAAAAATACTATGAAATTCTTTCAAAATTAAAAAATATAAATTCAAAATTGAGCACTCAATTAATTTACAATTCAATTAAAATTAAAAATGAGATCGTAAATAATGACCCAAAAGAAAAGAACTTGAGAAAGATTTTAAACTTTGGACATACACTTGGGCATGCAATTGAAAGTCATTTCCTTGGTAAGGAGAAATCCAAAAAACTTCTACATGGAGAAGCAATTTCCGTAGGTATGGTATTGGAAAGCTATATTTCTCACAAAGTTTTGGGTATGCCCTACAAACAATGCTTAAATATTAAGAAAACTATAAGTAAAAAATTTGAAAAAATTAAAATTAATAAAGAAGATTCAAAATCAATATTAAATCTCATAAATTTCGATAAAAAGAATAAAAATGGAAAAGTTCTGTTCGTATTACTTCATGAAATTGGGAAAAGTAAAATTGACATAGAAGTTCCAAAAGAGACAATCATTGAATCATTTGAGTACTACAATTTTTAGCTTATGCTGAATTTCTGCTGGCATTAATATTTCCAAAAAGAGATCTTAGAATTAATTTTTTGTAAACTTGATTATCTTTAATTTTCTTATTTTCCCTCATCTTCATTAGAGCAAATTGTTGAATTGTTAATAATGGTAAAACAATTTCTTCTCTAATATCGATTGATTTTTTTCCAGCAGGTTGGTCTTCCATAAGTTCTTTTTGACCAGTCAACTCCAAAAGCATTTTTTTTGTTAATAAATACTCCGTGTGTAAAATATTCCAAAACTCCCCGTATTTTCTGTCTTCAGCAATATAATTTGTGAGAGCAAAAAATGATTTTGATAAACTCATCATACTATTTGCAACAAGAGTTTTAAAAAATAGGGAATTATTATAAAGGGATTTTATCAAATTGAAATTATTAGATGTTTTAAAATAATTTAATGCCGTTCCAACACCATAAAAACCGGGAATATTTTGTTTTGATTGACTCCATGAACCAACAAATGGAATTGCTCTTAAATCCTTAAAATTTAACTCCTTAGATTTAGATCTTGATGAAGGTCTACTTCCTATATTAGTCTGTGAATAATATTTTAATGTCGTCATATTCTCCAAATAACCCATAAAATCTTTATGATTTTTAAGTTCTGAATATTTCTTATAACTAATATTTGCTAATTTTTCAAATGTATTTCTGTCTCCATTAGAAATTTTAGTTTTATTAGATTCAAGAATGTTATTTTGGAAACCAGAGCTCAATAATTGTTCTAAATTAAATTGACTAGAGTCTAGTGTTCCAAAATTTGAACTTATTGTCTGGCCTTGCACTGTTAATTCAATATTATTTGAGGCTATTTCTTCTCCGAGTGAGGCATAAAATTGATGAGTATTTCCTCCACCTCTTGCTGGTGGTCCTCCCCTGCCATCAAAAAATGATATATCAAAATTAAATTTATGAGATAATTGAGAGAGAGATTCCTTTGCTTTGTATATACTCCAATTGGCCATAATGTAACCTCCATCTTTAGTTCCATCAGAAAAGCCTAGCATTACAATCTGCTTGTAATTTCTGTTTTTAAGATGGTTTTGATATAATTTTGTTTTATACAAGTTTTCCAAAATTTGTTTCGATTTTTCCAAATCAGAAATAGTTTCAAATAAAGGAATTATGTCTACAGAAGGTTGAATCCAACCAGTTATTCTAATTAAAGCAAAAAGAATCAGCACGTCTTCTAAAGATGAACAGTTTGAAATTATATAACGATTTGATCCTTTTTCACCATTTAATTCTTGAATAAATTTCATTGCCTCAATGGAACCTATAGTATCAACTATTATTGAGTCTTTAAAAATAGACGAAGATAAACTGCCATTCACTTTTGAGAGAAAGTCTATCCTTTTTTCTAAGTCAAGTGAATCATATTTTTCATTTAAATGAACATTCAAAAATTCATTACATTCCTTAGATTCGATAATGTCAGTAAAGACCTTTCTCAAAACACGAGAGTCTTGACGAATATCTAGACTAGCAAAATGATATCCAAAAATTTTGACTTTGTTATAGAGGTCTAATACCTCCTCGACATATATACCATTATGCTTTTTATTTAAAATATTTATAACCTCATATAATCTTGCTTTAAATTCTTTAAGGCTTATTTGTTTACTTTTATTTAGTAAAGAATTATACATTCTAATTTCTGTATCATCTATAATATCTTCAACTTCATCAAAAGTAATTTTCCTTTTGAGCTTTCGTAAGTCTCTATAGTAGTTTCTTTGAATAGAATATTTTAGTTTCTCAGCGGTTTTAATTGAAATTTCTGGAGTTACATATGGATTTCCGTCACGATCTCCACAAGGCCAAAATCCAAAACTAAAAAGCTCGTTTTTTAGTTTTTTGCCGTCTAAAACGTTCTGCTCGATGTAATTGCATATTCTACTAGACGAGGTGTAAAATACATTTTCTAAATACCATATTAAACTCATCGCCTCATCAAAGGGAGTAGGTTTCTTTTTTTTAAAGAATCTAGTTTTTCCTAGCTGCAAAAGTAATTTTTTAATTTCATCAATATTTCCTCTGGAAATAAAAAAAGATAAATCATTAATAATTCCAAGAACACTTCCAGGATAAAATTGTGTTGGATGTGCTGTTAAAACAAGATTTATTTTGAAGGATTCAAGATAATTACTAAGTACTTTTAATTTTCCTTTTTCTACTGTCTCCTCTTTCATATACCTTAAAGTTCCTCTACCGTGCATGTTATTAACAATTGAAAAAGCTGAATCTTCAATCGCATCGAATAAGACTATTTGACGCTCTATGAATTGAATGAAAGAAAACATAAGGTCGTGTCTTTCTTTATCACTTAATTCAATACAATACTTATCAAAAAAGGATTCTACTATATATAATGGGGATTTTTTTTTACCGTAACTTGTTTTACAATGCTCAGAGAATAATGGCAACAATAACGACGTTTTTAAAATTGACTTAAAAGGAAGTGTGAGAAATAATGAATTATAAATTTCAAATTTTGATAAAACATGTTCATTGAATCTTTCAATCTTAGTCTTGCGAGCCATTTAAAAAATCTATAGGTCTGAGAATATCGTGTGCATTAATCTTTTTTTATCGTTTATACTTTCTTCAAGTGAAATCATAGTTTCAGACCTAGATATACCAGGTATGTCATCTATTGTAAAAATTAAATCTTTGGCATGTTTAGTGTCTCTGGCTCTTAGTTTACAGTAAATGTTAAATTTACCAGTAGTAATGTGGGCTACAGTAACATTAGGAATTTTTTCAAGTTCAGAAAGTACTTTTTCTGTTAAATCGTTTCTTTCTAAATATATTCCAATATAAGCAATGAATGAATATCCTAATTTTTCATAGTCTAGATTTAGAGAGGATCCCTTAAGAATTCCAGCATCTTCCATTTTTTTTACCCTAACATGAACAGTTCCTGCCGAAACAAGTAATTTTTTAGAAATATCAGTAAAGGGGATTCTTGCGTTATCGATTAATATGTCGAGAATTTGATGATCTATCTCGTCAAGTTTGATTTTTTTCATATTTTTTATTCACTTCAAAAATACTTCAAAATCTACGAATAATTTTAATTTATCTATAATTTTTTGATTATTTTGCTTAAAGTCTATTGTTTTATTAGTGTATTTTGAAAAATCTATAATTCTATTACCATAAAGCTTTTTGGAATTTTCGATTTCGATTTTTGGAAAAAAATAAATTTTATCACTTTTTAAAAGTTCATAAAATTGAATAAAAATTTTACTTGGTAATCCTCCTGTGGACTTTACATTTTTTATTTCTATGTCTCTTAGATGGTCATAGTTCTCAGGAATTGAAAAGTAAATGTCAGTATTGTCTTTGATTCTCTGTTTACATGCATATAAATTAAAAAAATTTAAGATGCATTTATGAACCTCATTTACAACGAAATCTCTTCCAAAATCATTTCGATGATGCCCAGCCTCTATAAGAATAGTAGGTGTATTTTTCGACATAAAAAAGTCACCAAAACAATTAATATTAAAATTGTCATTGTAACGACCTACATAATAATTTGATTCTTGTTTAATGCTGTTGTATAATTTGCCAATCATTGTCATTGCTTTTTGTCTAGTCTCATTGATTGATTTGGTTTCGTCAAAACTTGGTGCTAAAAATGATATCGTTGCTGGTTTATTTGTGTTTCCTGCTGCATAAATTGAACGTTGATCATGAAGGTTTATACAAAAATGTGGCTTGAAATCATTATAGAGTGAAATGAGCAATTGAGATTCTGGTTGGGTTTTATTGACAGCATCCCTATTCAAGTCTATCCCGTTAGCGTTAAATCTTGTGTATTTATGAGCACCATCGGGATTTAGTTGGAATACAACCTTAATTGTTAAATAATTAAGTAAGCTTGATTTTTTTAAAACTAAATTTGAAAAAAGCTTTACTAAAGATCGTGTTGTAGTACTTTCATTTCCATGCATTTGGGACCAAATCAAAACTTTTTTTTTACCTGAACCAAATGAAGAAAGTAAAATAGGCCTATTCTCAACGGAATATCCTAAAATAGAGGTGTATTTATTTAATTTATTTTCAATCAGTAGATTGTCAAGAATAAGTGGAGATAAGTAACGTTTATTTTTGAATGTATACACAACACAAATTTATGAAATGAAAAAATAATTATTTTTATTTTATTTGTTTACAATTGTATACAAAAATTAAATTTGAACGATCGAAATTATTTAAAAATTTATATGTATATGTAAATCAGTATTTTATGTATATATAATTAAATAGTTTATTTAATTAAAATCGTATATTTTCGTTAATTTTTTTGATGTAAATTTTTAAAAACCGTAATATATATCTAAATTGTATACAATGGTAGACAATGAATTCATAGTTTCAAGAATTAAGAAGTTGATGAATGAAAATAAGTTAACTCCCTCATCGTTTGCAAAAAAAATTGAATCAAAAAGAGCGAACGTTTCGCATATATTATCAGGTAGAAATAAGCCTAGTTTAAATTTTTTAATTAAAATTGTAGACTCTTTTGACAATATTTCATTAGACTGGTTTATTGAAAAAGACGTCAATGCTCTTGAGGATGACGGAAGAATAGGTGACTTGGATGAAAATATTAAAGAAGAAAATACAAGAAAAATTAAGACTATAGTACATTTTTACGACAATGGAACTTTTAAAGTTTTCAAAAATTCCGACTAAATTTCACTTTATAAACAAACACCTAAGCTTTTTTTTAATTTTATCATGCTATTCGTGTTATAAAGCAGAAAGAAATTGTTCAAATTTTAAATTTGGCACCTTCAAATATGAGAGAATAATTGGAGATAAATTAACAACTTCTTTTTTCATTAGAGATAATGATATTGAAATTGAATATTTTAATAAAAAAATAGATACTTCTATGATAAATTGGGTAAATGAATGTGAATTTGTTTTGAAAAAGCTAAATCCAATAAATAATTTTGAAAAGAAGCCGATATCAATAAAAATTATAAGTACTCACAAAGATTACTACATATTCGAATTTTCAATAGTTGGAGACAACACAAAAAGGCAAAGAGGGAAGATTTTTAAAGTAAGTGAAGCTCGAGATCTGCCTTCAAAATTTTAATTTTGTTTGAGTTTTAACAGATTTTGGAACTGTTTCTGGCTCATTAACGTCTAGCTCATTTATTTCTATGGTTTCTAATTTTCCTTCGTATGGTAAACTCTCAAGTAGAGAAACTTTATTTATCTTTAGTTTGGAATATCTTTTTTGAGTTAAAAGTCGATTTCCATTAGCTTTGAATCCCTTTAAATCAATAAATTCTTCTACATTAATTTTTTTTTGCTGATTTGTCACCTCTCCCCTCTTCTTTTTAAATTGAATATTTATAACTGGCCTCCACTCAGTTGTTATAAATACTAACTTACTACCTTCTTTTAAATAAGTTAATTCTTTATTTTGATTTTCAATTAAAAATCTTTTTATGAAATAATCTTTTTTATTTTCATCATAGTAGACCAATGTTATTGGTTTTCTTTTAATCCATCTCTCCAAAACTAGTGGGATTCCCCCGAATTGAGTTGATAATTCTGGATTAATTGTTTTCAAGGTACGGTCATCATTAATAATAAGTAGCAAATCCTCAGCTCTGAAAGCCCCAAGGGGATTTCCCCTAGAATCCAAATTTAATTTTAATACGATTGGGTCAAACCATAAATTTCTAGGTTTTAAAGTTGAAAGTCCTTTTTCTTTAAAATCTACCTTCAAGAGAGGATACTTAGATAAAATATTACCCCTCGCACCCCTGCTTTTTATTTGATGATCAGAAAAATCTTCATCGTATTCCCTCTTTCTTAAATTCTCTGTTCTTTTAGATTTTTTAATATAATACCTTACTTTTTCTGCCTCTCCGTTAGAATTGGCGGTAAAATGGTGCACCTTACTTCCTGGACTACCAAGTGTAATGTCGTAAAGTCTATCTCTTGTAACACCCGTAACAGCAAATCTTTTTATATATGAGATTCTCGACTTCCCGTCTTCATAAATTAAATTATATATTGTTCTAGAATCTTTTTTCTTAAAAACTGAAACATGTTTAATTCCTTTTTCAATAAAAATTTTACTTTCAACCTTAACGACTTTCATCTTTCCAGTACTCGTAAATACAATTATATCGTCTATATCTGAACATTCACAAACATATTCATCTTTTCTCAAAGACGTTCCAACAAACCCCTCAGCCTTATTAACATAAAGTTTTAAACTTCTAGTAACGACTTTTGTTGCGTCAACGTTATCAAAAATTCTAATTTCAGTTCTTCTATTTTTATCTTTCCCATAATCTCTCAATAAACCTTCAAAATAAGAAATAGAATAATCAATTAAGTTTTTGAGATTATTTTTTACTTTTAAAATCGATTCCTCAATTTGATTAATTTTCTCAATGGCCTTATTTAAATCAAACCTAGAAATCTTTTTTATTCTTATTTCTGTTAATCTAAGTATATCCTCACTATCAACTTCATATTTAATTTGACTTTTAAACGGAATTAAACCATTTCGAATTGCATTTATAACTCCCTCCCATGTATTTTCCTTTTCAATATCTCTGTATATTTTATTTTCAATGAATATTCTCTCTAAGGTCGAAAATCGCCAATGATTTTCTAAATCTTTGAGCTTAACGTTAAGTTCTTTTTTTAATAATTCTACTGTATTATCGGTGGACCTTTTTAAAATATCGCTTATTCCTATAAAAGATGGCTTATTATTAATTATTACACATCCTTGAGGAGAAACAGAGGTTTCACAAGAAGTAAACGCGTAGAGAGCGTCTATTGTTTTGTCAGGGGAAATTGCAGGAGGAAGATGTATTAAAATTTCAACTTTAGAGGAAGTATTATCCTCAATTTTCTTAATCTTAATTTTACCCTTGTCGTTGGCCTTTAGTATTGATTCTATTAATGAGGTAGTTGTGGTTCCAAATGGTATTTCTGATATAACCAAAGTATTCTTATCCTTTAATGAAATTCTTGCACGAATTTTAATTTTTCCACCTCTCGCACCATCATTATAATTTTGGACATCCATAATTCCTCCAGTTTGAAAGTCTGGAAAAATCCTGAAATTCTTACCTTTTAAATAAGAAATACTAGCTTTAATTAATTCTTTAAAATTATGAGGTAGAATTTTTGTTGAAAGCCCAACTGCAATACCTTCGGCACCTTGTTCTAAAAGTAAAGGAAATTTTACAGGTAAATGAATTGGTTCCTTCTTCCTACCGTCGTAAGATAATTGCCATTCTGTAATTTTTGGACTAAAAACAACTTCAAGAGCAAATTTTGACAGCCTTGCTTCAATATACCTTGAAGCAGCCGCCCTATCTCCTGTGACAATATTACCCCAATTCCCTTGAGTTTCGATGAATAAATCTTTTTGTCCAATTTGTACAATTGCATCTGAAATACTTGCATCACCATGTGGATGAAACTGCATAGTATGGCCAACTATGTTTG
>MDTA01224538.1_pt1 | contig 17550 bp, 12 predicted proteins | sample 811151 | NCBI WGS metagenome assembly MDTA01 (sample SAMN05326648, study PRJNA326480) | marine metagenome | isolation source: seawater | place: Indian Ocean: South | collected 2010
AAAATGGAGACCATAGCCTGTCTAATCAAAAACATTTAGGAAAAATATTAAAAGAATTAAAAATTATTATTAAAAATGTAATTTAACCCCTCTTCGTATGTTGGAAATCTCAAATTGTATTTGAAAAAATCTTTCATTTTTTTGTTATCTACTTTTTTTGAGTCCTTGTAAAAGTTCTGTAGCATTTCACTTTTGACTTCCTCGAGTTTCACTGGATTTGGTTGCTCTAGTTTTAATAACTTTGCGCCATAGGCTGCTACCTCTCTCTGCGAAGAAGGTTTGTCATCACAAATATTATAAATTTCGTTGCGCCTAAAACTATCCAGAGACTTAAATAAAATTTTTGCTACATCTTCCACATGAATTCTTGAAAAAAAATGATTTTTTTTATCTACTATTTGTAACTTATTGGTTTGTAATCTTTTCAAAATATTGAATTTATTTGAATATATTCCTGCTAATCTAAAAATTTGTAAGGGAAGATCATTTTTTTTAGCAAGATTCTTCCATAAGTTTTCTGCGTTTAATCTAGCTATGCCATTAGAAGAAGATGGCTTAGTTTTGCTTATTTCAGATACCCATTCTCCATTATGATTTCCATAGACACTTGTAGCTGATAGGTAAGTGACCCATTTACATTTATTTAGATGTGCTGAAAAGTTTTTAATTACTATATCTTCATTATTTATTGGTGGAATAGAAATTAAAACATGATCAGCAGTCTCCAGTTTTTTTAATAAAGCTTTATCAAATTTATAGCTTTCTAAAAAATATGAATTATAATTTAAATTTTTTAATTTAATGCTATGAGAGTCTTTTCTAGATGTAACATTAAATTCCAGGTCTAGCCCTTCTGATAAGATAGTTTTTACAAAATTTTCTGCAACCTGCCCAAATCCAAAGCAAAATAATTTTAATTTTTGTGATTTCATTTTTTTTTGTATATCTCCCAATAATTAATTTTTTCGTGAAATTTATAATTAAAGTCAATATAGTTTTTAACTCTAGTAAGAACAACGTCCGAGGTAAAAAAGTTATCGATATCTGATTTATAAACTATATAATTAGGTGTTTTTTCCTCAAAATCTTTAATAAGTTCTTGCTGAATTGCGATTGGAGATGATGACCACATGAAATAATACTTTGAACAGCTTTGTTTTTTAATGAAATAAAATATAGCAACTTCATTAGTAAAAACTGCAGCACATTTTTCCTGATAAATTAACTCATTATAATATTTTAAAAATTCACTATAATTTTTATCTAAATATTTTGAATCATCATAATTTATAAGTTTGCTTATAGAGGTGTGTGCATTAAACAAATTATTAAAACTTTTATTTTCATATTTTTTTTCAAGAAACAATGTAACTGTAGAAAAAAAAATGACCAAAAAAATATTAAATTTGTTAATTAGACTTCTTCGTGAGTGTAGAAAATTACTTATTAAATTTAAAAAGAAAAATATTCCAATTGCAAAAAAAACAATTTGAATTGCTCCAGAGCCTGCTCTTATATGGCCTCCATCTGATCTACCCAGCGCATAATTAAAATAGATTATAGATGCAAAATACATAAATAGCATGGATTGGTAGAATAATTTATTTTTTTCAGATTGATTGTTAATTAACAAAATCAATAAGTAACCTGACACTAAAAAAAACAATATTGATTTTATAGCTCTTCCGTGTAGTTCAAAAAACGGATTTGGAAAATCTAAACCATGGAACCAACCTAAAGTGCTTAAAATTGTAGATGTATTTTTTATAAACTCATTAAATTCATTATTAGGCAATATTAAAAAAAACATCAACCATCCAATAAATATTGATAGAAAAAGAATTAAAAAATTTTTAATTTTTAATTTTATTAAAAACAGAAAAAGAGTGAGGATTAATAATAGATTAATATAAACACCTATATCGATGTACCAAAAAAAACCAATACTTGAAAAAAGGCCCAAGATAATTAAATAAAAAAATTTAAAATTATTATTTTGTAAAAAATTAAAAAAAATTAAAATAAAAAGTAAAAATAAAAAACTTCTAACCAAAAAGATAGGATTTACATAACCTTGCAAAGATAAAGATAAAGTGATTACAGATAAAAAAAACAAAATTTGAATATTACCGCTAAGATTAGAAAAAATGGTTAATTTTCTTATTATTAATAAAATTAATATTTTGTTTAATAAAAAAACTATCAATTGAAAAAGTCGTGTAACTCCAACAGTCTCTTTGTCTAAAATCTCCCAGAGTAAAAATGGGTAAAAATCTGCAAATAAACCACGTATTATAAAAGATGAGGTCCAATAATCGCCTGTCAATTTTAAATTTTGAGATGCAGATAGCCACATACCTTCATGAAAAAAATCTACAGGGTAATTAAATTTTGAAAAATCAATGAATAAAAATTCTACTATTAGTACAAAGAAAATAAAATATGTAAAAAAATTTAGCTGAAAATTATTTTCTTTATTTATTTTTATATTTGGTTCATTGTTAAAATAAATAAGCTCCGAAATATTCTTATAAAAAGTTTTATCTTTTTTTTGAATTAAAAAGACAATTGACAATAGTGGTATTGTTATAAAGAAAATAAACCTTAATGGATCGTTAATAGGGTTATTCAAAATTTCAAGGTCATCGAATAAGCTATTTGAGGTGGTCGTCATTTTTGGGAGGTTGATGATTTCCCATACTATTGAAGAAAAAATTAAAGAAACTAATATTACGAGAACTGATAGTAATTTGTATTTCAAAATTTAACTTATTTTTTTGTGAAAGCTTAAAGTAATTGGATTTTTTAATTTATCAAGCATTTCGATAGGGCAAATCTGTTTAAATTTTTTAATTTCTGTTTGATAGTTATTTAGAATTTTACCTGCTATCTGAGAATCTGTTTTTGAGTAAAACTTTTCAATGTTATCCCGTAAAAATTTTTTCCAATAATCTGTCTCAACAGACTGCCAAATAATCGAAGCTGGATTTGCAAAATTTTCAAAGTTATTTTTTTCATCGTAAACAAATGCCATTCCCCCTGTCATACCCGCGCCAAAGTTATCTCCAACTTCACCTAAAATTATAGCTGTACCGCCAGTCATATATTCACACCCGTGTGCACCACAACCTTCCACAACTGAAGAGCTGCCTGAGTTTCTTACTGCAAATCTTTCTCCTGCTTGGCCTGAGGCATATAAAGTTCCCGAAGTTGCACCGTATAATACAGTATTTCCTATTATAGTATTTTGATTAGAAATTAATTTACTTTCAGGTGAAGGTTTAATAACAATTCTACCTCCAGAAAGACCTTTACCAACATAATCGTTGCAGTCTCCCATTACTGTTAAACTTATTCCTTTTGCTAAGAAGGCTCCAAGTGATTGGCCAGCCGAACCTTTTAAACTTATATTAATTGTATCATCTTTTAGTTTTTCATTTCCGAATTTTTTATATACGTAATGTGATAATCTGGTTCCTACCGACCTGAAAGTATTTTCAATATCATATTCAAAATGATTTTTTCCTGTACTATCAATTTTATCTTTTATATCCGACCAAATTTTTTCATCTAATGTTTCAGGAACTTTGTTTATATGATTTTCTTTACAGTATCGTAAGTTTTCCCCTGGATCAGTCTGAACAAGTAAAGGGTTTAAATCAAGATCATCTAAATTCGATGCTCCTTTATTGACTTGAGATAATAAATCAGTTCTGCCAATAATTTCGTTAATAGATTTAAAGCCTAAAGATGCTAATATTTCTCTGACTTCGGTGGCAACAAAAGTGAATAAATTTACAACTTTTTCGGGTGTGCCTGTAAATTTTTCTCTTAAAGATTTGTCCTGACTGCAAACACCGACTGGGCAAGTGTTAGAATGGCATTGTCTCACCATTATACATCCCATTGCAACTAAAGATGATGTTCCCATTCCATACTCCTCAGCTCCCATCATTGCTGCTATAACAACATCTCGACCAGTCTTTAAACCGCCGTCTGTTCGCAAAGTTACGTTGTGTCTTAAATTATTAAGCGTTAGAACTTGATTTGCCTCTGTCAAACCCATTTCCCAGGGAATACCTGCGTATTTAATACTAGTTTGAGGGCTAGCACCAGTACCTCCTGAATGACCAGATATTAAAATTATATCTGCTTTTGCTTTCGCAACACCTGCTGCAATAGTTCCAATACCTGTTGAAGCAACAAGTTTTACTCCAACTCTTGCTTTTGGATTAATTTGTTTTAAATCATAAATTAATTGCGCTAAGTCTTCGATAGAGTAAATGTCATGATGAGGAGGTGGAGAAATTAAAGACACCCCAGGTGTAGAGTGTCTAAGCCTTGCTATTTCATCAGTTACTTTAAAACCTGGTAACTGACCGCCTTCACCAGGTTTTGCCCCTTGTGCTATTTTAATTTCTATTTCGTTGGCATTATTTAAATAATCTACAGTTACGCCAAATCTTGCTGAAGCGATTTGTTTGACTCTTGAGTTGGCGCTATCGCCATTAGGAAGAACTTTAAATCTTTTTGCATCTTCTCCTCCCTCACCACTACATGAAGCTCCTTTGATTCTGTTCATTCTTGTGGCAAGAGTTTCATGAGCTTCGGCTGATAATGCTCCGTGAGACATACTTCCGCTTCCAAATCTTTTTAAAATTTCTTCGATTGGCTCAACCTCTTTTATATCAATAGGTTTTTTTAAGTTTTTAAATTCTAGTAAATCTCTAATGTTAATTGGAGGTAAGTTGTGTATTCCTGCAGAATATTTTTTATATTTATCATAAGATCCACTACCTACTGAGCTTTGTAATAAATGTATTAATTTGCCTTGATATTGGTGATCTTCGCCACTTTTTCTATACCTATAAAGACCTCCAATTGGTAAAGTATAAACATTCTTAGCATTAAACTTAGTATGTAGTTCCTTAATTTTTTTTTCGATTCCGATTACTCCTATCCCTGATATTCTTGATGACATGCCTGGAAAATAATCAGACACTATTGCCCTACTAAGACCAACAGCTTCAAAATTACACCCCCCTCTATAAGAACTAATTACAGAAATTCCCATTTTAGACATTATTTTTAATAATCCTGCATCAATAGATTTTTTAAATCTTGTCACACAAGTTTGAAAATCAGATTTACCAAACAATTTTTTTTCAAATCTTTGATAAATACTATCTATAGCAAGATAAGGGTTTACCGTAGTAGCACCAACACCAATTAAAACAGCAAATGAGTGGGTATCTAAAGCATCCGAACATTCGACATTAAGCGAACAATAACCTCTCAAGCCTTGTTTTACTAAGTGAGAATGAACAGCACCCACAACGAGAATACTCGGGATTGAGGCGTTTTTACTGTCGATTTTCTTATCAGATAAAATAAGACAAGTACTTCCTTCTCTTACTGAGGTTTCCGCTTCCTCTCTGATTTTTTCTATTCTATCTTTTAATGACGAAGAAATATCAAATGTACAATCTATTTGTTTAGTTTTCTTTGAAAAGAATTTCTTAAATTTTTTAAATTGTGAATTAGTCAATATCGGACTTTCTAAAACATAAATATTTTCTTCTGTTAAGTTATCAAAATCTAGAATATTTCCTAAATTTCCAAATCTAGTTTTCAAGCTCATAACTTTATTTTCTCTTAAAGAGTCAATAGGAGGATTTGTTACTTGACTAAAATTTTGTCTGAAATAATGCGAAACTGGTCTAAAGTGACTGGATAATACAGCAACAGGCGTGTCATCTCCCATTGATCCAGAGGCTTCTTTACCTTCCTCTGCCATTGGATGAAGAATTAATTCTAAATCTTCAACACTCAATCCAGATAAGTATTGTCTCTTTCTTAATTCTTCGTTTGTAAACATAGGTGTTTCTTTTTCATCTGTTATCTTCTTTTCAAGATCAATTATTTGCTTATTGTATTTTTTATAGTCCTTAGCTAAGAGATCTTTTATTTCTTTGTCCTTGAATAATTTTCCTTTTTTCAAATCTATAGCGATGATCTGTCCCGGTCCCAATTTACCTTTTTCAATAACATTCCTCTCCGGTATTTTAATCATGCCTGTCTCAGATCCTGCAAAAAACAAATTATCTGAAGTAATTGAGTATCTGAGAGGTCTTAATCCATTTCTGTCACAGGATGCTAAAACCCATTTTGCGTCTGTAGCGCAAATAGCTGCTGGCCCATCCCAAGGTTCGATAGTGCTATTTAAAAAATTAAATAAATCCTGATGATTTTTTGGGACAGTTTTACTTCTTTTTGACCATGCGTCAGGTATCATCATTAATTTTATTAGTGGAGCTAATTTTCCTGAATGAACTAATAATTCAAAAACGTTATCTAAAGCTCCAGAGTCTGAGGAACTTCTGATTACAGGTTTTAAATCTTTAACATTTTTAAAAAGAGAGCTGGACATATCTTGTTCATGAATTTTCATCCAGTTAATATTTCCTTTTAGGGTATTAATCTCTCCATTATGAGCTAATGTTCTAAATGGCTGTGCCAAATCCCAGCTTGGAAAAGTGTTTGTTGAGTACCTCTGATGAAATACAGCAAATCTTGAAGTTAATTTTTCATTGTTAAGATCAGGGTAAAATTCTGAAAGCATTTCAGCTAAAAACATCCCTTTGTAAACTATAGACCTTGAACTAAAAGAACAAATATACAGGTCTTTTAATTGACTATCTCTGGCTATTTTTTCTATTTTCTTTCTTGTTTCGAAAAGATCCCTCTCTAAATCATTAGTCTCTAAGTTCTCGTTTTTTTTAAACATAACTTGAGCAATTTCTGGTCTATTTTGATCTGCTGTTTTTCCTAAGACATTTGGGTTTATTGGAACCTGTCTCCAGCCATAAATATAGTAGTTTCCTTCTAACAATGCAGACTCGATGATTTCTCTACATTTTTCTTGTTCAGAATAATCGGTTCTAGGTAAAAAAACCATTCCAACACAAATTCTTTTGTTGTCGTCAACTGTATGCCCCGTAGCTAATATCTTTTCTTTAAAAAAATCTGGAGCTATCTCGATTTGAATTCCTGCTCCGTCTCCAGATTTCCCGTCAGCATCAACTGCGCCTCGGTGCCAAATTGCTTTGAGTGCTTCTATGCCATATTCGACGACCTTTCTAGATTTTTTTCCATTTGTGGAGGCAATAAGACCAACTCCACAGGCATCATGCTCCATTTCGGTTTTATAATTATGAGTATTTTCTAAAAGAATTTTATTTTTTTTATAATCGCCCATTTATGCAGCTCTCTCAGATTTATTTTTCCTGATTTTGGATTGCAAATACTTTTCGATTTGTGAAGCAGCATCTCTCCCATCTCTTATAGCCCAAACAACAAGTGACGCTCCTCTTACGATGTCGCCTGCAGCAAAGACACCATCCAAATTAGTTTGCATAGTTTTAAGATTAATCTTAATTGTCCCCCACTCTGAAATGGCTAATTCTTTTGCGTTAAATAATTTTGGAAGATTTTCAGGATCAAAACCTAATGATTTAATTACTAAATCTGCTTTTATTTTATATTCTGAACCTTTTTCAATTTCTGGTCTTCTTCTTCCTGATGAGTCTGGTTCACCAAGTTTCATTTTATTAACCTCAACTGCTTCAACTATTGAGCTGCCTATAAAACTTTTTGGACTTGTTAACCAAATAAATTCCACTCCCTCTTCGATAGCATTTCCGACTTCTCTAGCTGAACCAGGCATATTTTCTCTATCTCTTCGATATAAACATTTGACTGATTTTGCCTTTTGTCTTACAGAGGTTCTTACGCAATCCATTGCAGTATCTCCACCTCCAATTACTACGACATCTTTTCCGGCAGCGTTAAGTGTTCCGTCGTCAAATAATTTTACTTTATCTCCAAGGCCTTTTCTGTTTGAAGCTGTAAGAAAGTCCATTGCTGGAAAAATATTTTGTAAATCGTGTCCTGGTACATTAATTTCTCTAGCTTTATATACACCGGTGGCTATCAAAATTGCGTCATGTTTTTCTTTAAGCTGATAAAGAGTTTTATCTTTCCCTACCTCAAAATTTTGGACAAATTTTATTCCACTTTCTTTTAAAAGATTTGTTCTTCTCTCAACAACAAATTTTTCAAGCTTGAAGTTTGGAATTCCATAAATTAAAAGACCGCCTGGTCTGTCATACCTGTCATATATTGTTACTTGATATCCTGATTTTCTCAATTCTTCTGCACAAGCCATTCCTGCCGGTCCTGCTCCAATTATTCCTACAGATTGTTTTAATTCTTTTTTAACTTTTACTGGTTTGACCCAACCCTGTTCCCAAGCAGTATCATTTATATATTTTTCTACTGATCCTATTGTAACTGTGCCATGTCCTGATTGTTCTATAACGCAGTTTCCCTCGCAAAGCCTATCTTGTGGGCAAATTCTTCCACAAACTTCAGGCATGTTGTTTGTGCTTTGTGATATTTCATAAGCCTCTTTCAATCTTCCCTCTGCTGTGAGTTTAAGCCAATCAGGTATATTATTGCTTAAAGGACAGTGTATTTGGCAAAATGGGACTCCACACTGAGAACATCTACTAGACTGCTCTTTTGCTTTATCAGTTATAAATTCATCGTAAATTTCATTGAAGTCATCTTTACGCTGGGAAGTACTTCTTTTCACAGGTGTTTCCTGTTTCAAATTTATAAACTTTAACATTTTTCTACTCATGAGTTGGTCTTATTAATAAATAATCATTGATATTTATATATTTTTAAGGTCAATAATAATTACCTAAAATCTAAAAATCCAGTATTTTTGCTGCTATTATTTGCATACCTGCTATGCATTAAGAAATGTCATTAAAAAAACAACCTTCAATTTTAAATTTTTAAGAATGATTGAAATATTCATTTTGTCTTTAATTCAAGGTATCACAGAATTTTTACCAGTTAGCTCATCTTCGCACCTAATTATCTTTTCAAAATTTATTGATTTTTCTAAACAAAGTCTTTCTATAGATTTAAGCTTACACATTGGATCATTCATTGCAGTATTAGTATACTTTAAAAAAGATATAATAAATTTTGTTAAAAATAAGAAACTATTTTTAAAAATTTTGATTGCTTCAATCCCAGTGATGGGAAGTGGCTATTTTTTATTAAAAACAAATTTAATCGAGTCATTGAGAAATATAGAAGTAATCGGTTGGGCAACAATTATTTTTGGAATTCTACTTTTTATTAGCGATAAATTTAAAATTAACAAAAGTATTAAAAGAGATTTAAATTATAAATCTGCATTATTTATTGGATTATTTCAAATTTTGTCTTTAATACCGGGCGTAAGCAGAATGGGTATAACAATAACAGCTAGTAGATTTCAAAACTTTAATAGATATGATGCTTCAAAAATTTCTTTCTTATTGTCTATTCCTGTTTTAGGTGTAATTACGATATATGGTTTAAATAATCTCTTAACATCTGGTGATCTCTCAGTTTCGATTCTAGATTTTTTTTCAATATTTTTAGCGTTTATATTTTCAATATTTACAATAAAATTTTTTCTTCAGTACGTAAGAAGATTTAACTTGAATATTTTTGTAGTATATAGATTAGTTCTAGGTATAATATTGCTTTCTATTACGTATTCATAATATAAATGAGAGACTCAATAAAATTATAAAAACGATTGAAAAAAAAACGACTACTGCTTTTTGAAGCGACATTATTTTACCTCATTTTTTTATGTTTAATAGATTTTTTTCTATAAAGCAATAAATTAAAGTAAATAAATATTTTGAGCCTAATTCATTTATTTTAAATTTAGATTTTCCTTTTTTCCTTCCGATCCAATCTATTGAAATTACTTTGTATTTATAATTTCTTGAAATAATCTTTAATGGTATCTCTAAAAAAATATTAAAGCTCTCAGAAATTAATGGCATAATTTCTCTCAATGCCTTTTTCTTATAAATCTTAAAAGCATTAGTGTAATCATTATAGCTATTCCAAAAAATAAATTTTACAAATAAATTAAAAATTCTGTTAAGTATAAGTTTTTGAATTGGATATCCTTCAACTTTAGAGTTTCGAAGAAATCTTGATCCTAGGATAGCGTCATAATTTTCTGAAGCCATTAGATCATTGTATCTAATAAGATCTTTTATACTATCAGATTGATCAGCCATCATAATGACAACATTTTCTCCTGACGCTTTTTCTATTCCTAAATTAATTGCTCCTCCCAAGCCCTTTTTTTGATTATTTAGAATTTTAAAATTTTCATAATTATTAGATAAAGACTTTGCTTCTTCGAAAGTATTATCTTCACTGAAATCATTAATAATTATTACCTCAAAATTTAATTCTTTTAAATTTCCAGAGAAATAATCAAATATTTCTCTTACATTATCCATCTCGTTTCTAACTGGCACTATTATAGAAAGCATAAATTGTTTATTTTTTTCTATTAGTAAGATATTTATTTTATAATGAAAATACTAATTACAGGTGGTTGCGGATTTGTAGGTTCAAATATAGCTATATTTTTTAAGAAAAAAATGAAAAAAGCAAAAATATATAGCGTGGACAATCTTATGCGCAGAGGGTCAACTATTAATAAGAAAAGGTTGGCAAAGTATAAGATTAAGAATTTTAAATTCAACATCGAAGATAGAAATAAATTTAAAGCCTTACCAAAAGTAAACCTAGTAATTGATTGTTGTGCTGAACCTGCTATTGAAGCATCATCGAAAGATCCAGATAGAGTTTTTAATACAAATTTAATTGGAACTTTTAATATTCTTAAGAAATGTATAAAAGACCAATCAAATATAATTTTTTTATCTTCAAGCAGAGTATACTCTATCAGCAAGCTTAGAGGATTATTAAAAAATCATAAAATTAATAAACCTTTAAAGATAAAAAAAACAATTAATGAAGATTTCGAAACATCTTTACCAAGTTCACTGTACGGCTTCACTAAGTTGGCTTCTGAAAAGTTAATAAAGGAAATGTTTTTTAAGAAAAATTTAAAATATATTATAAATAGATTTGGTGTGATTGCAGGGCCGTGGCAGTTCGGTAAACAAGATCAAGGATTTGTGTCATTATGGGTTGCAAGACATATTTTGAAAAAAAAATTATCATATATTGGTTTTGGAGGAAATGGCTTCCAAGTTAGAGATGTGATACATATAACAGATGTTTGTAATATCATATTTCATCAAGTCAAAAGATTGAACAAAATATTTAATCAAACATTTAATATTGGAGGTGAGAAAAGAAATACTATTTCTTTGCGAAGTTTAACCTTGAAGTGTCAAAAAATATCTGGAAATAAAATCAAATTTAATCGTATATTAAAAACCTCAATTTATGATATCCCATATTTCGTAACCAATAATAGAAAATTAAGAAAATTTTATAATTGGAGACCTTCTAAAGGCATAAATCAGATTATTAGAGATATTTATGATTGGTTGCTTCAAAATAAGATGATATTAAAATATTTCAAATGAGCATAGCATTGATAACAGGATCTTGTGGTTTAGTTGGATCTGAGTCAGCTATTTTTTTTTCTAAAAAAGGTTTTGATATAGTAGGAATCGATAATAACGCCAGAAAATTTTTTTTTGGAAAAGATGGTGATATTTCTTGGGTTAAAAGAAAACTTAACAAATCTCTTAAAAAATATAGCCACTATAGTACTGATATAAGAAATTATGAATCGCTTAAGAAAATATTTTTAAAATATAAAAAAAGTATAAAAATTATTATACATTGCGCTGCACAACCCTCTCATGATTGGGCAAAAAATAAAGCATTTGTAGATTTTGAGATTAATGCGCGGGGAACCCTAAATCTTTTAGAACTTACCAAAATTTATACTCCCGAAGCACCCTTCATATTTATGTCAACAAACAAAGTTTATGGTGATAATCCAAATCGTCTTCCTTTAATTGAAAAAAAAACTAGATGGGAGATTCGAAAAGGACATAAATTTACCAGGGGTATAGATGAGTCTATGTCTGTAGATAATTGCACACATAGTTTTTTTGGAGTATCAAAATCGTATGCTGATTTAATTGTACAAGAATATGGAAGAAATGTTGGACTTAAAACTTCTTGTTTTAGGGCCGGATGTATAACTGGCCCTAATCATTCTGGAGCGAAATTACATGGTTTTTTGTCATATCTAGTAAAGGCCTCTCTAAAATCTAAAAAATACAATTTAATTGGATACAAAGGCAAGCAAGTAAGAGACAACATTCATAGCAGCGACTTAGTAAGTTGCTTTTGGCAATTTTTCCAAAAACCTTCATGCGGAGAAGTTTATAATACTGGTGGCGGCAGATTTTCAAATTGTTCAATTTTAGAAGCCTTACAAATAGTCGAGGATATTGCAAAAATTAAAATAAAAAAAAATATAATTAAAACCAATAGAATTGGAGATCATATTTGGTATGTATCAGACATGAAAAAATTTAAAAAAAAATATCCAAATTGGCAGCAAAAATACTCTACAAAAAAAATCTTATCTGAACTTATTGAGGAATTTTCCTCTTAATTTTTGAATAACAAAAATTGTTAAAATCAAATTTATTGGTAAAAGCATCAAACTGTATCTTGGTAAAATAAAAAAAATTGAGAATAAAAAAATATTTAAAAAATAAAAGAGTGATAAATATTGAAAAAAATCTGCCCGTCTAAAAGCTAGTAAGGCACCGATAAAACCAGTAATGGATACAATAATTTTAGGAAAAATATGAAAAAAATTATAATAGTGGGGATAGCTCGAAGTCATATCAAAAAACATAAAAGAGAGTATTTTTAAAAGGTAAAATTTAAAATATTCAAATGGATCGCTTTTAATAATTTTTATTGCTTCATTTTTATATTTATTATCTAAGATAATTTCAAAGTTATTTTCTGTTTTAATCTTATAATTTTTAACATTATATTTTTCTATAAATTTTGGATTGCCCTCTATAGTAAAAGTTGGATTATTGCCTTTTAAAAGATTATATCCAAAAGATTTTGTAATAGTAACTGAATTGAAGACCTTATAGTTTCTATACAGGTAAGGAGAGATAACAATTAAAGTTATAATAATTGAAATCAAACAACTTTTAAAATTTCGACTTTTTATTAAAAAGAAAAAAAATAAAGTAAATATGTAAAATAGAAAGAATTCTCCTCTTATCAAAATAAGAAAACCTGAAATGATTGAGAAAAAAATAAGATATTTTATTTTATTTCGTTTTAAGTACAAAATAATTAATAAAAAATAATAGAGCATTAAAAAAATTTGCAACGTAATAGAGGACACTTGGAGACAGGCGTAAATATTAAGAGGAAAAAATGCAAATAAAAAAGTAACTAAAATTTGAAAATTATTTTTTTCAAGTTCTTCAGTTATTTTATAAAAAATATAAATAGACCCAATGCTTATTAAAATTTGAATAAAAATTAATGAGTTGACTATTCCAAATGAGACGGGACTAAAGAAATTGATAATATATATAAAAAAGAAATACAACGGAGGCATAAAAACTGAAGGAAGTACTTTTTCTCCTATTTCTGCAAATTTTGGAATAGCATTAAATTCATCTAAAGCTACATAATATCCAATTACGCCTGATGCCTTATAGTTATGAAAAATAAAACCCCATTCATTTACTAATTCTTTATCTGCGTAAAAAAATACTGCTATAAATTTAACTAAAAAACTCAACGCTAAGATGAGATAAATCAATTGGGTTTTTGAAAATTTTTTCATATGTGGTGCGCCTGCTAGGATTTGAACCCAGAACCTCCTGGTCCGTAGCCAAGCGCTCTATCCAGTTGAGCTACAGGCGCTTTTTATATTAATTACATTAAATTTTATTTTTTGAAATAGATCCATGCTATAAATAAATAACATAATTTCAAAAAAAGTATGAGCTTATTTTCTTTGCAAACTAATCAAGATGCTAAATACCCCAGTGTATTACTTGCAATTATGCCTCTAAGTTTTATTGCTGGAAATATGATTATCAATATTAATTTGGTTTTGTTCATAATCTCCGCTTTTTTTTCATACAAAAAAGAAATTTTTTCTTTTCGATTAGATCTGATTGATAAAATAATTAGTACATTTTTTTTTATTGTTCTGTTTACAGGCGTTTATAACGATATATTTTTCTATTTAGAGAAATCTTGGAGAGCAGATTTTTCTACAACTATAAAGTCTATACTTTTTTTTAAATATCTAATTTTTTATCTTGTTTTAAGATTTTGTGTAGAGAAAAAATCTTTAAATTTAAAATATTTTTTCATTTCCTCGTCTTTAGCTTCAATATTTGTATGCTTTGATATTTTTTATCAATCAATATTTGGTAAAGATATTTTTGGTTATGGAACTGAAGGGATGGGAAGAAAACTAGGTGGACCTTTTGGAGACGAATTAATAGCTGGAGGTTTTATTCAGCGTTTTTCACTTTTTTCCTTTTTTATAGTTCCATTATTTTTTTTAAAATTTAGAAACTATAGCAAGGTTCTTATCCCAATATTATTTTTAATATTTTTTACAGGAATTATGTTTTCCGGTAACAGAATGCCTTTGATAATGTTTATATTTACTTTATTTCTAACTTTAGTTTTCCAAAAACAAGTAAGAAAATATTTCCTACATTTTTGTTTTATCATAGTTACTGCGTTCTTAATTATTTTTAATTTCAATTCAAAAGTCAAAAATAATTTTAAAAATTTTTATATGCAAGTTACCGAAATTAAAACAGTAGTTTCAGAGGAAAAATTTGATTACAATAAGTCAGCATATTTTAAAGAATTTAATACATTTTATGATACCTGGTTACTAAATAAATATATAGGCGGTGGAATAAAAAATTTTAGATACTACTGTCACTATCGAGCGCCAGATACATCGGAAACTTATAAGAAATATAAGTGCAATATGCACCCACATAATTACTATTTGGAGATTTTGACGGAAACAGGAATAATCGGGTTTTTGATAATTATATTAAGTTTTCTTTTATTTTTTTACAGAAGTTTTTTAAAAAAATATTTTTTTAAATCAACTATGAAAAACAATCACATAATTACTCCATTTATTTTTTTATTCATAGCTGAAATTTTTCCCATAAAAAGCACTGGTAGTTTTTTTACTACTGGAAATGCTACCTATTTATTTTTAATATTAGCAATATTGATTGGTCTAACTCGATTAAATTCAATTGAAAATAAATTTTAACAATATAAATTACTTAACATGAAAGATATTTTAATTACCTCTTGTTCAAGAACAGCTGTGGGTTCCTTAGGCAAAACATTAAAAAATGTAAAAAGTGATGAAATGGGTGCAGCTGTAATATCCAATGAGATAAATAATTCAGGATTAAAATCCAGCGATATAGACGAAGTAATTATGGGTCAAGTTTTAACTGGAGGTGTCGGGCAAAATCCAGCAAGACAAGCGGCTATCAAATCTGGAATACCAAAAGAAAAACCTGCTTATATTGTGAATCAAGTTTGTGGGTCAGGGATAAGATCAATAGTGTCGGGTTTTCAAAGTATCAGATCAGGAGACTCTAAAATAGTTATTGCTGGTGGCCAGGAAAGTATGTCTTCAGCTCCTCATGCAATTCATCTAAGAGATGGGAAAAAATTAGGAGATGCTGAAATAATTGATACCATGATTAAAGATGGATTGTGGGATGCATTTCACGGATATCATATGGGCATAACCGCAGAAAATGTTGCTGAAAAGTTTCAAGTTACAAGAGATCAACAAGACAAATTTGCTCTTAATTCACAAGAAAAAGCTCTTAAAGCACAAAAAGAAAAAAAATTTGATAAAGAAATTTTTAATTATAAAATTAAATTAAAAAATTCAGAAGTGAATTTCAATAAAGATGAACATCCTAGAGAGGGTATAAATCTACAAGCATTGTCAAGATTAAAACCTGTTTTCAAAAAAGATGGTACAGTCACAGCAGGGAACGCCTCTGGTATTAATGATGGCGCTGCAGCAGTGACCTTGATGTCTAGTGAAGAAGCTGAAAAAAGAGGTATTGAAAAACTTGTCTCAATTAAATCTTGGGCAAGTTGCGGGGTTGATCCAGCGATAATGGGAACTGGTCCGATTCCTTCCTCAAAGAAAGCCTTGGATATAGCTGGCTGGTCTGTGAAAGATGTAGATTTATTTGAAATAAATGAAGCGTTTGCAGCTCAAAGTTTGGCTGTTTTAAAAACCCTTTCTATCCCAGAAGAAAAAGTAAATGTAAATGGGGGCGCGATTGCTTTAGGTCATCCAATTGGAGCCTCGGGAACAAGAATTCTAGTTACTCTAATTCATGAGATGATTAAAAGAGATGTAAAGAAAGGTTTAGCGACTCTTTGTATCGGTGGAGGAATGGGTATTGCAATGTGTGTTGAAAGATAAAATATCATCTTTAAATGGAATTACCTGTAGTAAATCATCCTGATTATGTAGCAAAAATAAATGATGATAATAAGTTTCCTATAAAAAAATTTGGTGCATTAGCAAATCATCTTTTGCATGCAAAAGTAGTTCAAAAATTTCATATTCCAAAAGAATGTTCGATTGAAACAATGAAAACCTCTCATTCTTTAGAATATATTAATGATATTAAGAACAAGACACTGTGTATTAAAGCTCAGAAAAAAATCGGTTTTCCAATAAATGATAGCGTTGTGAGAAGATCTTTTGTTGCTACCGGAGGGACAGTACTAGCTAGTAAACTTGCTCTAGACTCAAAGCTTGCTTGCAATACTGCTGGAGGAAGTCATCATGCTACTTTTGATTATGGAGCAGGTTATTGTGTTTTTAATGATACTGCTGTTGCAGCAAACTATTTGAAAAACAAAGGATATGCCAAAAAAATTCTAATATTAGATTTAGATGTTCATCAAGGTAATGGAAATTCAGAAATATTTCAAAACGATAGAGATGTATTAACTTTTAGTATGCATTGTGCATCAAATTACCCTGCAAAAAAATCTAAAAGTGATATTGATATTGAACTTCAAGACAATATGGAAGACAAAGATTACCTTAATGTTTTAAATAAAAATCTAAAGGAGTTAAATAAAAATATTTATGATTTTGTTTTCTACGTTGCAGGAGTTGATATACATTATGAAGATAGACTAGGAAAACTCAAAATTACTGATGAAGGGATTAATAAAAGAGATCGAATGGTTATTGAAAACTTTTATTCAAAAAATATACCTTTGTGTGGCGTGCTTGGCGGTGGTTATAATAAAAGTTTTGACAAACTTATAGAACTTCATTCTATGTTACACAAAAATTGCGCAAACTATTTTTAATGGTCTTGACTTTAGATGGACTAAAACTTAGGGACTAAAGCCAAGACTTGATTTTATAATAATTACCTATAAATCAAAGATAACTCTTAAAACTGACGCGCTACAATTTTAGCTGCGGCAGTTTCTCAAAAAATTGAAGAGACTCAGGATTAGCTATCGCTTCTTTATTATTGATTTTTTCACCATTTATTATCTGTCTTACAGCTAACTCCACAATTT
>MDTA01024834.1_pt1 | contig 17546 bp, 15 predicted proteins | sample 811151 | NCBI WGS metagenome assembly MDTA01 (sample SAMN05326648, study PRJNA326480) | marine metagenome | isolation source: seawater | place: Indian Ocean: South | collected 2010
AGGAAAAAGCAATTCCCAATACTATTTGCATACCAGTCCAAGAATTATCTGGACGAATTAGTGAGCTTGAGAATCAAAAAGGAAAAAAGATCGTGGTGTACTGTAGAAGTGGAAATCGGTCAAGTGTAGCAACCAAGATTTTAAATGAAAACGGTTTTGATGCGTTTAACCTTGTTGGCGGCATGAATGACTGGGAAGAATACTAGTTGTTAGCGCTAATACTTATATTGGTCCAAAAAAGAACTAGAATGAATATTCGGTAAATAAGATAGTGGCAAAGATAGATAGAACAAAGCCCGTACTCGTTACAGGAGCTACAGGATATATTGCAGGATGGATCGTGAAAGAACTTCTTGATGAGGGATTCACTGTTCATGCCGCAATAAGAGATGTCCCCAACAAAGATAAAAGGGCTCATCTAGATAGAATAGCTCAAGAGTCAAAGGGTGTAATAAAATATTTTGAATCAGATTTACTAGAGACCAATTCCTACGAGGATTCTATGATAGATTGTGAGTTGGTCATCCACACTGCATCTCCATTTTTTCTAGACTCAAAAGACCCTCAAAAGGAACTGATCGATCCTGCGCTTGAAGGAACAAGGAACGTACTCAACTCGGTGAACCAGACGAATTCTGTGAAACGTATCATAATTACCAGCAGTGTCGCGGCCATTTACGGAGATTCTATCGAATCCAAAAAGGTTGCAGGGGGGATTTTTAATGAGACCATGTGGAACGAAACTTCATCTGCGACGATGGGAGAATATGCCTACTCAAAAACCATTGCTGAAAAGGAGGCATGGAAAATGTGTCATGGGCAAGATAGATGGGATATGGTTGCAATAAACCCATCTTTTGTAATAGGTCCTGCGCTTAATCCAGATAAGGATTTTGAGAGCAAGAAATTCATGTTGCAAATCGGTAATGGCGACATGAAATATGGAGTACCAGACATAATGACCGGGATGGTTGACGTTAGAGATGTTGCCAATGCTCACATCCGTGCTGGATTTGATGAAAAAGCAAGTGGGAGATATATTATTTCTGCAGATAGTTTAACCTTTTTAAAAATGGCGTCATATCTTTTAGATAGATATGGTGCAGATTATCCAATTCCTACTAGGAACGCTCCCAAGTTCTTGGTCTGGTTGATCGCACCTTTCATTGGAGTGAAGCGTGAGTTCATATCAAGAAATGTTGGATTCAAGGTTGGGTTTGATAATTCCAAAAGTATTGATGAATTATCAATGGAATATCGAACCATTGCGGATTCTGCATCAGAATTTTTTCAACAGTTCATTGATGAAAGATTCATTACTAGCTAAACAAATTATTTAAATTTAAACATGAAAATCCTTATACTAGCCTTGGTTGGTTATCTATTGAAAAAAGGCATTATCGTTCTGCCTTTCAATGTTAAATGGTTTTCTAGGTTCAATAAGAAAAAAGAACAATAACAAGGAGTAAGAAATGAAAGGTTGGAGCCCTCCAGAGTGGGTGATAAATCATATGGAAGAATCAGACATGCAAGCATACGATAGCGCAAATGCATTTTCTCAGTTGCTTGGCATATATGAGAAGAACCTCCAAGTCCTTGGTGAGGAAGCATATGATACTTACCTAAAGATACATGAGCTATTTGTTGGGTCATTCACTAAACTATTTACCATTTATGGTCGGATAATAAAAGAACATGGCACAGACGATGAGATAAATGCATTAGAAAAAGAGTACACCAGAATGAAGAATGAATTCAAAGACCCCATTCCAATGAAATAAGTTGAGTATCTCATTTTGAATTATTCACTAATTACTCTTAATAAATTGATGTTAAGTCAGGCCTATCAGTAAACGTTGTGGCAAATAGCATGATTATGAAATAGACTGATTGAATGGGTCTTTCCGTAGGTTTAAAAGCAATTGTTGAAATTGTCAAAACACATAAAATAAATGTCAATTGACATATCCATTACAATAATTTTCATATCGCTGATACAGTCAATCTTTGGTACTGGTGTATTGCTGTTTGGAACCCCAATATTGCTTATCCTAGGCTATGATTTTAAATCCTTATTAATCATTTTATTACCCATATCAATTTCAATCAATATAATGCAAATAAAAGATGGCCTGGAAAATATTGATGTAAAATTTTATAAAGGTCTGATAATTTATTGTCTACCCTCAGTTTTCATTGCTCTATACCTGATAGACTTTAATTCAAAAGAGTTAAATCTTTTTGTTGGTCTGTTTTTGACAATGATTAGCCTAAAAAGCAACATAAAAGTTGTCGGAAAATTATTGGTATTTTTATTTCGAAATGAAACGATCTACTTGATCTTAATGGGTCTTTTGCATGGTATTACTAATCTTGGAGGAGCATTGTTATCGGGTGGAATACTAATCAAAGAGTCTTCCAAGGATGTTAAGCGTGCAACGATAGCGATTTGTTATTTATCCATGGCTTTTATTCAAATTTTTACTTTAGTCTTCAAATTCAATAGTAATACTTTCATTGCAAGTTTCAATCCGATCTATCTTATCACTGCACTAGCCATATACATAACTTCTCAACGTTTTCTCTACGATAAGATCAGTGACCATCTATTTGTTAAGATCTCAGATATTTTTCTTTTTATGATGGGATTTACTCTGGTAGGTCAATATTTATTGAATTGATGTATCATTGGGATTACATTTTTATGTTTTTCATGATAATTTATTTTTGATTAAAAGATGCAAACAAAATAATTATGAAATATATATCAAAATCATTTACGTTTATTTTTTTTCTGCTCCCTTTTTTCATGTCATGCTCTGATGATATGACATCATCTGATGAACTTGGATCTTCAGAAACAATTAATTGCGGTGAAGATACTACCTTCATTTTGCCTTTACCTGCTGTTGATATAGCCAGGTATTCAGACTGCAGATACATACTAGCTGGGATATATGGCACAGAAATATTGGATGAGTTTGGAAACATTCTTCCATCATGGGAAGATAATGGTCTCCGAGTTCCTTCAACGCGTGGATTTAACCCTACAAGTGATGGTGGTTTTTTAACTGCCTACATAAATTTTGTTAGTAAGGCTAGTCCGCCAGATGCGCCTGGAAATGGTTGGACATGGTTTGTGCCTTCATTTCAGGCACCGCATTATGTAAATGATGCAATAGAAACGTTGGATGGAGATTATATTGCTGTTGGATGGGTGAGTGGTGACCCAGGAACAGGTGGACATAACCAGAGGGGTCAAGCTTTCATAGCACGATTATCAGATGGTGGTGTACTGCAGTGGATAAAGCGTTTTGGTCTGCTAAATACTCCAAAAGATACCTTTTGGGAGGTCGTTGAAGCAGATGATGGAGGTTTTGTTGCTGTAGGTTCGAAGCTTGAAGCACGTGAATTTTATTTTTACGATCACTTTTGGTTTTTGAAAATTGATGCAGATGGTAACGAGGAATGGTCACGTGAAATTGGTACGAATGATAGATATGACATGGCGTTTGACGTAATCAAAATGCCTGATGGTGGATTTGCCGCAACGGGCATGAGTACTATTAACAGTAACGGAGTTGGAGCAATGCGTGTTGTTCGTATTTCTGCAAACGGATCTGTCATGTGGGATAAAAAAGCAGGAGGGGATGGATACCAAGACATGGGACATGCCTTGGCTTTGAACCAAAATGAAAACGTTTTGATGGTGGCTGGGATGAAACAACCAAATACAGGTGACAGTAAAATAAAACTTTGGGGTTATAATCCTGATACTGGCAATAGGCTATTCACGAAAAATGATATTGATCCTGAATATGGCCTTGGTGCTTGGGGTGTTACTGCAGCCTATGATAATGGGTTTTTAATAACCAGTTCCTCGCTTTTTAAAACTGACTCTCTTGGCCAATTTTGAACATTAACATTTTTTTGATTTGAATAAGATATGTTGTTTCAAATTTCCATGATGATTCCCACGGACCTTTTTTTTGGTTGCTAGCTAAATATTTATTTATGATAAGAAAATTGTAGTGTTGGTCAATATGTATTAAACTTGATCAAACATTAGGATCATACCATGGATTTACGAATCGTATTTCTTGCATCATATGAGGCCATTCTTTCAATAACTTTTGGTCTTTTAACCATATTCTTAGTCAATAAAATTCTCAATATCACGCTTTTGAAAACTGATACAGAGGATTCTTTATTAAGTGGTAATATTGCAATGGGTGTTTTTGCTGGAACTCTGGTCTTATGCAATTTAATACTCGTACAGCCTAGTATATTACCCAGTATAAGCACACTACAAACAATGTTAGTTGGGAAGGAAAGTATCAGCATTGAATTATTATTGGTTTCTTTTGGATTTTTTCTCTTTTTCTACTTAGTCACGACCTTGCTTTCGATTGGTGTTCTCCTTTCAGCAGTGTGGATTTATCTTCAGGCAACGGTAAACATAGATGAGATAAAAGAAATAAGAAAAAATAACATTGCGGTATCGATCATGCTATCGCTAGTAGTACTCGGAATGACACTCTTTATTCAACCATCTGTGAGTCGTCTGATAGCATCATTTGTACGATATGAAGTAAGTGTTGATGATGAAAATAGTGTCGTTCGTGATGGTGAGGTTGCACCACCCATGGAAAAAATAAATCCTGAATGATATCGATTGAAATTCATGTTCCATATCATAGCCTATTGTTCTCTTATCTTATTCTCAGCTTTTTTTTACTTAGATATTCTCCTACCTATGTATCTTGAGCAGGTGCCAAGATCAGTAGGTTACATACCTAAATACAAGAAAAACGAGTGGACGAGCCAGAAATGCACCTCTAAAGATGGGAATTATGTTCATACCTATAAATTTAAGGATCTTGATAACCAGACTCGTATTTGGAAGTGGTCTGCTCCAAAAAAGGAATCAGATGCATTGATAAAGAGATTTGGTGTTCCTCCTAGTATTTATAAGCCATATACTCCAACAGCTGAAGTATTGGCCAAAAGAAAAAAGCAGATTAAAAATGGTTATTTTCAAACACGCAATAATATTGTTGGTCCTAATCACTCCGCCATCATAGCAGATAGTCGTCCACTAGTAACTGGGGTTACTGATCTCGTTAAACAGGCGATCAGTAATGATGGTCTGAATAAAAGAGAGACGGTCGAGCTTATCATGGCATTCTGTCAGGACATCCCCTACGGAGTTCCACCAAAAAATTATGAGGGTAAAGTAATATCAGGAATGTTTCCACCACCACTTGCTTTAAAGAAAACCTGGGGTGATTGTGATACAAAATCTATTCTATTTGCTTCCATTTATCTATCACTCCCGGGAAGATCCATGGTGCTCCTGGAATCACCGGGACACATATCTGTTGGAATAGAGGGTAGTCCAGGTCCCTATGATCAAGCAATTTCATTTCAAGGTAAAAAATATATTTTTGCGGAACCAGTAGGACCGGGAAAAAAACCAATGGGCGGTGCCATATCACCATATGTGCAGATAAATGGTGTCCATCCAATAGAACTTGACCAGAGTTATGTAAAACCAAACTATGAGACATTATCGGAAGAAATATCCGTAGGAAGTACCATCATCTTCAAATTGTTAGAGGGCAAAAGATCAATAGCAGACAAACTAAAGATATTTTATAATCATGTTGGTCAAAATCAGAATTATTACGAGATCACGAGTAAACCAAAGACGGATGGTTCCATTAAATATTCTACACAGAAAGAAAAAATATATCTAATGATCAATCAGAGTGGTTACTATCACTACGGAGGGTATGCAGTGAATAAGAAAATGAATCTAGATCTAGATTTTTCTCAAGGAAACTGCATCTATATTAGGACAGGTCCTGGGAAAAATGTTTTTGTCTTTAAACATGAAAATGGAAACTACTCTGGAATGCAATTCAAGGCTGATCGGAATGGTGTAATTCGTGCAATACTTGATTCTGGAGATTATCTGGCATCTCTCACACAGAACATAACGGGTAAGGAGTTAAAATACTTTAATAGAGATGAAAAAAAGGGCATTACATTTGACCTATAGTCCAATATCGATATTATTCAATGGTATGGCAGTATTATCCTTTCCATTAATCGAACTTCAAGGGGTATGAAGAGGCCTTCAAAAAAATAATTAAACTCAATTGAGATTTATTCAAAAAAAAAACTATTTCTAATAGCAACTTAAATTCTGATTCATGGGAGGGGAAATGAGAACCATTCTTATCATTGCTTTTGTCACTATCATGCTGTTCGGAAATGCCCGTGGTCAAAATGCGTCTTCGGAAAGTGTTCGAAATTTGTTGCACATGATTAATGCAAATGATGTGGGTCAGCAAATGTTAGAGCAGATTCTTCCAAGTCTAAAGGCGATGCTCCCCGAAGCTACCGAAAGATTTTGGAAAGAATTTCAAGATGGTATTGACACGGATCAATTATTAAACCAGCTCATACCAATCTACCAAAAATATCTATCAGAGAAAGATGTTAATGACATAATCAAATTCTATCTTACACCTGCAGGAAAAGTACTGTTAGAGCATCAACCTAGCATCATGAAAGAGTCCTTGGCAGTATCACAGCAATGGGGTGAAAATATTTCAAGGGCCATCATACTCAAATATGAAGAGAAGTATTAATATATTCCAATAGTCTAAATGATGATGTTTTAACATTTATCACGTTGGATATACTCAGAAAATTTTCGATTATCTTTCTAAAAATAAAAACGATTAAAAAAGGAAAATGAAAAATAAAATAAAAGAAAACAATCCTTCAAATGATGAGATGAATGAGGCCTATCATACCTTAGTAGAATGGACCAAGAGTGTTCCAGATGCAATGGAGAAAATTAAAAGAACAGGAACAAAAGAGGATCTTGTAAAATACAAGAAACAGATCAGATTGATCGTTGAAAAAATGAAAGAAATTGAAAAAAGATTAAAACCTTAAAAAAGAAAAGGATGGTAACATGTTGAATACAACAACTCATAATATTGATGGTGAGGAGATTAAAGAATATCTTGGGGTTGTAGCAGGTGAAGCTATTTCTGGTGCAAATTTCCTAAAGGATCTAATGGCATCTTTGCGAGACTTCACAGGAGGAAGATCTGAAGCATATGAAGCCGAACTTAGTAAGGCTCGTAAGATTGCGTTTGAAGAAATGAATCAAAAAGCAAAAGAAATGGGCGCAAATGCCGTGGTCGGTATCGACATTGATTATGGTACCCTGGGTGACACAGGTTCCATGTTAATGGTAAGTGTCAATGGAACCGCAGTTAAATTTTAATTAACAGAAGGCAAAGGGTATTAAAATACCAATTTATATTTGGATGATGGTTTCTGTTATCGATGCACAGAGCTTTAAGAAAGAGCCAATTCTTTTATATTCAGAAAAAGGAAATATCAAGATAGAACCTGGTACAAGATTGAATGTTAATGGTAAAGACGGTTATTTCGATGCTTTAGACAAAAATACAATGATATTCAGATTTACATTGGACAATGTTCCAGATTCAGTATTGTTACACTATAGTGAATTAAAAAAGATAGTTATTCCTAGAATAGAAAGATCTGCTAATATCTCTGACACGTACTTTAGTGAGTATGTATCTAGAGGTTTTAAATTAGGTCTGCAGATAGGTGCTGTCTCATCTTTCATCGCTGGAACATTTTTCATGAAAGACAATGATGTAGGAACTGATTCTGAATGGGAAATATCTGATGGCGAGTCACTTTTTGTCTATTCAATCATAACGACTCCTTTTGTATGTGGATCTGTTGGTGGTTTGCTTGGTTTGCTAAAAAGAAAAAAAGTAAAAGATTCCATCTCAATTAAGATAGGGGATGCAGATTGGAAGATAATGGAATAGTGAAATTTCGAGATATGGTCTTAAATTTCCATGAAAATGCATGCTATTTTTGAGCCTGGATCCTAATGCAACCCATAAACATCATCATACTTTTTTTATTACTCTTTTCCCCATTTGGATATATACCATTCATAGTTAAAAGTGAGAAGCGGAACCAAAATAAATTAATTTGGTTGGTCTTATCCTTCCTTTTTGGCTTAGTTCAGTGCATGATTTATATGATGATCTTAATGGGACTGGATATCCCTTTATAATTACAAATTAAGAAATGGGATCAACTCAATCGAAAAATGAAGCTTCAAGATTCAATAGAAATGCAATACTGAATGCAATCTGCATTAAATGGTCAAAATGCTAAAAAAAATTACATTAATTCTTTTTTTAGGTCTCGGATATTGTTGGGCGAATACCATCGCACTTCTGGATATGAAAAGATTTAATGTTAAAAGCATGAAGCCTGTCAATGCGCTAATGGGTGCCATTGAAAATGAGCTAAAAAACAATGATGGCTATGAGCTTAGGAGGAGGCACAAGTTATTACCAGAGATAGCCAAAGAAGGCATTGATGTAAAAGATTGCGAACACGATTGCTTGGTCAGGATCGGAGCACTAATGGGAATCGATCTATTCATTACTGGTGAGCTAAAGAAAGCAGGAAATGTATATCTATTGACACTTGACATATTCAATGTTTCTAAGGGATCCATTCAAAAAACAATTACATGCAGATCTAATAATGGAATGATGAAGCTCATGGAAAAAGTAAGAAAAAAGATCAATGTTGAACTATTTGATTCTGGATTCATTAGAGAAGTCTCTTCTAGCCATATTGAAGATTCCATTGTTGCATCAAAAGACACACATTCGGAAAAAGATGGCGCGGCCGTCTTGGAATTGGTTCCAAATGTTTCAAGAGAACTGAGCAATAAAAAAACAAGCAGCCTAGATCCTAGAGATTCAAAAGATAGCATTAGTAGTACACCCTTGAGAAAAGAAAAGATGACGGGCCTAATGAATATTGAATATGATGAAGTTGATATCCCAATTAGATATGACCTAATAGATGATAGTGCAAGGAAAATAAAAAATGAGCCAAATGAAAAGATCGAAGCTTTAGCAGAACGTTTGATAAAAAACTGTGCTAATGATTATGAAAAATTAAGGGCAATCTATGTATGGATTACAAGCAACATAGCGTATGATGTTGAATCTTATTTTTCAGATGACATTACGTATGAGAAGGTTGAACCATCTAATGTTCTAAAGTCAAAAAAATCTGTGTGCTCGGGCTACGCAAATATATTTGATCAATTAGCAGCTTCAGCAGGCATAAGTTCACAGGTTGTTACCGGCTATGCTAAAGGTTATAGTTTTAAACCAGGGGATAAATTTAGTGAGAGCAATCATGCCTGGAATGTAATTAATCTTGATTCCAAGAAATACTTGATCGATTGTACCTGGGGTGCTGGAAATGTTGGTGAGGATAGAAAATTCCAATTCGATTACAATGATTTTTTCTTTTTGACAAAGCCTGAACATTTGATTTTCACACATTTTCCAGAAGATTCTGAACTTCAATTGTTGAAAGATGGGCTTACCATGGACGAATTTTACCGTCTCCCATACGTTCGTAGTAATTTCTTTAATTATCAAATTGAGCTAGTAGGTGACCATCATAACCAATACATGGTAGACTATCAGCTTGAACTTAATTTCAATATTCCAGAGGAAATTAAAATATTATGCGCACTCAAAGATGAAAATGATAAGCAATATGAGGGAGCTACGTACTATAATAGAGAAAGCGTCAAGACAAAGATTTTTCTTAGGCCACCAGGATCTGGAGACTATACTCTTAGTGTCTTTGCAAAAAAATATAATGACGATGGAAAATATGAGGGTTGTATGGATTACATGATCAGGGTTCCCGATAATCATGTAAAAAATAATGGGTATGTTAAACTATGGTATGATAAGATTAGTGAGCATGGTATTACTTTCAAAGAAATTCATTCTTACAATTATGATCTGAATGATGAAGTAATGCTTAGCTATCTTTGTTCTGATGATATAGTCTTTTCTACAAAATTAGAGGATGATCAAGGAAGAGAGCTAGAACAATACGCAATGGTACAGAAAATAGATGGTGGTTGTGGAATATTGATAATGCCACCGGGGAATGATGCATATACACTTACCGTGTTTGCAAAAAATAAGAAAGACGAAGGAAATTACAGTGGTATTGCCCAGTATGTGATAAATGGATTGGTAGAGGGCGTTAATAAAAAGATCTACCCTAAACAGTATGGGTCTTTCAGTAGCCACGGGGGAAAATTAAACTCACCAATGATTGGTGATCTAAACTTAGGTGAGGAGTATAATTTCTCCGTTTATTTAGACAATGTGTTAGAGATGAATGTCATCCACGATGGAAAATGGACGAAACTTGAAAAGACCAGTAAAGGTACTTTTGAATTAAATAGATCATTTACCAAAAAGGGAAAAGTCAGCCTAGCAGCAAAAATGGTAGGTGAAGACAAATTCACGACTCTTTTGGAGTATGTGGTGATTTAACGTGATGGTATTTCAAAAAACAAATATCCTTGCTAATTTACCGGTATGCGACAAATTCTGATTACTATCATGATTAATGCATTTCTTCATGCGCAGGTACCTGATAACTATGATGATTACGACCTTGCCAAGGAAAAAGTAAAACCCATAAAGCAGAATAGTTTATCAGTCCTTTTCGACAAGACAGCTCCAACGATTTTATCAATGAAAGTGAAGACTGATAACATCGAGCACCAATGGGCCACTACAGGTGACTTGGTTACGATATTCTGTGAAGCATCTGAAACGGTGCACGACATAAGGATGGTCGTTCTCGAGAAAGAGATCGAGATCAAGAGAATGAATGCCAGAGAGTTCATAGCTAATTATCTAATTGTTGATGATGACCCTGATGGTCTGCTTCCGTTTAATGTCAGCTTTAAGGATTCAGCAGGAAATGCGCTAGAGAACTATGAGATCACTACTGATGGGAGCTCTGTGACAGTGGACAGGACAAAGCCCGATGCATACACCACAGGAATCATGACGCCGGTTGGAGGAAATGCCCTTCCAAATGTTTGGAATTCTACTAATAACAGCATGGAGGCAGTCATACCGGTTCCAAATGATACAACACTTATTGGTGGGGTTGCTACCTTTTTTGCCAAAATCGGTTCTGGTGAGTGGGAGATGTTAGGAACTTCTCATCCTCTTGATGCTAATGATCTGGATTCATTAAAGAAAGTGGTCTTAACGGAGGATATGGTAGAGGCCGTATCTGGTTTTGATAATGGACTAACCATTGAATTTAGGTCGTCACTTGTTGATAAGGTTGGTAATGAGACAATTGGCGAGATGAGCGAAAGTAAGATCATAATTGATCAGACACTGCCAACGTTATCAAGAATAGACGTTGAGTCAACGAACCTGTTTCCATCGGTTGCGAAGGTTGGTGATACGGTTAAGATAAAATTCATTGCAGATGAGCCAATAGAACCTCCAAAGTTCACCATATATGGAAATGAGATAGATGCGGTCAATACAGAACATTTTAACTGGATGGTAGAATATGTCATAAAGCAGGAAGATTCGGAGGGCTATGTTAGATTTAACTATCAGCCAATAGTTGATGTCAATGGAAACCCAGAGAAGAAAGAAACTATCACGCAAGTAACGGGTTTTACCGGAGACACCACGATTGTATATCAAAACGGTGACATGTTCTCAGGAAACTGGAAAGAGGGTATCATTGATGGGTATGGCACATTTTCATGGAAAAATGTAGGAAACTATAAAGGAAGATGGATGAATGGTAAGCGGAATGGATACGGTACCATGGTTTACAATTCAGGGAGCAGGTATGAAGGAGAGTGGAAAGATGGAGATTTTCACGGAGACGGTACCTACTACTATGCAAATGGAGATGTATATAATGGTGAATGGCGGAATGGTCTAAAATATGGACAAGGGACCTATGAGTGGAAGTCGGGTAATAGTTACAGAGGCGCTTGGATAAATGATCACTACACAAACAAAGGAATCATGACCTTCTCCAACGGTGAGAAGTGGGGCGTGTATGTTCTTCCAAAATAATTAAACCCTTATCAAAAAGATAATAAGAAACAACTTCCTCTCAATTATAAATAGGCGTATTCTACTTAATAATGGATTATTAAGTTTGACAAGACCATTCAAGATTTTATTATTTGCACTGATCACTTTTAACATCAGTTGCAGTGTTGACAGTGCTGATAAAACAAAAAGCGAAAAAGTTTTCGACATCCCACTCAAGGTGTATCCTTGCGATAGTGATAGTCTTTCAATATCTAACAGTGCAAAAAATGCATTGATGTCTGCAGGAATGACCAGGTGCATGATGCCTTTTGGTGTATTAATTAGTGCTGATCAGGACATGCCGATAGCTTATTTGGAAATGTCAGGAAGGATTCTAGCGGAAATGCTAGACCAAGATCTTGATGGGAAAATGGATGATCTATCACTATCTCAGTATGTATCGGACTGGAAAACAGGTTGGCTGGCAATGCCGACAGACAAGGAGCAATGGGAGAATGCACAATGGCCCGTATTATACAGCCAATTGGGTTATGACATAATCATACCAAGCTGGTGGATGGGAACATCGAACGCGGAGCCTGATGAACATGCAAAAGCAGTAATGGTAGAGGAAATCACTCATTTCTTAACACAATTTGGTTATGGACCAAGATACCCTGAGAAGTTTGGGGTTGAGGATTGGAGCTCCACGATCGCACAAGAAACGGCTCAAGCACAGTGTGTGTGGTGGCAACATCCTGAAAACTCCTGTCCAGAAAGTCCTCCCACTGTACAAGGAGATTGTTCAGATTCAAACTGTGATGTTGTGGAGTTCTATCACCAGGTATTGATCCTAAGATCTGGGATGGAACCGGGATGGTATGGAATAGGCTTTCCAACTACTGCAGCTGAGCTAGATGAACTTCTTGGGGATGAGATGAAAAGTTTGATGGACGATCCTAATTATCATCAGCTGAATTCACCACTTACGTTTGAATATCCTTTAATTGATTAATGTGTCTTGGCTCATTGACCAGGTTTGATATTTTTCATAAATTGCTTATTATGTTCTCTAAGATTTCATGAAAATATTTCGCGTTAGATTTATTGCCATTATTTTTATGGCGACCTTTATTTTATCACGAGAGGATGTTGAAAGAGCCTCGCTTTCATCACTTTTTCTTATGGATAAAGACAGTTTGCAAAGTTCCCGCACCAATACGACTGAGGAATTGATTTGGTATGTTCAGATAAGTGCCCACCAGGATGAGATGAATGACATGGATAATTATCTTGGCATTGCGGATGGCGCAACAGATGGATTTGATAATGAAATTGATGTGCTTGAGCCTCCACCTGGGCCAGGCAATAGTATTCAGGTATATTTTCCACATCCAGAATGGGAAAATATTTTAGGCGATAATTTTTCCAGTGACATTCGGTCTGAAGATGACCTTGCTGATCACATGCAGGTTTGGGACTTTGTCGTGGTTAGTACCCAGGACGGAGAGGTCACCTTAGAATTTAGTTTAAATAACTTACCGGAAGTTCCAATAATAATGGAAGACATGGAAACAGGTGACCGTACTACCATAGGAGATCAAGATTCTTTGATTTTTACGGTATTTGCCGATGAGGAGAGAGAGCTAAGAATAAGCATAGGCGATGTTACTGGACCGGTAATAGCTCAGGATGGTATTCCAACAGGACCTGCCATTTATCCATCCGGTACTAATGTTGACATCACATGGTCAGTAAATGACGGCTTTTTACATGATTCCACATTTGTTTTCAATAGCCTTGATGGAGGTGAATCCTATCAACTGCTTGCAGAATTATCTAGTGCCGTAACCAGCTATGAATGGATGGTTCCAGAAGTTGATAGTGGGGTCAATCATGAGTGCATGATTCTTATCGAAGCTGTCGACTATGCTTCAAATAGCAGCACTAGCATGAGTGAACATCCCTTCACCATAGTGGGCAATACTATACAAACGGAGATATACTCTGGTTGGACCCTTTGGGGTGCTCCAATAGACCCGGATGTTGATTCAATGCATGTCAACATAGGTGATGATTTTGATGGATACTGGGACACTTTTGACTATTTAGATGGTGGTTACACATATGATGGATTTTTGACCTTGGGAAAGGGATACTGGCTGGGAACCATGGAAGATGCGGAGATCGATGTTTCAGGTACCGTTTCAGCTGAGGAGGTCTCTATTTCACTTAGCGAAGGTTGGGAGTTGATAAGTAATCCACTAGTACTGGATGTTGCTCTTGATAGTCTGCAGTTCTCATTCTGGAGCGATACGAAAACATACCAAGAGGCCCTTGAGGAAGGATGGATAAATGCCCTTTATGGGTATGGTGAAAGTGGATATGAAGAGGTAGAAAAATTGATGCCATGGAGGGGGTATTGGATATCCGTCCTTTTGGAGGGGATTCTGGTTACTTTTCCCATACATGCTGAGGTAGAAGAAGTGGTCGATGTCTATGATAGGGAAGAGGAGTGGTACATCGACTTCCAGGCAGACATAGAAAATGCTCAAGATAACATGCTTACCATTGGATGTAATGAAAATGCAACCGATGACTTTGATGAGGCCTACGATGCATTCACTCCACCTCCTTCACCAGCCTCAGAAAATGTATCTCTTAGCATATCACATGAAGAGTGGGGTCTATCTCTTGGTGATGATTTCAGTAAGGACATACGATCGCTTCACGGCGAGGATGGCGATATCAAAGAGTGGGCCATTGACATTGAAAGTAGTAGCGAATATGTCAACCTGGAATGGTCGTTTTTTAATGTTCCTGATGATTATCAGATAGGCTACAGCACAGATGGCGGAATTTATTTTGAAGACCTTAGAGAACAGAGCTTGCTGACGTTGGATGGCAATGGTCAAATAATCATTCGAGTTGGAACTGAAATACTTTCTTCATTTGATGATGGAAAGATCCCTGGCGTGTTTTCATTGAGCCAAAATTATCCGAACCCGTTTAATCCTTCAACTACCATTCAATTCGTGTTACCTGAGGATGAAATGGTAGAGCTGGTCATTCATGACATGAGTGGAGCCAGGGTTAGAACCTTGATCAGTGGACAAAGGAAAGCAGGTGTTGAGAGAGTGCGCTGGAACGGGATAAGCGATCTTGGAAATACAGTTTCTGCTGGGGTGTATGTTTACACGATAAAGGCTGGTGTTCTTTCGCAGAGCAAGAAAATGATCTTCATGAAATAGTATTTGGTTCTTTTGTTTTTAGAATCATGCGTTGTCCCCTGCTAATTTCTTGAAATATGCTCTCATTAACCACTCTTGGCGATTTTTTCTGTTTCTTTCAAATACCATATGGCAGTCAAATGTGACCCATGTTCCGTCCTTTGATTGAAGAATTCTATGGCCGTCAACACTAAGAACATTGTTTGTATCTTCATTAAGTAGCATGAGTGTTTTCATACCGTCCTTTTGCGATTGAGGGTGATAAAGGGAGTGTACTTCTATTGTGCTCATCTTGGTCATCTCCTCTGGTGTATACCCAAGACACAGGGTGTTTCCACTAAAAAGACCATTTCCAATCCTCTTTATGTTGTCTGCAACTAGGTCACTTTCCTCATTTTCATGAATGATGAAAGAGGTCTCGAGATTGAATGTTGAAGTTTGCTCATTCACCATGACATTTTTATCTCTTTGATTCTTTAAGATATTAAGCCTTTTCTCAAGGTTCTGTATCTTTTCCTTTAACAGAAGAATGTTTTCACGCTGAAGTTCAATAACATCGGAAGATCTCGTTTCAGTTGTACCGTGACTTTGAAGTACGCGGTCTAAGCTATCATCTTGAACACGGTTTGTTTCCATGTTCTCTTTTATGAGTTTGTCGATCTTTACTAAAAGGGATGATCTAGGATCTCTCTTTCCTGCTTCATATAGATAGAGCGACGAGTTTGATATGCCAAGAGTTGAGGCAAGCTCTTTCTGGGACTGGTTCAATAGAGTCCTGAGTATTTTGAATTTTAAGGCTATGTTCATTTACGAATTTACACAATTAAAAACCATTAAGTCACAATGAAGTAGTGATGTACGTCATAGTCATACTTAAGTAATATTTTTTATTATTACTTCGTATATTTTATGGAAATTTAATTAGAATGTATGAGTGCGTTCAATTTCGATAATATTTTAATGAACATGGAGGACACCATGATAAAAAAAGTAATGTTTTCACTAATTGCAAGTGGGATGCTGTATTCTCAAGCAAACTATTCACTTGAACTTAATGGTGAAGGGGACCATGTGGTCGTTGAGTACGCCAACGAACTAAATAGTTTTACGACTGAACTTACCGTATCGGTCTTTTTCAAGGTGACCAACTCTGATAGATTAGGTACTCATAGAAATATTGTAACAAATGGAGATAGTAATGCTGGGTACGCACTCACCGTTAGTGATCAGAATAAATTAAGACCGCACGTACAGAATGAGCTTGGGTGGCTTTATTTTGATGGAAATACAACCATCGAGCTTGACATGTGGTATCATGCCGCATTCGTCTACAATAGTGCAAATCCGTCCTTAGATCTATATTTGAATGGAATCCACGATGGTTCATCCGATAATCTTTCGGGCAACATACAGAACTGGACTGGTCAACTTCTAATTGGTGATTATCATTATAATGAGGAACAAAGATTTCCAGGTCATATCGATGACCTTACCATATGGGATAGCGCCTTGTCACCCGATGACATACATTCACTCATTCTATCATCACCCTTGGGCAGTGAAGATGGGTTAGTAGGATATTGGGACTTTAATGATGGAGAAGGAAATGTTCTATCGGATCTTGCAAATTCAAATGATGGTGCCATTATTAATGGCGACTGGAGCACCGATGTTCCAGATGCATTTGGTGAGGTCCATGAATTAGATGAAATGGTAGATGAGTTGACCCTGTCATTCAGTTCTTACCAAGACTTAGAGAGTATCGAGTTAGATACTGGAAAAGCATACTACCTTAAGATCACCGGCACATATGGGTATGGAGGCTGGTCTGGAACAGGAAACATCGATGGCGCATTTGCTTTCCAGGGTCACAGTGAAGGAATCATTCCACTTAGAGCCTGGAGCTGGAATGGGTCAACCACGCAAAGACCTTATCGGGATGAGTATAATGAGGACCATGTTTACTTTTATTATTTTACTAGCGATGGGCCAACTGAACAGTTTGGATTTCAAGATGGGTTATACATCGATAACGGGGGGAGTCTTCAAATTCAGATCTGGCAGAGACATGATGGTATTGAAACAGTATTTGCACCAACAACCAGGGAAGAGCTGCAAACGGCAGTTAATCTATGGGTAAGTGACAATGCAACCGCTTTAGAGACCTATGGTGATATCAATACCTGGGATGTATCACTCATCACGGACATGAGCGATCTTTTTAAAAATAAAACTACATTTCACAGTGATATATGTAATTGGGATGTTTCCAATGTGACGACCATGCAAAGCATGTTTGAAAGTGATTCATGGGTAC
>MDTA01022745.1_pt1 | contig 17541 bp, 15 predicted proteins | sample 811151 | NCBI WGS metagenome assembly MDTA01 (sample SAMN05326648, study PRJNA326480) | marine metagenome | isolation source: seawater | place: Indian Ocean: South | collected 2010
ATAATTTTTTGTTGTAGTAATTAGATTTTCAGTTACTTTTACTCCAGTTTGAAGTTTATTTTCCTTAATTACCTCATCAATCTTTCTTTTTTTTATACCAGTTACTGTTAACTCAGTTAATTCCGGTAAGTCATATAATTCAATTTCAAGATCTATGATCCCGTCTTGAACATTGGTTTTATATATATCAACAGAACTAAAAAGATCTGAGCCCCAAAGTTTTTTAATTGCATTGCTTAGCTTCTCCCCAGGAACACTTATCGCATCTCCTTCCCTTAGGCCGGAGAAGGTAACAATTGTAATAGGGCTAAAGGAGGTGTTTCCAGTAACTTCAATTTTGCCAATAGTATATCTTTCAACACCTGTTTGTGATGACAGTAAACTAGAAAATAAAAATGTAGAACTGATCAGTATTAAATTGACCACATATATGAAGTTTTTATGTAGGCTTTTTAAATTATTTAATTTGTTCACTGGTTTTTCCAAATCTTCTTTCTCTATTTTGATAACTAATAATAGCCCTATATAAATCTTTTTTTCTAAAGTCTGGCCATAATTTTTTAGTAAAATATAGCTCAGAGTAAGCAATTTGCCAAAGTAAAAAATTACTTATTCTTTTTTCACCACTTGTTCTAATCAGTAAGTCAACATCTGGCAAATTACGGGTGTAAAGATGGTTATTTATAACGGTTTCGTCAATATTTTTTGAAGAAATTATATTATTTTTAACTTTATCTGATATTTCTCTGACGACATCAACTATTTCACTTCTACTACCATAACTTAAAGCTAAGGTCAAAGTTAATTTTGAATTTTTTCTAGTTTCATTTTTAACCTTCTGTAAATAAGTGCTTATTTTTTTGGGGAGCATGCCAAGATTTCCAATTGTTTCAAACCTAATATTGTTTTTATTTAAGCTTTTTAACTCATCTTTTAAGGATAAAAATAGTAGTTGCATTAAGAAATCAATTTCTAATTTGGGTCTATTCCAATTTTCGGTAGAAAAGGCATATAGCGTTAAATTTTTTATACCCAGTTCAATACATGACTCCACAATTTTTTTTACAGATTTTCGGCCAGCTCGATGCCCCTTCTCTCTTTTCATACCTCTTTTCTTTGCCCACCTACCATTTCCGTCCATAATGACGGCTATATGTTGAGGTATTTTATTTTTATCAATTTTTTTTAAACTCATTTTCCAATGTTACAATAGCATGGATTTCTGCCAAAAGTATATGTTAAGCTAAAGTTAGAAAACATATACCAATCATTGTTGTTAATATTTCCAAAGTTATAACTTAAATCATCCATCGATATACTATTACCGTCAATTTTATCGGTCAATGCATATCTGGCACCTATTTCAAATGACAAAATTAGGCTTTCGAACAGTCTATGCTTCAGTCCAACGACCATTGGAATTGAATATGTAGACTGTTTTTTTTTTGAATTTGACAGGTTTCCATTGATCAGAAGCTGTTCATCAAAGTTTGTATATGAAATACCTGAATAGATGTAGGGTGAAAATAGTACATCAAAATCGTGTAGATCGAATTCAAAAAAATTAAATTCCATTCCAATCGAGAGCTCGCTTAACGGAGTTTCGAAATGATAACCCCTCTCTAGTCTTCTTGGATCATCTGATTTTAAATCATCAGGGGAAAGCTTTGTTCTGATATAAGAAATTCTATAAGAGTGTCTAGGACTTCTGTTCCATTTAAAAACTGCTCCAAATAGATCCTCTTGAGGGTTAATAAAAACAGTATTTCCAACATCTCCTATAAAATTTGATTTTCCATATATGACTCCAGCCTCATATATCTGAGAAAAGGATAACTGGGTAAAAAGAATTATGATGATTATTTTATAAGACCTGATATTCAATGTTTTTGTTTTAAACATAAACTATAATCAGAAAAAATTATTGTTCTGTTCTTTTATCTTTACCCCACATTAATTTTTCTCTAAGTGTATTAATGTAACTATCATCCTCAAATTCAACCATTTTTAAAAAGTGAGGTGCTTTCGAAATATATATTTTTGAATTAATATTTACAGAGAATATTTTTGAATCAGCTGAAACAAAATATTCATTTTCCCTTCCATTAATAGAAATTTCAATTCTCTTTTCATCAGAAATGACTAATGGTCTTGCATTAAGGTTGTGAGGAGCAATGGGGGTTAGTACAAGATTTTTACTATCAGGCATGATTATCGGTCCACCACAACTCAAAGAATAACCTGTTGAACCAGTCGGAGTAGATATGATCAATCCATCTGCCCAATATGTATTTAAATATTGGTCATTTAATTTAGTATCAATTGTAATAAGTGATGTTGTATTTTTTCTCGAAATAGAAATTTCGTTTAATGCACTTTCTTTGTTACCTTCAAATTCAACCTGAATAATTGTTCTCTCAGAAATTTTAAACATTGATTCTTTCAGTTTTTCTAAAATGGATTCAAAATTTTCTATTGCTGAATTAGCTAGAAATCCAAGTCTACCTCTGTTTAAACCAATTATGGGAATAGATAATTTGCCAATTTCGTTGGCAGATCTAAGAATGGTTCCGTCACCACCAATAGAAACAACATAATCATATTCATTTGTCAGTTTCTTAATCGGATTAAAATTAAAATTCGAAATATCATCAAATTTTTTTGAAATCAGTTTATACGATTCAGAGTCAATATCAAAATCAATATTATTTTTTTTTAGGCTATTAAATACAGAAAATATATGCTCGTTATTTTCTTCAGGATCTAATTTTGTAAATAGAGCAAATCTCAAAATTTCTTCTAAAATTAAGGGGTATCAAAAAATCAAAATTAAGTAAAAATAAATTAGTTTTGCATAAAATATTTTACATTAAATTTTTAATGACTAAGTTAAGCGTAAACATTAACAAAATTGCAACATTAAGAAATTCTAGGGGAGGAAATTACCCAGATGTTTGTGATTTTGCTGTTAACATTCAACATTATGGAGCTGACGGTATAACAGTCCATCCAAGGCCAGATGAAAGACATATCAAATATGAAGATGTATATAACTTAAAAGAGGTTGTAAGCACCGAATTTAATATTGAGGGAAATCCGATTGATAAATTTGTTAAGTTGGTAACAAATATTAAACCCACCCAAGTAACTCTAGTGCCAGATGCTATCGATGCTATTACATCAAATTCAGGATGGGATACTATTGTACATAAAAGCATGTTGCAAGAGGTTGTGAATGAGTTTAAGTCATATGGAATCAGAACATCTATTTTTTTAGATCCAAAATTGAAGTTTGTAGACTCGGTTTGTGAGATTAATCCTGATAGAGTTGAATTATATACTGAAGATTATGCGAGAGAATTTTCGAACGACAATTTTAGTATAATTAAAGATTACAGTGATTGTGCAAAAGAAATTGGCAGAGCTGGTATCGGGATTAATGCTGGTCATGATCTTTCATTAAAAAACATAAAATATTTTAAAGAAAATATTTCAAATTTACTAGAGGTTTCCATTGGTCATGCACTAATCTCTGAAAGTCTATATCACGGTTTAGAAAATACTATCAAAAAATACCTTGAATTTTTGTCCTAACTTATGCTTCTTCATTCAAAAATAATAGGGGATTCAAATAAGCATATATTAATTTTACATGGCTTTTTGGGTTCTGGTGACAATTGGATTTCCGTTTCCAGAAAATTGAATGATATTGGATTTACGATTCATTTAATTGATCAAAGAAATCATGGAAGAAGCTTCCATTCTGAAAAATTTGATTATGAGTTAATGTGTGAGGATTTATTTAATTATATAGAATATTATAATGTGATTAATCCAATTTTGATTGGTCATTCAATGGGAGGAAAGACGGCGATGAGATTTTCTTTAAAATATCCAGAGTTAATCCAAAAACTAATTGTTTTAGATACTTCACCAAGAGAATACCCGGTCCTACATCAAGCGATTATTGACTCACTCAAAGAAATTGACTTAAGCATTTACAATACCAGAAACTCGGTTGATGATAAGCTTAAAGAATCAATCAAGCAAAAGGATTTAAGAAATTTTCTGATGAAAAATATTTACAGAACTAACGATGGAAAATTGAGCTTTAGATTTAATTTAAGATCCCTTTCTAAAAATATCGGAAATATCGGTAAAAAAATAGAATCTGATAATCAGTTTAATGCGGATGTTATTTTTATAAAGGGTGAAAATTCAGAATACATCAATGAATCTGATAAAGAATCAATAAATATACTTTTTCCAAATTCAAAGTTTTATATCATACCAAATGCTGGGCATTGGTTGCATGTTGACAATCCAAATGATTTTTTGTCAGTATTATTAAGTACAATCTGATAATTAGCTATTTTTCCTTTTAGACCTTTAAAAAAAACTGTACTTTCGCAGACCAATTTTATCATAAATGAAAATATCATTAAATAAAAAGAATAAGCTTTCCGGAACCATTTCAATTGAAATTTATAAAAAGGACTATGAACAAAATGTCAATGATGTATTAAAAAGATATACAAAAACAGCAAGTATTCCAGGTTTTAGAAAAGGTTTTGTGCCTATGGGACTTATAAAAAAGCAATATGGTAATGCCGTTAAGGTTGATGAAATTAATAAATTATTGGATTCCGAATTGAAAAAATATATACAAGAAGAAAAGCTAGATATTTTAGGAGGTCCAATTCCCGTTGTTGAAAATGATATTGATTGGAATGCTGAATCAATTAATTTTGATTTTGAAATAGGCTATACCCCAGAATTCAAGATTAACTTAAAGCCAAAAAAACCTATTATTAAATATGAGGTGAAAGCCGATAAAAAAATGGTTGATAGTCAGATCAAAAATATACAATCACAATACGGAAAATTAGTTTCAAAGTCAAAGGTTGAAAAAAGTTCAGAGGTTACCGCAAACTTTGTTTCCGAGTCTGATGAAATAAACAATTCTAGTATGTTTAAATCTGAGAGTTTAAAACCTGCATTTTTAAAAAAGATTTTAGGATTAAAAGTTGGAGACGAGTTAAGGGAAAATTCCTTAAAGATTTTTAAAGAGGATTATGAGCTTTCCAGAAATTTAAAAGTTGAATTAGATAGGGCGAAAAAATTAAAAAATGACATGGTTATCAAAATTGAGGAAATAAATGAAAGAGTGATGGCTGAACTTGACCAGGATTTATTCGATAAAGTTTTCGGGAAGAATTCCGTAAAAAATGTTACAGAAATGAAGAATAGACTCTCTGAAGATTTCGTCAAACAATTTCAAAGTCAAGTTGACCAAAAACTAATGAATGATACAATTGAATACCTGATTGATTCAACCAAAATTAACTTACCTTCAGAATTTTTAATTAAATGGATGAAACTAAATTCTAAAAATAAAATCACAGCAGAAGAAGCCAAATCCGAGTATGAAAAGTCTGTAAAGGGTATGAAATATCAGTTAATTGAAAGTAAAATTATTATCGATAATAATTTACAGGTAAATTTTGAAGATCTAAAATCTTTCACAAAAGACCTAATAAAAAATCAAATGTTACAATATGGACAATCTATTCCGGAGGAAAAAGAAGTTGAAGCAATCGTTGCAAGGGTCATGAGTAACAAAGATGAAATTAAAAGATTAACAGAACAATTGACAAACACCCGTATGCTAAACTTTTTCAAAGAAAAATTTAATTACAAATTAAAAAAGGTTAGCTATGACGAATACATTAAGGAGGCATATCCATCTTAATTCTTATATTTATAAATAATAAAATTTAAATCATGGATTTCGGAAAAGAGTTTAAAAAATTTGCGATTAAGGACCAAGGTATTAGTAGTACATACTACAATGAAATTGTAAGCAGTATGTTCCCAAAAGGTTTGACCCCTAATATAATTGAAGAAAGACAAATGAACATAGCAATTTTTGATGTTTTTTCTAGACTAATGATGGATAGAATCATTTTTATGGGTACTGCAATAAATGATCAGGTTGCGAATATAATTCAAGCTCAGTTATTATTTTTGGAGAGCACAGACTCCTCCAAGGACATTCAAATATATATTAATTCACCGGGCGGAAGTGTATACGCAGGATTGGGTATTTATGATACTATGCAGCTTATTAAACCCGATGTAGCTACAATTTGTACTGGAATGGCTGCTTCTATGGGTGCTGTTCTTCTATGTGCTGGGGAAAAGGGAAAAAGAAGCGGACTCACTCACTCAAGGGTTATGATACATCAACCTCTAGGTGGTGCTCAAGGTCAGGCAAGTGATATTGAAATAACAACAAAGGAGATTTTGTCACTTAAAGAAGAGCTTTACAAAATTATAAGTAAACATACGGGACAAAAATATGAAAAAGTCTATGCAGACAGTGATAGGGACTATTGGATGAAAGCTGACAAAGCTCTTGAATATGGGATGATTGATGAAATCCTAACCAAAAGCTAGACTAAATGAGTAAGTCTGATTTACAATGTTCATTTTGTGGCAAGAAAAAAGCTGAAACTAGATTACTAATAGCTGGTATTGACGCACATATTTGTGATTTGTGCATAGAACAAGCTAACGGAATTATCTTACAGGAAAGCAATAAAAAGGAAAATATTGAACAAAAATCTGAGTTAGAACTTTTAAAACCTCAACAGATAAAATTATTTTTAGATGATTATATAGTTGGTCAAGATTACACTAAAAAAGTTATATCTGTTTCAGTATATAACCATTATAAGAGAATCAGTCAGGAGACTGAAAATGAAGTAGAGATCGAAAAAAGTAATATAATAATGGTAGGTAAGACAGGAACAGGAAAGACTTTGATCGCTAAGACGATTGCGAAGATGTTAGACGTTCCTTTAGCTATTGTTGATGCGACAGTTCTAACTGAGGCTGGTTATGTAGGTGAAGATGTTGAAGGTATTCTAACTAAGCTTTTGCAATCTGCAGACTATAATATCGAGAAGGCTGAAAAGGGAATTGTATTTATAGATGAGATTGATAAAATTGCAAGAAAAAGTGATAACCCCTCGATAACAAGAGATGTCTCAGGCGAAGGCGTACAGCAGGCATTACTTAAACTCTTAGAAGGAACCACTGTTAATGTGCCGCCAAAGGGTGGTAGAAAGCATCCAGATCAAAATTTCATTGAGATTAATACTGAAAAGATACTTTTTATAGCCGGTGGTGCATTTGACGGAATTGAAAGACACATTTCAAGAAGATTAAATTTAAATGTAATTGGTTACAAAAGTACTGGAAAAGGTTCTGTATCTAAGCATAATATTTTGAAACACATTAACCCTAAAGATCTTAAAGATTTCGGTTTGATTCCAGAAATAATTGGTAGACTTCCAGTTGTTACTTACATGAATCCGTTAAATAAAGATGCTCTCTTAAGTATACTTACTGAGCCAAAAAATGCATTGATAAAGCAATATGTCAAACTATTTCAGATGGATGATATTATTTTAGAGTTTAAAAAAGATGCCCTAGACTTTATTGTTGATAAAGCAATTAACTATAATTTAGGGGCAAGAGGGCTTAGATCACTTTGTGAGGAAATTCTTAATGATGCAATGTTTAATCTTCCAGGTGGTGAGGTCAAAAAATTAATTGTTAATAAAAAATACGCTGAGCAACAGTTATCTCGAACAAGTTTAGAAAAATTAAAAGCAGCTTCTTAATTATTTAATCTTATTAAGCTTTCTATGAATTTTCTTTCATTAGAAAGTCTTGGGATTTTGTTTTGCCCCCCCATTTTATTATTCAATTCTAACCACTTAAGAAAAACTCCTTTTTTTGAGATTATAATTTCTGGTTTTTCTAGTGTAAAATCATTGTATCTCTTAGCGTCATAATCAGAGTTTTCTGATTTTAATTCATTATCAATAATTTCAGAAAGATTAATTTTTTCAGAGGGAATATTTTTAAATTCAATAAACCATTGATGAGCACCTTTTTTATTTTTTTTCATAAAAATAGGAGCAACAGTGTAGTCGATAATTTCTAAATTATATTTTGAGGATAATTTATTAATTACATTGTCGGTATTTTCAATAATTACTTCTTCTCCGAAAACGTTAATAAAATGTTTTGTTCTTCCAGTGACAATAATTTTATAAGGATCTAGGCTTGTGAATTTAACAGTGTCACCAATTTTATATCTCCATAATCCAGCATTAGTTGTAATTAATATCGCATAATTTAAATCTTTTTCAACTTCATTTAAAGGAATGACCTTTTCATCTTTTGTACCATATGTATGCATTGGTATAAACTCATAGAATATTCCGTAATCAAGCATTAATAAGAGTTCATCAGAATTATTTTCATATTGAATAGCAAAAAATCCCTCTGATGCATTATAAATTTCGTAATAATGCATTGATTTTTTATTAATAATTTTTTCATACTGATTTAAGTACGGCTTAAAACTAACACCACCATGAAAATATACTTCTAAATTTGGCCAAATTTCTGAAATGTGTTCTTTATTACTTTTTTTTAGAATCTTATTTAAGAGAACAAGCATCCAAGAAGGTACTCCTGCTAGACTTGTTACATTTTCGTTGAGAGTTTCATTAATTATCGCTTCAATTTTATAATTCCAATCATCCATTAACGAAGTTTTATTACTTGGGGTGCTACTAAATTCAGCCCAAAATGGCATATTATCAATGAGAATTGCGGACAAATCTCCATAAAATGTACCATTCATTTCATATGGACTTTTACTTCCACCAAGCCTGAGACTCTTTCCGGTAAAGAGTTGAGAATTTGGATTATTATTTAAGTACATACACAATAAATCCTTACCTGCTGCATAGTGACAATCTTCTAAAGATTCATCGCTTACCGGTATGAATTTACTTTTTGCATTAGTTGTACCACTAGATTTAGCAAACCACTTTATTTTTGAAGGCCAAAAAATATTGCTTTCTCCCTTCCTTGCTAACTCAATTTTATCAGAAAATTGCTCATAGTTAAATACAGGTAATCTTTCCGAAAAGGTTTTATAATTTGTAATGGATTTAAAATCAAACTTTTCTCCGATGTAAGTGCCTTTTGCTGAATTCACAAGTTTTAAAAGTATGTCGTTTTGTACTTCATTTGGATATTTTAAGAAAAGCTCAATTTGATGCATTCTTTTTTTAAGAAACCAGGAAGCAATTGAATTAATTAATGGAATTGGCATCTTTTTTTGTAATTTACCTTCATTTAAATTTATAAAATTTTATGCATTTTGAAGGAGTGGTAAAAAAAATGACTACAGAGTATTCCTCAGAGGTCAATTATTTTATTGAATTTGATAATAGCTATATTCATCTAAATCAGTTTTTAGAAAAATCACTTACGATTAAATGCGTTGGATATAGTTGTCTTTCTTGCTCAAATGATGGCGAAATTTTTAGACAGGGTTTTTGTAAAAGATGCTTTTTTGAAAGCCCACTAGCAGGAGATTGGATTATAAAGCCTGAATTAAGTAAGGCTCATCTAAACATAGCTGATCGCGATCTTGATTATGAGAAGAAAATTCAACTTCAACCCCATATCGTCTATTTATCAAATACTGGTTCGGTAAAAGTTGGTATCACACGAAAAACACAAGTGCCTCATCGATGGATTGACCAAGGGGCTCATGAAGCAATTGAAATTATAGAAACTCCAAATAGATTTTTAGCTGGAACTGCTGAAGTTGCGTTAAAGAAGTATATGAGTGATAAGACGAATTGGAGAAAAATGTTAAAGAATGAAAGGGATAATACTAATCTATTAAGCTTTAAAGAGCAAGCGAGAACATATATACCGAGTAATCTATTACATTATTTTAATGAAAACAGTAAAGTATTCAATATCAATTTTCCTGTTAAAAAATATCCTTTAAAACCTAATTCGATAAAACTTAAAAAAGACTCAGATTACTCAGGAAAATTAGTTGGAATAAAAGGGCAGTATTTAATATTTGAAGACGATAGTGTGCTTAATTACAGGGCACATGAAGGCCATATATTCATGATAAGAATTGAATCTTAATCAATATTAACTTCTTCGTTAATTTCTAAATTAAATTTATTTCTGAATAGATAGACCCCTAAATATAAAAATGGTGTATCAATTAGTGCGACTAAAATTTTAAAAAGAAAACCTGAAATTAATAATCCTAAAAATTGATCCCAGCTCAGCACATTAGTTATACACAACAAGAAAAGAATTGTAAATGTATCAACAAATTGTGAGAAAAAAGTTGAAAAATTATTTCTTAACCAAAGCATTTTACCCTTTGTTAGGTTTTTCCAAAAATGATATATATGAATATCAATATATTGTGCAAATAGATAGCTGAGCATGCTAGAAAGAACCGCAATTATTGTACTTCCAAACACCTTTGTGAATAAGAAATCGTCGACAGGTGAATTTTCCATTGCGGGAACTGAATCTGCAACATAAATTATTAAGGTTGAAAAAACCGCGGCAAAAATCCCAACAGTAACCACTTGATTAGCCTTCTTCTTTCCATAAATCTCGCTGATCAGATCAGTTATTAGAAATGTTATAGGGTAAGGAAGAATACCCACCGATAAGTAAAAAAGTTTTTCTCCAAATATTTCAATATTAATTGGATGCCAATAAAAAAATTTTTGAAAAATTAAATTAGATACTACTAAAGATGTAATAAAAAGAGATGCCAAAATCAAATAAAGTTTTTGGGCTAATATTTTTTTTTTGGGATCCATAAATTTGTCTTTGCTCAAATATAGTAAATCAATTTCTTTTGACTAATTTGTTCTTGCTTATGGATTTTCACAAAAAATATCATATTTCTATCGGATCTAATATTGGAGATAGATTAAAAAATATTCAATCTTCAATCGATTTGATTCATTCTAGAATAAACTCTATTCTTTCAATTTCTTCAGTTTATGAGACCGTATCGGTTGGATTCAAAGGGGAAGATTTTTTTAACGTTTGCGCGTCATTTAATTCCTATAATACACCCCATAAGATTATGAATGAGTTGTTAGAAATTGAAAAGCTTTTAGGCAGAGATAGAGGTAAAGAAAAAAAATATATTTCAAGGATTATTGATATTGATATTTTATTAGTTGAAGAAGTTGTAATTAATTCTGAACAACTTACAATTCCACACACAGAAATGTGTAAAAGAAGATTTGTTCTGGAACCCTTATTAGAAATTGAACCAAATTTGATCCACCCAATAAGTAAAGTTTCTTTAAAAGAAATTTATAGCTCTTCCAAATTGAATCAAAAAATTCAAAAAAAAGACTTATTACTAAAAAACCCATCACATTACCTTTCAATAAGCAAATACAATTACATTGCAATCGAAGGAAATATTGGTTCTGGAAAAACAAGCTTATCCAAATTAATTTCCAGTGACTTCAATACAAAATTGATGCTTGAGAGGTTTATTGATAATCCTTTTTTAGCTAAATTTTATGAAAAACCCAAAGACTATGCCTTCAAACTTGAAATGTCCTTTTTAGCTGACAGGTACCAGCAAACAAGTGAGGATTTATCGCAATTAAATTTCTTTAGTCAAAATATCATAAGTGACTATGATATACACAAGTCATTGATTTTTTCAAAAATCAATCTTAATTCAGACGAATATAATTTATATAGAAAGCTATTCTATTCATTATATAAGAGTATTGTTAAGCCAGATTTAATTATTTTTTTAAATCAAACTATTGAAAATTTAAAAATTAATATTCAAAAAAGAGGAAGAGATTATGAATCAACAATTTCGGAAGATTATTTAAGAAAAATAAATCAAAGTTATTCCGAATTTTTTAAATCTAGGCCTGATCTGAATGTCAAATTTGTGGACGTTTCTGAAATGGATTTTGTAATGAACAGACTGGATTATCTTTCTATTATAAATGGAATCAATTAGCTTTTATTTTAGAGAAAAAATCCCAAATAACGATTCCAACTGAAACTGAAACATTAAACGAATGTTTGGTTCCAAACTGTGGTATTTCAACAACAACATCGCTCATATCAATTAATTTTTGGTTAACCCCTTTTATTTCATTTCCAAAAATCAGAGCATACTTTTTTTTTGAATTAACATTAAAATCCTCAAGTTTGGTTGATTTATCAGCCTGCTCAATAGAAATTATTTGAAATTTTTCTTTTTTTAATTCCTGTATGGCTTCCTTACTATTTTCAAAATAACTCCACTTTACCGAATCCGTACTACCTAATGCAGTTTTTCTAATTTCTTTATTTGGGGGACTTGCGGTAATGCCACAAAGAATTATTTCATCTATTAGAAAAGCATCACAAGTTCGAAATATACTTCCAACATTATGTGCACTTCTTATGTTATCCAATATTACTTTAATTGGGGTTTTGGATGAGTTTTTAAATTCCTCAATTGATATTCTATTTAATTCACTATTTTTTAATTTTTTCATTCAGCCTAACTTCACATAATTGTTTTTTAAACAACTAAATAATAATTACATTAGTAAATACGTAGTGGTAAAAATACTATTTAACTTATCCAATTGAAAAAAGACACAAAAAAAATTACGCCGTTAATGCAGCAATACAATGCTATTAAGACAAAGTACCCTGATGCTTTGCTTCTTTTTAGGGTTGGTGACTTTTATGAAACTTTTGGTGAAGATGCAATCCAAGCCTCTAAAATTTTAGATATTATTTTAACCAAAAGAGGGGCGGGAAGTCAAAGTGAAACAGAACTTGCTGGATTCCCTCATCATTCACTTAATTTATATTTACCAAAGCTGGTGAAAGCAGGTCTTCGTGTAGCAATTTGCGATCAGTTAGAGGATCCAAAAAAGACAAAAAAAATAGTTAAGAGAGGAGTCACAGAGTTAGTAACACCAGGTTTAGCATCTGTTGATGGAGTATTACTGCCAAAGACAAATAATTTTTTAGCATCTGTACATTTCAGTAATAATATTGGAATTTCATTTTTAGATATTTCCACAGGCGAATTTTTATTATCAGAGGGTGATTCAGAGTATATTTCCAAATTATTAGCAAACTTCAACCCAAGTGAAATATTACTAGCCAAGCAGCAAAAGAATATTTTCAAGGAAATATTTGGCGAATTTCACAACCTATTTTTTTTAGATGAGTGGGTTTATAATTCTGACTTTGCAATTGAGCTAATCCAAAAACAATTCAAAACCAACTCAGTTAACGGGTTTGGAATTAAGGATTTAAAAGAGGGTATTATATCGTCAGCTGGTATTTTACACTATTTAAGCGAGACCCAACATCACAAATTGAATCATATAACATCCATTAACCGAATACCAATTGAGGGTCATGTGTGGCTTGACAAGTTCACTATGAGAAACCTGGAAATATTTTATCCTAACACGTTGGAAGGAAAATGTTTAATTGATGTTATTGATAATACCATTTCCCCAATGGGTGGTAGATTATTAAAAAGATGGTTAGCATTACCGTCTACAGACAAGAGCTTGATTTTTAAAAGGCATAATATTGTTGAATATTTTATTTCATCGGAATCAGATAGAAATTTAGTTTGCGAAATGCTATCAACCTTAAGCGATATTGAAAGACTAGTTTCAAAAGTGGCAACGAAAAGAATCATGCCTAGAGAATTATTTAATTTAAATAGTTCTTTAAAAATTATTAAACCTCTCAAAAATAAATTAAAAAAAACAGAGTGTAAGGACTTAAACAAATTGATAAAATCTCTTAGTAATTGTGAACAATTCATCCAAAAGATCGACTCAACACTTTCTGAAAACCCTCCTGTTAACATTAATAAAGGAAATTCGATTTCTTCCAACTTTTCTGATGAATTAAAAGAACTAAGAAGTTTATCTAAAAATACCAAAGACTTTCTTGAAGACATGCTCAAAGAGCAATCAGAAATTACGAAAATTCCTTCTTTAAAAATTTCATCTAACAATGTATTTGGATATTATATTGAGGTAAGAAATACTCACAAAGATAAAGTGCCAGAAAGTTGGATTAGAAAACAAACTTTAGTTAATGCAGAAAGATATATTACTGAAGAATTGAAAGACTATGAGACTAAAATCCTTGGTGCTGAACAGAGAATTATGGAATTGGAAATTAAGATATTTGATGATCTATTAGACTTTTGTCAATCTCACATTCTAGAAATTCAAAATAATTCGTTAATCATTGCGCAACTAGACTGTCTTACTTCATTCTCTAATCTTTCAATTTCAAAAAATTATGTGAGACCAGAAATTGATGATTCTTTAGACATCGAGATTATTAATGGAAAGCACCCTGTCATTGAATCTCAGTTACCCATTGATAAGCCCTATATCCCCAATAGCATTACTTTAAACAGTGAACAACAACAAATCATTATGATTACTGGTCCCAACATGTCTGGTAAATCAGCAATTCTGAGGCAAACAGCAATTATTTGCTTACTCGCACAGATTGGATGTTTTGTTCCTGCTGAAAAACTAAAGATGGGCATAATCGATAAAATCTTTACTCGAGTGGGGGCTTCTGATAATATTAGTATGGGGGAGTCAACATTCATGGTTGAGATGAACGAGACTGCTCTTATTTTAAATAATATTTCTGAAAGGAGTTTGATACTACTAGATGAAATCGGAAGAGGAACAAGCACATATGATGGTATTTCAATTGCTTGGGCGATTTCCGAGTATTTACATGAACACAAGTCTAAACCCAAAACTTTATTCGCAACTCATTATCACGAATTAAATCAAATGGCAGATTCATTTGAAAGAATCAAAAATTTTAATGTCTCAATAAAAGAAGAAAAAAATCAGATATTATTTATGAGAAAATTAGTTCCGGGCAGTAGTGAACACAGCTTTGGAATTCATGTTGCTAAAATGGCAGGAATGCCTAAAGATGTTTTAGAAAAAGCAAATGATATGTTAAAGCAGCTTGAACACACTCGATCCTCAAAAGAATTAGTAGTCAATAAAATATCTCCACAATTACAATTTTTTAATGTAAATGATCCCTTATTGGAAGAATTAAAGAAAGAGTTAGATGGCTTAAATCTTGACGAATTAACTCCTATCCAAGCTCTTTTAAAACTAAATGAGCTAAAAAGAAAAATAAAGAATTCGTAATTTTTTTTATTTTTAACATCTTACAAAAAAACTAACGTATGAAGACTTATTTAATCTTATTTTACTTTTTATTTCTTACTTTTTTTACTAATGCCCAAAATTTAAATTCACCTAACAATAATTTAGATTTAAATTTTAGTATTGACCAAAACGGAAGAGCTACCTATTCCTTAAATTTTCATAATCAACCAGTAATATTAAATAGTGGATTAGGATTTATTTTGAAAGATAATGTTGAATGGATGAGGGTTGATACTCTGGATATGGTGAATAATTTTAAAGTTGTTAATGTATCGTTTACTTCCATTGATGAAAAGTGGACACCGGTTTGGGGTGAAGAAAGTGAAATCAGAAATAATTATAATGAAATGTTTGTTGAGCTTATACAGGCTCAATCTCAAAGAAGGGTAAATATTAGATTTAGGCTATTCGATGATTCTTTGGGTTTTAGATACGAGTTTCCATTACAGGAAAAACTAGGTTCATTTATAGTTATTGACGAAAAAACCGAGTTTGCGATGACTGATAATCATAAGGCCATGTGGATTCCAGGGGATTATGACACGCAGGAATATAACTATACCACCTCGAGGCTTTCTGAAATTGAACAAAAATCCATTGAATTCAAGGAGGAGAATGTTTCAATGTTTAGATTTTCTAACTGGGGAGTACAAACCGCACTAATGATGAAGTCAGATGATGGAATTTATATAAATATTCACGAAGCTGCATTAATTGAATATTCTGCAATGCATTTAGAGTTTAATCCTTCTAATATGACTTTTGAAAGTCATTTAACCCCTGATGCATATGGAAATATGGCCTACATGAATGCTCCACATAATACACCTTGGAGAACTGTGATTGTTAGTGATGATGCCAGAGATATTTTAGCAAGCAGAATTACCTATAATTTAAATGAGCCGTCAAAGATAGAAGATACCTCATGGATAAAACCCACAAAATATATGGGTGTATGGTGGGAGATGATTACGGGTCAAAGTACATGGTGGTATACAAATGATTTGTCCTCAGTAAGAATTAATGAAACAAATTATGATGAGTTAAATCCAAATGATTCACATGCTGCAAATAATAAAAAGGTGATGAGATATATTGACTTTGCCTCTGAGCATGGTTTTGATGCTTTACTTGTTGAGGGTTGGAATATAGGATGGGAAGACTGGTTTGATAAGAAAAAGGATTACGTATTTGATTTTTTGACGCCATACCCTGATTTTGATATTGATAAATTAAATAAATATGCAAAAGATAAAGGTATAAGTTTAATGATGCACCATGAAACCTCTGGGGCTATTAGAAATTATGAAAGGCACATGGATGAAGCATATTCTTTGATGAATAAATATGGCTATAAGTCAGTAAAAAGTGGATACGTGGGAAGGATAATTCCAGCTGGTGAGAGACATTATGGACAATATATGGTTGATCATTATATTTATGCAATTGAAAAGGCTGCAGATTATAAAATAATGGTTAATGCACATGAGGCTGTCAGGCCAACAGGTGTTGGACGAACTTATCCAAATCATATTGGTAATGAATCTGCTCGTGGTGCAGAATTTCGAGGTTCTAAGCTAAATCACACAACTATTTTACCTTTTACTAGATTAATTGGAGGACCAATGGACTACACACCTGGGATCTTTGAAATGGATCCTAGAAAAAACAGACCAGATTTCACACCAAATCTAAATGAAACTCTTGCGCCAGGGTCTGTTACAACAACCTTAGCTAATCAGCTTGGATTGTATGTGGTAATGTATAGTCCTTTACAAATGGCAGCAGATTTGCCAAAGAATTATATGCGTTTTCCAGACGCATTTCAATTCATCAAAGATGTTGCTTTAGATTGGGATAAATCAGTGTATTTAGAGGCAGAGCCAGGCGAGTACATAACGATTGCAAGAAAAGAAAAGGGGACTCATAATTGGTTTGTTGGAAACTCAAATGGATATAATATAAGGGACGCCGAAATTGATTTTGGTTTTTTAGATAAGAATAAAAAATACACTGCAACAATATATCGTGATGCAAAGGATGCAGATTATGCTAAAAATCCTCAGTCATATAAAATTGAAAAAATAAGTGTAACATCAAAAAGTAAAATTAAAATAAGAACTGTTCCTGCAGGGGGTTTTGCTATTTCAATTTTACCAAATTAAGTTTCATATTTGAAAATTTATCTTAAATTTGCTTCCGCACTTAAAGGTGCTTGTTCTTTAAAAATGCGAAAGTAGCTCAGGGGTAGAGCATCACCTTGCCAAGGTGAGGGTCGCGGGTTCAAATCCCGTCTTTCGCTCCATTAAAATATTTGCTGAAGTGGTGGAATTGGTAGACACGTTGGACTTAAAATCCAATGGATAGTAATATCCGTGCGGGTTCA
>MDTA01105281.1_pt1 | contig 17540 bp, 14 predicted proteins | sample 811151 | NCBI WGS metagenome assembly MDTA01 (sample SAMN05326648, study PRJNA326480) | marine metagenome | isolation source: seawater | place: Indian Ocean: South | collected 2010
CTACTCTTCCATGTCTTAAGACAAAGTACCATCGGCGCTGAGAGGCTTGACTTCCGAGTTCGGAATGGGATCGGGTATAACACTCTCGCAATAATTACCGGCATCAGCTTTATACATATTTTTAAAATTATGTAAACTATCTAAAATGTTCTAAAAACAAGTAATTATGAGTTTTCTGATAAAAAATTATTAATATAGTCTTTTAGTTTAATCGATCCAAAATTTTTATATATTTTCGTCGAGGCTGTCATGCTAGTTAATGCTGAAGCATATCTTTCACCACTTCTTCTTGGTAATAATTTAATTTTTGATTTGAACATTTTGGCAACTTCCAGAATTGAATAACTATATTTGTTACTTATACTATAATATCTATTTTTATTCTTTTTCCATGCTTTAAAACAAACTTTTATAGTATCATCTATATGTGTAAATCTTCTTGATTGTGAGCCAGGTCTAACAACTGGCAACGGTTTTTTTTTTATAAAATGATCTTCAAATATTCCTATTACTGTTGCCATTTTACCTTTTTTAATTTGATTTGGTCCATATACATTGTAAAAAAAAATAACTTCAAATTTAAAATCAAACCAATTTTTTAAATTTTCTAGAAATTCTAAATTTTTAGATTTCGTAAATGCATAAGGTGAGAGATTTTTGTCTTTACCCTTTTTTCCTAGTGATGCTGATGTAGCTGAGTATATTAACTTTATCTTATTTTTAAGGCAAAAATCAAAAACCTCATTTGATCCTATTGTATTTGATTGAATACATTTATTCATTTGTTTAAAACTTTGGTAAATTCTTGAGAACTCACCGAAATGGAAAATTGTTTTAATTCTTTTTTTTTTTGAATTTAAAATTTTAGAGATATTTTTTGTATTACCATTTATATATTTAACATTTTTATTTTTAATTTGATTTTTTTTTATACCTGAAGAATAATCATCTAAACTTATTATCTTATAATTTGTATTTTGAACTAAATAATTGATAAGGTTTGATCCAACAAAACCACATCCACCTGTTACTATTAACAAATTTTTCAATTTATATGCTCGATTTTACAAAATTTTTATAAGTTATATCAAAGCCTTTATCTAAACTAATTTTTGATTTCCATCCATAATTTTTAGCCAATTTTGTATTTAATATTTTTCTTGGAGTTCCGTTAGGTTTAGATCTATCAAGTTTGATGTTAAGTTTAATATTTAATTTTTTCATAATAAATTTTGCATAATCACTTATTTTTTTTTCATGTCCAGATCCAATATTTATTATTGTATGTCTAACTTTTTTTCTCATGAAAAATTCACACGCATTTGCTAAATCATCAACAAATAGTAATTCTCTTTTTGCTTTACCATCTCCCCATAGATTAATACTTCTTATCTTATTTTCTTTTGCGTTATGAATTTTTTTAATCAATGCTGGAAAAAAATGAGAATTGTTTAAATCGTAATTATCATTTGGACCATATAGGTTAGATGGCATTAAACATATATAACTTAATCCATATTTTTCGTTATAAGCTTCACACATTTTTACACCAGCAATTTTAGCTACTGCATATGCATCATTAGTGTTTTCCAATTTTCCAGTCAACAAACTGCTTTCTTTAATTGGTTGAGCTGCATACTTTGGATATATGCAACTAGAGCCTAAAAAAATTAATTTTTTAACACCACACTTATATGATGAATGTATCAGATTTGTTTGTATCATTAAATTTTGATAGATAAATTCAGCTTTATTCTTTTTATTTGCAATAATTCCTCCAACTTTTGCTGCTGCTATGATAACACAATCAGGTTTTACAAATTTTAGATATTTTTCAGTTTTTTTTTGATCTAATAGATCAACTTTTTTTTTATTTACTGTATAAATCTTTTTATATTTTTTTTTTCTTAAATATCTTAATATTGAAGATCCAACCATTCCTTTATGGCCAGCTAAAAAAATTTTGCTATTTTTTTTAACTTGCATTTAAATTTTCATATTCTGAATCGATCATTTCCTCGATTAAAGAAGTAATATTTTGTGATGGTTTCCATTTCAACTTTCTTCTAGCTTTTCGAGCGTTTCCTAAAAGAGTCTCAACATCTAAGGGTCTAAAATAATTTTTATCGCACTCTATTATTGGATAACCATTTTCATTATATGCTTTTTCCTTAATACCTTTCCCCTTCCAATAAATTTTAAGGTCAAGTTTTTTTGCTGCAATATTTATAAATTGTTTAATTGAATATTGATTACCAGTCGCTACCACATAATCATCTGGGTTTTTCTGCTGAAGTATTTTCCACATTGCTAAACAATAATCTCTAGCGTGCCCCCAATCTCTTTTGGCATATAAATTACCTAAATAAAGTTTTTTTTGTTTACCTTCTTTAATTTTACACAAACCTGAAATTATTTTTTTTGTTACAAAAGTTTCGCCTCGTCTTGGACTTTCATGATTAAATAAAATTCCATTACAAGCAAAAATATTATAAGCCTCTCTATAATTTTTTGTGATCCAATGAGCATATAACTTTGCTACACCATATGGACTTTGTGGATAAAATTCTGTTTTTTCATCTTGAGGAATTTTCTGAACTTTACCGTACATTTCAGAGGTTCCAGCCTGATAAAATTTTGTTTTTTTTTCCAATTTATGAAATTTAATTGCCTCTAAAATTCTAAGTGCGCCTAAAGCATCAGCATTTGCAGTATACTCTGGTACTTCAAATGATACCGCAACGTGTGATTGGGCGGCCAAATTATAAATTTCATCAGGTTTTGTTTTTTTTATAATGCTTGACACTGATGTCGAGTCAGTAATATCACCGTAATGAAGTCTAAAACTATAATTTTTTTCGTGAGGATCTTGATAGATGTGATCAATCCTTAATGTATTAATACTAGATGATCTTCTTTTAACTCCGTGTACAATATATTTCTTTTTTAAAAGTAATTCTGCAAGATAAGAGCCATCTTGACCGGTAATTCCAAAGATTAAAGCTGATTTTTTTTTTGCCATTTTGATTAATTTTTATAATAAATTTAATATTAATATATTAATTTAATCATTTCACAAGTTCATTAAATTTTTTTTCATATTATTAATACATAGCTTATTCTAATATTTTAATTTCTTTTTCTAAACTAACACCGGTCTTTTCTAATACACTTTTATGTACAAAATCTATTAAATTTTTCATATCTTCAAATGAAGCGTTTCCTTTATTGACAAAAAAATTTGAATGTTTTTTAGAAATACACGCATCCCCAAATTCAACATCTACTGAAACCGACTCTCTAATCAATTCCCAAACCTTTTTTTTTGTTTGAGATTTAGGATTTTTGAATGTACTACCGCTTGTTTTGATTTTTGTAGGTTGAGTTTTTTCTTTCTCTTCTTTGAATCTGTTCATTCTATTTTTGATCTCCATCTTCTCACTTTTTACTGTTTTGAATGAAGCACTTAAAAATATTAGATCATCTGACAAATTACTTTTCCTATACTCAAATTTTATTTCTTTAGAGGGAATGGTTTTTATATTTCCTAGTTTATCTATTGCTTGAATAGATACTAAAATATCCTTAAATTCGCTTCCAAAGCATCCAGCATTCATTTTAATACCTCCACCAATAGTCCCAGGAATACATGATAAAAATTCAAGTCCTGTTAAACTATTTTCCGCTGCAAACTCAGACAATGATTTATCTAAAGCACCACTTCCTGCAATTATAATATTCTCACCTAGTAAAGAAATATTACTAAAACACTTACCTAACTTGATAACAACACCATCGAAGAAATTATCGTTTATTAGTGTGTTGGAGCCTGCTCCAAGAATAAATATTTTTTCTTTATTGTTTAATTTTTTAAGAAAATTTATTAAATTATTTAAATTTTCCGCTTTATAAAAAATTTTTGATTTTCCTCCAATATTAAACCAATTCTTTTTTTTTAAATCAGCATCAAATCTAATATTGTCCTCAAATTCTTTTAAAAAAACTTTTAAATTTTTTTCACTCATTTTATCAAGTTTGGCATATTTCTCATCCAAGTTGAGATAGAGCCAGCTCCCATCCCTATTACAATTTTTCTATCTACTAAATTATTTTTTAAAAATTTAGCTAATTGGATTTCGTTATTTACTAAAAATAATTTAACTTTTGAATTTTTAATTATTTCTTTTGCAAAATTAAAATAATTAAATCCTAATTTAATTTTTTCACCAGCTGTATAAATCGGACAAAGCACAACTGTGTCTGCATCTTTAAAAGCAAAAGAAAATTCTTTTTTTAAATCTTTAAGTCGCGAAATTCTATGTGGCTGAAAAATACAGACTTTTTCAAAGTTTTTATAAACTTTACTTACTCCGTCTAAAACAAACTTTATTTCAGTTGGATGGTGAGCATAGTCATCATAAAAATCTATATTATTATAGGTGAAAATTTTATTAAACCTTCTTTGGACTCCCTTAAAATTTAATAATCCTTTTTTAATTCTTTTAATTGATATTCCAACAGTTAAGGCAACTGCAGTTGCAGCAACAGCATTACGTACATTATGAATTCCAAGTAAAGGTATCTTTATATTTTTTATATTTTCTTTTTTTTTATTCGGAAGATTAATATTTAAATCAAACACAGTGTATTCTTTATTTTGTTTAATATTTCTAAATAGAAAATTTGATTTTATATTTTTTCCATAAGTATATATATTATGGTTTTTTAAACTTTTAAAAATCTCATAATTAATTTTATCATCAATGCAAATAAAAGATTTTCCAAATGAGGGAACTTTTTTAATGAATTTTACAAAATAATTTTTTAAATCTTTCATTGTTTTGTAATAATCCATGTGTTCTCTATCAATATTTGTAATTACAGAATAGGTGGGTGGAATGTGTACAAAACTACCATCTGACTCATCTGCCTCTAAAATTGACCACTCACTTTTACCCAATTTTGCAGAATTTTTTATAGAATTAATTACTCCTCCATTAATTATAGTTGGGTCTAAATTTGTTTTTTGAAAAATAGCAGCAACTAAAGATGTTGTAGTAGTTTTTCCATGTGAACCTACTACAACAATATTTTTCATTAAGGAAACTATGTGGGCTAACATTTGTCCTCTTTTTACAATTGGTAATCCTTTTAGTTTTGCCTCCTTTAATTCTGGATTGTCATTTTTGATAGCAGATGAAATAACAACTATAGTTGCTTTTTTTAGATTTTGTTTTTTATGACCTATAAAAATTTTTATCTTTTCTTTTTTTAATCTATCAATATTTTTATTATGGAGAATATCACTCCCCTGAACTTTAAAACCTTTACCTTTCATGATTAGCGAAAGACCACTCATGCCTATTCCGCCAATCCCAACAAAATGGATTATTTCATTTTTTGCTAATTCAATTTTCATTAATATGCTCTAATATTTTTTGATTAACATCATTCCAAGTATTTTGATAATTAAAATTTTTCAAATTATCTTTTTTTTTTAAATAATCATTTTTATTCCCAATTATTTCCAATAAAACTGCTTCAATTTTTTCTTCAATCAATTTTTGACTCAGTACCCAACAACAGCCTCTTTTTTCATAATATATTGCATTTTCAAATTGATGATCATCTTTAGCTGAGGGCAATGGAATAGCTAGAAATGGAATGTTTGAGACTGACAATTCTGCCAAAGTAGATGCACCAGCTCTTGTAATACACAAATCTGATTTATGAAGAATATTTACAAATTTATATTCAAAATTGAAAATATAATTTTCAATATTATTTTTTTTGTAAAAATTTCTAAGATTATCTATATTATTTAAATTTGTCTGTTGAATTACCTTTAAAGAGTATCTTTTTGAAATTTGAATAATTACATCTTTCAAATAATCATCAAAAATATTTGCACCTTGACTGCCACCAACAATTAACAAATTAAATTTATCATTTTTATTTAAATCTATTTTCTTTTCATAAAATTCCTTCCTTACCAAAGGTTTAATTAGAACTATCTTTTCTTTTAAATCAGATGGAAAATTTTTTATTTCATTAGAGTAACAAAATATCTTTTTACTAAAATTTAAATAAAATTTATTTGCTTTACCCAAGACAAAATTAGGTTCAATTAAAAAAATATCTAGGCCAAGTATTCTTGCTGACAAACAGAGAGGTAAAGACATATATCCTCCCGTTGATATCAATTTGTCAATTTTTTCCTTTTTTAGTAAAATTATTGATTTGATAGTTAAAAATAGGATTTTAAAAAAGTTAAATGGAAAAAGAATAATATTATTTAACTTAGGAGTGTTAATTATATTTATTTGAGAAAAATTTCCTCCAATATATTTTAACCCTCTTAAATCTGAAGAAATTATAGTTTCAAAATTATCTGACAAGTGCTCATGAAGAATTAGAGCGGGGATAGTATGTCCTCCAGAACCACCTGTGGAAATTAAATTTTTTTTTTTCATAATTTAATTTTTCTTTTAGTAAGATTGAGAATAATTCCTGATAGAATCGAAACACTAATTATAGATGAACCACCATAACTAATATAAGGAAGTGTCATGCCTGTAGTTGGAAACAATCTTATATTTACTCCAATATGAATAATAGTTTGCATCAAAATTAAACTTATACAACCTACCAAAATTAATTTAATTTTTTCTTCATTTTCAAAATAAACTTTTTTAAACACCGAATAGATAAATATTATAAATAATAATATTATTAAAATAATAGCAATAACTCCAAACTCTTCAGATATTACTGAAATTATATAATCCGTATGAGCCTCTGGCACTCTATTCTTTAATATACCTTCACCAACCCCTTTGCCAAAAAAACCCCCACTGATTATTGATTCAATTGCTTTATCTGATTGAAAATTGTGAGTACCAATCTCTTTATCGAAAAAAGAGATTAATCTACTTTTAATGTAATCGAACTTTGGAACAAAAATAATTAAATAAGAAATCAAAAATACAGAAATAAAGAATAATATTAATAGAAAAACAATATTTATACCTGATGTAAAAACTAAAATTAACCAACTAAAGATTACTAAAAGAGTTTGGCCAATATCTGGTTGTAAAACTAAAAATAAAGCTACAATTAAAGTTGTAGAAAAAGATAAAAAATATTTAAAATATAAGTTGGAATATTTTTCACTGCTCAAAATTAAACTAATAGAAATTATCAAAAAAGGCTTCACTAATTCTATTGGTTGAAATCTTGGTAGCATATATAATTCTATCCATCTTTTTGATCCTTTAACTTCTATTCCAATTAGAGGAACCAAAAGTAAAAAAAATAAAGAAATAAAAAATAGTAATAATGAAAATCTAAATAATGTTCTTTGATTTATTGAAGAAAAAACAAACATTACAATAACACCTAAAAAAATAAATATTAAATGTTTAAAAAAAAAGGAATAATTATTTGTATTTAATTTATCTGATGCAATTAAAGATGTTGAAACTAATGAGAAAAAAAGCCCTATAATAAAAAGTAAAACAATTATTGAAAATATAAATTTATCTATATTTTTCCACCACTCATAATATAGATTAAAGATCGATAGTTTTTTGTACATTCAAATTTTTTTTTACCAGTTTATTAAAATAATAGCCTCTGTCTTCAAAATTTTTAAAACTATCAAATGATGCAGCACATGGACTGAATAAAATTATTTTTTTTGATTTTTCTTTTTTAATTACAAAAAAAATTTTTTTCAAAGCTTCATTTAAATTTTTGAAATTTTGAAATTGAATTTTATTATTTAAAGCGTTATTAAAGAATTTAAAATTTTTTCCGTATATAAATGCCTTTATATTTTTAAAATATTTTTTTGATAAATTAAATTTATCTCCTTTTTTCGGTTTACCTCCCAACAACCAGAAAATCTTACTATTTAATTTTAAAATTCCCTCAGATGATGAAAAACTTGTTGATTTAGAATCATTTATAATTATTAATTTAGGGCCTTTAAAAATAATTTGTTGTCTATAATTTAACCCTTTAAAATTTTTAATTGTCTTGATCAAAGATTTACTTCTTAGACCAAATTCTTTTAAAATTGCTAAAACAAATGATAAATTTTCTTTATTATTTGCATTTAAAAAATACTCATTTCCGATTTTTTTAATAAAATTATCTAAATTTGTCGTGCTAACTTTTATTACTTTATGATTAACCTTATTGGAAAGAAGTTCTTTGTTAACAAGTAAGTCATTTTTTTTTATAAAACTCAAAGATCCTTTTGGTTGATTTTTAATTAATTTAAACTTTGCTTTTATATAATTATTTAAGGTTTTGTGTCTCTCAAGATGGTCTGGTGCTATATTTAATATAGCAGAATATTTTGAACAAAAAATTTTACTATATTCTAATTGATAAGAAGATGCCTCTATAACAAAAATAGTTTTCTTTTTTACATTATTTACTGAAAGAATCGGATTTCCTATATTTCCAACTAATTTAACATCAAAACTTTTCTGAGATAAAATTTCGTAAAGAAGTTGACATGTTGTAGATTTTCCATTTGTTCCGGTTACAGTTATAGAGTCATTTTTATAAAAGGAGTAAAATACATCTAAATCAGAATAAATTTTTTTTTTATTTTTTTTTAAAAAATTAGACAATCGACATTTATTTAAGTCAATTCCTGGACTTAAAATTACTCTATCGAATTTAGATTTTATAACATCGCTGTATGTAATTGTTTTTTTTCTGGTTAAAAAATCATTTGAGTCGATTTGATAATCATCAAATAAGAAAATATCATTTTTATTTTTTAAAAATTTAAAAGCTGAAATACCAGTCTTTCCAAGACCATAAATCAATATTTTTTTATTTAAAAAAATATTTTTCTCTTTTTTCATTATCTCAATTTTAATGTCGCTAAACCTATCATTGCTAAAATTATTGAAATAATCCAAAATCTTATTACGACGGTAGATTCAGGCCAACCCTTTTTTTCAAAATGATGGTGAATTGGTGCCATTTTAAAAATTCTTTTGCCGGTAAGCTTATAGGAAATAACTTGAACCATAACTGATACAGCTTCCAAAACGAATAAGCCTCCAGTGATAGCTAAAACAATTTCATGCTTTGTAATTATTCCTACTGCTCCAAGAGATCCGCCTAAAGATAATGATCCGGTATCCCCCATAAATATTTTTGCAGGAGGAGCATTAAACCATAAAAAACCTAAACAAGCTCCAATTATAGCTCCACAAAATATTGAAACTTCTCCAGTTCCTTGAATATATGGAATTTGTAAATAATCAGAAAAAACTATATTTCCAGTTATGTAGCTAATAAAAGCAAAACATGAAGCGACTAAAATAACAGGAACCGTAGCCAAACCATCAAGACCATCAGTTAAATTTACGGCATTAGATGAACCTACAATAACAAAAATAGCGAACGGAATAAAAAACCATCCTAAATTAATAATTAAATTTTTAAAAAATGGAAAAAAGAGATTTAATAATTGTTCATTATCTGTAAATTTTGTCAAAAAGACTATTCCTATAAATGCTATTATTATCTGAATCATTATTTTTAGTTTTGAAGAGATGCCTGAAGAATTTTTAAATTTTATTTTTCTATAATCATCATATGCACCCAGTAATCCAAATGATATAGCTATATACAAAGCAAAAATTATATAAATATTTTTTAAATCACCCCACATTAATACGGAAATCAATAAACCCGTTAAGATAATAAGACCACCCATTGTTGGTGTACCAATTTTTTTGATTATATGATCTGAAGGGCCATCATCTCTAATTGGATTTGTTATATCTTTATTTGCAAAATATCTAATAAAAGGATTACCAATTAATAAAACAATAATTAGAGATGTAAACATAGCCAAACCAGTTCTAAAAGTAATATATTTAAATACATTTAAAAATGAAAATATATCTACAAAGTTTAAAAGAAAATTATAAAGCATTAATATTTCTCTTTTTTAATTTAGTTACATAATTAAATAAACCCGTTGAATTAGATCCTTTTATCATTAAATAATCACCATCATTAAGAATATTGATTATAAGATCATTTATTTGCGAATCATTTTTTAAAACAAATCCTTTTTTATCTTCATCAATTTTTTTAAAGGTTTTTTTAATATATCTGCCAAAAATATGCACTTTATTCAAAGAAATTTTATTAATTGATTTAGCAATTGAGAGATGCAATTTTTTTGAATATTTTCCTAATTCAAGCATGTCTCCTAGAATTACATGTTTTTTATTTTTTTCTACTTCTAATTTATCAAAATTTTCTAATGCAGAATTTAGTGACAACGGATTTGAATTGTAACTTTCATCAATCAGAAAAACTTTTTTTTTGTTAAACTTTAATAATGAAATATCTCCTCTTCCCTGAGTTGTTTTAATATTAAGAAATAAATTTTTATTCAATTTGCTAGTATTAAAGTAAATTTGCATAACTGTTAGTGTGGCTAACATATTATATTTAAAATTGTTATAATTTTTTTTTATGTAAAAATATTTTTTTTCATTATTCATTTTTACAACTACTTTAAATTTATTATTAACTTTTATAATTTTTTTAATATAGACTGATGAATTTTTCTTATTTAAAGAAAATGAGAAAATTTTAATATTTCTCTTAGATGCTAGTTTTTTATGAAAGTTGTAAAATTTATCATCTGCATTGAGAATTAAAGAACCATTTATATTAATGTTGTTTATTATTTCACCTTTGGCAGATGCAATATCTGAAATATTCTTAAAATTTTTTATATGAGCAAAATTTATATTAGTGATAATACCGACATCCGGCTTAATAATTTTTGAAAGAAAATTGATTTCTCCTTTTTTATCCATACCAGCTTCTAAAATGCCAAACTTATCATTTTGATTAATATTCATTAGGCTTAATGGAACTCCATATTTATTATTAAATGATTTTTTTGAATAGCTGGTTTTAAAGTAATTTCCTAAAGTATTTCCCAACATATCTTTTAGAGAGGTTTTCCCACAACTGCCAGTTATTGCTATAATATTAGTGTTCAAAGCAACTCTAAATTTTTTTGCGCAGTTGGTCAAAAATTTTAAGGTATTTTTTACTTTTATTTGTTTAGTTTCTAAAGGTTTTTGGATAAGTTTATTTACTACTGCAATTGAAGCTTTTTTTTCAAAGACATCATTCAGATATTTATTAGCATCTTTTTTTTTTCCTTTTATCGCAAAAAAAATATCATTTTTGCTTACTTCTTTAGAATTAATAACTACTTTTTTGGTGTTTAAATTTTTTAATTGTAATTGTGAATTTGAAACCTCATTTATAATATTTAATCTAATATCATTTGATAAATTATAATTTTTATTACTAATAGCTTTTAAAATAATTTCTCTGTCAGAAAAAAATCTTACTTTATTTCGATATACTTGTGTTTTTTCATGACCCTTACCAGCAATTAATAAAATTTCAGAACTTTTTAAATTCGATATTGCCTTTTTAATTGCTATTTTTCTATCTGCTATTTCGAACATATTATTTTTTCTTACCCCTCTTTTTATTTCTTTTCTTATAAATTTAGGATTTTCATTTCTAGGATTGTCATCTGTAAGATAAATATTATTACAAAATTTATCTGCAATTTTACCCATTAAAAATCTTTTTGATTTATCTCGATTTCCTCCACAACCAAACACTATGGAAATTTGATTATGTGGAAACTGTTCCTTTAAGTTTTCAAGAACAGTTTTGAGAGCATCTGGAGTATGAGCATAATCTAAAATAACTTTAGAATTATTTTTAATTTCTCCAATCTTTTCTAAACGTCCATCGATTGGTTTTAATTTATGTAAAATTTTTATAATTTTTGATATTTTTATACCACTTTGCTCTGCTGCAATTAAAGCCATCAGTATGTTTTTAATTTGTATTTTTCCAATTAGATCTATTTTGAATTTAAATCTTGATTTTTTATAGCTAAATTCTATTAGTTGAGAATCACCTTCAAATTTGTGTAAAATTATATTTATTCCACAATTTTCTTTTCTTTGAGAAATATAACTAAGCTTAGATTTTTTATTTTTAGAAATACTTCTTATTTTTTTAAATTCAGGAATTTCTTGATCAGTTATTGTATAACTTTTTTTTTTAAGTAATTTTTTAAAAAGATATAATTTTGAATTTAAATAATCATTAAAATTTTTATGATAATCTAAATGGTCTTGCGAAAAATTTGTAAATATACCAATATCAAACAATAATCCATCCAATCTATGTTGTTTTAATCCATGGCTAGAAGCTTCTAATATAACATTTTCTATTCTATCCTTCCTTAAGTTTTGAAGTAATTTACTTAAATTAATTGGATCCATTGTTGTATTAGATAATTTTTTAAATTTATTATTTGATTTAACTCCTAAAGTGCCAATTGAAGCTACTCTTTTTTTATTTAATCTTAATATTTGAAAATAAAAATCTGCTACAGAAGATTTACCGTTAGTTCCTGTTACAGCTACTAAATTTTTTGGTTTTCTATGATTAATTTTAAAAGCAACATTTGCAAGTAATTTTCTGATATTTTTTGTACTAATAAACAAAACTCTATTTCTTTCCCCAGAAAACTTTTTTTCGTGAACAATTATTTTAGCACCTTTTTTTATTGAGTTATTTATAAACTTATGTCCATCATATCTATCTCCTTTTATTGCAAAAAAAATGGAATTTTTTTTTACATTTGAACTGTTAAATTCAATATTAGAAAAAAAATATTTTTGATATTTTTTTTTTATTTTAGGAAAGTAATCCTTTAGAAACATCAGTTAATAAACTTGTAGATATTTTGTGGCTAAAATAGGTCCAATTTTTTCTATAATTTGACCGGCAACTTCAACTGAAGTCCAACCAGCTGTATTAAATGGGGTTCCTTTAAAACTTCCCTCTTTATTTCTGTAATTATAAACATAAGAAGAGGAACCTTTTGGACTATCAAGCATTACAATAAATACAAACTCTGGTTTTGAAGATGGAAAGATAGATGCAAAGGTATTTATTTTAGTGTTAGAATACTCACCTTTAACTGCTTGTTCAGCTGTCCCAGTTTTTCCAGCAATTTCATAACCATCCACATTTGCAAGTCCAGCTGTACCCTCATCATTAGTTACAATTTTTCTTAAAATCTTTACCATTTTTTCAGAAACATCTTTAGCTAGAATTTGTTTATTTTTTTTCGTTAAATCATTATTATTATTCATAGTTAACTTTGGATTAACATTAAAACCGCCATTAGTAATAATTGCGTATCCCTTTGCTAATTGTAAAAGAGTAGTAGTTATGCCATGTCCAAAAGATGCCGTTGCTAATTTACACTTACCAATAGAAAAATCATTTTGATAAGCAACTTCCTCAATATCAAAATTTACATTACCAATAACACCTATTTTTTTTAAAAAATTTTTGAAATTTTCCCCTCCAATTTTTTGAGCTATCCTTACAGATCCAATATTTCCAGACCTAATCAATATTTGTTCAGCTGTTAAATTTTTAGGAATACTCTCATCATATTCTCTTATGGGAAAACCTCCACATTTTATAGATTTTGGTAAATTTAAAAATTCAGTTGAGGGCTCAATAATTCCCATATCTAGACCTGCTGCAAGTGTAAAAGGTTTTAATACAGAACCTAATTCATAAGCTCCTTTACTGACCCTATTTATAAAGTTTTTATCGTCAATTTTTTTTCTCTCATTCAAATTAAAATCTGGCAAGGATACAAATGAAAGAATTTCTCCAGAATGAATATTCATTAAAATTGATGCACTTCCTTTAGTCTTAAAAATTTCGTTAAATTTTAATAATTCTGTTCTCACAAGATATTGTATATTTGAATCTACGGTAAGTTTTATTGGTTGCTTTCTATTTTTTAAATCTTTATCTAAAGACTTTTCTAAACCTGATATACCATTATTATCATTATCTATTTGGCCAATAATATGACTGAATAAGTTTTTTTGTGGATATAATCTTATAATATTTTCTCTTGGCTCTATTGATTTGTCACCCAATTTCATGAGCTTTTCATAATTTTCATCAGAAATTTTATTTTCAAAATAAAAAAAATTTCCCTTCTTAATTCTTTTTTTTACTTTAGAATAATCCTTGTTTGGAAATATATATTTCAAATTCAAAATTAATTTTTTTTCATCAATTATTTTTTTTGGACTTATACCTATATCTATTGAGCTAATTGTTTTACTCAAATATTCGCTATTCCTGTCAATTATATCAGCTCTATAAAATTCCTCATCATTCAAATCATAATTATTAGATATTTCATTATTATCTTTTCTAGTGCCAAGATGAGTTAAGTGAATAGAAAAGATTATAGAAATAGTTAAAAAGATAAAAAAAATAAATGCTACTCTATTAAATGTAATATTTAGACTAGATCTGTTTTTATGATAATAAAAATCATTTTTTTTATCTTCTAGAACAAATCTAGAATTATTTTTAGTCATTACCTAATTTATTGTTAATTATTTTTATTTCTTTAATATCTTTTTGAACCAATTCATTTTCAAAATATAAATTTTGAAATTCAAGTAATTTTTCGGCAGAACTTAAATAATTAAATTCTAATTTTACTTTGTCTAGTTCTTTATTAAAACTTCTTAAATTTTCTTTTAAAGTAAAAATTTCATCATCAATTTTTTTTGTAGAATTTTTTATAAATGCTGTTGTCAAAATTAATAAAAATATTAATGAAATGATTAATAATTTATTCATAACTTATCTCCTAAATTTTCAATTTGAATTAAATGATCAAATTTTTCAAATATGTCAGTTTTGATTTGATAAGAATTATCCTTTTTTATTATATATCTTAACTTTGCAGATCTAGAGGATAAATTTTCATTTAATTCTTTTCTAGATGGTAAGATTACTTTTTTTTGTGCCAATTTAAATGATGTTTCAGGCTGATCTAGTTTAGGTAAATATCTAGAAATACTTTTATGTTCAGATAATGTTTTAAAAAAATATTTTACTATTTTGTCCTCTAGAGAATGAAATGTAACAACTACTAAAATACCATCTTTTTTTAATACTTTAGTTCCTGCAATTAGACCATTAATTAGTTCACTAATTTCTTTATTCACAAAAATTCTTAATGCTTGAAAAACTTTAGTGGCAGAATTAATTTTACGATCTCTTTTTCTTTTAGTTTTTTCAATGATCTCAACTAGCTTTTGAGTATTAATCTCTTTTTTTTGTCTTTCTTTACCAATTTTTTTAGCAATTCTTTTTGCTTCCTTTTCTTCACCAAAAAATTTGAAAATTTTTTCTAAGTCTTTTGTTTCCAAATTATTTACAGCCTCTTTTGCTGAAAAATTATTAATACCTAAACACATATTTAGATCACCCATAAAATTGAATGATAATCCTTTTTTTGGATCTTTAATTTGAGTATATGAATAACCTAAATCAAAAATAACTCCTCTTATACTTTCATTTTTTAATTTGATTTTGTCTAATTCACTAAATTTTTTATTTTTGAATAAAAATCTGTTACTAAATTTTTCTGAAATTATATCAGCTTTTTTTTTACTATCTTTGTCTCTATCTAAAGCAATAACTTTAGTATCTTGATATTTTAATATTTCTTGTGAATATCCCCCTTGTCCAAAAGTACAATCAATAAATGTGCCACCATATTGAGGGGAAATAATGCTAATAATTTCTTTTAGCAGTACAGGATAATGTCTTGGTAAATCCGGTACTATGATGGCACTCATTTATTTTCTCGAAGACCATTAATTTTTTTGTCTTCTTAAAAATGCTGGTATTTCTAAATCATCTTCCTGATCATCATTATTGATTGATGATATTTTATCTTCGTCAGAAGAAAATAAATCAGGCGTATCTGAGTCTACTCCAAATTCTTTAAGATGATTTTCATCATTTAGCTCATTAGATACAGAATCAACATTGTCATCATTTATATGAGATGTTTCATCAATATTATCTTGATGTTCATCCGTTTCTTGATTTTTCAATAATTCCTCATGATACTGATCATTGGTTTGATTAATTTCATCATTATTCAGAGTTTCATTCGTGTTATTCTCAATAATCTCATTATCTATGTTTAAAGCATTAGCTCCATGAGATACAGGATTTGAACCTGTATTAGAAAAGCTGAATGAAGAGGTTCCATTACCTGTCGGAAAATCAGAATATCCTGGGTTACGATTTTGTATTCGGTGAACCATATTTATTACTGATTTAGACTCAGGTTGTTGCCCATCTAGCGCAGTCGCAACTATTGATACTCGAATTTTTCCGTCTAAAGATGGGTCAATAATTGATCCATTAATTATCTCTGCTTCAGTATCAACTTCGGATCTAATTTTATTAACAATCTCATCTACTTCAAAAAGCTTTAGATCTTCTCCGCCAGTAATATTTATCAATAAGCCTTTCGCGCCTCTAAGAGAATAATCATCAATTAATGGATTATTTAAAGCTAATTCTGTTGCTTTTTCGGCTCTCCCTTCACCTTCAGCCTCACCAGTTCCCATCATTGCTTTGCCCATTGAGCTCATTACAGTTTCAACATCTGCAAAATCTAGATTAACTAAACCATCTTTTACCATTAAGTCTGTTACGCTTTGAACTCCATGTCTTAAAATGCTATTTGAGAGTTGAAATGACTCTTTATACGTTGTTTGTTCATTAGCAATTTTAAACAAATTTTGATTAGGTATAACAATAATAGTGTCTACATGTTTTCTTAATTCATCAAGACCTTGTTGTGCTCTTCGCATTCTTGATGGTGCTTCATACAAAAATGGTAATGTTACAACACCCACTGTTAAAATATTTAATTCTTTAGCAGCTCTAGCAATAACGTGTGCAGCACCAGTACCAGTTCCACCACCCATTCCAGCTGTAATAAAAACCATATTTGCGCCTTTAAGAATATCGACTATATCATTTAAAGATTCATCAGCAGCTGCTTGACCAATTTCATGTTTTGCTCCAGCTCCTAAACCTTTTGTTAAATTTAATCCAATTTGAATTCTTGTTTTAGATTTACTTGTTTTTAAATCTTGAGCATCAGTATTTACAGCAACAAATTCGACACCATCTACACCTGCATCGATCATCTCATTAATTGCATTTCCTCCTGCCCCGCCTACTCCAAGAACTAATATTCTTGGTTTCAATTCTTTTATTTCTGGTACTTTAAAATTAATAGTCATCTTGTTATCCCCCCGTTATTTATTTAATTGATGCTCCCATTTAAGGCTAGCACGGTTTAAATTTGCTTTTTTTCTTGCATTGACCTTAAATTTTTCAAATATTGTTGGCTCCCATATTTGGAATGTTTTACCTTGTCCAACAAATATCATGCTATTTTTTATTTTTGCATGCTTAAGTAGTTTTGAAGTAAGTGCAATTCTGCCTTCACTATCAAACTGTAAATTTATACTTTCAGATAATATTGATGTTGCAAAAAAATCTCTTTTTTCCTCAAA
>MDTA01144304.1_pt1 | contig 17540 bp, 15 predicted proteins | sample 811151 | NCBI WGS metagenome assembly MDTA01 (sample SAMN05326648, study PRJNA326480) | marine metagenome | isolation source: seawater | place: Indian Ocean: South | collected 2010
AAAAAGATCCCCAATTAATCCTTCATTATGGAGATTTAACAGATAGCACTAATATCATTCGCATTTTACAAGAAGTTCAACCTAATGAAATATATAATTTGGGAGCTCAAAGTCATGTATCTGTAAGCTTTGAGACGCCCGAGTACACTGCAAATTGCGATGCTCTTGGGACTCTACGAGTGCTAGAGGCTGTAAGACTTCTTAAACTTTCAGGTAAAACAAAAATATATCAAGCAAGTACAAGTGAACTATTTGGGAAAATACAATCTATCCCTCAAAATGAACAAACACCTTTTTACCCAAGAAGTCCCTATGGAGTTGCGAAGCTATATGCTTATTGGATAACGATTAACTATAGAGAAGCATTTGGAATGTATGCTTGTAATGGAATTCTTTTCAACCATGAGAGCCCTAAGAGAGGAGAAACCTTTGTAACAAGAAAAATCACAAAAGGTTTATCAAGAATTAATGAAGGTCTTGAAAAATGTATTTATCTAGGCAATCTTAATGCAAAAAGAGATTGGGGGCACGTCAAGGATTATGTTGAAATGCAATGGCTAATGTTACAACAAGCTGAACCTAAAGACTTCGTTATCGCTACAGGGAGAACAGAAACAGTCAAAAAATTTATTGAAATGTGTGCTCATAATCTTAAGTGGAACAAAGAGCATAATGGACCACCCATAATATGGAGAGGAGAAGGATTAAATGAAGTAGGTATAAGACCTGACACTAATGAAGTTGTTATTAAAATTGATGAAAGATATTTTAGGCCTACAGAAGTAGATTTGCTAGTAGGAGATGCTTCTAAGGCAAAAAAAGAATTAGGTTGGGAACCTAAAATAACACTGGAAGAACTTGTAAAAGAAATGATTGAAGAAGATTTAAAAAAAACTAAAAAAGAAATTTTAATTCACAAAAAGTGATTTTAGAAAAGTAAAAATTTAAAATAAGAAAACTTTTTTTATAAATATAATGAAAAAACTAATTTGTAAAAGTAATAAAATATTTCTTGCTGGTGGAAACGGTATGGTTGGAAGTGCGATAAAAAAAAAGCTAATAGAGCATAATTATGGCAAATTTGAACATCATGGAATAATTCTTAATCCATCAAGAAAAGAACTTAATCTTACTGATAGTATTGCTGTAAAACTATGGATGAAGAAGAATAAGCCAGATATTGTTATTATTGCTGCTGCTAAAGTTGGAGGCATAATGGCAAACTCAAAATATCCAGTAGATTTTCTATTGAATAATATTAAAATCCAAACTAACGTTATTGAGGCTGCTTGGTTATGTGGCGTAAAAAGATTACTTTTCTTGGGAAGTAGCTGTATATACCCAAATAATTATCAGGAACCAATTAAAGAAGAATTTCTTCTGAGTGGTCCTTTGGAAAAAACAAATGAGTACTACGCCATAGCTAAAATATCAGGTATCAAATTATGCGATTCCTTAAGATATCAATATGATTTTGATGCAATATCGCTAATGCCTACTAATTTATACGGTCCTAAAGATAACTACCATATGAATGATAGCCATGTTATGGCTGCGCTTATTAGAAAGTTTATGCACGCGAAGAAATACAATCTTACATCAGTAAAATGTTGGGGTACAGGCTTTCCAAAAAGAGAATTTTTATATGTAGATGATCTAGCAGAAGCAGTAATATTCTGCTTAGAGAATTGGAATCCATACAGCAAAAGTTCCCCAAAGGATTTATTTGGCAAGCCTCTCACCTTATTGAATATTGGAACTGGAATTGATATTTCTATAAAAAAATTAGCTGAATTAATATCTAATATTGTAGGGTTTAATGGAGAAATAGTCTGGGACAATTCAAAGCCTGATGGGACAAGAAGAAAATTATTAGATATCAAAAAGATTTCAGAATTAGGCTGGAAAGCCGAAGTTAATTTAGAGCAGGGGATTAAAAATACAATAAGGGATTTAAAACTTAATAAGGAAAAATATGATTTTCTCTAGTTAGCTAAGTAAATATAAATATTTATCTTCCGTAATCATCTTCAAATCTTATAATATCATCTTCGCCTAAATATGATCCACTTTGTACTTCTATCATTATAAGTTCTTTATCGCCTGCATTTGAAAGTCTATGTTTACTTCCTAAAGGTATATAAGTACTTTGATCTTTCTTTAATATTTTTTTTTCAGTATCAATTTCAACCATTGCCAAACCAGATACAACTACCCAATGCTCTGTTCTATGATTATGTTTTTGAAGAGAAAGAGATGCTCCTTTTTTGACATTAAGTCTCTTAACCTGATAACCCTTACCTTCTATGATTGATTCATAAGATCCCCAAGGTCTAAATTGTTTTTTATGATTTGAAGCTTCTTTAAAATTCTTATTCTTTAAAATCTGGACTATATCTTTGACTCTTTGTCCAGATCCCTTACTTGCTACGAGTATTGCATCAAAAGTCTCTACCACAACTAAGTCAGATACATCTAATCCAACAATTAGTCTATTGGTACTTTTAAAGTAAGAATTTTTTACTTTTTCTACAACAGTATCTCCTTCTATTACATTTCCATTAATGTCTTTATTAGATATGTCCCAAAGTGAGTCCCAATTCCCTGCATCACTCCAATCTACGTCAAGATTTAATACAGTTGCTAAAGATGTTTTTTCCATTACAGCTTTATCAAATGAAATATTAGGACATCTTTCGAAATACTCTGAAATAATCCTTTGGAATTCAAGATCGTAAATTGTCTCGCTCATAGAATCTAATGCTGCATAATAAACTTCTGGGGCAAATTCTTTAAGTTCACTTAATGCAACATCTGCGCGCATCAAAAAAATTCCGCTATTCCACAGATATCTTTTATCTAGAACTAATTTATTTGCGACTTCTTTATTGGGTTTTTCTATAAATTGTCTTACAGTAAAAGATTCAATAGATAAATCTTCAAAATCATCACTTAATTCTATATAGCCATAACCAGTCTCAGCAGAAGTGGGATTAACACCAAAAATAACTATTCGGCCATCATTTGCATATTTAACACCACTGTTAATTGTATTTACAAATTCATCAACTTTTCTTATAAAGTGATCTGAGGGCAAAACCAACAAAAGTGGAATATCTGGTTCTGCTTCTAATGCCTTTAATGCAGCTAATCCTATGGCTGGGGCAGTATTTCTAGAAAAAGGTTCAAGCAATATATGCTTTTTATTTACGTTTATATCTGCCATTTGTTCGGACACAATAAATCTATGATCCGAATTACAGATAATTATAGGATCTCCTAAGTTATTTAAATCAATTAACCTTTTGTAAGTTTCTTGCAAAAATGTTTTTTTATTATTATTTGTTTCATAGCCCAGAAACTGTTTTGGATAACTTTCTCTAGAAAAAGGCCATAGTCTTTTACCAGTTCCGCCACACAAAATAACTGGTATAATTCTTGGATAATTAATATTTTCCATTGCAAAGCCAGTCCAAGAAATTATTTAAATTAAAGATATTTTTAAGACTATCTAAAAATAATTAAGAAAGCTAAATTATTTTTAATTTCTTATTAATAAATTGCTAAAAAAATTATTAACATTATCGAAAATTAAAAGCAAGTGATTATCGACACATTTAAAGAATAAACTAATATTAGCTAAAAGGATTAACTCTTAGAAATCTATAAATCCAATTTTTAGTTTATTTTTGATTTATTTTAGAATTTAAAATGATTGAGAAGTTTAAAAAAGAATGTCAGGCTAGTAAATTAGGTTTTTACTCTTTTCAATTAGGTATAGTTCTATTAGCCTCTGCATTTTCGATATCAATTATATTTTTTATCATAAGTATCATTTTAGGTTTAGTTGATTATTTTAAGGAAAAAAAATATGAATCATTAGATTTACCAATAATAGTTTGTTTTTTTTTAATACCAATAATTTGTTTAGCGCAAAATATTTCTCCATATTTAAAATCTCTTGATATAAATCCTAATCTAACTTGGATTGGATTATTAAATTGGCTTCCTTTTTTTATCTGTTTTCTTTCTTTTAAGCAATATTTAAAGACTTCAAAACGAAGAGAAATAACTGCAAAATTTTTAATAATTGGAACTTTCCCAGTACTCATAAGTGGCTTTGGTCAATATTTATTTAATTGGTATGGACCAATAGAGACCTTTAATGGACTTATTATATGGTTTCAAAAGCCATTAGAGAATGAAGGTTTGACAGGTTTATTTAGTAATCAAAACTATGCAGGTGCATGGTTTAATGTCGTTTTTCCTTTTTGTATCGCTTCATTTATTACTTATACAGAAAATAATCTTAAAAAAAATATTTCTTTAATTTTTTCAGTAGCAATTTCGATAAGTATTTTGCTTACCTTTTCTAGAAATGCATGGGGTGGGTTAATCTTTTCTCTACCTTTTTTGTTAGGTCCCACATCACTGCTATGGATAGTTCCATGCCTTTTATTTGCTTTTTTAAATATTTATTTAGCTTCATCTGATTTAGAGAATACAACACTTCAGAGTATTGCAAGATTTATAGTACCAAAAGATATTTGGTCTGAATTCAATTATGAATTTTCAGGACGCGAAACAAGATTATCTATATGGACCACCGCCTTAAAACAGTTATATAATTATCCTCTAATAGGATACGGTGCTGGTTCTTTCTCAATAATATATCTGCAATTAAAGGGTGTCTATGCTGGTCATGCTCATAATTTACTTCTTGAATTCGCAATAAGTTTTGGTTTACCAATATCTCTTTTCCTATTCACATTTATTTTAGTTATTATTTTTATTTCTTTTAAAAAACTTCTAGATAATAATTCCTTCAAAAAAAATGCTTCAAAAAGCTCTCTTTTTGAAAGAGCCTGGTGGACATCTTTTTTGATAATTTTTATTTCCAACTTATTTGATGTAGTAATTTATGATGGGAGATTAGGTTTAATCTTTTGGATATTATTTACTGGTTTAACTCAATCAGCAAAATCTCAAGAAGATTATGAAATTAATTTTTAAATTTCTTATCAAGAAATAAATTCTCCATCACCCACTGTCCAAAGATTTATTCCTAGATCCTTTATGTCAGATTTGTTTATAATTGATCTCGTATCAAATATCCATGAAGGATGTCTTAAATTTAATGCGATTTTTTTCCAATTTAAATTTTTGTAAATTGCCCACTCAGTCAGAATAATAATTGCATCTGCATTATGAAAAGATTCATTTAAATTTTTTGAGAAGGTAATTCTTTTCTCACTTTTGACTTTTTTAACAAAAACTTCTAAATTTTTATTTATTTGATCGTAAGAGACTTTAGGATCGTGAATTAAGAGATTTGCTCCATTTTCTAATAGTTCTTTAGCAATATATAATGCTGCGGATTCTCTAAAATCATTTGTATTAGCTTTGAAAGCGAATCCTAAAATGACAATTTTTTTATCAGAAACTGTACCAAAAAACTTTTCTACAATAAGATTAGAAATTCTTTCCCTTTGCCAATTATTTAACTTAATTACATGATCCCAATAATCAGCTACTTGATCAAGACCATAATATTTACAAATATAAACTAAATTTAATATGTCTTTTTGAAAACAACTTCCTCCAAAACCAGGGCCTGCCTCTAAGAATTTTTTTCCTATTCTTTGATCACTACCTATAGCATTTGAAACCTCATTAATTTGTGCTCCAGTAGCTTCGCATAAAGCAGATATAGAATTTATTGAGCTTATTCTTTGAGCTAAAAAGGCATTAGCGGTCAATTTTGATAATTCACTACTCCAAAGATTTGTTAGTAAAATTTTTTCTTCTGGGATCCATTTCTTGTATATTTCAGTAAGAGAAAATATTGCATTTTTATCTTCTCCGCCAACAAGGACTCTATCAGGATTTTCTAAATCTTTTATTGCAGTTCCTTCAGCTAAGAATTCTGGACTAGATAGTACGGAATAAGTTCTATTATCCTTAGGATCTTTTGGATTTGATTTATTTGACATCAATATAGTTTTGATTAACTCTGCAGTTTTAACGGGAACAGTACTTTTCTCAACCACAATTGTATGCCCTTCAGAATATTGAGAAACTTTTCGAGCACTTTCTTCAACCCACTTTAAATCACTTGCATATCCTGCACCCAATCCACTTTTTTTAGTAGGAGTATTGACTGAAATAAAAATCATATCGGCCTCTTTTATAGAGTTTTTTATATCAATTGAGAAGAATAAATTTTTATCTCTTATTTTTTGGATCAATTCCATTAGCCCAGGCTCAAAAATAGGCAAATTATTTAAATTTTTACTGTTCCAAGCCTGAATTCTCTCTTTATTAATATCTACAACAGTTACTTTAATTTCAGGACAATATTTTGCAACAACCGCCATCGTAGGACCTCCTACATAACCAGCACCAATACAACAAATTTTTTTTATTTTTGAAGAAATAATTTTTTAATATCTTAATTTATAGTATAATAATCTAACTTATTTATAAATGCCAAAATTCCAATATAAGTAATAATTGTAAGAAAAATATATTAATTAGTTGTAATTATTACGTCCTTAAAATAAAAACTTAATCAAATGATTATCAGAGAAAAACCTTCACTAATAATAAAGATAAATAACAATGTTTATAAATTTTTACCAAAGAATGAAATAAAAAAAGAAACAAATTGGACAAAAATAGAGAACAAGTTAATTAGGTTTAATCAAAAAACAAGCAAAATTAATTTTAAAATTCCAAAAATTTATTCAACTTACTTTTTTACTAAAACAAATTATTTAGGAAAGGACCTCTTTTCATTGGGTAAAAATATTTATGAGTTATATGATTCAATATCTGACTTTTCAAAAATTTATTTCAATGGGGAAAATACAATATCACTTGGAGATATACAGCTTAGAAATATATTTAAAAATGGTAATTATTTTATTTTAAACGATCTAGGAATACAAGCTGGAATCAACGTATCAATTAATTATGATAGAGCAAGGTTTTTAGTTAATCTTATAGATTCTAATTACTTAAAAGAAGCGAAAAATATAATAGAAAAAGAAGAAGATAAAAAATCTTTAATCTTAGAAATGGATAAAAGATGCTTACAAGTTTTTAAAAAGAGATTAATCAATTTAAGTATATTCTCTGCGTTATTTAGATTATTTAAATACTACAAATGGAGATTTATATAAAAAATGATAAGCGAAAATAAACCTTTAATTACTATTTTAATATCTTCTTATAATGATCCTAAATTAGAGCTAGCACTAGAATCATTAAAAAATCAGACATACAAGAATTTCAATATCATTTTAATAAATGATGGTGGTGTAGGTCTTGAAGAATTAATTAATAAGTTCAAAGTATTAAAAATAGAATATTTAAATTTAAAGAAAAATTTAGGATTAAGTAAATGTCTAAATATTGGAATTAAAAAAGTAAATACAAAATTTATTGCAAGAATGGATGCAGATGATTATTGTCTACCTGAAAGACTAGAAATGCAACTAGATTATATTAGAAAACATGATTTAGATCTTATTGGATCTGCAGTAATTAGCAATTCAAAATCTCAGAAAAACTTGTACAAGATAAAACACAACTTAGAAGGTAAAGATATTTCAAAATTGTTATTTAAATATGTACCAATTGCACATCCTACATTCTTTGCAAAATCTGAAGTTTTCAAGAATATTCTTTATGATGAGAAAATAAGGTATTCCCAAGATTATGATTTCTTAGCACGATGTGCAATTAATCAATATAAAATGGGTAATCTCAATATTCCTCTTCTAATATATAATAATGATCCTAGCCAAAATTTAGAAAAAATTTTTTTTCAAATTAAAATTTCTAATGAAATTTCAAAGAAATATAAATTATATAAAAATAAAAAAATTAAATATAAACTAAATTATAAAAATATTTATAAGAAAATCTCTTATTATGAATTAAAGTCTTTACTAATTAGAAATACAATTTTAATGATTAAGAATATCTATTTAAGAAAAATTGGATTAATATTTTATTTTTTAATATCTTTTTATTCAAAAGAATTACGAGATTTTAATTTTAGATCTATTAAAAAATAGAAATGATCAGATGGTTACTATTTATTCCATTTATTGAAACATATATGGATGAGAAGCAAAATAATATCTTAACCAAATTTTTGCTTAAGAGAAATATGTATTGTTTAGAAAATACAAAAAGTTTTTATATTCATAAACAGATTCAGTTAACTGCTTTATCATATCAGGACAAAAATAAAAAAGACTTAATAAATAAGCTTAAAAGTAATTACAGGAATGAAATAAAATCTTTTGAAAAAAAAATATCAAAAGAGCAAATTAAATTATCAAGACTCACAAAATTAAACAAAATGATAATAGAATTTTTACTAAATAATTTTAGAGGTCAAAAACCTAATATTAATAAATTAAATAGGCTATCAATTAAGAAAAATTTATTAATATTTATAATCTTTTGCAAAGATCAAATTTTGTGCTGTCAAGTATGGATTAGAAAAAAAAATAGAGTCAGATTAATTTATAATGTTTCTGATTATAAGATAATGCAAAATAATAAAATGCAATCTGCTAATAAATATTTGATGTTTTCAACAATTCTAAATTTGAATAATTCGAACTTTGATATTATTGATCTTGGAGGTTTAAGCGGCAAAAATAATAATATTGATAAATTCAAGACTCAATTCTCTAGAAAAAAAACTTTAAGTTACAATATAATTTCATTTTAATGCAATATCATATTATAAATAGTTCTAAATTTGGAGGTGCAGAACTAATTGCAGCAAGATTATCAAAAAAATTATCTGATAATTGTTTAATAATAATTTTTAAAAATAATCATTTATTTACAGAAAGACTAAAAATAGATTCAAAGAATTTATTTTTTCTTTTAAGAAATATATTTTCCAATAATGAAAATAGTTTCTTTTCACATAATATTCAAGCACATATAATACTAAATATTTTGCATATTCTTAAAAGGACTATATTAAAAACTGACTCAAGTAAGTATTATAATGTCATTCATTTTGATGCATTTCATATAAAAAAATTCTGGTTAAATTTTTATATTAATTTACTAAAAATTTATAGACCAAAATTAATATTTGTATCAGAATACTCAAAAAATCAGTTTTTCAAGAAGATTAGTTTTTTTATCAATAGCCAAGTAATAAATAATTCAATTTCTGATGATTTTTTTGAAAAAAAACATTCAGGCCGCTCTCTTAAGAAACTAAATACCAATGAATTAAAAATAGGTTTTATTGGGCGATATTCTCCTGTAAAACAATTACCACTTTTTTTAGAAATTTGTTTAGAACTAAAAAAAATAACAAAAAAAGATTATAAATTTTATATTCAATCAGATATTTCAAGAAGAGAGATTAATAAATTATTGGAGAAAATAATAAAAAGAAACAATTATCAATTTAATTACTTAGATATAGTTTTATATAAAAGCCAACAAAATCCAAAAATATTCTATAGAAGTATTGATATTTTAATATCAACATCAAAGACAGAAACTTTTGGCCTGACATGCATAGAAGCATTAGCTATGGGCAAAAGGATTTACACAATTAATTCAAAGTCAATCGAATTACTTTTTGGTAAAGTAAATTTTAATTTAAAGGCAAAAAGAACAAGAGATATTGCCAAATTACTTATTAATTCTTTTGATAAAAAATATATTTTACCAGATATCTCCAAGTTTAAAGACTGCGCAATGATTAAAGAATATTCAAAATTATGAATATAAATTTGTATAATTAAAAAGGAATTAAATCACTTATGAGGAATATCAATACTAATAAGTTTCAGTGTCCACTAGACAAACATAATTTAAAAATAGATCTTTTAAGAAATAAGATTATTTGTTCTAATAAAGATTGCAAAGTTGATTTTCAAGTTTTTACATCTGGTGAATTAAAGATTCCTTGTTTTATAGATGAGAAAAATTTTGATACTGTTTTCAACAAAAATTTTCTAAACTGTAAAAGAGTATTTAAAAAAAAACAATCAAAATTAACACTTATAATTTCCAATCTAAAAAATTATATTGATAATTTTATTAATAAAGAATATATACCTCCTTATAATGAAATTGCAAAAAAAGAGATTAATTCTCTTATTCTACAAAATAAAAAAAATTGTTTGATAATTGGTTCTGGAGATAGAGAACTACCATCATCTATATCTGACAGACATTTAGATATTTTTGGGTGTGATATATATCCAGGCAAGAAAGTTGACTTTATAGCGGATGCTCATTATTTACCAATAAAAAACGAATCAATAAATTTTATTTTTCTTCAAGCAGTTTTAGAACATGTTTTAGAGCCTCAAAAAGTTGTAGATGAATGTTTTAGGGTACTTTCAAACGGTGGTTTAATTATAAGTGAAGCTCCATTTTTACAGGGGATACATGAAAATGGTTATGACTTTTTTAGATTCACTCCAAGTGCCCATGTCTTTTTATTTAGAAAATTTTATATAAAAAGTTATGGACCTCTTAAAGGAGTTGTTTTATCATTTTTTTGGAGTCTTAGAGGTCTGGCTTCGAATTATTTAGGAATGAAAATTTCTCGATTACTTTTCTTCCCTTTAATTGCATTTTTTAATAAATCTCCTAATAAATATAATAAAGCTAATTGGGATTACTGTAATTCATCTTATGTTGTAGCAATTAAAGATAATAATAAAAAACAAGGTTATTATCATAAAAATGCAATTAAATTATATGAACCAAACGAAATTTAAAAAAATTGCTTTAAGACTAGATGATTTTCACGAGAAATGTCATTTAGATAAATGGAATTTTTTAGTAAGTGAATTAATGAAAAGAGGAATTCCAATTCATATTGGTTTGATCCCAAGAAATAATGATAAAGATTTAAATTTTCATGGATATAATTTTAATCATTGGAAGTTAGCTTATGATTGGCAATCTAAAGGCGCTCATTTCTGGATACATGGATTTGAACATAATTTGCAAAAAGGAAATTGTGCATTTTCTTTATCTAATAAAGGTGAATTCTTTGACAGTAATGATTCTGAAGTTGAAAAAAAGATATCTAAAGCAATCTCACTTTTTAAAACTCATAAAATTAAAATTGCAGGATATATTGCTCCCGCACATGGATATTCACAAAATATCCTAGACATAATAGAAAGGAACGAAAATCTTAAAATAATCTGGGACGGATATTGGTATGGTCCAAGAAATTTAAAAAATCTGAATTTTATACCCCAACAATTTTGGAAAATATATCCATTGTTTTTACTTCCTAGTTTTAGTGGAGTATGTATTCATCCAAGCGAAATGAGTTATAACGAAATAAGCGATTTACTAAAAAAAATTGATAATTTAAATATTAATAATTTTAAATTTGAGCTCAATAAAATAATTTTTCAAAAAATGAATTATTTTGATGTAACCTACTCACTTTTATACAGAGTTATAAAATATCTTAAAAATTGATTGATGAATAAAAAAATAAAATTAGTATATTTTGTAAACACAGATTGGTTTTTTATATCTCATCGATTACCTATAGCAATAGCTGCTTTAGAAAAAGGATATGAGGTTCATATTGTAGTCAATGAATCTACCAAAATAAAAGAGTTAAAAGAAGCTGGGATTATAGTCCATGTTTTGAAGTTGGATAGAAAAAATTGGAATCCAATTGAATTTATAATTTGTCTATTTAAATTTATTTATTTAATTAAAAAGTTAAACCCAGAATTAATACATTGTTTAACGATAAAACCTATCATAATTGGCACATTATCATCAATCATACTAATAAAGCCAAAAGTTGTTATTTCAATAACTGGAATGGGTTCAATATTTTCTAATAATAAAAAAATAGATAAAATAAAACAATTATTTATTTTAGGTATTTATAATTTAATTTTTTTAAAAAAAAATCTTAGAGTCATTTTTCAAAATAATGACGATCAATCATTAATTATTAAAAAGACAATTCTTAATAAAGATAAGTCTTTGATAATAAGAGGTTCGGGAGTCAATTTCAAAAATTATCCATATAAATCTTTAAAAGATGAAATGCCTAAAGTTCTTTTTGCCTCTAGATTACTTAAAAGTAAAGGCATTAAAGAATTTATTGAAGCTTCAGCTTTAGTTAAAGAATGCCAATTTTTAGTAGCTGGAGAGATTGATCTTGGTAATCCTCAATCTTTAACTAAAAAAGAACTAAATATTTATATTAGAAATTATCCTATTAAATATTTGGGATTTAAAAAAAACATAGTAGATATTATCACTTCCTCCTCAATAATAGTTCTACCTTCTTACTATAGAGAGGGACTACCAAAAATATTAATTGAAGCTGCTGCATGTGGGAGAGCAATAATAACTACTGATAATGTTGGATGTAGAGATGCTATTATTAAAAATAAGACAGGTATTTTAATTCCAATTAAAAATACTTTAAAGCTAGCTCAAGCCATAAAATATTTAATTGGAGATCCAAAATCTCTTCAAAAAATGGGCAAATTAGGAAGGGAATTTGCTTTAGAAAAATTTAATATTTCTCAAATTATAAATATGCATTTAAAAATATATAAAGAATTAATCCTCAAATTATAAGTATTGTTGAATTCTGCATTAAAAAATTTTATTATGATTTAGTAAAAAATTTTTGAATTTCCATCATTGCATTAGCATTTTTATACTTCTTTTTAGGAGCAGTTTCTACGGCTTATTTATTTCCGATTGCTAAATTACTAGGAAATAAATATAAGCTTATAGATAGGCAAGATAAAGTTAAGATTAAGAAAATTAATCTAATAAGAGTTGGAGGCATTACATTTGTGATACCTTTTTTAACTCTTATTGGAATACAAATCTTATTTCCGATTAATCATATTTCAAATTCAATATTAGATAATTTACATTTAAAAATTATATTTTTTGGAGGGTTAATTGCATATTTTATAGGCTTAATAGATGATGTTCTTAATTTAAATGCCTTCCTAAGATTAATTTCGCAATTAATCTTAGGAGGTCTTACTTGGTTATTTGGAATCAGAATAGATAATCTTCAAATAGATATTTTCTCTTATAATTACAACTTTGATTTACCGATAGTTTGTAGTTTAATTATTTCTATTATTTGGGTGGCAGGTATTATAAATGCTATAAATTGGATGGATGGATTGGATGGACTTGCAGCAAGCTTTACCTTGACGGCAGGGGTAGCTTTTCTACTAATTTCAAGTGACTACAATACTAATACAATATTGTTGAGCTCATCTGCTTTAGCAGGCACATGTTTAGGTTTTCTAAAATTCAACAAAAATCCAGCAAGAATTTTAATGGGAGATGGCGGATCATATTTCTTAGGTTATATTCTTTCTTTATTAGCAATATTGAGCTGCTTTTATAGAAGTAATAGCTTAGGGATAGAGACTGATCTATATATCCTTTTAACACCAATGTTAATTTTATTTTTACCTCTATTCGATATGTTTTTTGTAATTTGTTTAAGATTGAAGAAAGGGTTTTCACCTTTTAAAGGAGATAATAATCATCTTCATCATAGATTAATAAGGATGGGTTACAACGAAAGAGTAGCAGTTAAAATAATAATCTCATTATCGATTGTTTTTAGTTCTTTAGCCTTATTAATTGATAAAAAATTTATAGAATCTCTTATTTTTGTATCTAGTATTTATTTCGTTTGGAAAATTTAAGCTTTATTAATATAATAATTAAAATAATTTCATAAAATGGCAATTTGGAAAGGAATTATATTAGCGGGAGGAACCGGTAGCCGCCTCAAGCCTCTAACTTTTGCCATGAGTAAGCAATTAATGCCTGTCTATGACAAGCCAATGATTTATTATCCTTTAACAGTACTTATGCTTGCAGGTATAAGAGATTTACTAATAATTACTAGTAAAGAATATTATAGAGTTTTTGAAAACTTACTTGGAGATGGCCGTAAATTGGGAATAAAAATAACTTATGCAATACAAGATAATCCAAAAGGAATTGCTGATGCTTTTTTGATTGGAGAAAAATATATTTGTAGAGATAATGTTTGTTTAATTTTAGGAGATAATATTTTTCATGGAGGATCATTAAGATCTTTAATAAAAAAGGCTAAAAGAAGAGAAAAGGGAGCAACGATTTTTTCATATCAAGTCAATAATCCAAGGGATTATGGGATAATTAGATTTGATAAGAATGGAAAGCCATTGAGTTTGGAGGAAAAGCCCAAATCATCTTCCAATAATAATGCCATTACAGGATTATATTTTTTTGATAATTCTGTGATTGAAAAAGCAAAAAGTATAAAGCCCTCAAAAAGAAATGAATTGGAAATCACAGAAGTGAACAATCTTTACTTAGAAGATAAAGAACTACATGTAGAAAGATTAAATCGAGGAACAGCCTGGCTGGATACAGGCACCTTTGACTCTCTTCATCAGGCAGGATCCTACATTAGAACTTTAGAAAACAGAACAGCTCTTAAAATAGGTTGTCCTGAGGAAGTCGCGTGGCGAATGAAATACATAACAAAAAATCAACTTAAGTCTCTTGCCAAGCCTCTTCTTAATAGTGGTTATGGAGAATACCTAATAAGGATATCAAATGAATAAAATTAAAATTTTAAAAAACAATACAAAATTTAATTTATTATTTACATAAAATAGATGATTTTAAGAGATTTAAAAAAATTCAAAAGAGTTATTGTGACAGGAGGGGCAGGCTTTATTGGGAGCGCATTAATTAAAAGATTAATTAATGAATCTGATGCTAAAATTTTTAATTTAGATAAATTAACATATGCTAGTAATCTAGAAAGATTAGATTTTAAGAGCCCAAAGCTAGCCGAGAAGAAATATCAATTGATAAAGATAGATTTAGAAAATGAATTATTACTTAAACAAGTCATATCAAGAATTGACCCTGATATAGTTTTCCATTTGGCGGCAGAAAGTCATGTTGATAGATCAATAGATAATCCCAAGATTTTTCTTAATAGTAATATCCTTGGTACATTTAACTTGATAAATATATTGAAAAATCACTGGGAAAATTTAACTCCTCAAAGAAAAGAAAAATTCTTATTCCATCATATAAGTACTGACGAAGTATTTGGATCATGTGAGAAAAAAGAAAAATTTAACGAAGAAAGTAAGTATGATCCAAGTAGCCCTTATGCAGCGTCAAAAGCATGCAGTGATCATCTAGTTAGTTCATGGTTTAAGACTTATGGTTTTCCAACTTTAATTACAAACTGTAGTAATAATTATGGGCCATGGCAGTTTCCTGAGAAATTTATACCATTATCAATTATTAAAGGTCTAAATAAAGAAACAATTCCACTTTATGGTGATGGTAGTAATATAAGAGATTGGCTTTTTATTGAAGATCATATTGATGCATTATTATTGGCATCTCAAAAATCAAAACCAGGAGAAAAATATTGCATAGGAGGCTTTGGAGAAACTAAGAATATTGATCTCTTAAAAGTTTTATGCAAAATCCTTGATGAGAAATTAGATAATGGTTTCAACCATTATAGTTTAGTTAAATTAGTAAAAGATAGGCCTGGACATGATCAAAGATATTCAATAAATTCAAATAAATTCTCAAGTGAAATAGGATGGCAACCAAAAACAAAGCTATCAGAAGGGATAAAATTTACTGTTAATTGGTATATTGATAATGATAAATGGTGGAGAGAAATAGACAAAAAAGCAATCTATAAGGGAGAGAGGCTTGGCATGCTAAGTTAAAAATATATACAGAAAAAGAATATAAAAATGAAGAAAACTTTATTTTGTGATATTTGTGGAAATTTAGATTTAATAGAGGTTCTAGATTTAGGAGAAATTCCACTTTGTGACGATTTAATTCCTTTAGAATCTAAAAAAGAATCAAAAAAATATCCAGCAAAAATATTATTTTGTGAAAAGTGCACTACTGCGCATCATGAATATATTCTTGATAGAAATATTCTTTTTCCAAAGAGTTATCACTATAGAGCTAATGTCACTGAAAGTGTTATAAATTCACATAAAGATTTATTCATAAATGTCCAAGAATTTTTAAAACTTAATAATAAAATAAAGGTAATGGATATAGGTTGTAATGATGGTACACTCTTATCTTTTTTTAAAGAAAAAGGTTGTCAGACTATTGGTATAGAGCCTACTAATTCATTCAAAGAAGCAAAAAACAAGGCTGATTATATTGTAAATGATTTTTTCGATAGTAAATTAGCACTCAAATTGAAAAAACAAAATTTAATTCCAGACATAATAACATTTACAAATGTTTTTGCTCACATCCACGATATTGAAGATTTATGTAATGCTTTAAATATTATTAGTAAAGAAAATACTTTAATAGTTATAGAGAATCACTATCTTGGAGGGATTAGTAAGTCTTCAAGTTTTGATACTTTTTATCATGAACATCCAAAAACATACAGTATTAATTCATTTAAATACATAACAAAGAAACTAAAAAAAAATATTTTAAAAGTTGACTTTACTAAAAGGGACGGATCTAATATCAGAATATTTATTGGAGCATCAAAAAAGTATAAGAAATCTTTTAACAATAATATTAAAGAAAGTTATATTAAAGATGATCTTCTCAGAATTCAAAGTAAAGTTGATAATTGGATAATCAATTGCAAAAAATTAATATTAGAACTCAGAGAAAAAAATAATGATAAAGCTATTGTATGCAAAGCTTTCCCAGGCAGAGCAACAATTTTGATAAATTTATTAGGACCATATAAAAATTATTTAAGTTCTGTTTATGAAATCAAAGGTTCTTTAAAAACTGGTAATTTTATTCCTGGATCAAGAATACCCATTTTAGGGGAGAGAGAGTTATATTGCTCTAATTATAAAGGTCCTATTCTTAACCTAGCATGGCATCTTCCAAAAGAGGTTAGACAAAATTTGAGAAAAAATAATTTTTTTAATCAAGTTTATGATATCAACAACGCAAATATGATGCATAAAAAATGAAAATACCATTTTTATACTTAAAAGAAAAAAACAAGAAAATAAGAAAAGATTTTCATGAATCTCTCGACGAAATGTTAGATAATGGAAATTATATTCTTGGAGAACAAGTAAAAGCTTTTGAAGAATATTTTTGTTCTTTTGTAAAATCTAAATATGCTATAGGAGTATCAAATTGTCATGATGGGCTAGAACTTATCTTAAAAGCAATTGGAGTAGGAAAGGATGATGAAGTAATAGTTCCTTCAAATACTTTTATAGCTACATGGCTAGCAATAATAAATTGTGGAGCAAATATAGTCCCTGTAGAACCCAAAATAGATACTTTTAATATTGATCCCCAAAAAATAAAAAGTAAAATCACACCAAAAACAAAAGCCATAATTGTAGTTCATCTTTATGGAAGGATGGCAGAGGTTGATTACATTAAATCAATCGCAAAAGAAAATAATTTATTTCTCATAGAAGATGCAGCTCAAGCAATCGGTTCAAAATTTA
>MDTA01058929.1_pt1 | contig 17531 bp, 1 predicted proteins | sample 811151 | NCBI WGS metagenome assembly MDTA01 (sample SAMN05326648, study PRJNA326480) | marine metagenome | isolation source: seawater | place: Indian Ocean: South | collected 2010
ATAATATTGTCGAAAATATTTGAAAACTTAATCCAAGATGAACCTGATTTACAAACGGATGCTAAAAAACAAAAACATCTGCATGATATATTATTAAAGATATTAGGACCAGATTTAAAGAAAAATTGGTATACAGGGGCTCCTAATTGTGATGCAATAGAGCAGATTATTGGTAATTTAAGTTATCTAGGACAAGATATTGAGTCACAGTGTAAAGATGCAGGCCATCAATCGCGGGCGAGCAGACAAATCGAGATGGATAAGGACGAAGGAGCAACACAAGGAAACGTAGATGCAGATGCAGACAAAGCAACGGGAGAAGCAGGAGCAGGAGCAGCACAAGAAGACAAAGATGAGGAAGGAGCAGGAGCTGAAGGAACTGCATCAGGAAAAGAGAAGGACGGAGATGAATCTCCACCACAAGACATAGAAAAACAAATTAAAGTCCTTGTTGAAGAATATAATAAATCGTTACAAGATTTTATTAGTAAATTCAATACATACATTGACTTTACAGGTCCAGGTGGCCCAGCTAAACATCCTCATGTAGAACCAATATATGACGATCTTGAGCAGCATGCATCCGATTTACAAGAACTACTTGGGTCAACATTATATACCGATTTTAAAGTTGAAATAAACCGAAAACGTGAAGCTTTACAAGATTTTAGAGAGGAATTTAATACAAGTTCGCCAAGAGCTATATCCGGTCGGGTCGAACGCAGACTAAAGTTCAACCCTAAATTACAAACCTCTTCAAATGTATCGTCAAACATAACAGATTCATCACAAGTAGAAGATACAAGCCTACAAACTCCAGAATATGCAGCTGATGATGCCACCACTGATGCTGCAGCCCAAGGAGGACCTGCAGTAGATAAAAAAAAGAATACATTCAAAGTCATAATAGTCTCTGATAATAATCTTCCAGAAAAGTTAGTTAAAAAAATAATCTATGAAAAAGACGATAAAAGCGAAATCAAAGATTTTGAATCAAAAAGTCCGACAGGTATCGGTAAAAGTTTATTTTCATCTGCTTCAAAACTTGAAAGTGAATTAGTAAAATTATCCAAATTTAAAGAGCAAGATTTAAATGATAAGATAGTCGAAAAAAGACGGATAAAAAAATGTCAAATTATTGAAAAGTTTATAATAAAGGATTTTACCAAAATAATGCAAGAAAATGAAGAACTTTTAAGGCAATTAGTAAAAGAACTTTTAAATACTAATAGCTCAAAGAAAAAAAAAATTAAAAACAAAATAATTACAAATTTAAATAAGTTACAGAATATTGATAATACATTACTCAAGGACGATACACAAGGGACACCACTGTTGAAATATATAACCTCTAATCAAAATATTACAGAATTAAACTACGCAAATTTTAATAATGAACAAGCTTTACCTGAAGCAAAAATAAACGCTATGAAAAAAATTAAAGAAAATAAAGAATTATTTAATTCATTGAAGATATCTGCACATAAATCTGATAATGTAACAATACATTTGTTTTACAATACACTTTATGAGTTGACAATAACAGTAACTGAGTATAAAAATTTATTAAATGAAACATTAGATGAAGGTAAAGTTAATGAAGAAACAATTATTAAAAAAACTGAAAAATTAAATGAAATAAATAATAAGTTAAACCTAGATATAAACAATATTTTAGCCTATTTTAGGAAAAGTACATCGGAAATAGGTTTAAAATGTAATATTGTCATTGATGTTTCGGGCAATGTAGTAACGGATGATGTTCCATCTGACAGTGATTCAACTGACAGTGATTCAACTGATATAGTAAAGCCAGAGCCATACAGAGAAGATATTGCTCCGTATGATGGATCAGATTTAGAAACTGGTGGTAAAGTAGAAGTTACGGGTCCACAAGAGGTTTTATTTAAAAATAGATTAAAGTTTGTTTATCAACAAAAACCGGAAACCCGTTCAACTGGAATTCATGTATTTGTTAATGTAGGTTCGTCTGATGAACCACACAGTCTTAACGGTATTTCTCATATAATTGAACATATGGTATTTAAAGGAACTACAGATAAAGATTATAGTGATGCTGAATCAATTTCCAAAGCTTTTGATGAAATGGGAGCTTATTTTAATGCATTTACTGACCGTACAAGAACATGTTATAGTGTAAAATGCGTGTCAACTCCTGAAAATATCGAAACATCAATTAAAATATTAAGTTTAATGCTTTTCAAATCACTGTTTACTGGAAAATATGAACCTGAAATAAATGTAGTCAAACAAGAAATTTTGCAGACAAATGATGATTTAGATAGGCTTGTAAATGATAAAATACATGAACTAATATTTTCAAGAGAAACTGATAAAGTTCAAGATAGAATTTCTTCAAGGAAGAAAGGTAATATATTACGACTTGGTAATCCAATTGCAGGTGACTATGAACGTATCGAGCTCATAAAATTAGAACATGCTAACAAGTTTTATAAAAAATTTTATAGACCTTCTAATATGGTTGTATCAATTACGAGTAATAAAAAATTAGGAGATATAAAATCATTAGTTAAACAATATTTTGTTGATGGATTCGAGACAGAATCAACAAATGAAGAGATAACTATAAGTACCGGTTATTCCAAAATATATGAAGACTTACAAGATTCGGAATCATACGAACGTGAATTAATTGATAAACTTATTAACGAAAGAGAAGATTTAGGTATTAATGAAGAAAAAAAACAATCTATAAAAAATAAAACACATGTTTATGACTTAATCAATCAATTGTGTAATGAACATGAAGTAGAGAGCGAAGAAAATAGAAAATGCTGTGATATTGTTAAAGCAATAGAGCTTGGAGAGAAAGACGTTGAAAGACCTATTGGATTTTTGAAAAAAGATTCAGAACAGGTACATATAGCTATTGGTTTTAAAACTTGCAATACATATTGTATTGACCGATTTGCTTTAGAAATGTTAAGTGTAATTTTAGCTGGAAATATGAGTAGTAGATTGTTCGTGGCATTACGTGAAAATGAAGGTAGTCAAGTTACTTATGGTGTGTCAATAGATAACAGTGAATATAATTCTTCTGGATTGTTTGTTATTCAGACGAGTACCGAACCAGGTAAAGTTGAAAAAACAATTGGAATAATTTTAGATGAACTCAAAAAAATACGTGGTGAAAAACCAGTAGATAATAGAGAACTAAAGAAAGCAAAAGATTTTTTGAAAGGAAATCTACAACTTGCTTATGAAAATCCATTAACAATTGCATCTCACAATGGCAACGAAGTTTTATTAAATAGAGCATATCTTGTACCTATCAGACAGGTAGTAAGATTATTATATGGTGATAATCTTAAAACAGAAACTGTTAATCAATGTGCTAACAGATATTTTACGTCTCAGAGAATGTCTGTTTTTATAGCAGGTCCTGCATCGTATGAAAAAAATTTACCAGGTATTGAACAGATATTTAAAACTAAATTTGTATCTGATACAAATATTTCATTTAAATATTTCATTAAAGAAGAAGTGCGAGATTTAGGTCAACAAGAAATATTACAGGTGGATTTACCAAGTACCGCGGGTGAGGCGATACCATCAGGTGTCAATGTGGAACAGATAACTAAAAGTATTCAAAGTTTAAAAATAAATCAACTTAATTCGGATTTAACTGAAATTCAAAAATTGTTAAAAGACACTACAACATTTGATTTAGAAAAATTAAAAGAATTAGGTGGAATAATTGCGGAATTATCTGTAGAAAAGGCTACATTAAAAGATGATGATGAAACCAGTGATATAGATGAGGGTAGTACGGGTACTACAGAAAGCGACACTGCTGATGTTAATAGTAAAATCAGTGAATTGAAACAAAAAATAACACAATTTAAAGGTGATATTAGTCAAGACGGTGGTGGTAATGAAATACATGAAGACATTCAATCTAAACTTAATATTAAAAATCTAAAAATATCAGATATTGAAGCACTCCAAAAAACAATAACTAATTTTAAAAGTACCCAAAGCACCATCCCTAAGAGTATGCAAGCAAATTCAATAAATACCAAATTAAATAAAGATGTAAAACAACTTAATGTGCGATTAATTAATGATTTAATTACTACAAATTATGCTAAAGGTGATAATTGGAGGAGTCAGTTTATTGAAAATATACAAAATGTATTGAATGCACTAACTTCATTAAAAGAAGAGGCTGAAAAACTCGAAGTTAAAATAGTACCTCTGCGTGAATCAAGTGATGCAGCAATAAAAAGTCTAAGTGATTATGCAACTAAAAAGGATATAACGTTGCGGCCTGTTAAAGATAACAATAAAGAATTATTTAAACAAATTGGTGTCCTACAAACAGAGTTATCAAGGTCTAAAGATGTAGTTTACAAACTAAAAAAGACTTTATCTGATATAGAAAGCACCTCGTCTGGAGATTCAGACCTTAGCCGTAAAATAAAAGCTGTAACAAATGAAGTTGAAGCTTTGGTACAACCCGACCAAGATTCAAAAGAACAAATATCATCAAGCGTAGCTTCTGTCTCTGAAGAAGCAGAAAATATTGCACTTGCGGCATGGGATAAAGCTTCAAAGGCATTGGAGATGCAACAAACAAAAGTTGCAACAAACGAATCAGCTGTAAATGATGTTACTGAGCAGATTACTCAATTACAAATTAAACTTACTGAAAAAGAAAAACAGTTAGAAAAAGAATTAAAATTATTACACGTAAGAGAGGTTAGTGCATTATCCACACGATTAGCTATAAATAGTGATGATAATGATTTGAATCAGATAAGAGAGAAAATTAATAGTTTACATGAAGATTTTGATAAAAAGGTACAAGAAAGAAATATAGCGTCTCTTAATTTAATGGATTCTCGCGCATCATATTTTGCTTGTTTAGATAATGTATTTAAAACAGGTAAAAAAGTAACGGAAGTACGAGCGGTATGTAATGAGTTAGAGAAATTATTTAATACAGATTTTGACAAATTTAAGAAAGAATCTAATAGTAGAATTGATTGGGTGACTGAAATTATTAAGCAACTTAGAGAAAATAATCAATCTATAATCAAAAGCCACATAGACCTCGTTAATAACATCGAATCTAAAACAAAAACAATTAAAGAAAAAATTCGTAGCCTAAATGATTTAAAAGAAAAGCTTACAAATGCACTCGATGCATTGGGGGCTGATACAATTGTCGATAAAGATACTGAAGAAGTAGCTAAAATAAAAGATAATTATATTAAAGAAAAAAGTGAATTAGACGCTTTAAGTATAGATTTAACTAAGGAAATGGACCAATTAAATTTACACGTAAGTAAATACAGCTTGCAAGTTGTGGAACAAACACTTAGTAATACATCAAGAAAACAAACTGAAGGGCAAATAACAGGTATGGAAAACAATTTAGAAAAAAAAACCAAAGCTGTTGCAAAACTACAAATCCAATTTGATAAATACAACAGCGACATCAAAAGTAATCAAGACAAAATAAAAGAACTAACTCAAAATATGAAGGATACGGCTGAATTAGAAAAACAACGAGAATTATTAGTGCAACAAAAAAATTTACAAGCTGAATTAGTAAAACAACAAGCTACAAAAAAGAAACTTGATGCGGAATTAGACAAAATGAAACAAGCTGAGAAAGAAGCTAAAAGACGATTGGAACAACTAAAACATGAGCAAGAAGAAGTAGAAGCAGCAAAAATAAAGGCAAGAGCACAAGCATCACCAGCAGCACCACCAGCATCACCAGAAGCAGCAGCACAACCAGCAGCACAACCAGCAGCATCAACAGCATCACCAACAACACCACCAGCACCAGCACCAGCAGTAGTACCAGCACCAGCAGCAGTAGTACCAGCACCAGCACCACCATCATCAACAGCATCAGCAGCATCAGCAGCATCAGCAGCATCACCAGTAGCAAATGCGGTAGAAGTAGCAGAAGCCACAGCAGCAGCAGAAACAGATACTCAAGCAGAAGATGCAGCATCACCAGCAGCAAAAGCCAAAGCAGCAGAAAAAGAAGCAGCCGCAGCAGCAAATGCGGTAGAAGCAAAAGCAGAAGCTGCAGAAGTAGCAGCAAAAGCAGAAGCAGCAGCAAAAGCCAAACAAGAAGCAGAAAGAGATAAGTTTAGTAAAGAACTATCAGAATTGATGAAGGCATTAATTAAAGAACAACCACAATCAGGTGGAGGAATTACTGATTCATTAGGATACGATAATTTAATAATAGATGGACTGCGTATTACAGAAGAAGTTGAAAATGAATTTTCAGATTGGAATAATAATGAAAAAAAAAAAAGCCAAAAATTTAATTATATTGGAGGAGGTAACTTTTTTAATGATATAACTGACCAACTTATATTATTTAAACAAGGTACTGAAATTGAAAATCCTGCTTGGGTAGTTCACGTATTTGGTACACTGTATGACTTTATTTTAAAAAATCAAAGTAGGTTAAATAATATGGGGATAGATGATGGCGATTATACTACTTTTACAACTTTTCTTTCTGAGTCAAAAAATAATGCACAACAACAAATTCAAAGAAATCAGGGACAAGAAGATGTTGAATCAGCAAAACAAAGTATGCGTGCAGAACATATTGAATTACTTGAAAGCCAGAAACAAAAAAATGATTTAGAAATTGACGCTATAAACGCTGAAGCCGAAGTTGAAAAGCAGAGATTTGAGTTATCAAAGCAACAAGGCGAATTTGAACGTTTAGAGGTACAACATGCTAGACAACTTGCGGAAGCTAACGCCACAGGTAAAGATGCAAAAGCAATAGCAGAAATGAAGATTAGATTAGAAATAGATAGACTACAAGCTACAGACGCAATAGAAACCAAAGAAAAACAGCTTAACGAACAACAAGAAACACTTCAAAAAATTCTTAGTGACGTAGATGAAGTAACTCAACAATATGAAAGACTGCTAGAAGAATCAAAAAGAGATTCTGAACTTAATTCATCTATTATAGAATTTATTGTCAAAGTAACTAATGATAAAATAAAGGACTATTTTGAAAGTGACAAACAAAATTTAAATAGAAGTTATAAAAATATCCTAATATGGGAGTATGTAAGTGATTTAATTAATGATCAATCTCAATTTCAATTTAATCATTGGTCGGTTGATTTAAGTTTGGACATGACAACTGAAACTGAAACTGAAACTGAAACTGAAACTGAAGAAAGCAAACCATCTATTCTTGATTTAGGAGATAATCAATACAAAATTACAATCACATTACAACCATATAAAACAGATAATGAATTGAATAGTACTAATTTACAAAACGTAATCAGCGAACTTAAAGACCAAGAAGATTCTATTACCTCAAATGTTACTATTAGTACTTATTCGGAAGGATTACTTGTTACTGAAGAAATCTTACAAAAAAAAGAAAACTACTACAATGCAATGAAACAAAGTATAGTAAATCGCATTAAATTAGAAAAAAAGAAAAAAGATCTAGAAATTGAATTGAGGAATCGCGAATTAGCTCAAGAAGTAGCAGATAAAGCGCGCTTAGATAGAAAAGAAGCTGCCGAAATTTATGAAGAACTTATGAAAGGGGGGAATTTAAGTACTCATGTAGCAGAAAATCTCATAAAGTTTGACAAAGTCAGTTATATACGACAATGGTCCAGTGTAGATTTTTTACAGAATAAGTATAAAATAGTTGAAGATGAACTCAAAAATATTTCAAAAACTATCGAATCACCAGATTGGCAAAAACCCCCAGAATTCCAAATAGAAGGCACGAGCTCTGATGCTAAGATTCAACGTTTTGTTGAGTTATATTCATCTATTCGAATGATTTTTTACACCTCTCTGAAATTAATATACATTCTGTTTTCTAATATATACAAGGAATATCATGATAAATATGGTATGCCTATTGCAGAATATACATCAGTAGACAATTTAAAGATATATGATGAAGACATACGACGTAGCAAAGTTGAAGATATAACTACAGGTGAACACAAAAAAGCTGAAGCAATACGCAATGAAAGACGTAGAGCCAAATTGGCAAAAGCAGCAGCAGCCAAAGCAAAAGCAGACAAAGCAAAAGCAGACAAAGCAAAAGAAGCAGCCAAAGCAAAAGAAGAAGTTGTCAATATGGGAGGAGGTATTTTATCTGAATCTTTAGTAGATACACCAGCTGAACATTTATATGAAGATATTTTATTCACAAATGATGGTAATATTATAGATTTAAGGGATAACAAATATTCTCAGTATGATAAACATAGTATAACATCCATATTAGATTTATCACAAACAATTAACAAATTTGTTGAAAAGGTAAATCTTTATCATAATAATTTAGGCGTAAATTTAGGCAGTTACATTTTAGATGTAATTAGTGATAGAGCAAATAATCATATAAATAGTTCACAAATTATGCCGTACATAGGTTTATATATAAATAATTTGTATGAGTCAATAGGAACATCAAATGACATTATGAATAATTGGCTTCAAGATTCTGAACTAAATAAAGAAGAGATAAAAGATTTTTGGGATAAAAAAATTAATATAATTAGTAAATATCATGACACCAAAAAACAACAATTAGGGGGCGATCCTAATGATGATGATGAAGATGATGATGGTGAAATTGAAATTGATGATATTGATGACATTATAAAAAGTGGGGACACGTTTAAATTATTCCAACATTATAGACTTATAAAGGAAGATTTAATTAAGGCAGAATTAGAACTTAATGGACTTTCCAGTGAATCTGCTGATTATGAGGATAACGTAAAAATAATGGAGGTCATTAAAGAAGAGGTAAGTAAACTAGAAGATGAAATAGAAAAAATAGAACCGGAAAAAAGCGCAACCGCTCAAGCTATTATTAATGAATTATTAAGTAATACACAGAACAAAGATAGGGAAATACCTGATACGGCTGTAATACCTCTAAGTGTTAAACCAGAAACATATGATTCACTTGTTGATTATTTTACAGAAATTTCAAGTAATCCAGTGCAGTCTTCTGAAAAATTAGAATTTCCATGGGGTGAACTTAAAAAGAGTAACTTGCTTGATAAATGGAAAAAGGGTGAACAAAAAGAATCCGAGTATCATAAATTAAATGTTAGTTTAAAAGAAAGTTTAAAAGAAGCGGGTCCGACAGGCAATGCACGTGCAAGTTTTATTGCAGAATACAAAAGTAAAGTGAGTAATGTTATTCTAACTGATTCATTAGTTAATCATCTGTTAGAAATATCCAAATCTGCGATTGAATATATTATTATCCAAAAATATCGTGACAACTGTTTCCTTCAATTAACAGAAAAAATTGGCGGGAATACTGAGTATCCACGAAAACGAAGAGTAGGTGAACTGATAAAATATGCCAGACTTACTGATGGTATTATGGATATGTGGTCGTCATTTGGATGGTCAGATAATATTGATATTTTATGCCGACCCGGTAACAATGAATTGTATCAATTAAGTGATTTTAATGTTGTTATAATACAGATTAAATATTTATTAGAAATTGGTTTAATTGAACCTATTATATCATATGTTAATACAGCTCATGTCCATGAATCAGATACAGACAAAGGTGATAGTAGAAACTTTAATACAATTAACGAAGGAAAAGTACCATATAATATAAAACGTATAAGAAGCGTATTTAACTATTTTTATTCTAAAAACCCCGACTTGACTACTTCTAATAAATTTAAAATAAACTTTTTCAAAGATAGTTGGAAACAAATAGATGATAAAACAAATAAATTTATTTTTGATACGGGAATGACAATAAAAGAAGGTATAAATGTAAGTCATCAAATTATTGCTTATAAATATCCATTTATGAATATTTCTTTGTATGACTCTTTTATTACTTTAGTTGAAAAATTATATCATTTTTATTACGTTTATTTATCTACATACAAGCATGCTTTCAAAAGAATTAAAGAAATAGCGGTATCGGGTGCGAAAGAAAATGAAGATATTACCGAAACAAGTATATTTTCTATCGAGGCTTCTCATGATGCGAGTAAATCAATACCCAGACTTATATTATCGCTTGATAATATAGCAATTTTATTGGATAAATATGAAGTTATAACAAGGCCACCGGTAAGCGTATACGCACGAATTAATGATATTTACAAGGAAGAACGTAAAGCAGAAGATTCTGATAAAGATGGTCCTGCTGTAATTGATGATTTTGTGACAATTAAAAATAAATGCATAGAAACAGATTGGAATAATTTAGCAAAAAAAGCCGAAATAGAAGCGTCATCAAAATTAGATATGAGAAATAAATTACTAAAAAATGCTAATAAATACAAAAGTATGGCAAATAAATGGGGTGATTCAACAATACATGAAAAAAATAAAACTGACTCAAGTATATTATTTGGATGTACTAAGGTTCAAACAACTGATTTTATTCAATGGAAACCTAAATTTGTTAATGGAGCTGCTACTACTATTTTAGAAAATCCAGTACCAGTAGGTATTGAAGATGAAAAATGTGATAAATTAGATAAGTTATTTGAAAATGATGAATCGGGTCTTCAAGAATTAAGACGACAATCCGAAAATATTAAATTTAATGATATATTCTATAAGAAATCTCAAACAAATGATGTTTTGTCTGATTCTATGTTGCTTGATAAACTTATATACGAAAAAATAGGTACATATTTAGTAACATATGGCTATAGTGGAGTGGGTAAATCTTTTACTTTATTTGGAACAGCTGGTGAAAATCCTGAATCCGGTCTATTACAAGCAACAATTGAAAATATTAATAATAAATATAAGAAGAATTTTTGTAATATTGACCTCCGTATATACGAATTATATGGTAATGGTTTAGGTTATTCAGATTGTTGGGAGACTTATGATGATATTGACCAATCTATATTTCATTATAATATTGAAGAAACACAAAAAATTGATGATAAACCGTCATATATGAAATGCAATTCTATAAGTGAAATTCGTGCTGTTAATATACCAGATTATGTAGATGCATTTAATAATCCACGTGATGATAATGGTAATTTACGACCACAACTAAGTGAAAAAGATAGCAAATTTATAGAAGACACTGGATTTGGTAAGAATACGTTCTTTACAGATATTCCAGTTGGTGGAAGTAATAATGTTATGAGTCAATTTTCAACAACAGTTGACTTAATCGAAGGATTACGTGCAAATGGAGCAAATCCAGGCAGTGATGATACACAGATATATCCTAAACGTGTAAAGCCTACTGTTAATAATCCTGTTAGTTCCCGTGCAAAAATTATCTATGATTTTTTGTTTAAATTTACTAATGAAGAAGGACATGAACGATGTGAAAATAAACCAGGTAAAAATGTATGGACTACGCCACTTGTTATAGACGATACACCTGGTGCAGAAAATTTATTGGAGTCTTACATTTTTAATAATTCAGAGATAAATCAAAATTATTTAGAGTTTATAAAATACACCAAAGGTCAGACTAATATGGAAAAATGGAATAAAGATATTTCCACAATGAAAAAAGAATTAATTTCACAAAAATCTAGTTCATCTATTGAACAGTTTGAATGGGCTGATGATAAAACAAAAAACGGTTCAACATGGGCTTTTGCCATGCTGTGTTCTGGTCTTATTGACCCATTATGGTTAGGTTGTCTGAATTCAACAGGAGTTTTCAAAGGATATAATCAATTAATAAATAATACTGAATTTTGGAATAATTTTACCGAAAAATCAATACTAAAAGAATACAAAAAATACATGAAAGATGAATGTTATAATTGTTATGAAAACTTAAATTTTGACGAAAGTGATAATGATAAATTAAAAATGAAAATGGTCAAATCTAATCAAGACCAATCACTGTATTGTCGAACTTTTGAACCAAGAGGATATCAAGAACGAATTTATAATCATAACGAACATACAGAATCTAAAAAAACAGATGATGAAACCCACCAAATTAATCATACTAGTTTTTGTAGTCCTTTTGAAACAGGCGGTGAAAGAGACAATATGAATTTAGGAACAGATATTATTAAAAAAACCATAGATTTTTGTATAAGAGGACCCAATAATAAATCTAGTAATTATTGGAATAAAGCAAAATTACAAAGAGGTAAATATAAATACCATATCTTAAAAGAATTATTGGTTAATATTTTACAATATACAGAAATTATTGATATAAGTTATAAAAACAAATTAGAAATACAAAATAAAATTGATGAGGCAATAGCATCTGCAGCTGGCCCAGATGAAAAAAATATACTGTTAGAAGAAGCATTTAAAGCAGATATGCATGTTGAAACTGGACCTGTACAATCTAATCTGTCATTTGAAAAACTCAAGGAACATATTCAACAAGAAATAAATCAATGGGAAATTAATATTGGTGATAACTTTTATGTAAGCCAAAAAATAATTGATTCTGATTCTGAAAAATATTATAGAGCAACCGTAGTTTCAATTGACCCAGACCCACGAGAATACAATGCTGACGGAGTGTATAAAATAAAAAAAATTATAAGAAGTAATGAAGAATGGGTAAGAACTTTAAAGAATTCATGGAAAGACATTGAAACTGTTCGTTGGAATAAAGAAGATAATAAATTACATAGTAAAAATATAAAATATACGATACAATTCCAGGGACACTTTTCTCAATATTGGAACGAACTTGCCGAAAAAGAAAAAAAATCTAATTTGAAAATAATAACGACTTGGGAGGAAGAAAGCAAAAGTAAGTTTGAAAATATGAGAAAAGACAAACTATCTAAAGAATCTGCGGAATATTCGTTAGAAAAAACACTAAATGATTCAATAGAAAGGGCCAAAGAAGAAGAAAAAAAAGAAACCAAAGCAAATGAAGCAGAAGCTGCTGCAATAGAACGCACAGAAGAAAAGATTAATGCTATCTATAAATTTGATTCATTAAAAACTCAAATTGATGGAATAGGACAAATTTCCAAAAAAGATCGAGTAATTGATGCATGTGCAACTGAATTATATAACATGTTTAACCGAAGAGCATCAAACCTGAATAATCTTACAAAGCAGTTTAGAAAAATTATAAAAACTTACGAATTAATTCTTGTAAATACACATATAATTGACAGCGTAGAGCCTTTACAGGATGAGATTGTAAATATATTTAAAAAGAAATCTTCCACTGAAGGTGTTTATATAGATGCAAATGGCCGGTGGCCGAAGAAATGGGAGGGCTACATAGGACCTCAACAAGATGGATATTGGGGCGATGCGTCCACCAAGAAGTTGTATAGATACTATTTTCCTATAGATAACTATCCAGAAAAAATAGTGAGGTTCCGAAACGCGCCGTACAAATATTCAGGGGCGGATGCATTTGAATCTGATGTGAAGGCTGAGGCTTCTCGGGGTTCTAAGGGTCTAACGAAATTGTTGATGTATAAAATGGAAAATGATTGGAAATTTGAAGCAACAACTGCAACCGACGATGATAAATTTATAATTAAAGGAAAAACTAAGACCCTTGAGGCAAAGCTAAAAACCCTATTAAATAATGTTGCAAATAAATTAATAAAAAACAAAAATATAGGAACAAATGAATTAGCTTTAAAATTAATACATTCATTTTTAAAATTTAGCATTTGTGAAAACCACAAGTCTATTTTAATACCAGTTATTACAGGGGAACAGGAGGAAAAGCAACAAGATGTAGACAAATTGTGTTTAACAGCTATAACACCTGGCTTAGATACAATTAAAGCGAACTTACGAAAATATGATATAACTAATATTATTCAGTCAGTGCTGCGGGTTGGGCAAGTTATTGGTCGTGAAAATAACGAGTCGTTAGAAAAAATTGTTGAAGATAGTACATTAGCATATGATAATATTCATTTAATCAATAGTTTAAAAGAAGGTCCTGAACTTAAAAAACAAAAAAATAAACTTCAAATCGGGATCGAATCATCACCGAAAATTGAACAATCCAATAAATTAGCATTTCAATATTATACTGATGCAACTACACAACTTGGTTTGTTAGTTGCTATAGACAGCGAAACTGGAGGAGAATGTAAAACTGGAAGGACCAGTCCACTCCCTAAAAGACATAACGATAATTATATACAGAAACCATTTAATCCAGAAAAATATAGTATAAATAGCTTAAAAAATAAAACTCAAGTAAATGCAGCTGAAACAACACTTGAAAAAGTTAATCGTAATTTTGATATTATCGATAAATCGGAAATGAAAAACTCTGATACATTTAGAAATATATTTAAAGATATCAATTCAATAAGCCAACTTAAATTAAATGATGATAGTTATGTTGCTATATTTACAAAATTAGTTGAATCATATAATAAGGCTATAGTTGGAACTAACAGTAATTTATATAAACGTTGGGCTGCTCCTTCATATGAATTTAGAGACTGCATTGAAAGTAATTATGAAGATTATAAACATTACTTTAATAATAAAATCAAGGAATACCCGTTTGGAATCACAGATATTACAGACGATGAATTATTTTTTAGTTATAAAGTCAACTGTTCAAATGGTAAAATAACAGATGAATCAATAAATACATATGCATATGCAGGGAAAAGATTAATTGTACTTGGATTTCCAACATATTATCCGGAACAAAAAGATATAAAAGTAAGTTTGCAACATGATAAAATGTTATGGCCATGGCATAGTCCTGAAGCGACACTGACCGAATCGATAAACCGCAAATATCCATCTTACAAAATTTCAGACCAAATTAAACAAGGGAGAGAATTACTAAGAATTAATTTAAAACAAAAAGTTGAATTTAAGGACCTAACAGATAAAGTAAAATTAAGTTTGTTTCAATATGATTCAGATATTTCATCTGCAACCGAATTACCAATTACTGATGATATAAGTAAGCATTTTGTTGGTAATTTTAATGTAAAATCTAATGAACAGATAAAATTAAAGGGATGGAATAATAATCCTTTTACTCTTACAGATGAATCTGTCGAGCGTAAGCAAATTCCAGTAAATCATTGGCTTGTAGCTATGGATAGTTTAAATCATATTGTTAATATTTTTACTCGTCATAGTTCATTTAAAGGTAATCAGGTTGATAGTACAACTGTACAAGACCCACTTGGATTTTTATTCATGAATAAAAACAAGTCACAATCAGATACAGATACTAGTATTAAAACTAAACAAAAAGATGAAAAACAGTATCACATTTTGATACCAGGATTAGACCTTAGTAAATTAGCTGTTAATAAACGAAATATTTTAACAGGATTATTAGTTAAGTTATATCAAGATATTACTTCTAAAGATATTGAAAATATTAATTATCAAAACGTTATTGAAAATATAAAAATTCTTATCGACTGGTTAGTTAACAATGAAGGCTTAGATAATGAAATTATGACATATATATTAAATACTCACATTAAAAGTAAAATGCAGGTTTTAAAAGCAACATACGTTAGTGAGAAAAAAACAAAGGAATTAAGAAAACAATTAGATAAATACATTACATTATCAATGGAATCATGGTATATTAATCAAAACATATCAGGAATATTAAAGAAATGTAGTGAAGAATCTAGTATTGCTCCTCATGAGTTAGAGCGTTCCGGAACTGATAAAGCTATATTACCGTGGCGTAACAAATATTATACACCACAATATACTAAAGTTGTTGAATTCGCACTTGATAAACTGGGAGATAATGTAACAGAAACCGATTTTTATAAATTTAGACAGAACTATTTAGATGGTAAATTTGACACTGCATTCACTGCTATACAAAAAAAATATCGTAAACATGCAAAAAAACGCGAACAATCAGGAAGTAGATTAACAAATTGGTTCGGTTCAGCATTAAGAACTACAAAAGCGAAAGCAGAAGCAAAAGCAGCAGCAGCAGAAGCAAAAGCAGCAGCAGATGCAAAAGCAGAAGCAAAAGCAGCAGCAGATGCAAAAGCAGAAGCAAAAGCAGCAGCAGCAGCAGAAGCAAAAGCAGCAGCAGCAGCAGAAGCAGAAGATGAGTATGTTTTATACGACAGGCAAAATACTTTAAATGAAATATTAAACAATAAAATAAATGAAGATCTAAATATTATGAAAGATACAAGTTATAACATATATAAAGATAAACAAGACAAAACTGCTCCTTTGTTATTATTATTTAATGATTCAGATTATTCAAATAAAGTGCCACCTGAAAGCACCTCCGCCAAACCCCAGAAAGATGAAGATGTTTACGTACACATACCAATATTTGATTTGAAATATAATAAATTGTAAAAATAACAGTTACATAAATAAAAATTGAAATCACATATATTTGTTATGATACATTAAATGCTCTCTAACATTAACACACATGAACGCGATGCACACATCACATTTGATGAAGAACCGCACATATATACCATCGATGGTAATTCGGACAATACATCGGTAACAACCTTTGTTCACTCACACTTTTCAAAGTTTGACTCGGACAAGATAATAACAAAAATGATGTCATCTAGCAAATGGAAAAAAAACAAATATTATGGCAAAACAAGACAACAAATAAAAGACGAATGGAAACAAAACGGTCAAGAAGCCGCACGAGCAGGAACAAAGCTACACCATGACATAGAGTGCTTTTATAATAACATACCTCACGAAAATACCTCCATTGAATACAATCACTTTATTGAATTCACAAAAACGTATCCAAAACTCATACCTTATCGCACAGAATGGATGATATGGCATGAGGATCTTCAGCTAGCCGGATCAATAGACATGGTTTTTGTGAATTCAGACAGAAATACCTATGAAATTTATGACTGGAAACGGTCAAAGGAAATTAAAAAAACAACACCTTGGATTACTTTTTCAAAAACTTCTTGCATAGAACACATACCAGATACAAACTATTGGCATTACTGTTTGCAACTCAATGTATACAAGGCTATTTTAGAGGCAAAGTACGGATTAACTATCGCAGGAATGTACCTTGTTCGGTTATATCCTACAGAGAATAGTTTTCAGAGATTAAAGGTGGTGGATTTGCAAGAAGAAGTTCAGGAGTTATTTAATTTACGAGAGCAACAACTAAGATATGGTTGAATTCTCTCTGCAGATAAAACAAATCATTAAAATATAAACTTAAAACTATAATATAAATTAGTTATAATGGATTCGCTAGGACAGTTTTTTTCAACGTTAGCAGTTATTGTTTCAGGCGTAACTTTGAGCACAATATTGGTAAGTATGTATGTTTACAGACCAATGGTAAAGGAGGGAGAGGTATTCATTGATGAAGAAAGAGAGAAGAGAAAGGCATATGAAGAAAAACATTATGAGGAATTTAAGAAGCTGGATTGTACACAACTAACCAAAGAACAATTGAAAAATTTAAGAAACCGACATGTTAAGGACGAAACCCCTGTAACAGAGGTTATTATGACGTACAATAGCGACACCGAATCATTTTGGTA